>Ga0299913_10002504_pt1 | contig 14527 bp, 15 predicted proteins | sample RVTome_9_FD_201360 | JGI IMG/M metagenome (GOLD analysis project Ga0299913, IMG submission 201360) | Soil microbial communities from uranium-contaminated site in the Upper Colorado River Basin, Wyoming, United States - RVT155D38 (version 2) ... | reverse complement strand
GCGGTCGCCCGTTCGCATCTTAGAACCGGCAACGTCACCTGACTGGTGTAGTCGCGCAGTACGTGCATGCGATTCACGATGATCGCGCGGAGATTGTCGATATCGACGTGCTGGCGCGGACTCCGCTGCAGGACCGGGCGCGGTGCGACCTTGTTGACTCTGGCGAGCTTCATCGCTCGGAAGACGCAGATGTAGAGCCAGCCTATGTCGAATTCCCAGCGCCGCACGGAAAACTTCGCCGATGTCGGGAAAGCATGATGGTTGTTGTGCAACTCCTCGCCGCCGACCAGGAAACCCCAGGGGACGAGGTTGGTCGCTGCATCATCGCATTCGAAATTCCGATAGCCGCTGTGGTGCCCAAGGCCATTGATTACGCCGGCCGCGAACAGCGGCATCGACACCATCTGGATTGCAAAGATGGTGATGCCCGGCACGCCAAAAAGCAGCAGATCGACAATGAAGGTCAGCACTATGCCGCCCCAGGCAAAACGCATGTAGACGTTCCTCTCCAGCCAGTCGTCCGGCGCGCCCCGGCCGAATTTTTCCAGCGTCTCGGGCTTGTCCTTTTCGATCCGGTAAAGCTCCGCCCCCTCCAGCAATACCTTCTTCAGTCCGAAGATCTGGGGACTGTGCGGGTCGTCGGGCGTTTCGCAGAATGCGTGGTGCTTGCGGTGCACAGCCACCCATTCTTTCGTGAGCATTCCGGAGGTGCACCAGATCCAGAAACGAAAGAAGTGCCGAAGCAGCGGATGCAGATTGACAGCTCGATGCGCCTGATCGCGATGAAGATAAAGCGTTACGGCCATCATCGTTATCTGAACCATGATCACCGTCGCGATCACATAGCCCCAGAACGACAGGTTCAACAGCCCATAAAGGTATTCCATGCGTCTAATTACCACTCGTTACGTTTAAAAACCCGCCCAATATGCGGGGGGGCACTATATCCAATGAAGCGGCCTGCTCCAAGGACGTGCGTCCGGTTGTCCGTTTGCCGGTCTCCGGGCTTCCTTTCTCCCGTGGCGTGCGCGATATTTGCGCTCATTCTCGCGCTTTCACTGCGAAGGTATAGTGGCCGCCGGTCACAGCCAGGATCAGGATGCCCGAACTACCGGAGGTCGAGACCAGCCGTCGCAGCATAGCGCCCTGGCTGGAACAGCAACGGGTCTGCAAGGTTACCGTCAGAGAACGGCGCCTGCGCTGGCCCGTGCCTCCGCTTATTGACACCGTCTTGCCGGGAAAATTCATTCGTTCGCTGCGGCGCCGCGCGAAATACCTCCTGTTCGACACCTGCGCCGGTACCATGATGCTGCACCTCGGGATGTCCGGAAGCTTGCGCATCATCGACCCGAGCGAGCCGCCGGGCAAGCACGATCACGTCGACATCGAAGTCGCCAACGGCAAGGCACTGCGGTTTCGCGACCCGCGGCGCTTCGGTTCCCTCCTGTGGACGGAAGATCCCGCGGCTCACCCGTTACTGAAACATCTTGGGCCGGAACCGCTCTCCGAGGGCTTTGACGGGCGGCACCTTTGGCAGGCGGCGCGCGGCAGGCGAATTTCCATCAAGCAGTTCATCATGAATGCGGGCGTCGTTGTCGGAATCGGCAACATCTATGCCAGCGAAGCCCTGTTCCTTGCAGGAATTCATCCCAAACGACGCGCCGACCGGGTCTCCCTGCCGCGGATGGTGGCACTGGCGAGCGCGATCCGCAGCGTTCTCAATCGCGCGATCGACGCGGGGGGCACGACGCTACGCGATTTCCACGGCGGAGACGGCGAAGCTGGCTGGTTTCGGCAGGAGCTCTCGGTCTACGGCCGCGATGGACTGCCGTGCCTGGTCTGCAGGCGGCCGCTCTCGACCCTGGTGCTGGGACAGCGTTCGACCTTTTATTGCAGGACTTGCCAGCGATGACCAGGCGCAGCTTCAGGAGCGGCCGCAACGCTCGAGGAGCGCCCGCTTCACCGTCGGCGAAACGAACTCGCTGACATCGCCGCCCAGGCTCGCGATTTCCCTGACGAGACTCGAAGAAATGTAGGTATAGGTTTCCGTGGGCGTAAGAAAAGCGGTTTCGACTTCGTCCGTGAGATGCCGATTCATGTTGGCGAGCTGAAACTCGTACTCGAAGTCGGAAATCGCGCGAAGGCCACGGACGATCACCCGGAGCCCGTGGTCCTTGGCGAAGTTGACGGTCAGGCCTGCATATCCGGTGACTTCGACACCATCGAATTCGCTCAGTACCGACTGCGCCAGAGCTACCCGTTCATCGAGTGAAAACATCGGTTCCTTGCCCGGATTCGCCGCGATGGCGACCACCACTTTGTCGAACAGCCGACAGGCCCTGCGTACGAGGTCCTCGTGTCCGAGCGTTATCGGGTCGAACGTGCCCGGGTACATTGCAGAGACGGTCATGAGCGCACTCCTTGGATTCGCGTCGTTTTTTCTCGCTTCACCCGTTCCCGGCATTCAGGGCGCGAGCGCTTCGGTCAGGGAGTACCGGACATTACCTGCTTTCTTTTCGCGCCGCACCGTCCAGCCGTGAGGAAGATCGAACGGGGCAGTGCTGGAGTCCTGCTCGAGGTACACGAAGGCGCCGGGGGCCAGCCAGCCTTTGCTGTCAAGAATTGCGCACAGGTCCCCGAGCGCCGTAAGAGAGTACGGCGGGTCCAGGAACACGATATCCTGTGGCAGGGGCGCGGCGCTCACCAGAAAGTCGAACGCGTCGACGGCGTGCACCGTTGCCTGGTCGGCACCGAGTTTCACGATGCTCAGGCGCAGCGTGCGGAGGGCCTGCGGATTTCGCTCCACCAGATGGACCTCCGCAGCCCCGCGCGACAACGCCTCCAGTCCCAGCACACCGCTTCCCGCGAAAAGATCCAGGCATCGCGATCCTTCGATGCGCGGCGCAAGCCAGTTGAACAACGTCTCCCTGATGCGCTCGGAAGTTGGACGCAGTTCCGGGACGTCGGCAACCTCGAGGAACCGACCGCGCCATTTTCCCGCTACAATACGGACGCGGCCCGGCGGCGCGGGTCCCGGCTTGCGGGCGGTGGGCGGTCGTCTCCTCATGGATTCTCGATTTGATCGTGTTTGGCAGGAAAAATAAATCCGAATCCACGTCGGCGCCGCGCGAAGGATTCGTGAAACGGCTGCGAGCGCGCCTGAACAGTGGCAACAGCTGGTTGACCTACGATCTCGCGAATCTCGTCCCGGGCGGCCAGATCGACGAGGACGTGCTCGAGGAACTCGAATCCAGACTGGTAATGGCGGACGTCGGCGTCGCAGCAACGGAACACATTATCGGGGACTTGCGAAAACGACTGGCGCGAAAGGAACTCAAAGACGCCGAGGCGCTGACCAACGGCCTCAAAAAAGCAATGACCGACATCCTGGAGAAGGTCGAGAAACCGCTTGAAGTCTCGACCGGAACGCAGCCGTTCGTGATCCTGGTCGTAGGCGTCAACGGCGCGGGCAAGACCACGACCATCGGCAAGCTGACGAAGCGGCTCAAGACAGAGGGAGCATCCGTAATGCTCGCGGCGGGCGATACATTTCGTGCCGCGGCGGTGGAGCAGCTGCGAAGCTGGGGCGAGCGCAACGCGGTCCCCGTGATCGCGCAGCAGCACGGCGCGGATCCTGCCGCGGTCATTTTCGATGCCTTCAATGCAGCGCGCTCACGGGGCATCGATGTGCTCATCGCAGACACCGCGGGGCGATTGCAAAGCCAGAAAGGCCTGATGGACGAACTGACGAAGATAAAGCGGGTGCTGGCGCGACACGACCCGGACGCGCCGCATGAAATCCTGCTGGTACTGGATGCGGGGCTCGGCCAGAATGCCATGATGCAGGCGGAGAAATTCCATGCAGCGCTCGGCCTCACCGGTATCGCGGTGACCAAGCTCGACGGTACCGCCAAAGGGGGAATACTGCTTGCGATCGCCGACAGGTTCGGCATACCCGTTCGCTTCATCGGCATTGGCGAAGCGGTGGACGACATGCAATCGTTCAGGGCCGGTGAGTACATAGAAGCGCTGCTTAAGCCCGACGCGACGGCCGAGGACCGGGTGAGTTGATCCGTCTGGAGAACGTGACAAAGCGCTTCCCCGGCGGGCAAGAAGCGCTGAAATGTCTCACGTTGGCCGTGGACAGGGGCGAAATGGTGTTCGTGACCGGCCATTCCGGGGCAGGCAAGAGCACGCTTCTGCGTCTTATCGCACTGATCGATCGCCCGACGGACGGTCAGGTAATCGTGGATGGGCAGAACACGCGTCGCGTGTCCCGGCGAAAAATTCCGGCGTATCGACGCCAGATCGGCATGGTGTTTCAGGACCACAAGCTACTTTATGACCGGTCCGTATTCGACAACGTCGGACTGCCGCTCGTGATTGCGGGTGTCGGTCATCGTGATGCGGCGCGCAAGGTGCGCGCGGCTCTCGATCAGGTCGGTCTGCTTCACAAGGAAAAACGCAATCCGGAAACGCTGTCGACCGGCGAACAGCAGCGCGTCGGCATTGCGCGCGCGATCGTCAGCCGCCCGAAGCTCCTTATCGCCGACGAACCTACCGGCAATCTCGATCCGGATCTGTCCCTCGAAGTCATGCGCATTTTTCGCCGCTTCAACGAGGTCGGTGTGACGCTCCTGATCGCGAGCCACGACATTGCTTTGATCGACCAACTCGGCTGCCGGAGAATACCGTTGGAGAACGGCAGCGTCGCCGTGCATGAGGAGGAAGACTTCGTCTCCGAGTATGCCGAGCGACTTGGCGTCGTTGCCGAACCGGAGCAGTGGCGCTGAAAAAGACCTCCGATGCGTTTGTCCCGGCCAGGCGGGCGGGTCCGGTCAGAACCTGGGCGCTGCAGCATATCGGTACGTCGGCAGGCGCGCTCGGGAGACTGGCCAGACAACCGTTCGCGAGCCTCATGACCGTTCTCGTGATCGCCGTAACCCTCGCACTTCCCGCCGCAATGCACCTGATCATCAAGAACGTGCAGTCGATCAGCGGCAGCTGGGAAAACGCCCTGGACTTTTCCGTCTATCTGAAGTCCGGGACATCCGTCGAAGACGCGCACCGTCTCGCCGACCTGATACGGCAGCGCGCGGACGTGCGGGCGGTAAATCTCATCCCGGCCGATCAGGCCCTGGAGGAATTCAAGAGCGAGTCCGGCTTCGGCGCAGCGCTCGATCATCTGTCCGTCAACCCGCTGCCGCACACGCTTGTGGTGAGGCCGGCCAGCGGCAACACGGAGCAGTCAATGACGCTCATGCATGAGGAACTCGGTAACCTGCCGGAGACGGACTTCGTTCAGGCCGACACCGAGTGGGTGCAGCGATTTCACGCCATTCTCGACATTCTGCAACGAGCCATCGCCATCGGCGCCGCTTTGCTCGGGGCCGCGATTGTGGTCATCATCGGCAATACCATCCGCCTGGACATTCAGAACCGTCGCGAGGAAATAGAAGTGACCAAACTGATCGGCGCGAGCAACGGCTTTGTGAGGCGGCCGTTTCTGTGGTCGGGTCTGTGGTACGGGCTGGGTGGCGGCCTGCTGGCGCTAGCGCTGGTCGGCTACGGACTCGTGGCACTGAGGGAACCGGCGGGACGCCTGGCCGGTCTGTACAACAGCCCGTTCAGGATTCTTTCCCTGGATTTGAACGAGAGTCTCCTGATCATCGGCACCGGCGTGTCTTTAGGCCTTGCCGGCTCCTGGCTTGCCGCGGCGCGCCATATGCGTCGCATCGAGCCGCGCTGAAACGTCCCGCCCGGCGGCTTCGCGCGCTCATGCGCCTTCGGCCCAACGCTTTGATTTGGCTGCGTTTCCTGTCTATGACGCCCGTGGAACTATCGACTTCCTTTAGCACTCTAAGCGCGCGAGTGCTAAAATCGCCGATCGTTTGCAGGAGGTAGCAACAGACATGACAACGGCAGTAGCGACGGTTAATCGCGATCTGGCCCTGGCCGGCCCGATCGGCAGTCTCGACGCCTATATCCAGGCAGTCGGATCGATCCCGGTTCTCAGCAAGGAAGACGAGCAGAGCCTGTCTCGTCGTTTCCGCGATGAAGAGGACCTCGACGCCGCGCGCGATCTCGTAATGGCCCATCTTCGCTTCGTCGTGCACATAGCCAAAGGATACCTGGGCTACGGACTGCCGCTCTCCGACCTCGTCCAGGAGGGCAATGTCGGACTCATGAAGGCCGTGAAAAGATTCGATCCCGATTATGGTGTCCGCCTGGTGTCGTTTGCAGTGCACTGGATCAGAGCGGAAATTCATGAGTACGTTCTGCGCAACTGGCGCATCGTCAAGGTTGCGACGACCAAGGCGCAACGGAAGCTGTTCTTCAATCTGCGCAAATCCAAGAAGAGCCTCGCATGGCTGTCACAGGACGAGACCAACGCCGTGGCAGAGGATCTGGGCGTCAGTCCCGATGAAGTGACCGAGATGGAACGGAGATTGAGTTCCCGCGACTCGGTGTTCGATCCGGGTCCGGACGCGTCGGGCGACGAGCAGATGTTCACCCCGGCAGCCTATCTGCCGAGCCCGGACGCCGACCCGGCAATAATGATGGAAGACATGGACTGGCACGATGACGCAACGTCCCGCATGACCGATGCATTGACCGATCTGGACGAACGTAGCCGCCATATTCTGGAGACTCGCTGGCTGGCCGACGAGAAACAGACGCTGCACGAACTCGCCGACAAATACGGCGTATCCGCCGAACGCATCCGTCAGATTGAAAACAACGCGATCCGTAAACTCAGGGTGGCGATGGAAGTCTGAGCGCAGCCCCACACGGGTCGACACGACACTAGTGCACTACCTGTAGCTGCGACTGCGGTAGCTGATGAATCCTCCGTCTTCGATCGCGAGCGGGTCGTGGTGCGTCCAATGCACCAGGCCGCCCAAGTCGTTCCACTCGTACACGCCGCGAAACCGGATCCGGTCTCCGATGCCGACCGGAACCCTTTCCGCCAGCTCTATGTTGTGTGCGATCAGGAGAGTCTGGCCGTTTTTGAGGTCCACAATCAGACGCTGGTGACGCTCGCCGTCGTTGTCGTCGTCTTCGTCGTCCAGTAAAAGCCGCATCACGATACCCGACGCTTCGATCCAGCTGCCGGTGTGGTGTTTGCCGAAGACCGGTGTCATTGAACGGCGCATGCCCTCGCCCCCAGGAGCCACCGTGCAGGCAAGGCGCGCCACGGGCGCGCGCCTGCCGGTGTTACGCCGTCAGCGGCACCATGGTGATTTCGACTCTCCGGTTTGCCTGCCTGCCTTCGGCCGTGCCGTTATCGGCTACCGGACGCGCTTCGCCCATGCCGAGAGTCAGGAGGCGCTCGCCGGCCACGTTCTGCGAGCGGAGGTACCCAGCCACGGATGCTGCGCGGCGCTCGGACAAGCTCTGATTGTACGAGTCGCTGCCGGTGCTGTCGGTATGTCCGGCTACTTCGACGACCGTTTTCTCGTACTCCTTCATCACCTTGGAAACCGAGGTCAGCACGTCGAAAAAGTCCGGGCTCAGGTCGGAGCTGTCCGTTGCAAAGGTCACGTTCCCCGGCATGTTGAGCGTGATGTTGTCGCCCATTCTTGTGACGCTGACGCCGGTCCCCTGCAATTCGGCCCGGAGTTTCGCCTCCTGCCGATCCATGTAGTTACCGACCGCACCGCCCGCAAGCGCGCCTACCCCGGCCAGTATCATTGCATGCTGCCTGCGTTCGACGGCATCGTCGCCGGAAATCAGTCCTACGACAGCCCCCGAGGCCGCGCCGATCATGGCGCCCTTGGAGGCGCTGCTCATTTTCCCCTCCTGCGTATACGCATCAAGGGTCTGGCACCCGCCGATCACCAGAGTCATCGACGCTGCGACTGCAGCAATTGCCAAAGATCTTAGATTCATCACACATCCTTAAACAGTTCGCCCAAACAAAGTGATACCGGGATCCGGCGACATTGCGCCGAGCGCGCCCGGTATTGAGACTACCCGCGTATTGTAGCGGCTCTGATCCTGAACACCGACTTAAAAGAAGCGCGGAAAGTGCCAACCCGTTCTCACTTTGCGGCACCGGCGGGGCCGGGATGGCCGCTGTGTAGAATTGTGCCTTGCCCGCGACTTTCCCTGACGTGGAGGACTCGATGTCAGAAATCGACCGATGGCTCTCACAGTACGGCGACAGCCATCGCGAAATCTCGCACCCGGCCCTTTACTGGCTCGCGGTACTGATGCTCGTGCCGGCCACCGCAGGATTGCTGTGGTCGCTGCCGCTACCGGAAGCGTTTGTGCAGATTTCTCCGGTCCTGAACTGGGGCAGCATGTTCCTCATGGTGGCGCTGGTTTACTACTTCATCATTTCTTTCTCGCTGGCCATTGGAATGCTGCCGTTCATTTTTGCGGTAACGGCGCTCGGATTCTGGCTGACACGGTCCGGTCTATCCGTTGCCGGCGCCTCGATCGGTCTGATGATCGCGGCCGTCGCCGGACTTTATGTGGGACGCCGCGGTAGCGGCGGCGTCAGGGCGGTACGTCGGGACATCCAGCTTATGGTGATCGGTCCGATCTGGTTGTTGTCGAAGCTCTATCGGCGCCTGGGGATACGGGTTTGATTGGCGTGCAACGCCTGACCGGCCGCAGTTATCGATAATTTCGCGCTCGCCGAACGGCGGGCTCCCACGTCGGGGGGATTCCGGTACCATCAAGTTCCTGAACTTGAAATACAGGAGCATTCGTGGCCACTCCGTTAAAGAAAAGCTCGCCCGGCGGCAAAGCGCTGGATCCGCTCGATCTTTTCGACATCAGGTCGGAATTGAGCGATGACGAGCGCATGGTGCAGGACTCGGTATCGCGCTTTGTCGACGACAAGGTGTTGCCTGTCATCCGCGACGCGTTCGAAAGGCACTACTTTCCGCGGGACCTGGTTCCACAGGTGGCGGAACTCGGGCTGCTGGGCAGTTCGATCGAGGGCTTTGAGTGCGCCGGACTGAACAGTGTGAGTTACGGCCTGATCTGCCAGGAACTCGAGCGTGGCGACAGCGGCCTTCGAAGTTTCGTCTCCGTACAGAGCTCTCTCGTGATGTTTCCGATCCATGCCTATGGCTCGGACGAGCAAAAAGAGCGTTGGCTGCCGCTCATGGCCCGGGGCGAAGCCATTGGCTGCTTCGGATTGACCGAAGCCCAAGGCGGCTCGGATCCGGCCAGCATGAAGACTCGCGCCAGGCGCGATGGCAATGACTGGGTTCTGAATGGCTCCAAGATGTGGATCACCAACGGGAACATCGCCGATGTGGCGGTGGTGTGGGCGGTCACCGACGACGGGGTACGCGGCTTCATCGTCGAAAAAGGCATGGCCGGCTTCTCTGCCCAGGAGATCGAAAACAAGTTTTCGTTGCGGGCATCTGTGACATCGGTACTTTTCTTCGACAACGTCCGGTTACCCGAAGCGAACGTCCTTCCCGGCGTCACCGGCATGCGCGGCCCGCTCAGCTGCCTGACGCAGGCGCGTTATGGCATTACCTGGGGGGTGATCGGCGCTGCTCAGGCCTGTTTCAAAGAAGTTCTGGACTATACCGGCGAGCGCGTGCTGTTCGACAAGCCGTTGTCCGCCAATCAGGCGATACAGCTTCGTCTGGCCGACATGGCGAGACGCATAACGACTGCGCAACTTCTGTCGCTGCGGCTCGGACGTCTCAAGGATCAGGGGCGCATGACGCCCGCTCAGGTATCCGTCGCCAAATGGAACAATTGCCGCGCTGCTCTCGATATCGCTCGCGACGCGCGCGACATGCTGGGAGGCAGCGGTATAAGCGCGGAACACGTGCCGATACGCCACATGCTGAATCTGGAAAGCGTCATCACCTATGAAGGCACTGAAACGGTGCATCAGCTGGTCGTCGGGAAAGAGCTGACCGGCTTGAGCGCATTCTGAACCGGGTTGCTGCCGGGACGACAGCCGCCCCGGTCTGCTTCGCGCCTGCGGATCGTTCGGCACGTTCATTCCGATGAACGCCTCGCTCGAGCCGCTCGATCGCGACGTGTGGCGCATCGCCCTGCCGATGATCCTTTCCAATCTCTCCGTGCCGCTGGTCGGCATGGTCGATACCGGCGTCACCGGACATCTGGACAGCGCTGCTTATCTTGGCGCCGTCGCCATCGGCGGGACAATCTTCAGCTTTCTCTACACTGGCGTGAATTTTCTGCGCATGGGAACGACCGGCGTCGCGGCGCAAAGACTTGGGGCAAACGATCCGGAGGGACTGCGCACCAGCCTCGGGCAGGCTCTCATCGTTGCCCTCGCAATCGCGCTCCTTTTGCTCCTGCTGCAGCGGCCCCTGGGCATCTTTGCCCTGAACCTGATCGGCGCGGACCCGGAAATACGAGCATTTGCCGCCGAGTACTTTTTCATACGCATCTGGAGCGCCCCGGCGGCGCTCGCCAATTTCGCGCTGATCGGCTGGTTCATCGGCCTGCAGAACGCCCGGATACCGCTCCTGATCGTACTCGTCATAAACATCACCAACATCGCGCTCGACTTACTTCTGGTGTTCATCTTCGACATGACAGTGGACGGCGTGGCCGCGGCATCCGTCGTTGCGGAATTCTCCGGGCTGCTCGTCGGCCTTGCCGTCGCCGCCTCTGAGCTGAAGCGCCGCGGCGGGCGGTGGGACCGTTCCCAGCTGCTTCGGTTACGTGCATACGCCGGCTTTCTTTCGATTAACGGTCATCTTTTCATCCGCACCATGTCGCTCATGTTTACATTCGGTTTCGTCACGGCACAGGGTGCGCGGCAGGGCGGACTGATACTCGCAGCGAACGCGATCCTGATGAATCTGCAAAACCTGCTCTCTTTTGCGCTCGACGGCTTTGCCCACGCGGCGGAAGCACTGGTTGGAAGAGCGGTCGGCGCGAACAGCAGGGGCGCTTTGCAACAATCAGTGCGCATCACCCTGCGCTGGTCGGTTTATGTCGCGCTTGCTTTCTGTGCGCTTTTTCTCGTCACGGGGCCGCTGTTCATCAACGTCCTTACGGATCTGCCGGACATTCGCGCGACGACCATGCGATACCTGCCGTGGATGATCCTCTCGCCGCTCGTTTCCGTCTGGTCGTTCCTCTACGACGGCGTGTTCGTAGGCGCAACGCGCGCGAGAGAAATGCGCGACATCATGCTCGTTTCCACATTCGCCGTCTTCCTGCCCGCGTTTTACGCGCTGCGCTCCCTCGGAAACGACGGCCTCTGGCTCGCCTTCCTGCTGTTCATGGCGACCCGTGGCATCGGGATGCATTATTTTTACAAGGCCCGGGTTTTGCCGGCAATCCGCTAGCAATCTGCACAGCTCAGGACACTTCCACCACTTGACGGGTCAATACATGTCAGCCCGTTTCCGTGACCATCACCGGCGTGCCGTGCTTGTCGCATTGTGCCTGCACGGCGCTTCGCGCCCAGACGTAGGCCGATACCCCGGTGGCGACATTCGCCACCGTGTACGCCGCGAAGATGCCGGGTACGCCGAAATAGTGGTCCCCCACGAGCGCGAGCGGCAGGTAGAGCCCGACCAGGCGGATGAGGCTGATTGCGACTCCGGGCATCGGCTTTCCCATGCCGTTGAATGACGCGTTCATGACCATGACCATGCCGTAGGCTCCGTAGCCGAGCGGCGCGATCAGCAGGAACTTCGTTGCCACGTCGGTTACAGCGTGATTGTCACTGAACAGTGACGGCAGGAACGTGCTGGAGAGCGCCAGGACCGCGGCGATCAGCAAGCCGGAAGACAGGCAGAAGATCGTGCATAGCCGCAACGCCAGAAAAATCCGCTCTGCTTTGCCGGAGGACATGTTCTGCCCGACGAACGGTCCGATGATCGCAGACATAGCGTAATAAATTACCAGCGTAAGAGACTCTACCCGGCTGGCGACGCCAAAGCCCGCTACCGCTTCGGGGCCGTATCGAGCGAGCATTGCGGTGATCGCTCCGGTCGCGATGGGAATGATTGCGTTGGTGCCGGCGGCGGGGATGCCGACGTGCAGAACGGCGATCCAGGATCTCCTGAGCTCCACCGGATCGGGCCTGGCGAAACTCAGCATGTCGAGCCGCCTGCGCATGAAGTAGACGGCGCCGAAGAACAACGCAGCGCGTGAAATGAGCGCGGCCATCGCGGCACCGTCGAGTTCCATCGCCGGTATCGGCCCAAAGCCGAAGATCAGTACCGGGTCGAGAAGGATGTTTGCGACTGCCGTAACGACCATCAGCATGCTTGGCAACCGGGTATCGCCGGTCGCTCGCATGCTGCTCATGCCGACCATTCCGACCACGATGAACGGCACGCCGGCATAGAGGATTTTCATGTAACCGCCGATGAGAGGGATCAGGTCTTCCGGCGCCCCGAGCAAACGAAAAAGTGGAGCGATCGCCAATATGCCGGCCATGCATATGACGGCCGTGATGCCGAACGAGAGCAACAGGCTGTCGGTAGTCAGTCGCCTGGCACGGCGATAGTCATTGGCACCGAGTGCGCGGGCCACAACGGACGAGGTGCCCGCGCCCAGACCTATCGCGACGCTCGTGACGAGCATCAATACCGGAAAGGCGAAACCGAGCGCGGCCAGTTCGCGGTCGCCCACCCGCCCGATGAACCAGGCGTCTACGAACGCCTGCAGCATCATCGTGGTGATGCCTAACAGGACGGGCAGCGTCATGCCCACCAGATGTCGGCCGACCGGCCCATGAGTCAGCCGGGCTTGTGTGGATACCATGTGATTCCGGGGAACGTCGATGCCGCTTGCTGGGGAAGCGCGCATAACTATGACGCAGCGGACAGCCCGCTGCAATCGGGGATGCTGTACCGCAACCCGCTCGTCTTCTTCGGGTTATCATGCGCCGTCCGACGCAGATGGTGCTCGAAATGACCGCAACCCGCAGACCATAGCCGACATTCATGTCCTGGAAGAAATTAAGCTCGCGAGTTGTGTTCGATAACCCGTGGATCACCGTATTCGAGGATCGCGTCATAAACCCCGGCGGCGGGCGGAACGACTATGGGCACATACATTTCAAGAACACCGCGGTTGCCATCGTAGCGCTCGATGAGAACGGCAACACCTGGCTCGTCGGGCAGGACCGTTACACTCTAGGTACCTATAGCTGGGAGCTGCCGATGGGCGGCGCACCGCTGCCCGAGTCCCCGCTCGATGCGGCCAGGCGCGAGCTCAAGGAAGAGACCGGACTCAGCGCCAAAAAATGGACGGAGATCATGCAGCTTCATACCAGCAACTCGATAACCGACGAGTGCGGCATCGTATTCGTGGCCGAGCAACTCGCTGACGGGCAAACTCAATTCGAGGAAACGGAGAATATCGAGGTGCGCAAACTGCCACTGGCGGAAGCTCTCGACATGATCGACCGCGGTGAGATCACCGACGCTATAAGCGTTGCAGCGCTGTTGGGTGTTGCGCGCCGATTGTCGCGCTAGGAATCATGCCGGCTGCGGCGCGGTGCCGTCACGGTCGGATCTGGACAACTGACCCTGACTTGCGGTTCTGATCCCGCGCGCCTGTCGTCAATAGATCATCTCGGCAGTGACGACGTAACGCATCGGTCCGCCGGGATCTCGCGCGTTGAACGGATAACAGGTTACCAGACTCAGCATTGGCGAATCGGTGTCGAGAAGAATGCTGCCGCGCCGCGCATCGACCACGTCCATGCCGGTCACCCTGTAGAGATGGCCGCGGCCATCGGGCATTTCGACGCTGATGGTCTCGCCTTCGCGGACGTGTTGCAGGAATTGAAAGTGGGTATCGCGATGGCCGGCGATGATGCTGTTGCCTCGCTGCCCCGGAAGAACGCTCACGCTCAGGTGCCCGGGTCCGAAGGCCAAGGTGCGTCCGGACCCGCCCGCCAGGACGATCAGCTCGACGTCTCCGCGCGCGGCCTTTAGCCGTGCGACCGGCCAGGTGTCCGCCCATGGCCACGGAGGAGGCCGCGGGTCACCATTTTCGGCGCGCCGCCATGCCCGCTGCATCATTTCCTGGGCAACCCAGGCCTTGGCGGGGATATAAGCTCCCTGGCCCAACTGCCAGAAGCCGAAACACAGGAGACTTGCCACCAGCAGACCGAACGGCCGGGATTCAGGCGCTTTCCTGAACATCGAGACCCGTAGCTCTGAATCGACAAAGAAAAAGCAAGAACGCGAGCAATAACAGCAACGTGCCCGTTGCCAGGCGGCCGCTCCAGCCCGTTGCCGTCGAGGGAAAACCGAAGATCGCACGATGGCTCTGGCCGTAGGGCAGCAGGTTCGGCAGTTGTTCCCTTTTGATCGGCGAGGCATGCGGTCGGACAGGAGTCTTGTCGACGGCCACCAGACTGGTGTAGCGGCTGACGAGGTGATGATCGAGCGCGGTTTCGGTTACGGCTGCACGAATCGTCTCGGCGCCTGCTCCCTGCCGTTCGCTATCCAGCAGATGCTCGATTCGGGCGCGGGCCCAGACCGCGGCAACGCCCGCGTTATCCTCTTCCATGGCAAGAGGCAGCTCGACATCCCAGCCG
>Ga0299913_10002503_pt1 | contig 14527 bp, 14 predicted proteins | sample RVTome_9_FD_201360 | JGI IMG/M metagenome (GOLD analysis project Ga0299913, IMG submission 201360) | Soil microbial communities from uranium-contaminated site in the Upper Colorado River Basin, Wyoming, United States - RVT155D38 (version 2) ... | reverse complement strand
ACAGCAGGGCGGCCAGCGAGAGCTCGATCGTCGCCGGAAACCGCTGCATGAAGTCGTCGACGACGTCGCGGTTGGTGATGAAGCTGCGGCCCAGGTCCCCGTGGAGCAGCCCGCCCATGTACTGGAGGTACTGCTCGTGGAGCGGCCGATCGAGGCCGAGCGACTCGCGAACCAGCGCGATGTTCTCGGCCGTTGCCCGCTCGCCGAGCAGCGTCGTCGCTGGGTCGCCGGGCAGCAGGCGCGTGAAGACGAAGATCAGGAGCGTCAGCCCGAGCAGGATCGGGATGAGCAGCAGTAGGCGCCGAGCGATGAACGTCCCCATCGTTGCTCCTGGGTGGCTGAACGGGGAGAGCCCCGGCCCGCGGCCGGGGCTCTCCCAGTCTAGTCCGCCTGGTGGCGGCTACTCGCCGGACAGCCAGACGTCGAGGAAGCTCTCGGAGCCCGTCGGGTTCGCCACGTAGCCCTCGACCGCATCGGTCAGGGCGATCGCGGTATCTCCATGGACGAGGGTCACGAAGCAGACCTCGTTGTGTACGATCTGGGCAACCTCGCCCCAAGCGGCGCCGCGCTCCGCCTCGTCCAGTGAGGCCTCGGCCCCGGCAATCGCATCCTCCAGGCCGTCGGCGTCGCATCCGAACTGCGCCGCCGGCTCGCCCTGGGCGTAGCCGAAGTGGACGCCGTACCAGTTCGACGGATCGTCGTAATCACCGGTCCAGCCAAGGAAGTGGAGATCGTACTCTCCACCCTGGGCCGCCGGGATGTACTCGGTGCCCCAGACGGCGCTGCCCGGCTCCACGACGAATCCGGCGTCCTCGAGCATCGTCTGCACCGCCTGGTGCAGGCCGCTCGGGTCCGGCATGTACGGTCGCGTGACCTCGGTCGGGAACCAGAAGTTCACGGTCGCCGGATTGTCCTCGGTGAAGCCGGCATCCCCGAGCAGGGTCCGGGCGGCGTCGGGATCGTAGTCGTACGCCTCGACGCCTTCGCAGACCGAGTCGAACCAGCCGCTGGTCGGCGGCAGGAAGCAGGTCGCCGCGGATCCGCCGCCGCCGTAGAACGGCCCGATGAGCGCCTCCTTGTCGATCGCGTGCGCGACGGCCTGGCGGACGGCCAGGTCGGCGAGCGACCCATTCTCGGTCGCGACCGGGTTCACGCCGAGGTACAGGGTGTTGTACGACTCGCGATTGACGAGCTGGAAACCTTCGACGCCGTCGACCGCCTCGCGGTCGCCGGGAGCGATCAAGTCGAAGCCCTGCACGCTGCCGCCCTGGAGGGCCTGCAGGCGCGCCGCCGGGTCGTCGATCGGCCGAATGATGACCCGGTCCAGGTACGCGGTGTGGTCCCCGTGGTAGTCCTCGTTTCGGGCCAGCACGGCGCTATCGTCCGGGGTGTACTCCTCGAGCACGAACGGGCCGGTCCCACCCTGCACGACCTCGGTCGCGAGCGTGCTGGCCGTCGGGTCATCGGCGTTCGTGCTCTCGAGCACGGCCGGGCTGACGATGCTGAACGGGGTCAACGCGATCCCGTACACGAAGGTCGGGCTCGGCTCACGGAGGGTAATGGTTACCGTGAACTCGTCTGTCGCCTCGACGCTCGAGATCAGGTTTGCCTCGCCGAATCCATCCATGACTGCGCCGTAGTAGTAGGCGTTGGCCTGGAACTCCTCGGCGAAGTTCTGCCAGCGGTCGAAGTTGACCTTCACCGCCTCGGCATTGAAGGGCGTGCCATCGTGGAAGGTCACGTCCTGCTTCAGGTGGAAGACGTACTCGGTGTCCGCCGGCTCGCCATCCCATGACTCGACGAGCACACCCTCCAGCTCGTCGACCGTGCCGGGCACCAGATCGACGAGCGGCTCATAGATCTGCTGCAGGATCCGGAACGACTCGCCGTCGCTCGTCTGCGACGGGTCGAGGCTGGCGGCCAGTGCAGCGCCAGCAAACACGAGCGTGCCACCCTGCTGGGCCTCGCCGCTGGCGTCGTCTTCGGACGCCGCGGCGCTTGCCGGCGGCTCCGACTCATCATCCTCCGTCGGGCTGGTCCCCGGACCGCCGCACGCGGCGAGTACGAGCACGAGCACGGCGAAGATGGAGAACGATCTCCAATTACGCATCCACACTCCTCCAAGAACAACCAATACGGTGCTGGGTGAGGATCACTGGACGATCGCTCGGCCATCGCCGGTGATCGCGGGCTGATCCATCTGAAACGGACGCTAGTCTTACATACTCCCGCCGATTCAGGAAGGTTGCCCGGGCTCCGACCCCACCGGTGGCGGAGTCGAGGCACCTGGGTCGATCGTCGGCGGCGCCGCGTCGTCGGTGCGGACCGGATCACGCGACTGGGTCGCCCGCAGGACGACGCGCAGCTCGGTGGACGGCTCCTCGTCGACCGGGCCGTCGCTGACGGCCACGGGTGGCGGCGAGATTCGTGCCTCCACCTGCGTCATCATCGACTCCGGGTCGGGACGCTCGGCGCCGGCCTGGTTCGAACTCTGGCGGACGAGCGCCACCAGGGCGGTCCTGCCGGTCGGGAGCCGCGGGACCTGCTGCAGGCTGGTGGCGCCAACCTCGGCGGATGCGTCGGTCCCCGACGGGCCGCTGATCGGGACGATCTCCATGTTGAGGGCCAGCAGCAGGGCGAGCCCGGTGCCGGCCATGGCGGTGGCGGTGCGCAGCCGGGCGATGACGCCCGCCGAGCGGTTCCACCACGCGGCAAGCCAGCTCGGCTCGGGAGCCTGCGCTCGTCGCAGGATGCCCTCCCAGGCCGTCGCCGATGGGCTCATCCCCTCGATCCGCGCTGCCAGCGCGGTCCGAAGCTGCCTGACCATCTCGCGGTCATAGCCGACCTCGTCGCGGCAGCCCTGGCAGCCGGCCAGGTGATCGAGGTGGGGCTGCGAGCTCGGGCCGAACTCACCGAAGCGCGCCAGCCACAGGAGCTCGCGGCAGATGCGGCGGCACCTCATCGGGTCGACACCTTCACCGCGGCCGGCGCACCGACCGGGATCCGCCGCTCGACGGGCAGCCGCACGCGCAGCGCCTTGAGGGCGTAATGGAGTCGCGACTTCATGGTGCCGACATTGCAGTCGGCGATCTCGGCCGACTCGGCCAGCGAGTATCCATGCAGGTAGTAGAGGATGATCGCCGTCTGCTGCTTCGGCGGCAGCGCGTCGATGCCACGCTGCAGGACCTCGAGCACCTCGCGCGACTCGACGACCTGGTCGGGGCGGGCGGCCAGGTCGACGACGAGATTGGTGATGAGGCTGGTGATCGGCTCGGCGAGCGACTTTCGGCGGCTGACGCGGCTGTAGCACAGGTTGATCGTCACGCGGTGCAGCCACGGCAGCGGCGATCGTGACGGGTCGAGTCGCTCACGCACCCGGTAGGCCTTGACGAAGCAGTCCTGGAGGACCTCCTCCGCCAGGAACGGGTCGCGCGTGATGGCCAGCGCGGTCGCATAGACCGGCCGCTTGAACGTGTTGAAGAACTCCTCGAACGCGTCCAGGTCGCCGCCCTGCATGCGCTCGACGAGATCGTCCGGCTGTCTCGCTTCCACTGGCACCTGCGCCATCCGACCGCCCTGAGGGTTTGTCATAGTACCCCCGCCCGTCCACAGAGGTTCACATCGATGCTCGCCACGAACTCTCGATCGTTCCCGCCCGGGTTCGTGTGGGGCGTCGCCACGGCCAGCTACCAGATCGAGGGCGCCGTCGAGGAGGATGGTCGCAAGCCGTCGATCTGGGATGCTTTCAGCCGGCAGCCCGGACGGGTGATGAATGGTGATACGGGCGACGTTGCATGCGACCACTACCACCGCTGGGAGGCGGACCTCGACCTCATCCAGCGGCTGGGCGTCGGCGCCTACCGCTTCTCGATCGCCTGGCCTCGCGTGATCCCCGACGGCGACGGCGCCGTCAACCGGCACGGCCTCGACTTCTACGACCGGTTGGTCGACGGCCTCCTCGAGCGCGGGGTCACGCCGATCCCCACCCTCTACCATTGGGACCTTCCCCAGGCGCTCGAGGCGCGTGGCGGCTGGACGGTGCGTTCGACGGCCGATGCCTTCGCGGCCTACACCCAGGCGGTCGCCGAGCGGCTCGGCGACCGCATCGGGATGTGGATCACCCTCAACGAGCCGTGGGTGTCAGCCTTCATCGGCCACGCGACCGGGGAACACGCCCCGGGCCGGCGCGACCTCCGCGAGGCCCTGCGGGCCGGGCACCACCTTCTGCTCGCCCACGCTCGGGCCGTGCCGGTGCTCCGGGCAGTAGGCAGCGGGCAGGTCGGCATCACCGTCAACGTCACCGATGTCGTGCCCGCCACCGACCGCGAGGATGACCGCCGCGCGGCGGACCTGGCCGACGAGCAGGTCAACAGGTGGTTCATCGACCCGGTCCGACGCGGCGCCTACCCGGCCGGCATGACGGCGGCCTACGGGGAGCTCATGGAGGGCATCGTGCAGGCCGGCGACCTGGAGGCGATCGCCGCGCCGATCGACGCGCTGGGCATCAACTACTACTTCCGCACGCACGTCGCGGCCGCCGAGCCCCGGGTCGCCGCCGACGAGCCGATGGCCGTGCTTCCCTACCGCGCCGTCGTCCCCGCCGGACTGCCGCGCACGGCCATGGGCTGGCCGGTCGAGCCCGACGGCCTTCGCGACATCCTCGTCCGCCTCGGCGGGCGGTACCCCGGCCTGCCGATCCACGTGACCGAGAACGGGTCCGCCTGGGACGACGTGGTCAGGCCCGACGGCTCGGTGGACGACCCGGAGCGCGTCGCCTACCTCGAGGCGCACGTGGACGCCGTCGGCCAGGCGATCGAGGCCGGGGCCGACGTTCGCGGCTACTTCGCATGGTCGCTGCTCGACAACTTCGAGTGGGCGGAGGGCTACTCGAAGCGGTTCGGGATCGTGCACGTCGACTACGACACGCTGCGGCGCACGCCGAAGGCGAGCGCGCGCCACTACGCGGAGATCATCGCCGCCAACGGCATCTAGGCCGTCGGAGCCTCCGGCGTGGGCGGCGAGCCCGGCGCGGTCGCGGCGGGTGCATCGGCGAACTGATGGCGGAGGTCCGGCCGCCGCGCGGCGGCTGCCTCGTCGAGGCGGCCGACGGGCGTCGTGATCGGCGCGCGCTTGATGGCCGCCGAGTCGGTGGCCGCCGTGCGGGCGATCTCCTCCATGACATCGACGAACTGGTCGAGCGTCTCGAGGCTCTCCGTCTCGGTGGGCTCGACCATGAGCGCCTCCTCGACGATGAGCGGGAAGTAGATCGTCGGCGGGTGAATCCCGTGATCGAGGATGGCCTTGGCGATGTCGAGTGTCGTGACCCCGTGCTCCCGCTTCTGGCGGCGGCCGCTGAACACGACCTCGTGCTTGCTGATGCGGTCGTACGGCAGGTCGTAGGTGCCGCGCAGCCGCACCCGAAGGTAGTTGGCGGCCAGGACCGCGTCGTCGCTGATCGTCCGCAGGCCACTGCCGCCGTTCGAGCGGATGTACGTGTAGGCCCGCACGAACATCCCGAAGTTGCCGTGACAGCTGCGCACCTTGCCGATGCTGCCCGGCCGGTCATCGTCGAGGGCGAATCGCGCGCCGGGGGTGGAGCGCCCGGCCCAGGCGTTGGCCCGCACCTCGTCGGCATCTCCTTCGGCGAGGACCGGGATCGGCGAGGGCAGGAACGGCGCCAGGCGCTCGCTGACCCCGACCGGTCCGGCGCCGGGTCCACCGCCGCCGTGCGGCGTCGAGAACGTCTTGTGCAGGTTGAAGTGCATGATGTCGAAACCGGCCGCGCCGGGCTGGAAGCGGCCGAGGATGGCGTTGAGGTTCGCGCCGTCCATGTAGGCGATCGCGCCCGCATCCTGGACCGCGGCGATCACCTGGTCGATCTGGTCCTCGAAGATGCCGAGCGTCGACGGATTCGTGATCATCAGGGCTGCCACGTCCGGACCGAGGGCTCCACGCAGGGCGTCGAGATCGATCCCCCCGCGCTCGTTGGATCGGATGGTCACCGTCTGGTAGCCGACCATCGAGGCGGTGGCGGGGTTCGTGCCGTGGGCGCTGTCGGGCACGAGCACCTTCGTGCGCGTCTCGCCCTCGCCGTTGGCGCGGTGGTACGCGCGTGTCATCAGCATCCCCGTCAGCTCACCGTGCGCGCCGGCGGCCGGCTGGAGGGAGATGGCCGGGAAGCCGCTGACCTCCTTCAGGAGCTCGCCCAGCAGCCACATCAGCTCGAGGCTGCCCTGGCTCATCGGCTCCGGATCGAGCGGATGCGAGTCGGCGAGCCCCGGCAGGCGGGCGGCCCACTCGTTGACCTTCGGGTTGTACTTCATCGTGCACGAGCCGAGCGGGTAGAAGCCCAGGTCGATGGCGTGATTGAGGTGAGCGAGCCGGTTGAAGTGGCGGAGCAGGTCGAGCTCGGTCACTTCGGGCAGGCGCGGCGCCGCGGCGCGCAGGGCCGATGCGGGCAGCTCCGGCTGCCCGTCAGCGTGGTTCAGCGCGCGGTCACTGGCGGTCGGAAACCGGACGCCTCGGCGCTCATCACGGGAGCGCGCGAAGATGAGGGGCTCGACGATCGTCAGCTCCTCGCCGCCGGTCGTCCCGGAGAAGGCGGCACCGCGCCCCGACGGATCCGAGCGCTCGGGAGCGTCGACCGCGCTCATCGGGTCGACTCCAGGGCCGCGACGAGGCGCTCGATGTCCTCGTCGCTGGTGAGCTCGGTCGCCGCCACCAGCAGCGTGTCGTTGAGCGCCGGCTCATCGCGCTCGGGAAGGTACCCGGCAACGATCCCCTGCTCGACGAGCGCCGCATGGCGGCGCGCCGCGTCCGGCAGGCGCAGGGTGACCTCCGCGAAGTAGCTCCCGCCGAAGCGCCGCTCGGCGAGGCCGGCCGCCTCCAGCGCGCCGGCAGTGTGGCGCGCCTGGACCGAGGAGAGGTCCGCCACCTCGTGGAGGCCCGCCGGACCGACCGCGGTCAGGTACGTCGTGGCGGCGAGCGCCATGAGCGCCTGGTTCGTGCAGATGTTGCTAGCCGCCTTCTCGCGACGGATGTGCTGCTCGCGTGCCTGGAGCGTGAGGACGTAGCCCTTGCGGCCGCTCCCATCACGAGCCGCGCCGACCAGGCGGCCGGGCATCTGGCGCACGGTGGCCATGCGAGCCGCCATGAGCCCCACGTACGGCCCGCCGAAGCTGGCCGGGATGCCGAGCGGCTGTCCCTCGGCGGCCACGATGTCGGCCCCGTAGGCGCCGGGCGCCTCGAGAATCGCGAGCGAGGTCGGCTCGACGACGGCCACGAACTGCGCACCGACCGCGTGCGCGGCTTCGGCCAGGTCGCGCATCGGCTCGATCTGTCCGTAGAAGTTCGGCTGCGCGACGATGAGGCAGGCGACGTCATCGGTCACAAGCGCCTCGACGCGCGCGGCGTCGGTCGTGCCGCTGCCGGTCTCGGCGAGGTCGAGCGGGACAGTCAGCACCTCGATGCCCGGCCCGGAGCAGTACGTCTCGAGCACGCGGCGGTAGTCGGGATTCACGCCCGCGGAGACGGCGACCCGCGAGCGGCGCGTGAGGCGACAGGCCATGAGCGCTGCCTCGGCAGTGGCGGTGGCGCCGTCGTAATGGGAGGCCGTCGCCACCTCCATGCCGGTCAGCTCACAGATGAGCGACTGGAACTCGTAGATGCTCTGGAGCGTGCCCTGGCTGACCTCGGGCTGGTACGGCGTGTAGCTCGTGGCGAACTCGGGGCGCCCGATGACCTCGCCGACCACCGACGGGACGAGATGCCGGTACACGCCCGCGCCGAGGAAGCTGACGTCCGGGATGCGGTTGCGCCCGGCCAGCCGCGCCAGCTCAGCGCGAACGTCCTGCTCGACGAGCGGGGGCGGCACGGCCCAGTCCCCGGCCCGCACCGCGGAGGGGATGTCGTCGAACAGCGCATCGACCGTGGCAACGCCGACGGCCGCCAGCATGCGCGCGCGATCGGCCTCGGTGTGGGGTGAGTAGACCATCGGCGAATCCGCCCTCAGGCGGTCTCGGCCGCGTAGCCGTCCGCGTCCATGAGGGCGTCGAGCTCCGTGGCCTCGCTGAGCACGACGCGCGCGATCCAGCCCTCACCGAACGGATCGCTGTTGAGGAGCTCGGGCGCGTCGCGCACCGCCTCGTTGACCTCGACCACCTCGCCGGAAACGGGCGCGTACAGGTCGCTGACGGCCTTCACGCTCTCGACGACGCCGAACGACCCGAACTGCGTGAGCGCCGTGCCGACCTCGGGCAGCTCGACGAAGACGATGTCGCCGAGCTCATCGGCCGCGAAGCTCGTGATCCCGATCGTCGCGCGGCCATCCTCGGCGCGGACCCACTCGTGCTCCTTGGAGTAGCGCAGATCGTCGGGGTAGGCCATCGGCGGTCGTGTTCCTCATGTGGGGCGATCGGGGGCGGCCCGTCAGGCCCGGACGCGCTTGTAGAAGGGCAACTTTACCTGCTCGGCCCGGTACGGGCGGTCCCGGACGACGACCTCGAGGCTGCCGCCGATGCCGGCGTGCTCCGCTCCCACCAGCGCCATCGCGATCTTCGTGCCGAGCGTCGGCGACAGGGTGCCGCTCGTCACCCGACCGATCGCCACTCCCTCGGCTCGGACCTCGTACCCGGCCCGCGGGATGGCACTGTCGACCATCTCGATGCCGATGAGCTTGCGCCGCGGCCCGGCCTGCTGGACAGCCTGGAGGGCACTGCGGCCGACGAACTCACCCTTCTCCAGCTTCACGACGCGACCGAGATTGACCTCGAACGGGTTCGTGTCGCGCCCGAGCTCGTTCCCGTACAGCGGCATGCCCGCCTCGAGCCGAAGCGTGTCACGCGCGCCCAGCCCGCACGGTCGCAGGCCGTGGCGCTCCCCCGCGCCGGCAACGGCCTCCCATACCTCGCGTGCCCGCCGGGCGTCGCAGAACAGCTCGAAGCCATCCTCGCCCGTGTATCCGGTCCGGGCGACCAGGCACTCGACGCCGGCGACCGCCCCCGACGCGGCGCGGTAGTTGCCGATGGCGGAGAGGTCGAGGTCGGTGAGCTCAGCGAGGACCGCCGCCGCGTTCGGTCCCTGCGGTGCGACGAGGGCGGTCCGGTCGCTCCGGTCCTCCAGGCTGGCCCCGAAGTCTCCGCGGGCGAGCAGCGCCCCCAGGTGCTCGATCACCGCAACTCGGTTCGACGCGTTGCACACGACCCAGAAGCGATCGTCCTCGAGCCGATACAGGATGAGGTCGTCGATGATCCCGCCGTCCGCCTGGCACACCATCGAGTACTGGGCCTGGCCGATGTCGAGCGCGCCGGGATCGCTGACGACGGCGTAGCGCAGGAAGGCAACCGCCTCCTCGCCGCGCACCTCGACCTCGCCCATGTGCGAGAGGTCGAACAGGCCCACGGCGGTGCGCACCGTCCGGTGCTCCTCGAGGATCGAGCCGTACTGCACCGGCATCTCGTACCCGGCGAACGGGACGAGGCGGGCGCCGAGCCGGCGATGCAGGTCGTGGAGCGGCGTGTGCCGCAGGGCTTCGGCGGGAGCCTCGCTCACGTGCTCGCCTCGGCGCTCGTGACCGAGGGCTCGTGGCTCACCTCGCCGGCGATGGCACGGGCAGCCTCCTCGACCACCGAGCGCTCGGTGGCGTGGTTGAGGATGGCGAGGGCCTCCTCGAGATCGGTCCAGCGAACCTCGTCGAACTCGGCGTCGTGCTCCTCCAGGGCGCCGCCGACCGGCCGCATCAGGAAGAAGTGGACGGTCTTGTGGAAGCGGGTCGACCCGCGGACGAAGAAGTACCGGATCGACCGGAGCGGCTGCTCGATGACCACCTGGAGCCCGGTCTCCTCGCGCGTCTCGCGGAGCGCGGTCTCCTCGATCGTCTCGCCGGAGTCGGGGGTGCCCTTCGGAAGCGCCCACAGCCGCGGGGTACGCCGATGAACGAGTAGCACCTGCGGCCTGCCGTCGACCGTGCGATGCACGACGCCACCGGCAGAGGTGGCGCGCGCGGTTCGCAGGACGGCCACCCGAGCCGCTACGCGCGGCGGGCGCGCGGTAGCCCGAACGGGAGCGCGGGGCGACGGGCGGGCAGGCGGGTGGCTCGACCGACCGCAGGGAAGCGGAACCGGCTCGTCTGGGAACGCAGGGCCGTGACCGTCGGCGTCATGGACGTCGATCGGCGGGGTCGGTGATACACCGTGTGAATCCCATCGAGGCCGAGGCGCGAGCGGTGCGCCCCGCGCCGCCCCAGACCGAAGTCGATCGATGGATGGGAGACGAAGCGGGCCACCAGACTCACGCGCATGCCCGGCATTGTACGCCGCATCGATGGGCGCGCAAGGGATCGGCGGCGACGCTCACGGCCGCAGCGACCGGTACACCGCCTCGGTCTCCGCGACGCGGCCCTCGACCGCGAACCGGGCGGCATCGCCACCGGCGCGGCCCGCCATCTCGGCCCGCCGCGTCGGGTCGAATGCAAGGTCGGCGATCGCGTCCGCCAGGCGCTCCGAGCGGCGTGCCGCGGGCGCGGCCGGCACGACGACGCCGTCGACTCCGTCGCGCACCGAGTCGCGAACGCCGGGGCCGTCGACGGCCAGCGCCGGCAGACCGGCCGCCAGCGCCTCGGCCAGGACGAGGCCCTGGGTCTCGGTCCGTGACGCGAAGACGAACAGGTCGGCGCCCGCCAGCCGGGCGAGCGCCTCGGTCCGGGGCAGGCCGCCGGTGAACTGCACGCTCCCGGCCAGGTCAGGCCGCGCCGCCCGCTCGAGCAGCTCGGGCTCCGATGGCCCGCCGCCGATGACGAGAAGGCGCAGCGCCGGAACGCGGCCGGCGGCGACGGCCATCGCCTCGAGGATCGTCATCGGGCTCTTCTCAGGCGCCAACCGGCCGAGCATGGCGACGACGATCGAGCCGGCCGGCCATCCGGCGGCGGGCCGCGGATCAACCCGCGGCAGCGTGCCGATGGCCGCCACGTCGATCCCCGTCGGGATGACGTGGACCCGTTCCGGTCGCGATGCCGGCATGCGCGCGCGGATCTCTGCCGCGAGGTCGGTCGATGGTGCGATCACCGCCGCGCAGGCCGACCAGAAGCGGGCGAGGTAGGCATCGGCCAGGGCAGCGCCCGGACCGGCCAGCGGGCCGAGGTAGTGGCCGTAGTCCGCGAACCGGGTGTGGTGCGTGAACACGAGCGGCGCACCGGCAGCACGCGCCAGGCGTCGGCCGAGCAGCCCGCTCACGAACGGGGAGTGGGCGTGGACGATCTCCGGGGAGAATCGCCGGGCGCTAGCGACCGCATCGGTCCACGGCAGCGGCACCGGCATTCGGTAGCCGGGCGGTACGATGCGCGGCAGCAGGTAGGACGGAAGCCAGGCGTACTCGGGCTCGGGACCCGGCGAGCCAACCGGTTCCGGACGCCCCGAGTCCTCGGGTCGTGGGGCGAGGACGAGCACCTCGTGCCCGATCGCGCCGAGCCCGCGCGCCAGCGCGTCGACCGAGACGGTGACGCCCGACAGGTAGGGCAGGTAGGTCTCCGAGGTGAGCAGGACCCGCATCGGCGTCAGACGGCGCGGCCGGCGTGCATCGTGACCATGCCGAACGCCATCGGCCGCCAGCGGACGCCCGCCAGGCCGGCCGCCCGCATGAGACTTGCGACCTCGTCGGGCCGTGGATAGCGTCGAACGCTGTCCGGCAGGTATTGATACGCGGATCCGCCGCCCGCCAGCCGTCCCAGCACCGGCACGATGCGGCGGAACCAGAGCGCCGCCGCCATGCGACCGATCCCCGCCTCCGGCGTGGCGATCTCGAGGACGACCACCCGTCCGCCGGGCCGCGTCACCCGGGCCATCTCCGCCAGGCAGCGCTGATAGTCGGGCACGTTGCGCAGGCCGAAGGCGATGGTCGCCGCATCCATCGACGCGTCGGCCAGCGGCAGGTCGGTCGCGTCGCCGGACGCGTAGCGTGGGACGGCCGAGCCCGCGCGCGGGCGACGCGTGCGAGCCCGGCGGAGCATCGCCGCCGACACGTCGATGCCCAGCACGCTGCCGTTCGGCCCGACCGCGGCGGCCACCTCGCGGGTGAGCGCCCCGCTCCCACAGGCGACGTCGACCACCGACATCCCCGGCTGCAGCCCGGCGGCCCGTGCCGCGCGCCGACGCCAGCGTCGGTCGAGCCCCGCGGTCATCAACCCGTTCATGAGGTCGTAGATGGGCGCGATGCGATCGAACATCGTCCGCACCTCGGGCGCCGGCACCGGATTCCCGGGCGCGACGGGATCAGGCACGGGCCGGATGTGGGGTGATGGTGGGCGATACTGGATTCGAACCAGTGACCTCACGGATGTGAACCGTGCGCTCTAACCAGCTGAGCCAATCGCCCATCGGGGAGTGCGCAGTATAGCCGCCGCCCCGGCGCCCCATCAATCGCCGCCCAGTGCGGCGAGCCGGCGGCCAATCTCGACGGTGTCGAGCCCGTCCACGCTCACGCGCTTGTGGCGACCACGCTCGCCGGCGACGAGCCGCAGGCTCCGAGGGGCCACGCCGAGCGCCCGGGCGACGAGGCGAAGGACGGATCGGTTCGCCTCACCGTCGGCCGGCGGCCGCGTCACGCGGACCTTGAGCACGCCCTCGGCGTAGGGACCAACCCGATCGGCGGCGGCGCGCGGGGTGACGGCGAGCTCGAGGTCGGCCATCGTCGCCTTCAGATTCGGACGATGACGCGCACCACCACGCCCAGCAGCAGCATGGCGATGAGGGGCGACCAGTCGATTCCCGAGGTCGGCGGCAGGAGCCGCCGGATCGGCGCCAGGAACGGCTCCGTCATCTGGTAGACGAATGCCGTCAGGCCGCCCCCGCCCATCGGGTTCGTCCAGCTCAGGACGACCCGCACGATCAGCATGAACCACAGGAAGAAGGCCAGCAGCTGGACGAAGTTCACGAGGACGCTTCCCATGAGCGGAGGATAGCAGCCGTCAGCCTCGAGGCCCGAACAGCGCGGTGCCGATGCGGACCAGGGTCGCGCCCTCGGCTGCGGCCGCCTCCGCATCGGCCGACATCCCCATCGACAGCTCCGGCAGTGCCTGCCCGATTCGTTGCTGCAACCTGTCGCGCAGACCACGGAGGGTGGCGAAGACCGCCCGGGCGGCCTCCTCGCCGGCGTGCATCGGCGCAATCGTCATGAGCCCGACCAGCCGGGCGCGCATGGGCGGCTCCAACGCTGCCAGCGCCGATGGGTCCATGCCCGCCCTGCTGGCCTCGCCGCTGACGTTGACCTGGAGGAGGATGCGCGGTGCGCGACCCTCGTTCGCCGCGATCTCGTCGACGCGCCGCAGCAGATCGATGGCGTCGACCGAGTGGATGACCTCGAAGGCACGGACCGCGCGTCGCGCCTTGTTCGACTGGAGCCGGCCGATGAAGTGCCACTCCGCCGCTGGGGCCGCCTCGACCTTCGGCTCCGCCTCCTGGACGCGGCTCTCTCCCAAGCGCGTGATGCCCGCCGCGACCGCCGCCCGGACGAGCTCGACCGGATGCGTCTTGGTCACGCCCACGATGTGGAGACGCTCCGGGTCGTGGCCTTGGCGCTCGGCGATGCCCCGCAGTCGAGCGGTCAGCGCGTCATGGCGCCTCCGGATGTCCTCGACCAGTGCCGCGTCCACGTTCACGCAGCCATGGTGCCAGCCGAGCGCGCTCCGCGTTCCCTTCGTGGTCCCCTCTCGAGGGCGCGGCGCGCGACCCCGATAGTGCCTCCGTGGCAGCGCATAGCGTGGCCGCTCCCGGGCTGGCGCCTGCGGATCACGCTCGGCGACGGGCGCTCAGCGGCGCCGTCACCACGCAATGTCCACGGAGCGGCACGTTGTCGGACTCGTAACTGCGCGACTCCGTCTCGTTCGGTGGCTATCTCTCGCGGTGGGAGCGTTGTCGCCGGTCATCCCGCTGCCGAGCCATCGAGCGCTCGTCGGGTGAGCGGTACGAAGTTGAATCGGGGCCAGCGGTGCTCAAGTCTCACGCGGTGAGCGCTATCGGCGTGGCACGAGGCCGCCATCCAGACATCGCTCATCGGCCGAGAAGTGGCGACGGCGCCCGGAAGCCGGCCACGTGCGTGCCCCCATCCACAGCTGGCCCCGGCGGCGAATGAGCCCCGGCTCGCGCCGAGGCTCACCGACCAGGGTGGGATCAGTCGTTCTTGCGGCGCAGGAAGCTCGGGATGTCGAGATCGGTCTCGCCGTACGAGGGCCGCTCGAGGCTGGCCGGCCGAACGGGAAGCGGCTGCCGCTCGGATGGCCGGACCTCGGTCGCCTCCCGCTCCGAGGGGCGGGCGAACGGCGACTCGTCGCCCATCTGATCCTCGAGATTGGCGCGCTGCTCGCGGTCTCGTTCGATCTCGGCGAGGATCTCGCGGCTGCGGTCGTCGAGGGACTGCTCGACCCCGCCCGCGGCATCGGCGCCGAACCGGCTCTGCTGCTTCGGCTTGCGGCTCGAGTCGAAGCCGGTGGCGATGACGGTGACCTTCACCTCGTCGCGCATGCGGTCGTCGATCACCG
>Ga0299913_10002502_pt1 | contig 14529 bp, 13 predicted proteins | sample RVTome_9_FD_201360 | JGI IMG/M metagenome (GOLD analysis project Ga0299913, IMG submission 201360) | Soil microbial communities from uranium-contaminated site in the Upper Colorado River Basin, Wyoming, United States - RVT155D38 (version 2) ... | reverse complement strand
GGGGATCGGGATGACGATGGCCGGCAGGAAGGATGTGCCGCTGAAATCCGCGCTCACGGAGCCCGCATCTTCCAGCCCCTGGAGGTCCCAGACGGCGGCGTCGTAGTTGGAGTCGTTCTGCCACCAGGCAAAACCGAAGCAGCCGCCGCCCCCGGGACCGGCGGCACAGGACATGCTGCCACCGCCGGCGACGCGCTCCGTGTCCCCGTCGAGCCAGATCACGTAGCGCACACCCTTGTCGGCGATCATTTCCGGGACGCCCGGTCGCTGCATCAGGTCGGCCAGACTCTTCGTTTCGGCCGGGGCCGTTCGCGGCTCGAACCACGGAAAGAGGGCGTCGACGAACTCATTATTCGGCACTACCCGCAGCCCCGCGGACCCGCGGCTGATCGAATCGCCGACGCATGAAATGAAGTCGGCCTCGGTCTCGTTGCCGAGGTGATAACTCTTGGCCATGATGACGACGCCTTCGCCGTCGCCGAGTCCTGTGTTATTGGTGCGCACGTCCTCGACGCGCGATGTCACGCAGGCACTCAATGTTACCGTGAGAGTGGTCAGAGCGACCCCGTGGAAGAGGGTGCGTCCAATGGAAGCCTGATTAGCCGGAATCATCGCGCGGGTCCTCCTGGGTGGTCGTTTGCAGAGTTTCGCCGGCCGCCGGAACGCTGACGGCCGGGGGTTGGGCCGCCAGACTGCCTTGTCGTGCGTCGCTCAAGGCGCTGATGCCCGTGGCCTTGTCCATCTGCAGGATTATCAGTGCGGCCGCATCGCGCATTGCCAGCACGGCCGCGCGGCGCAAGGCGTCGTCGTTGCCGATGCCTTCGCTCAGGCTCTTGCCGTAGGCGCTGATGGGCCAGTTGGCGATCTGGTTGCCCTCGCCGTCGAAAATCTTGATGCGGTAGCGGATCCAGACCGCGAAGGCGTCAGTCTGGCTCTGATTCGGTACCGAAAACTCGAAGGCATCGATGCTCGGTTCGATAAGGGCGTCAATCCCGAGATCCCGGGGCTCGGTATCCGTTGAGAGCACGGTGAACTCGGTAAACATGGAGTCGAACAACTTCTCGAAGAGCATGCTGTTGGACCGACCCATATCGATAGTCCATTTCTTCTTGCCAATGACCTGCTCTTCGTGGACGAAGTGTTCGAACGTCTCCGGGAAGCGCGCAGCGACGGAAAGCGGCATCTTGTCGATCAGCGGATCGGGGATTGTGGGGTCTTTGAGGCTTACCTGCGTGGAACAGCCGCTCAGCGCTGCAATGGTAATTGCAACTGAAACGAACTTGAGCCTTGCTGCGATCACGTTGACCAGCCCTCCGGAGAGGCTGAAAGATCCCGGTAAGTCAATTGTCAGAGCCCTGGCGCGTCCGAGAGTTCCGCGCGCGCCGAAGGAAGTTGATGACTGCCACTGTAGTCCCCGTTTATACGCAGCGCAACTAGTACCCTGTCAAGGTGATATTGATGCATTCAGCGTCCCTCTCGTGTTTCGCCGCAAGGCGCGTCGCGCCGGCAATGGCGAGCCCTTGTCAGCGGCGCAACGCCGCGGCGGGACACGAGAGGGGCGCCCTCCGGGTTGGCCTGTCAGCGATCCTGGCGGCGTTGCGGCTCGCTTATGTAGCGGCGCTACACGGCGCTCGCCGCGCCTTGCCAGGAACGCTGACAGGCCAACTGAATGCATCAATATCACCTTGACAGGGTACTAGCATCGCGGCCGAAATCGCGGGTATTTTAGAGCTATCCGCGCCACTCGAGCGGCTGTTCCTGTACCAGTGCCGCCTGCTCCCGCAGGGACAGCAGGTGTTCGTCCCAGTATCGGGGTGAGTCGAACCACGGAAATGCGACCTTGAACGCCGGATCTTCCCAGCGCCGCGCGATCCACGCCGCGTAATGCATGATGCGCAGCGTCCGCAGTGCTTCTATAAGGTGTAGCTCGCGCGCGTCGAAACGCCGGAATTCCTCGTATCCTTCGAGCAGGGCCTCGAGCTGAGGCGTCTGTTCGTCGCGGTCGCCCGAAAGAAACATCCACAGGTCCTGCACGGCCGGGCCGGATCTCGCGTCGTCGAAATCCACGATGTGCAGCTGCCCGTCGGAGATGAGCACGTTTCCCGGATGGAAGTCGCCGTGCAGCCTGATGATCCGGACACTTCCCGCGCGCTCGAAGCTGTCGTGGACGCTGTCGAGGAGATCGGCCGCAACACCGCTGTAGACGTCGACCAGGCTTTCGGGGATGAATCCCTGCTCGAGCAGAAAGTCGCGGGAGGCATCCCCGTACGATTCGATGTCCAGTTGCGGACGGTGCTCGAACGGCAGCAGTTCGCCCTGAAGGTGTATGCGTGCGACCAGCCGTCCAAGCTGCTGGCGCATCCCCGGTTCGTCGAGTTCCGGCGCACGACCTCCGCGCCACGGGGAGAGTGCGACGCGGAACGGTCCGCAGTGGTGCAGAGTCCGGCCTTCGACGGCGAGCGGGGCGACGACCGGTATCTCCCGCTCGGCGAGCTCGACCGTGAAACGGTGCTCCTCCAGGATCGCATCGTCGCTCCACCGTGCCGGCCGGTAGAATTTTGCGACAACAGGTTGCCTGTCCTCGACGCCGACGCGGTAGACCCGGTTCTCGTAGCTGTTGAGAGCGAGCAGGCGGCCGTCACAGGGGTAGCCCAGACCCTCCAGAGCCGACAGGATGTCGTCCGGGCGCAGCTCCGAAAAGGCGAGCACCGGGTCGGACGGCGGCTTGCTCACGAACCCTCGCTCACGATTGCGTCGCGACCGCCGAACGAATTGCCCGGTAACGAGACGCGGACGGCAGGATTTCGGGAAGCCGGACTCATGCCAGCAGTCTGGATTCTCTCTTGCGGTCGGTTTCTTTAAGAAATTTCTTTCTAATCCGCAAACTTGCAGGAGTTATCTCAAGTAGTTCGTCATCATCGATGAACTCGAGCGCCTGCTCCAGCGAAAAGCGGATCGGCGGTGTCAGCACAATATTCTCGTCGCTGCCCGAGGCGCGGATGTTGGTCAACTGCTTGCCTTTTGCCGGGTTGACCGACAGGTCGTTCTGCCGGCTGTGAATGCCGACGATCATGCCCTCGTAAAGCGGCTCGCCATGTGCGATGAACAGCCGGCCCCGCTCCTGAAGATTGTACAGCGCATAGGCCAGTGCCTTGCCGGCGACCATGGATACCAGCACGCCGTTGTTGCGTTGCGCGATGGCCCCGGGGATCCGGCGGTCATATTTTTCGAAGACGTGGTAGATGAGGCCGGTGCCGGATGTGGCTGTGAGAAAGTCGGTGCGAAATCCGATCAGGCCGCGCGTCGGAATCCGGTAGTCCATGCGCACGCGGCCTTTGCCGTCCGGCATGATATCCAGGAGTTCGCCCTTGCGGTCGGCCAGCCGGGACATGACGGCGCCCTGATAGTCCTCGTCGAGGTCTACCGTCAATTGCTCCCACGGCTCGAGCACCTCGCCATCCGTTTCCTGCATGATCACCTCGGGACGCGATACGGATAACTCGAACCCTTCCCGACGCATGTTCTCGATCAGGATGGAAAGGTGGAGCTCGCCCCGGCCGGATACGCGGAACTTGTCGGGGTCGTCGGTTGCGGCGACGCGGAGTGCGACGTTGTGCTTCAGCTCCTGATCCAGGCGTTCGCGAATCTGTCGACTGGTCAGGTACTTGCCTTCCTTGCCGGCGAACGGCGATTTGTTGACCTGGAACGACATGGACACGGTCGGCTCGTCGACGGCGAGAAGGGGGAGGCCGTCCGGGTGGTCGCGTGCGCAGATCGTGTCCGAGATACTCAGTTCGTCGATGCCGCTGAGCACGATGATGTCGCCTGCGCTGGCTTCCTCGATCTTGCGCCGCATCAGTCCGTCGAACCCGAACAACTCCAGAACCCTTGCGCGACGAACGCTTCGATCCGGAGCGACGATACTTACCGACATGTTGGTCGTGATCCGACCGCGCTGTATGCGTCCGATGCCGAGGAGGCCCACGTACGCGTCGTAGTCGAGGCTCGATATCTGGAGCTGCAACGGCCCTTCAGGATCGACCGGCGGCGCCGGAACGTGCGCGACGATGCACTCGAACAGTGGCGTCATGTCGCCGCTTGAGGCGTCGGGCCGAAGGCTGGCGTAACCCTCGAGTGCCGAGGCGTAGATGACGGGGAAATCGAGCTGTTCCTCGGTGGCGCCCAGCCGGTCGAACAGGTCGAAGGTCTGATCCAGTACCCAGCCGGGGCGGGCACCGTCGCGGTCGATTTTGTTGATCACGACGAGTGGCCTCAGTCCGCGTGCGAAGGCCTTTTGCGTGACGAAGCGGGTCTGCGGCATCGGACCGTCGACAGCGTCGACCAGCAAGAGGACGCTGTCGACCATCGACAGGACACGCTCGACCTCGCCGCCGAAGTCGGCGTGGCCGGGCGTATCGACGATGTTGATACGATAGTCCTGCCAGCGAAGGGCCGTGTTCTTCGCGAGTATCGTGATTCCCCGTTCGCGTTCGAGGACGTTGGAATCCATGACCCGGTCCGGCGCGGCGGCGCGCGGTCCGAGCGTGCCCGATTGCTGCAGCAGCTTGTCGACGAGGGTCGTTTTGCCATGGTCGACGTGAGCGATGATGGCGATGTTGCGAAGCTTTTCGAGGGCGGACATGGGATTCGACACTTGGCGCAGAAAGGCCGCGCATGAAAGGCCGCGGATTATAGAGAGCGATATGACGGATTGATACCGGCCGCCGCCAAATCCTTGCGGCCTGGGGAATCGGTTAGCGGCCGAGCCGTTTGACCATCATAGCGACTTCCTTGTTGCCGTTGTCGATCACCTGCGAGCCCGCCTGGGTGAAACCGCGGCGGCGATGGAACTCCATCGAGGCCGGGTTGGCCGGCCGCAGATTGACCTCGCACGCGAGCAGCGGAGCCCGGTCGCGGAAAGCCGTCTCGAAGTCGTGATACAGGGCCGTTCCCAAGCCGCTGCGCTTCGCATCGTCGGCGACCGCAACGCGATCGATGTAGGCGAAGTTCGGATAGTTACGGCGAAACCAGAGGAAGTTCGGGCTGTCGTACCTGGCTTCCGGCGTCAGCCCGATGAGAAAGGCAGCCAGGCCGTCGTCGTCGGGACGGGCGGCGACGCGGAACCACGCAGCCTCCCCGTAAAGGTCCTGCATCCCGGCGGGACTCAGGCTGTTGACGTGCGGCACAGCGGCCTCGTTCATGGCAAGCACGGCGGGCAGATCGGCAGGCACAGCGTTGCGAATCGCGAATTGCATAGATGGATATTATGCGGTTCTCCTGTCCCGGGCGCACCCTCCGCGCCGGGCTGGAAGCAATGCCTTTATCCGGCTTCCTCCGGCGCCGGGCGAGCCGACCGTTCGCCGCGCCGCACATCACCGCTCACGGACTCGGGGAACCAGGCTCGGGTCCGGTTGGCGAACGCGACGAGGGAGAGCATCACGGGTACCTCGACCAGTACGCCCACGACAGTGACGAGCGCCGCACCCGAGTTGAGCCCGAACAGCCCGATGGCGACGGCGACGGCAAGCTCAAAGAAGTTGGAGGTGCCGATCAGGGCGCAGGGTGCGGCAACATTGAAAGGCACGCGCCACAGGTATGCCGCGCCGTAGGCGACGGCAAAAATGCCGTACGACTGAATCAGGAGTGGCACCGCGATCAGGGCGATCAAAAACGGCTGCTCCAGGATGACCTGTCCCTGAAAACCGAACAGCAGCACCACCGTCGCCAGCAATCCGAGCACCGAAACCGGCTTTACGCGGGCAATGAAGCGCGCGATGGCAAGTTCGCTTTCGGCGGCGGTGCGGGCGGTCGAACTGAGCCGGAGCCGCGTGACTACGCCGGCAACGAGCGGAATCAGCACATAAAGACCGACGGACAACAGCAGCGTCGCCCAGGGCACTTCCAGGTCGGTGACCCCGAGCAACAGTGCGACGATCGGTGCGAATGCAAAGATCATTATCACGTCGTTCAGCGCCACCTGGACCAGGGTGTAGGTCGCGTCCCCGCGCGTCAGTTGCGACCAGACAAACACCATTGCGGTACATGGAGCGGCACCGAGCAGGATCAGCCCGGCAATGTACTGGCTCGCATCGCCGGGATCGATGAGGTCGGCGAAGAAATAGTGGAAGAACAGGACCCCGAGGCCGGCCATGGTGAATGGCTTTATCAACCAGTTGACCGTGAGCGTGATGATCAGTCCGCGGGGCCGTTCATGAACGCGTTTGAGACTGGAAAAGTCCACCGCGACCATCATCGGGTAGACCATGAACCAGATCAGTACGGCGACGATAAAATTGACAGACCCGTACTCGACACCGGCAAGCGTCCTGAACAGCCCCGGAAGCAGGCTGCCCAGCCAGATGCCGGCCACAAGACAAAGGGCAACCCATACCGACAGATAACGTTCGAAGAACCCGATGTGTTGTGTGCCGCTCAATTCGCAGGATGTTCCGGTTGTGTTAGGGGAGTTCACCGCGGCAAGATAGTGTAACTCGTCGCAATAGTCGACCATTCTGGCGGCACCTTTCGCCGCCCGGAGACGGCGCAGACCAATGGCAGTTCCGGGTATCAATCGGGGATGTTGGTCGGTGCTGCCGGACGCGGTTCGTCTAAATGTGACTTCCGGCAGGGACGCGTCGGAAGCCCGCACGTATCGTGTTGCCAGTTTTTTCCAGCGGACCTACGCCATGCAGACAGCCCGTCTCTTCAGCACCTTCCTGTATTTGCTGCCACTTGCCCTCCTCGGATGGCTCGCCTCGTGTTCCGATTCCTCCCGCGGTACCGCAGATGTCGAAGCGGTCCTGACGTCCGGCGAGGGTCTGCTGCGCTACGTTCCCGACGATACTCCGTACGTGTTCGCAAGCCTGGAGTCGGTGCCGGACGAGGTATTGAACAAGCTTGCGCCCCATATCGAACCGCTCGTTCAGACTTATGCGGATATGCTGAAGGCCGGGATCGACCTGCGGTCGGACGATGCCGACGAAGCACCCTTCGATGACGAAACGAGGGCGCGACTTTCCGCCGTGATCGACGAACTGGCCGCCGTCATTACGGCGGAGGGCATTCCGGAAGCGGGCATCGACCGCAAGTCCACGGCGGCATTTTACGGTGTCGGTCTACTGCCGGTCCTGCGGGTCACACTCAGCGATGCCGCGCTGTTCGAACCGTTCATGGAAAAACTGGAGAGCCGGGCCGGTTCCAGAATGGACGTTGCTACAGTTGACGGGCACACATACCGATACGCCGGAAACGACGAGGCGCGTATCGTGGTTGGCGTGTTCGACGATCACCTGGTCATCGCAGGTATTCCGACGAACGTTGCGGAGGCGACGTTCAAATCGGTTGTCGGATTGTCGCCGCCGGCGAAGAGCATTGCGAATTCAGGCACGCTTGCCCGGCTGGCCGGGAAATACGGCTTGAGCGCCTACGGGGTGGGACTGATCGATATTGAACGAATCGCATCCACTTTCATCGATCCGCCGAGCGGTGTGAACGCAGAGCTGCTGCAGCTCATGGAATACGACGCTTCGAGCATGTCGGACGTGTGTAAGCAGGAGCTGCGTTCCGCGGCCGGCATCGTACCGCGCGTGGTCACCGGCTATACGGAACTGACATCGGAACATTTCAAGTCGACCTCGGTAATCGAGCTGCGAAGCGACATAGCGACCGGCATGCAGACGCTGACCGCAGCAGTCCCCGGTCTGGGAATCGGGGAGGGCGGTCTCATGTCATTCGGTATGAGTCTGAACCCGATTGCCGCGCGCGAGTTCTACTCGGCGCGCCTCGACGCCCTCGAGGCGGACCCGTATCAATGCGAGTACTTTGCACACCTTCAGTCCGGAATCAGTAGCGGGCGCGCGCTGCTCGACCAGCCGCTTCCACCGACCGTCTATTCCTTCCTCGGCTTTCTTGCGGTAGTCGATGACATCAAAGGGATGGATCTCCGCAATCAGCAGCCGCCGACTTCAATCGACATGAGATTGCTGGTCGCCAGCGACAATCCCGAGGCGCTGCTTGCGACCGGGGCGATGTTCAGCCCGGAAGTTGCGGCGTTGAATCTCAAGGCCGACTCCACGCCGATGAAGCTCGACGTTCCTGCTCTCGCGTCCACCGTCGAGGCGACCTGGGTGGCAATGTCGGACAACGCGCTTGCGATGTCCTTCGGCGACGGCAGTGAGAAGGGACTGGAGGCAATGCTCGGCGCCGGTTACAAGGAGCCGTCACCGTTTCTCAGCATGAACATGGACGCGGAACGCTATTACGGCTTCATTGGCGATGCCATGGCACTGGACGATTCCGACGATCGGTCGCCGGAAGTCACCAAAGCATCGGCAGATGTGATGAAAACGCTCGAAAAGATGTTCAGGCGAATCGCCTTCGACGTCAATTTCACCGAAAACGGGGTAGAAATCCCCTCGACCGTGGAACTCGCCGACTGACCCGGAGGCGCTGAATCCGGGGTCACAACGGGGAGGCCGTTCCGGGCCTGCGAATCACCCCGACTATCCCTGTCGGGGCTCGCAAATTGGTGGAGGCGGCGGGACAGTTTGCTCCGCATCTTTCGATGCGGCCTGGACTATGCCTTCACCCGATTTCTCGGGTGCGGGGCGTGTTATCCGGTCGAGCGTGCGACCGGATCCTAGTGCTCGCCCGGCTTTCGCTCGGCGAGCCTATGAGTCTCTACAGGGCAGCCCTGCGGTTAGCCCGCTTGCTACCCCTCGGCGTTGCCATGACGCTGCCAGATTCCTTCTGTCAGCATCGTCAGGGTTCGCCGATGTGAGCCCCGTTTTCACTTTGCGGTTACCCGCAAAGGCGACCATCTGGTTAATCGAACCCGCGTCCGCAAGACCTACGTTCCGTGCTCTACATGCTTATTCCGCCATTGATCTCACTGTGGGCTACCCGACGGACAGGGAAGACCTACAGCCAGCTCAGTCAAGGGTTTTAACGGTTCAGGCCCCGAGCATGCCTTTGCCGCGATCTTGTGTAGATGACCCCTGGATTCCGGACGCACAAGCACATCTGGTCAGAGGGCACCGAACTGGTTTTTAAGCAGCTAGTGCGTAGTTGTCGTCGTTGGCAACTATAGGTTTTACAGCTGGATTTACGAGGTTATCTGTTCCTCGGCATGCACCCGGAGTTTCGCGACCCACGTCGAAGCCATGTCGCCCCCAGTTTTTCCGCGGAAGAGGCGAGAAGCCCGTTTCCGCAGGGATAGTGTATGGGTGTGAGACCGGAATACAAGGGAGGGGTTCGGGTTGCTGGTCAAAGCCCGGACGCTGACGACGCAAGGCCTTTGCTACGGAAAACGAAGCGTGGTAGGTTCTACGCTACTGTTTTGATAGCGTTGGGAGAGATCGCCCGCGGGGCGGGCATCTCAAACCCACGAACCGAGCGTGTGCCGGTGTTGAGGGGGTGCGGATGTTCAGGGGGCTGCAGGAAGTCAGGGAGGTGCCTACCGGCGCCCGGATGGTGGAACTTCTGGATCTTTGCGGGCGGCGATGGGCGCTCCGGGTTGTCTGGGAACTGCGCGGCGGGGCCCTGAATTTTCGCCGGCTACGGACCGCCTGCGGCGGGGTTTCGCCGGGAGTGCTGCAAAACCGTTTGCACGAATGGCGCCGCCTCGACGTCGTCGAAAGCATCCCGGGGTTGGGATACCGGCTCACCGCGCGCGGCGAAGTCCTGTTTCAGGTGCTTGCGCCATTGAGCGAATGGGCGCGAGGCGGTGCCGGCAGATCTTCACCGCATCGGGACAAAAAACATTAAGTACAATACATACGATACTGATTAATAAAATTATTTATTCGACGATTTTAGTAAACGTCCCTTTTCCCTCTGCCAGTCCTGCTCCTTCCTGGTCGCGCGTTTGTCGTGCTGCTTTTTGCCCTTCGCCAGTCCGATTTCGAGCTTGACGCGACCCTGTTTGAAATACAGTTTCAGGGGAACGAGCGTGTAACCCTTGCGTTCCACCGCGCCGATCAGGCGGTCGAGCTGCTGTCGGTGTAACAGGAGCTTCCGTGTACGGGTCGGGTCCGGATGGATGTGCGTCGAGGCCGTGCTCAGAGGCGTTATGTGCGCACCGAGCAGCCAGGCTTCTGCGGAACGCAGGTGCACGTAAGCCTCCGTCAGCTGCGCCCGGCCGGCCCGGAGACTTTTCACCTCCCAGCCTTCGAGCGCTATCCCGGCCTCGAAGGACTCCTCGATGAAGTATTCGTGCCGCGCCCGCTTGTTGAGGGCGATCGTGCTCGACGGCTTCTTTTGCTTGTCGGGTGCACTCATAGCTGGGGGTGTCGGTAGCCGCGGTCCGCAGGGCCGGCGATTATACGGCACGCGGACTAGCCGGCCAGAGCCGTGCGTAACTTCGGTTGTCAGTGATTTCGTTTTCCTCCAGAATCCCCGCCTCCACGGCGTTCAGAGAAGCAAATGCTCAAAGAAGAAGCAGCCGGCAAGGCGCCACGCACCTCACTTCACGGACACTGGTCGTCGCGCATGGCCTTTATCCTGGCCGTCACGGGATCCGCCGTGGGGCTCGGAAACATCTGGAAGTTTCCGTATCTCGCCGGCGTGAACGGCGGCGGAGCTTTCGTGCTCGTCTACCTGCTCTGCGTCATCGGCATCGGCATGCCGGTGATGATGTCGGAAATTCTGATCGGGCGCCGCGGCCGGCGAAACCCGGTCGCCACCATGGGGCTGCTCGGCGAGGAAGAAGGCAGTTCCCGGAACTGGCGCTTCGTCGGGAGCATGGGCGTTGTCGCCGGCATCCTCATTCTGTCCTATTACAGCGTCATTGCCGGCTGGACCCTGGCGTACACCTGGAAGAGCGCCATCGGGACGTTCTCGGGCGCTACCGCGGAAGTCGTCGGCGCGACTTTCAGCGGCTTTACGGAAAACTGGATTTCGGTCGCCATCAGTCACACCGTTTTCATGGCCATCACTGTGTTTGTGGTCGCGCGTGGCGTAGAACGGGGGCTGGAGCAGGCTGTCCGAATCATGGTGCCCGCGTTGCTCATACTGATGCTCGTGCTACTCGGCTATGCGATCAACTCGGGCCACTTCGGCGCGGGCGTCGCCTTCCTGTTCACGCCGGATTTTGGCGCACTGACCTGGGACAGTGTACTGGTCGCCATGGGACAGGCATTCTTTACGCTGAGCATCGGCATGGGCGCCGTGATGGCATACGGCGCCTACCTGCCGAGTGAAACCTCGATCCCGGTCGTATCCACCGCGGTCGTAGCGGCGGATACCGGAATTGCGTTGCTGGCGGGCCTGGTGATCTTTCCCCTCGTGTTTGCGAATGGCCTGAATCCCGGCGAAGGCCCCGGACTGGTCTTCTTCACCTTGCCAATGGCATTCGGGCAGATGACCGGCGGCGTGTTCTTTGGCACGATCTTCTTCGTGCTTCTGGTGTTCGCGGCATGGACGTCCGCGATTGGATTGATGGAGCCTGCCGTTGCCTGGTTGGTGGAGACGTTCAACCGCACCAGGGCGGAGGCCGCCGTCATGATCGGCGGCCTGATCTGGGCGCTCGGTTTCGGCACCGTACTTTCGTTCGGTGATCTTGCCGACTTCAGGTTCTACAAAGGCACGATCTTCGACAATGTCGATCACCTGACGAGCAACATCATGTTGCCACTTGGGGGTGTGTTCATCACCGTCTTCGCGGCGTGGGTCATGTGCCGCAATTCTACGGCGGAAGAGCTGCACGGCGCCGGCGCTCTGTACAAAGTGTGGCGCTTTACCGCGCGTTTCGTGGCGCCGGTTGCGATCCTGTTCGTATTCTTGAAGGCAGTTGGTGTGTTGCCTGAGCTTTCCTCCGGCGGATGACGCCTGCGCCATCGGCATAGGCCCCGTGCGTCAGGTCAATCGCAGCGCGCTGGTGCCATATACCGCGCCTGAAATGTTTGCCCTCGTCGACGATATCGAGTCGTACCCGAGGTTCGTGCCCTGGTGCAACGATGCCACGGTCGAAAGCCGCACGGACGGTGCGGTGGTTGCAACGCTCGAGCTTCACAAAGGTCCAATCAGCAAGCACTTTACGACCCGCAACACCCGCAGGGGGTTCGAGGCGATCGACATGGAACTGGTCGGTGGACCCTTCCGTCAACTCTCGGGGGGATGGCGCTTTCGAGAGGTCGAAGGCCAGGGTTGTCGGGTTTCGCTGGAACTGGAATTCGAGTTCGAGAGCAGGCTGGTCGACATGATGTTCGGTGCGTTTTTCAAGGAAGCCGGGGATTCCCTGGTCGATGCGTTCACGGCCCGTGCACGGGACGTTTACGGTCCGCGGTAATGGAGGCGCGCCCGAGCGAACCGCTGTGCATCGAAGTCGTGTTCGCGTTGCACGATCGGCAGGAACTCGTTCCCTTGCGGCTTGCGAACGGTGCGACGGTCGGAGAGGCTATTGAGCAGTCTGCGTTGCAGTCCGCGTTCCCGGAATGGAACCTTGGCGAGTGTGCAGTCGGGATCTGGGGGCAACCGGTGGAACGAAGCCAGATCCTCGAGCAGGGTGATCGTGTCGAGATCTATCGACCGCTCCGCATCGATCCGCGGGAAGCGCGTCGCGCGCTGGCCGCCCAGGGCAAATCGATGGGCAAGCCAGGCTAGAGGTCGGGCTGGAGTTCCTGATCGTCGACGATTTCCCTCACGTTGTCGCCGTCGAAGTAGATCGATACCCAGCGCTTGAACGTCGCCTTTTCCCGCCCGACCTTCAGGTAGTACACGTAGTCCCACCGTTCCTCATGAAACGGATCGTCGATCATCGGCGTACCGAGAAGAAAACGAACCTGGCTGCGCGTCATGCCGACTTTCACCTGGTCGAGGTCCTCCTGCTTGATCAGGTTACCCTGCGACAGAGACGCCTGATAGACGCATCCGGTCCCGAACGCCAACGTCATCATGGAGAGAAAAGTGATAAAGAGTTTTCGCACAGGTATATGGCTCGCTCAGGGTGATCAGACGATGGCATCCGCGCAGCGGGCCAGCAGTTTCGGCCGCCGCGGCGGTGGAGCGACCATCGTATCTGGGTCATAATAGGCGCGGATCATACCTTCTCGCCCCCTGCCGCGGTAGGTGCGGCAGATTGTCCTGCATGGCCTAGAGGACCGCCTCCCATGTTTCAACGTCAGGAATTGCGCAAGGCCGGACTCAAAGTCACGTTGCCACGTCTGAAAATTCTCGAAATCCTGGAGAGCAACCGGCAGCGACATCTGAGTGCCGAGGACATATACAAGGAACTTCTCGATACAGGCGAAGATATCGGCCTCGCTACGGTCTACCGCGTGCTGACGCAATTCGAAGCGGCCGGGCTGGTGAAGCGTCATAACTTTGAAGGCGGGCATTCCGTTTTCGAGATGGACGAAGGCGAGCATCATGACCACATGGTGTGTGTCGACACGGGCGACGTGATCGAGTTCATAAATGAGGACATCGAGCGCCTCCAGCAGGAGATCGCCAGGAAACACGGCTACGATCTGATCGATCACAGCCTTGTGCTTTACGTTCGACCGCGCAAGAAGACGGATTAGGTTCTATTGTCTGCTTTCCCCCCATGCGGGCGATCAGCTGCCTTCCAGCATCTCCGCCGCGTGCGCGCGAGTGCGTTTGGTGATCTTGACGCCGCCGAGCATTCGCGCAAGTTCCTCGACACGTTCGTCCTTTCGGAGTTCGGTGATTTCCGTGCGCGTGGTCTTGCTGTCGCTCCGCTTGCTGATGCGATAATGGTGGTCGGCGAGACTGGCAACCTGCGGAAGATGGGTTACGCAAAATACCTGCCGGGTCGCGCCGAGGTCCTTCAGGCGACGGCCGATCATCTCGGCGACGCCGCCGCCCACGCCGCTGTCAACCTCGTCGAAAACCATGGTCGGAATCGCGCTGCCGTCGCTGGCGATGACCTGGATGGAGAGACTCATACGCGACAGCTCGCCGCCTGACGCAACTTTGGCCAGTGGCATCGGAGGCTGGCCGGGGTTGGCGCTGATGAGGTATTCGACGTCTTCGAGGCCCCAGGCCCGCGCGTCGGTCTCGCTCAAAGCCGAGAGCGAAATTTCGAAAACGCCGCCGGGCATGCCGAGATCGCGCATTGCTTCGGTGACCTGTGCGGCGAACGCTCTGGCCGCTTTCCGGCGACCGTGCGACAGCAAGCCGGCTTCCTTCAAGAACCTGCTTTTCGCTTCGGCAACTTCCTTCGTCAGGCGCGCCCCGGTCGCTTCCGCGTTTTCGAGCTCGTCAAGCTGTGCAAGCAGGCGCTCATGTAGACCCGGTAGTTCGTCTGCGCCGACCCGGTGCTTTCGTGCGAGCGCCTGTATGGCGTCCAGACGTTCCTCGATCCAGTCGCGCCGCGCAGGATCCATATCCAGCGCCCCGCTGTAGCGCTGCAGTGCATCCGCGGCCTCGGAGACCTGGATGGACGCTTCTTGCAGCAGGGTCTCGACCGGGCGGAGTTCCGCATCGATGGCGCTGGCAGACTCGAGTTCATGCAGGGCAGCCGCCAGCAGGCTCTGCACGTTGGCCGTTTCGTCGTCGTAGATCGAGTGC
>Ga0299913_10002501_pt1 | contig 14534 bp, 12 predicted proteins | sample RVTome_9_FD_201360 | JGI IMG/M metagenome (GOLD analysis project Ga0299913, IMG submission 201360) | Soil microbial communities from uranium-contaminated site in the Upper Colorado River Basin, Wyoming, United States - RVT155D38 (version 2) ... | reverse complement strand
CTCTCGCCGGTGCGGACCAGGATCCGCTGGCACTCCTCGCAGCGGATCACCTCGTCGCTACCGGCGGACTTGATGGCGGCCAGCTCCGCCGGGTCGAGACTGAGGCGGCAGCCGCCGCACTGCCGCGTACGCAGCGCAGCGGCTCCGACGCCGCCCTTGCTCTCGCGCAGCTTGTCGTAGAGCGCCAGCAGGTCGGCCGGGAGCCCTGCCGCGACCGACGCCCGCTCGGCGGCGATCCCGCTCAGCTGCTCGTCGAACCCGGCCTGCTTCTCGTCGCGGGACTTTCCGAGCGACGCGAGCCGCTCGTCGGTGGCCGTGAGCTCGGCGACGAGTGAGTCGTGCGCCCGCTGCGCCTCCTCCAGCTGCTCCATCACCTCGAGCTCCTGGTCCTCCAGCGACGTGATCCGCCGGTCGAGCGACTCGAGCTCGTGGAGCATCCGCTGCAGGTCCTTCGGGTTGCTGATGACGCCCTGGTCGACCCGCTCCTGGTCGCGGGTGCGCCGGGCTCGCCCCGACTCGACGTCGGCGTCGATCTTGGCCTGCTCGTTCGTCAGGTCCTCCAGGACCAGCTCGCCCTCGCGGACCCGGCCCGCCAGCTCTGCGCGTCGCGGCTCGAGGGACTGGATCTCGGCGAGCTCGGGCAGGGTCCGCCGCTGGTGTCGCAGCTGGTCCGCCTTCGCGTCGAGCTCTTGCAGGTCGAGCAACCTGAGTTGGGCGAACGGGTCGGCTTTCAGCGTCTGCTCCTATGTCCGGAACTGCCAGGGGTCGGTGTTGAGGGTGCTCACACGCGTCTCCACCGTATCGCCCAGGGCCTGGGCGAGCCGCGCCGAGACCACCGGCAGCCAGGTCCACTCCGCCGCCCAGTGAGCCACGTCGACGAGAGCCGGCCCGTCGTGCTCGAGGAACTCCCCCGCCCGGTGGTGCCGCAGGTCGCTGGTGACGTAGACGTCGGCGTCGGTCCCGAGCACCGTGTCGAGCAGGAAGTCGCCCGAGCCGCCGCACAGCGCCACCCGACGCACCACACGGTCGGGATCGCCCGCGACGCGGACGCCGTGGGCGGTGGCGGGCAGCGCGGCGGCCACCGCTGCGGCGAACTCCCGCAGCGAGGTCGGCTCGACCGAGCCGATCCGGCCCGTCCCGGTGGTTGTGGAGCCGGGGTCACCGAGCTCCACCACGTCGTACGCCGGCTCCTCGTAGGGATGCGTCGCGAGCACCGCTGCGATCGCTGCGCTGCGCAGCCCGCGGGGCAGCACGGCCTCGACTCGGACCTCGTCGACCGTCTCGATCCGGCCGACCTCGCCGATCGCCGGCGCTGCGCCGTCGAGCGGCCGGAACCGGCCTTCGCCCGGGGTCGAGAACGACGCGTGGTCGTAGTCGCCGAGCCGTCCCGCCCCAGCGTCGGCCAGGGCCTCGCGGACCCGGTCGGCGTCCGCCACGGGAACGTAGACCGTCAGCTTGTCGGTCGGCACGGCGGGCGCGGGCACCAACGGCGTCACGTCGGTGAGGCCGAGGGCGGACGCCATCGCCTCGGAGACCCCACCCGCCGCCTGGTCGGCGTTGGTGTGCGCGGTGAGCAGCGCGCACCCGGCGGTCAGCAAGGTGTGGAGGGTGCGGCCCTTGGGAGTCGTGGCGGCGACGCCGTGCACGGGCGAGAGGAGCAGCGGGTGGTGGACGAGCAGCAGGTCGGCGTCCCAGTCGGCCGCCTCCTGCGCGACCGCGCGCGTCGGGTCGACGGCGCAGAGGACCCGGCGCACCTCGGCGTCCGGGTCGCCCGCGACCAGGCCGACCGCGTCCCAGGAGTCGGCCGTGGCCGTGGGATACCACGCGTGCAGCAGGTCGACGACGTCCTTCAGGGTCGGCACAGCCCGGAGGCTACCGGTGCGCGGATCGCCTACGATCGCCAACCGTGGACCTGATCCTGATCGACGTGACCGCCGACAACTGGCGCGACGTCGCCGACCTCGCACCGCGTGACGACCAGCGCGACTTCGTCCCGGCCCTTGCGGCGCGGTACCTCCTGCTCGGCACGCTCGAGGGCACCTGGCACAACCTCGCGGCCTTCGAAGGGGACGTCGCGGTGGCGCACGTGATGCACGCGGTCGACCCGGAGGACGGGTCGCGCTGGATCGGAGGGCTGCTCGTCGACGCCGCCCACCAGGGTCGCGGCGTCGGTCGTCGGGTCGTCGAGCTGCTCCTCGAGAGGCTGCGCGCCGAGCCCGGCCCGGTCCGGATGTCCTTCCACCCCGACAACGCGGCCAGCCTCGCCCTCTTCACGCGGCTCGGCTTCGTCGAGACCGGCGAGCAGGTCGACGACGAGCGCGTGATGGAGCTGCCCGGCTGACATGGCTAGTTGACCTGCCGGTCGTAGCCCTCCCAGAAGGGCGCGCGCAGCTTGAACTTCTGCAGCTTGCCCGTCGCCGTCCGCGCGAGCTCGTCGCGGAACTCCACCGACGTCGGTGCCTTGTAGCCGGCCGCCTTCTCCTTGCACCACGCGATCAGGTCCTGCTCGGTCGTCTCCTGGCCGTCTGCCAGGACGACGAGGGCCTTGATGGTCTCGCCCCACTTCTCGCTCGGGACGCCGATCACCGCCACCTCGGCGACCGCCGGGTGTGAGAACAGCACGTCCTCGACCTCGATCGACGACACGTTCTCGCCGCCGGTGATGATGACGTCCTTCTTGCGGTCCTGGATCGAGACGTAGCCGTCGTCGCCGATCATGGCACCGTCACCGGTGTGGAACCAGCCGTCGCGCAGCGCCGTCGCCGACTCCTCGGGCTGCTCCCAGTAGCCCTCCAGCACCACATTCGACTGGGCCAGCAGCTCACCCGCACCCTCGTCCGACTCGTCAACCTTCAGACGAACGCCGAGGGCGGGAGCCCCGGCCCGCACCAGCTTCTGGGCCCGCTCCTCGCCGGAGAGGTCGTCCCACTCGGAGCGGCTGCGGTTGATCGTCAGCAGCGGCGACGTCTCGGTCAGGCCGTAGATCTGCACGAACTCCCAGCCGAGCTCCTCCTCGACCCGGACGACCGTCTTCGTCGGCGGCGGGGCGCCGGCCATGATGATCCGCACCCGGTCGCGGCCCGGGATCTCGCCCTCCCACGTCTGCGCCGCCTCCAGCACCGCGGCCGCGACCGCGGGGGCGGCCGCCATGAGCGTCACGCCGTGCTGCTCGACCCGGCGCAGGATCTCGGCGCCGTCGACCTTGCGGAGCACGACCTGCGGGACCCCCAGCCCGGTCATCGTGAACGGCAGTCCCCAGCCGTTGGCGTGGAACATCGGCAGCGTGTGCAGGTAGACGTCGCGATCCGTCACTCCCGCGTGCAGGCCGAACGTCACCGCGTTGACCCAGATGTTGCGATGGGTGATCTGCACGCCCTTGGGGCGCGCGGTCGTGCCGGACGTGTAGTTGATGCTCGCCGTGGCGTTCTCGTCCGGCTCCCACGACGTCGGCTCGCTGCCGACGGGAGCGAACAGGTGGTCGTCCTGGCCGAGCACGAACCGGTGCTCGGCCGTGACGTCGGCCAGCGCCTCGTCGAGTTCGGGGTCCACGTAGAGCACCCGGGCGCCGGAGTGCTCGATGATGTAGCGCACCTCGTCGGGCCGCAGCCGGAAGTTCACCGGCACGATGACCCGCCCGTACCCCGCTGTCCCGTAGTACGACGTGAGCAGCCGGGCGCTGTTGTGGGAGACGACCGCGACCCGCTCCCCCGGCGCGATGCCGAGCGAGTCGAGGTGCGCGGCCTGCCGGGCTGCCAGGGCGGCCAGCTCGTCGTACCGCAGCTCGCCCAGGGAGTCGGCGGGCTGGTCGGGCTCGTCGATCACGCCGACCCGCTCGCCGTACACCGTCCGGGCGCGCTCGAGGAAGTCGGAGATGCTGAAGGGGACGATCATGGGCTCCTCCTCACCAGTGACCCCGACCACCCTAGACACCTCGACGTTGGCGCTTCGTTGGTCGGGGGAGCGTCAGATGAGAGTCCTCTCATGGACGTCTCACTCCCGCGCCATCCTGCGGCACCATGGTGGGACCATGAGCCTGCTGTGGAAAGGTTTGATCGGTCTCGCCGTGATCCTCCCGATCACGGCCGTGGTCGCGGGCATGGTGGCCGCTTCGTCGGTGGAGGATCCCGCTCCGCGAGAGACGATCGTCATCGACGACGGGAAGGTGCGCGAGCCTCGGGACGACCGGGAGACCGAGACGAGGAACGACGATGGCGAGGACCCGGAGGACGAGATCGACAGCGTCGGGGTCGAGCCGGACGACCTCGACGACGGACCCGACGCCGATGACCGAGTCGACGTCGGAACCGATGACGCGGCCGACGACCGCACCGACGACCGTGGCGACCGCACGGACGACCGGTCACGGAGTCGGGACGGAGACGACTGAGCTGCGCCGTCGTCCCGGCTGGTCGGTCCGCACTCGGATCATCACCGCCGTCGCACTCCTCGTCACCCTGGCCCTCGCCGGGGCCGGTACGATCGTGTACGCCGTGGAGAGTGCCCGCCTCCAGGAGGCGGCCGTGGCCCGGATCAACCAGGAGCTCGACGAGTTCGCGGCACTCGACGACGAGGGGATCGATCCGGACACGGGCGAGGACTTCGCCGACGTGCGGTCCCTCCTCGTGACGTTCCTCGAGCGCAACGTCCCGGACGAGCACGAAGTGCTCGTGGCCTGGTACGGCGGTCGAGCCCGTGACGCACTCCCGGGTCGCGACCAGTACGTCCGACGGGAGGGTGACTTCGAGCAGACCGTCGCGGCAATGGTCCCCGATGGAGGGACCGACCACGTCCAGACGCCGTACGGCGAGGCCATGCTCACGGTGCAGAACGTCGCGTCCGACCGACAGAGCGGTGCCCTCGTCATCGTGACCTACGTCGACCGGGACCAGGCCGAGCTGCGCACGACCATGCAGACCTACGCCCTGGTCTCGGTGGTGTCCATCCTGCTGATCACGGCGATCGCGACCTGGCAGTCCGGACGGCTGCTCGCTCCGCTGCGGACGCTGCGGGAGACTGCGGACGACATCCGCGCCTCCGACCTCTCGCTCAGGATCCCGGAGCGCGGCAACGACGACATCACCGCGCTGACCCACACTCTCAACGACATGCTCTCCCGCCTCGAGGCCTCGTTCGTCGGACAGCGGCAGTTCCTCGACGATGCCGGACACGAGCTGAAGACTCCGCTGACGATCCTGCGCGGCCACCTCGAGCTGCTCGACCACCAGAATCCCGACGAGGTCGCTGAGGTACGCGCGTTGCTGCTCGACGAGATCGACCGGATGGCCCGCCTCGTCGGTGACCTGATCCTGTTGGCGAAGCACGACCGGCCGGACTTCCTGCGCCCGACCGCCGTGTCCGTCGAACGCCTGACCCACACGCTGTACGCCAAGGCGCGGGCCCTGGCCGAGCGCGAGTGGGCCCTCGACGAGGCCGGCGAGGGGATCGCGCACCTCGACGAGCAGCGGATCACCCAGGCCGTGCTTCAGCTCGCCGACAACGCGGTCAAGCACACGGCCGACGGCGACCGGATCGGGATCGGCTCCCGGGTGGCCGACGGTCGGGTCTCGCTGTGGGTGAGCGACACCGGCCCCGGCGTACCCCCGGAGCACCGCGCCCACGTCTTCGAGCGGTTCGGCCGCGCCGGGGTCGTCCCCGGCGACGAGGGCTTCGGCCTCGGCCTGTCGATCGTCCAGGCGATCGCGCAGTCGCACGGCGGCAGCGTGCGGATCGACGACGCGGAGCCCCACGGTGCCGTCGTCACCATCGAGCTGTGGCAGGAGCCGAGATGGCACGCATCCTGATCGTGGAGGACGAGCAGCGGATCGCCTCGTTCCTCTCCAAGGGCCTGCGCGCGGAGGGCCACGCGAGCACCGTGGTCGCCGACGGGCGCGACGGCCTCGACCATGCCTTGAGCGGCGACTACGACCTGATGGTGCTCGACATCGGGCTCCCCCGGCTCGACGGCTTCGAGGTGCTCGAGCAGCTGCGCGCGCAGGGCTCCCGGATGCCGGTGATCGTGCTGACGGCGCGCGACTCGGTCACCGACACCGTGAGCGCACTCGAGGGGGGCGCAGACGACTACATGCCCAAGCCGTTCCGGTTCGCCGAGCTCCTGGCCCGGGTCCGGCTCCGGCTCCGGCAGACCTACGAGGGCGACGGCAGCGGCGTCCGCGACGCCCTGACCGCCGGCGGGGTCCGGCTCGACCTGCGCACCCGGCGCGCGACGGTCGGGGGCACGGAGCTGGACCTGTCGGCCCGCGAGTTCATGCTCGCCGAGATCTTCATGCTGAACGCCGGGCAGGTGCTCTCCCGCGAGCAGCTGCTCGACCACGTGTGGGGGCTCGACTTCGACCCCGGCTCGAACGTGGTGGACGTCTACGTCGGCTACCTTCGCAAGAAGCTCGGCTCCGCGGCGATCAGCACCGTCCGGGGCATGGGGTACCGGTTCAACGCCTGAGCGGTCCCTCAGCCGCGCACCTTGAAGGTGAGCCGGGGGGCCGGCAGCCGGGCGAGGACGGGTTCGAACGCGTCGACGATCTCCGCGGGCTCGGGCCGCTTGGCGGGGTCCTTGTCGAGGGCGGCGGCGATCACCTCGCGCACGGCCCCTGGCACCTGGTCGGGCAGGTCGTAGGGCTCGTCGACGAGCTGCGGGTAGCGGGCCGCGAGCTCCTCCGCGTCGCCCGAGCCGGTGTCGAACGCACGATAGCCGGCGACTGCGTGGAAGAGCGTGGCGCCCAGACCCCAGACGTCGCTGGCGAAGGTCGGCACCCCGTGGGTGTCGGGATCGGCCTGCTCGGGAGACATGTAGTAGTCGGTCCCGAGCTGCTTGCCGCGGGCGGCGTACTCCGGCGTCCGCGCGATCGACAGGTCGATCAGCCGCGCCGGCGCGGCCATGATGATGTTGCTGGGCTTGAGGTCGAGGTGCAGCAGGTCGACGCCGCGGAAGTAGTGCAGGGCCGCGGCGACCTCGATCGCCAGGGGCAGGTACTGCTGCTCCTGGAGTCGGCCGTGCCGACGGATCAGGGACGAGAGCCGCGGGCCCTCGATGTGCTGGAGGACGACGTGCGGCCGCTCGTTCTCGAGGTCGAACCGTAGTCCCCGCACCACGACCGGGTGGTTGACGAGGGCCAGCGCCTCGATCTCGCGGCGCAGCCCGCGCAGGGTGTGCTCGTCGGCGACCTGGTCGGGCCGGACCACCTTGACCACGACCGGGACGTAGGTGACCTCGTCGAAGGCGAGGAACACCTCGTAGGCGAACCCACCCCCGAGCCGCCGCAGCACGGTCAGCTCGGGGGTGATGCGGTCGCCGTCGGCCAGGTGCCAGCTCTGGGACTCGCTCACGGTGGCAGCCTAGGCCGGGTCAGCGGCGGGTGTCGTTGCGCGACCGGTCGTTCGTCTTGAACTTGGAGTGGTCGCGGGTGCGGTCACCGCCGTCGCGGGTCCAGTCCTTGGTCAGGTCGCCCCGGCTGCGGTCGCGGTCCCGGCTGACGGGCGTGTGGCGGCTGTTGGTGCCGTCGTTGCTGTTCACTCCGCTCGTGTCGCGCGAGCGGCTGGTGTCGCCACCGGAGTTGGTGCCGTTTGCCGGGTCGAGGTCGTCGTCCTCGGCCACGAGGACCAGGTCGGCGCCGTCGTCGTCGCGCTTGAGCGTGACGCCGTCGTCGGCGAAGGCCGAGGAGATCGGCAGGGCCAGCAGCCCGGTGGTCACCAGGCCGGCGAAGGCGGCGGCGGGGAGGTTGAGGGTGGAGCGGTTCATGATGTTGTCCTCTCGATGCGGTCGGTGTTCCGTGCTTCGAGAAGCACGATGCCGACGCGCGGTGAGCCGAGCATGAGGATCAGATGAGACCGCTCTTAGCCCCTCGGACACTCAGACGAGCAGGCTCACCGGCGCCAGGCCGCCCGCCGGTCCCCGGGCTCGGGGGACTTGGTCTGGGCCCAGACCCGGCGCCAGGTGGCGACGTCGGGGCCGCCGGGATCCGGCGTCGCGCCGGACGCAGCCCGCTGGCGCGCCTCCCACCAGGTGCTGGACTCCTCGTCCAGCAACGTCGAGACGGCGTGGCGGATCTTGGGCGCGAAGCTGCGCGGTGACTCGCCTGGTTCGGGGCGCAGCGGCTCGCCGAACCGGATCGTGAGCCGGCGCCGGCCCGGGCTCGGCCAGTTCTGGCCGCGCGGCATGGCCGCGAACGTGCCGCGGTGGGCGATCGGGACCACCGGCACGCCGTACTCGCACGCCAGGAACGCCGCCCCGAGCCGGAACTTGCCGGTCCAGCCGTCCTGCGAGCGGGTGCCCTCGGGGAACACGACGAGGCTCCAGCCGTCGGCCAGCACCTCGCCCGGCGTGGCCGACATGGCACCGCCGCGGCGGTCGATCGGGAACGTGTTGAACAGCAGCGCCGAGCCGACGGCGCGCCACCAGGTGTCGAAGAAGTAGTCGGCCGCCGCCGCCACCGCCGTACGCCGGCGCCACTCGTCCGGGAGCGACAGCAGGATCAGCGGGGTGTCGAGGTGCGAGGCGTGGTTGGCGACGAAGATCACCGGCCCCTGGATCCGCGAGAGAACGTCGAGGCCCTCGACGTGGGTGCGGACCTGCGACCGGAAGACCGGCTCGAGGCCGCCCTTCTGCGCCACCTCGCGGGCCACCCGGCCGGGCCGCCGGCGGGCCCAGTCGGTCCCGAACACGGTCTGCTCAACCGGCTCCATCCACGGCTCGGCGGAGCGGGGCACCAGCGGCCGCCGTCCCCACCGCCAGCCGCGGGCGACCATGCGGACGTCCTCGACGCCCTCGCGGATCACACCCATCCCCGTCACACCTTCACGTCGGCGATCAGGTGCGGCGGGTTGTGCAGGTAGGTGATCGACGGCGACGCCCCGACCGTGTCGGCGGCCATCTCGAGCGCGTCACCCAGGGTCGAGGCCGCCCGGAAGCCGAGCCGCGAGGCCACTTTGCGGTCGGCGCCGACCCAGATCACGTCGTCGACGTGGTCCATGGCGTGGGCCGCCCAGTACCACATGTAGAAGGGGTGCACCCCGTGGTAGGCGTGGGAGGTCCGGTACAGGTGGATGTACCAGGGGTCGTTCGCGAACTGCTGCTCGTACTTCGCGCCCACCACCGCCGGGTCGGTCGACTCGGCGAGCACCTCCTCGTAGAAGTCGACGTACGACGGGTGCCGCAGCTGGTCGAAGCCCTCGTTCAGGGGGTGGTAGAGGATCACCGCACCGCCACGGCGTACGACGGGCTGGCCGCGGTAGGAGTTGAAGTAGTAGCCGAGCCCCATGCAGGTCGCCAGGATCGGGTTCATCGTCGAGTTCACGTTGTAGGGGCCGAGATAGGGCACCCCCATGACCAGCACGTCGGACTGTCCTTGCACCTCGACGAGCTGCTGCCGGTGGACGGCCTCGATCGTGCGCTCGTGCACCGCCTCGACCTCACCGGCGTTGATGCCGGTCAGGCCGTACGGCGCCCGGATGTCGTGGAACATCTTGTGACGGAGCCGCTTCGGGGCGACCGACAGTCCGCGGCGGACGGCGAGCATCGAGGCCTGGTCGCGGACCGACCACTCCCACTCGCGCTTCATCAGGAAGTCGTACGGCGAGGGGAACACCCGGTTGTCGAGCGTGGTCTCGATCTGGAACACCTTCACGTGGTCCTTGATGAGCCGTCCCATCCGCCACGCCGAGTGGTGGAGGTGCGACTTCGTGTGGTCCATGAAGGAGTGCGACCGGACCATCGTCTGCGGGTTGTGGTGGTGGCGGAGGCTGTTGTAGGACGCCAGCCCGATACCGACCGACTTGTGGCCGCCGTCCATCGCCACCAGGTTGACGTTGACGTAGACGAGGAGGTCGGACTCGGCGGCCCGCTTGCTGATCTCGACGTCCTCACCCCTGTCGGTGGTCCCGAGATGGGCCAGGTTGTCGCGGTCCTCGGCGTCGAAGTTGTAGAGCAGGCCCTGGGGGTGGAACGACCGGAAGACCCGCTCCCCCACGATGTGCTTCAGCTCGGCCGCGGTCATCCGCCGGTGCAGCGCGTTGGCCGCGATCAGCTCCACGTCGTCGACGCCGGCGTCGGCCGCCATCGTCAGCACCTGCTCGATGATCCGCTGGCGGATGTCGGGGGCCCTCATGGTCGGCAGCGGCAGCGACAGGTCGTCGAAGGCGATCGTCAGCCGCATGCCGGGCTTGAGAAGTGACGGCAGCGGCTCGGAGTCGACCGGGTTCACCAGCGCCTCGCGAATCGCCTCCTCCACGTCCGGCACCGAGGGCACCGACTCGGGCGGGTAGATCACCCGGGTTCCCAGGGGGAACTCCTCCAGCCGGAAGCCCTGTCCCTCGTGCACGACCAGAGGTGGGGTCCGGTCGTCCACCTCGAGCACGAATCCGGGTCTGCTCATCGAGTGCTCCTAGGGTCGAAGGCCACCTTGACCGTGCCGAGCCGGCCGGCCGAGTGGGCGTGGTCGAGTGCTTCGCGCCAGCGGTGCAGCGGATAGCCGACCACCGACTTCGCCAGCTGGGCGACGGGGTCGCCGGCGACCAGGTCGGTCGCGACGGCGAAGGCGGACCGGTCGTCCGCGGCGGGCTCCCGTTGCGCGGAGGCGTAGGAGCCGACGATCTCGAGCTCGCGGAACCACGCGGCCGAGAGGTCAGCACGGGCGGGCATCCCGGAGAGCACGACCCGGCCACCGGCCCGGGTGGCGTGGAGTGCGGTCTCGAGGGAGCTCCGGCTGCCGACCGCGTCGATCGCGACGTCCACGCCGCCCAGGAGGTAGGGCGGGGCGAGCTCGGGCGACAGCTGCAGCGCGCCGGTCGAGCGGCGGACCCGCCGCAGGGCCTCGCGGGGCGTGACGACCTCGGTCGCGCCGAACTCGCGCGCGAGGTCGCGCTGGTGGGAGTGCTTGGCGACGACCGTGATCTCGCCGACCGTGGTCAGCGCGCGCAGCGCGAGCGTGACGAGCAGCCCCACGGAGCCGGCCCCGCTCACGAGCACCCGGTCGTTGGGGCCGACCCGGGCGGCGAGCGCCGTGTGCACCGCGCAGGCCATCGGCTCGGTGAGCACCGCCTGCTCGTCGGAGTACCCCTCGGGTACGGCGTGGAGCTGGCTGCGGTGCGCCACCAGCACCTGCCCCCAGCCGCCGCCGGTGTCGGCGCAGAAGCCGGTCTGCAGGCCGGGCGCGAGGTGGCCGACAGTGATCCGGTCGCAGCGGTTGGTGGCCCCGGTCGAGCACCCGTCACACGGATCGACGCCCCGGGCCGCGCACGTCAGCACCGGGTCGACGACGACCCGGGTGCCGGCGGGCAGGTCGCCGCAGTCGTCGAGCAGGTCGGCGACCACCTCGTGGCCGGGGACGAACGGCAGCGACACCACGGCCGAGAAGTAGAGGCTGGTGCTGCCCGAAAGCGCGCCGAGGTCGGAGCCGCAGATCCCGGAGAGCCGGGTCCGCAGCCGCGCCCACCCCGGCCGAGCGACCTTCGGCTCCGCGATCGTCATCAGCCGCAGCGGCGCGGCGAAGCCGGACAGCATGCCCGGCAGCCGGTCGCCCGCGAGCTTGCCGGCGACGTGCCGGGGCCGGGAGCGGAACATCTCGAGCGCGAGCATCATCGGGCGTCACCTGCCGGGTTGAGCACTCGCGCGGAGGCGTCAGAGCTGGCCCAGTCGACGATCGGCCAGTGCTGGCGCCGCGCGTGGCGGAACAGGGAGATGTCGGGCCGCACCGCCACCGGGTGGCCGACGGCCGCGAGCAGCGGCAGGTCGGAGTGGGAGTCGGCGTACCCGAAGGAGGTGGCGAGGTCGATGCCGTGCTCGGCCGCCCAGGACCGCATCCAGGCCGCCCGCGACTCGCCCACGAGCGGCGAGGACGCGAGGTAGCCGGTGCAGACGCCCCACTCGTCGACCGCCAGCTCGGCGGCCTCGATGTGGTCGAAGAGCGGCCGCAGCGGCCGCGTCAGCGGCTCGATCGCGCCGGTCACGAGCACCGTCGTGTGGCCGGCGGCGCGGTGCTCCCGGATCCGGCGCACGGCGGCCGGCGCGAGCCGGGACAGCACGTGGTGGGTCAGCTGGGCGTCGGCCACGGCCTCGAGGTCGGTGAGCTTGGCCCCGGCGTACTGGCGGTAGACCGAGCGCAGGAACGCGCTGCGTTCCTTGCGCTCCGCCCGCACCAGACCCGGCACCCGAGCCGCCATCCGCGCGAGCTCGGCCATCCGCTCGCTCCCGTCGAGCTCGGGGAGGCGCAGCCACAGGAACGTCTCGATGACGTTGGAGGACAGCAGCGTGCCGTCCATGTCGAAGAAGGCCCCGATCCCGGTCGGCGCCTCGGCGGGGTCCTCGACCGGCTTGATCGCCCGCGGCTCGGTGCGGCTCGGCCGCTTGCGGGCGGCCCGCAGCTCGTCCATCCGCCGGATCGGCTCGGAGACCGCGGGGCAGTGCACGTCCTGGAGGTAGTGGCGCCAGTCGACGACCGCGGTGTCGAACGCGAACGTCGCCCGGTCGGCGTCGGAGAGCGAGTGGTAGAGGTCCATCGTGCGGTCGTCGGAGAACCGCAGCTCCGCCTGCGCGTACTCGCGGTAGAGGTCGAGGTAGCGCCGCAGGAACTCCAGCCGCCGGCCCTGCTGGTCGAGCTTGCGGGCGAGGTCTCGGACCCGGTCGCTGCGCGGCGCATGGGCCACCACCTGGTCGGCGACCTTGTGGGCGCGCTCGCTGGTGGTGAGCAGCCGCTCGACCGCTTGCGCGCCGGGGAACCGCCAGTCGGGCAGCCGCGCCGCGCCGCGGTCGCCGGCCGCGAACGGGTGGTTGTCGAAGTACTGGCGGACGTTCTCGTAGAGGTTGTTGAACGTGAGCGGGTTGCGGGCGCCCGACGACACGTGGAAGTACGCCGGGACTGCCGGCTCGGGCGGCGAGGCGAGCACGGCCACGATCGTGGCGACGACGTGGTCGACGGGGACGATGTCGACGGTGGTGTCGGCGGCGGCCGGGAACTCGGGCAGCTCGCCGCGGCCGTAGGCCAAGATCAGCGGCTCGGCCATCTTGAAGCCCTCGATCCAGCCCGGGTGGGGCCGCTCGAGCGCCGACTCGATGATGCTCGGGCGCACGATGCTCACCCGGGCGTCGTGGTCGGCGGCGTACCGCTCGACGACGCGTTCCCCCAGCGCCTTCGTGAACGTGTAGCAGTCGGTCCAGCCGAGGCTCCGCGCCCGCTCGGTGCCGATCCGGACGAGCTCCTCCTTGACCCAGGTTTTGCGCGCCTCTTCGGTCGCCTGCGCGGCGCTCAGCATCCCCGCCCGGCCGTGGGCGCGCTCGGCGCGCTTGCGCTCGCGGGTGAGCAGCTGGGCGCCGCGTGACCGGTGCTCGACGGCCTCGCGCTGGCCGAGCCCCCAGCGGAGCTCCGCCTCGAGGTCGACGTCGTGCGGGACCGGTGCCTCGGGGATCGTGCCCCGGCGGCGGCCGGCGACGTACGCCGTGGAGATGTGCACGTAGTGGACGTCCTGGCCGGCCTCGCGGACCCGCTCGAGCAGGTCGCGCGTGCCGAGCACGTTGGTGCGGAACCCGTCGTCGACGGGCGGGTCGAAGGAGACGTCGCCGGCGCAGTGGACGACCGCGTCGAGGTCGTTCGGCAGCGCCGGCACGTCGGCGAGGTCACCGGAGAGCACGCGGAGGCGGTCGGTCAGCAGCGCGTCGACGTCGCCGGCCGCGGCCACGACGTCGGTGAAGATCGCCTTGCCGAGCAGGGTGCGGACCCGGTCATCGGCGGGCGTGGAACCGCGCGGACGGACGAGCAGCGTGACGTGTGCCCCGGGCACCTCGGTCAGCAGCAGGTGCAGCAGCGCCTCACCGACGAAGCCGGTCACGCCGGTCAGCAGCAGCCGCCGTCCTTGCAACCGCTCGACGATCGACCCCGGCGAGACGTGACCCGGCGTCGCCTCAGTCTCGCCCGGCACTCCTCCCGACACGCGCTCCACCTGCCTGATTCAACACTCCCGAGTGGCGGCCGGTCACCCGGGGTGGCCGAACGGCGTCCGAGGAGGACGTGCGGGTGCGTCGGGACGGGATCGAACCGCCGACCGCTCGGGTGTAAACCGAGTGCTCTACCGCTGAGCTACCGACGCCGGTCGAGGCGGGGCACAGACTACGGGAGCCATCCGCTGGACCACAGATCGCGGGTGCTCACCCGCAAATGGGAAAAGTCGAGCCGCTGGCGTCTCGGGTCACCAGCGGCTCGACACATCGAGAATAGACACGGCGGTCAAGGAAGTCGTTGTTTGTGGGCAAATTGTTGAAAACTCTTGTTTCCCGGCCTAGACCAGCACTAGACGAGTGCGTGGAGGTGCCGCAGGTGCTCGTCCAGGTCGCGGCCGTCGTGCCGGGCCGAGTGCACCGACCATCGGACCATCCCCTCGCGGTCGATGACGTACGACGAGCGGTGCGGCGCCCCGCGGTCCTCGTCGAACACGTCGTAGGCCCGAGCCACCTCGCCGTGCGGCCAGTAGTCGCTCAGCAGCGGGAAGTTGAGGCCGTCGGAGTCGGCGAACGCGCGCAGGGAGTACATCGG
>Ga0299913_10002500_pt1 | contig 14537 bp, 8 predicted proteins | sample RVTome_9_FD_201360 | JGI IMG/M metagenome (GOLD analysis project Ga0299913, IMG submission 201360) | Soil microbial communities from uranium-contaminated site in the Upper Colorado River Basin, Wyoming, United States - RVT155D38 (version 2) ... | reverse complement strand
TGGTCGCACGGTACACGCGCCGCGTGGGTCGGCGACTCGGGCGCCGTTGGCGCGAGCGCGCTTGGCGCCTGGCGGCGCGACCGGCTGGGCGTGCTGGTCGGATTGGCGCGGCGTCGGGCCGGAGCGCTCGACCGCTCCGCCGATCCACCGCTGGCAGACGAGATTCACCAGGACGGCGAGGCCGCCCTGGCGAAGCTGACATTCGAGGATTCCCGGGGCGGCCGCGCCCGCCTGACGCTCACGGGCGACCGGGAGTCCACGACCTCGGACCTGCGCAGCGTTGCCGGCACGGGGCGCTTCGCGACCACGACGTCCCTGACGGGCGACGACGAGTCCAGCCGCACCGGCGTCACGGCCGCCTGGGAAGGGCCGCTCGGCGCTTCGACGGCCGGGTTCGCGGGCTGGTACCGCGATGCCAATGCCCGTCAGGACACCGTCGACCTGCGTCCTGCCGCGCGGCGTCCGGTTCGCGTGGAGCGCAGCTTCCGGTTCGACACCACGGACGCGGGCCTGCGGGCGCGCCTCGGCCGCGAGCTGCAGTGGGGCGAGGTCTCGCAGCAGCTCGTGTGGGGCATCGAGCACCGCCGCCGCACGCTCGAGGAATCCCGCGACGCGCTCGAGACGGGACTGGTCGACGGCGTGGCGTCGCAGACCGTGCTGGGCGAGACCTTCCCGCTGCGCGACTTTCCCGCCACGACGGTCGACGAAACCGGACTGTTCGTGCAGGACGAGATCGGCATCGGGCGCTGGACGCTGATTCCCGGCCTGCGGCTCGACGATTACCGGCTGGATGCCCGGACCGATGCGGCCTGGCGCGACGCCTGGTCGACGACGCCGGCCGTTGACCTGCGCGAGCGGGCGCTGTCGCCGCGACTCGGAATCCTCTACGCGCCGCGTCCGCAACTGCAGTACTGGCTGCAGTACGCCGAGGGCTTCCGCGCGCCGCCCGCCGAGGACGTGAACATCGGGCTCGACATTCCGCTGTTCAACATCCGCGCGTTGCCGAACCCCGACCTCGACGCCGAGCGCTCCGCCGGCTGGGAGCTCGGTCTGCGCGCGGCCAGGGAGGGTGCCTGGATCAGCCTGGCCGGCTTTCAGACCGACTACGAGGATTTCATCGTGTCGCGCGCACCCGTGGGCGTCGATCCTGCGTCCGGGACGCTGCTGTTCCAGTCGATCAACCTGGACAGGGCGCGCATTCGTGGCGCGGAGCTCTCCGCGGGCGTGCCGCTGCACGGGGTCGCGCCGGCACTGCGCGGCCTGGAGCTCGGTATCGCGGCCTACTGGGCCGAAGGCGAAGACCGGCGCAGCGGCGAAGTGCTCGACGATGTCGGGCCGCCAACGGCAACGCTCACGCTGGCGTGGACGAGTCCGGCGGCGCGCTGGCAGGCGACGCTCGCCGGCACGTTCGCGGCTTCCCACGAGCGCGCCGCCAGCGAGGTGCCGGCGTTCGAGGCGCCGGGACGCGGCGTGCTCGACCTGCTGGTCGGCTGGCGGCCGACGGAGCGGCTGGCGCTGAACGCCGCGATCTTCAATCTCGGCGACAAGACCTGGTGGCGCTGGAGCGAGGTCCGTGGCCTGCCGGCCGGCGATCCGCTCGTGCCCGCGCTCTCGGCACCCGGCCGCAGCACCGCCGTATCGATGAGCTACGGATTCGGGACCCGCACGGACTGACCTGCGCCGCCCCGGGACGGGCCGGCATAACGGAGGTAAGGAAGATGGAGACGAGATTGACGAGCATGGCGGCGGCCCTACTGCTGCTGGCCGGCTGCGACACCGGCGGGCAGGAGGCTCCCCCCGCGGGGAGCGGCGAATCGCCGCAGGTCCACGCGGCGGAGGCTGCATCGGGCGAGCAGTCGCTCGAGGCGCGCATCGCGAACGGGAAGGACGTCTTTCAGCGGACGTGTTCGGCCTGCCATGGCGCCGAGGGCAAGGGCCTGCCCGGCGCGTTTCCGCCGCTGGCAGGATCGGACTGGCTGGCCGCACAGCCCGAGCAGGCGATCGAGGTCGTGCTGCAAGGCCTCTCCGGACCGATCGAGGTGAACGGCAAGAAATACAACGCGGTGATGCCTCCCCTGCCGCACCTCACGGATGCCGAAGTGGCAGATGTGCTGACCTTCGTGCTGAATGACTGGGACAACCCGGGCGGAGAGATCCAGGCCGCGCAGGTCGCCTCGGTGCGCGCCGGCGGCGGGCCCGCAGTAAGCGGTCCCGCGGAACACCCGGTGGAAGGGGAGCCCGTGCTGGCCTACCAGGGCACTCCGTCTGGCGTGCCGGCCGCGTCGGCCTCGGGTTTCGTGGACTCGGAGGGTCCGCCGCTCACCCACGAGGAGTGGGATCACTCGAAGCAGATCTACTTCGAGCGCTGCGCCGGCTGTCACGGCGTCCTTCGCGGTGGCGCCACCGGCAAGCCGCTGACGCCGGATATCACGCGTGAGAAGGGCACGGAGTACCTGAAGGCGCTGATCACTTACGGGTCTCCCGCCGGAATGCCGAACTGGGGCAGCTCCGGCGAGCTGAGTGCCGAGGAGGTGCAGGCCATGGCGCATTACCTGCAGCACGAGCCGCCCGCGCCGCCGGAATTCGGCATGCCGGACGTGCGCGCCAGCTGGAAGCTGCTCGTGCCGCCCGACAAACGCCCGTCCAGCCCGCAGCACGAGCGCAACATCGCCAATTTCTTCGTCGTGACGCTGCGGGATGCCGGCCAGGTCGCCATCATCGACGGCGACACGAAGGAGATCGTGGTCGTCATCGACACCGGCTATGCGGTGCATATCTCCCGGCCGTCGGCGTCCGGACGCTACGTCTACACGATCGGCCGGGATGCGCGGATCGACATGATCGATCTGTGGTCCGATCCCCCGGCGCGGGTCGCCGAGATCAAGGTCGGACTGGAGGCCCGCTCCGTCGAGACCTCGAAGTACGAGGGCTACGAGGATCGCTACGCCATCGCCGGCGCCTACTGGCCGCCCCAGTTCGTGCTCATGGAGGGGGACACGCTCGAGCCACTGAAGGTCGTGTCCACGCGCGGCATGACCGTCGACACGCAGGAGTACCACCCCGAGCCGCGCGTCGCGGCCATCGTCGCCTCGCACGAGTTCCCGGAGTTCATCGTCAACGTCAAGGAAACCGGGCAGATCCTCCTGGTGGACTACAGCGACCTGGACGCGCTGGCCGTAAAGACGATCGGCGCGGCGCGATACCTGCACGACGGCGGCTGGGACTCCAGCCATCGTTACTTCCTGACGGCGGCCAACCAGTCCAACAAGATCGCCGTCGTCGATTCCAAGGATCGTGAGCTCGAGGCGCTGATCGACGCCGAGCGCATCCCGCATCCCGGTCGCGGCGCCAACATCGTGGATCCGCGCTTCGGTCCGGTGTGGATCACCTCGGCACTGGCCAGCGACGACGTGTCCTTCATCTCGACCGACCCGGAGGGCCACAAGGACCACGCCTGGCAGGTCGTGCGCGTGCTGAAGGGGCAGGGCGGCGGATCGCTGTTCGTGAAGTCGCACCCGACCTCGAGGAACCTGTGGGTGGACACCCCGCTGAACCCGGAGCCGGGCATCAGCCAGAGCGTGGCCGTCTTCGACGTCGACGACCTCGAAGCCGGCTACGAGGTCCTGCCGATCGCCGAGTGGGCGAACCTGGGCGAGGGCCCGAAGCGGGTGGTGCAGCCGGAATACAACCAGGCCGGCGACGAAGTCTGGTTCTCCGTCTGGAATGCCATGGACAAGAAGAGCGCCATCGTGGTCGTCGACGACAGGACGCGGAAGCTGAAGCACGTCATCGACGATCCGCGCATCGTGACGCCCACGGGCAAGTTCAACGTGCACAACACGCTGGCGGACGTCTACTGAGGCGCCCTCGGAGGGCTGCCGTAAAGCCTTAAACCGATTGCGTTGCCCCGGCGTCCGACAGGGAAGGCCATCAGCCCTGCCGGACGACGGGAGCGACCTTGACCGCCCAGCTGCAGCCGATCCGCAAGACGGCGGGCATCCGCGACACCGCGGGCCAGGACCGCGCGCTGGACACCCGTCCCGCGCAGCGCCGGCGCGCCTGGATCGCCGGGACCCTCATGGCGGCGGCCGTACTGGCCGCGGTCGCAGTCTGGCCGGCGGCGAGCCGGTTCGTCTCCGCCGAGCGCTCGGTGGCGCGGGAGCGTCTCCGCTTCGCGACCCTCGCCCGCAGCGATTTCGTGCGCGACGTTGCCGTGCGCGGGCGCGTCGTGGCGGCGGTGAAGCCGACGCTGTTTGCCCCGGCCGACGGCTCCGTCACGCTGGAGGCCCGGGCCGGCGACACCGTCCGCGCAGGGCAGGTACTGGCACGCGTCGAGAGTCCCGAGCTGAACAGCCGCCTGGACCAGGAACGTTCCACGCTGGAGCGACTCGCGACCGAGATCACCCGGCAGGAGATCGAGAAGCGCAAGCAGGAGTTGCGCAACCGGCAGACGGTGGACCTTGCCCGCGTCGCCATCGTGGCCGCCGAGCGGGAGCTGAAGCGCGCCGACGTGTCCTGGGCCGACCGTCTCATCAGCCGCCAGGACTTCGAGGCGGCGCGTGACGACCTTGCCCGGGCGAAGCTCGAGGTCGCGCACGCCGTCGAGAACGAGCGGCTGGAGAGCGAGAGCCTCGCCTTCGACCTCCAGACCCGCGCGCTGGAGCGGGATCGCCAGCGCTACGTCGTCCAGGAGCTGGAGCGGCAGGTGGCGGACCTCGTCGTGCGCTCTCCGGTGGACGGCATGGTCGGCGATCTGCTGGTGGACCAGAAGGCGGCGGTGAACCGCAACCAGCCGCTCATGACGGTCGTGGATCTGACGGCCTACGAAGTGGAGATCCAGGCGCCGCAGGAATACGGCGACGACCTCGGTCCCGGCACGCCGGTCGAGATCCGCTTCGGGCAGACGAACTACGCCGGCGAGCTGTCCTCCGTCTCGCCGGAGATCAAGGAAAACCAGGTCACCGGCCGCGTGCGCTTCGCGGGCGACCGCCCGCCCGGCCTGCGACAGAACCAGCGCGTCTCCGCGCGGCTCATCCTCGACTCGCGCAAGGACGCTCTGGTGGTGCAGCGCGGTCCCTTTCTCGACTCCGGCGGCGGACAGGTTGCCTATGTCGTGGAGGGCGACGTCGCGCACCGCCGCGCCATCCGGATCGGAGCCGCCAGCATCGGCGCCGTCGAGGTGCTGGAGGGGCTGAATGCCGGGGATACCGTCGTGATTTCCGACCTTGCTCCGTTCGAGGGAGCGGAGACCGTATTGCTCACCAACTGAGGAAGCCCTCCATGCTCGAGATGCAGCACGTCAGCAAGGTGTACCGCACCGACACCGTCGAGACCCATGCGCTGCGCGACTTCAGCCTGCTGGTGGCAGACGGCGAGTTCGTCGCCATCAGCGGGCCGTCGGGATCCGGCAAGACGACGTTCCTGAACATTGCCGGCCTGCTGGAGGAGCTGTCGCACGGCAGCTACCGGCTCGACGGGAACGACGTCGGGGCACTCGGCGACGACGCCCGCTCGCGAATCCGCAACGAGAAGATCGGCTTCATATTCCAGAGCTTCAACCTGATCCCCGACCTCGATGTCTTCGACAACGTCGACGTCCCGCTGCGCTATCGCGGCTTCCGCTCCGACGAGCGCAAGCGACGCATCGAGGAGGCCCTCGAGCAGGTGGGGCTGACGTCGCGGATCCGCCACCTGCCGAGCCAGCTGTCCGGCGGCCAGCAGCAGCGGGTGGCCATCGCGCGCGCGTTGGCCGGACAGCCGCGTTTCCTGCTCGCGGACGAGCCGACCGGTAACCTCGATTCGGAGATGGCGGACTCGGTCATGGCCCTTCTGGAGGGCATCAACGCCGCCGGCACCACCATCGTCATGGTGACGCACGACCCCGAGCTCGCGACGCGCGCGCATCGCATCGTGCACGTGCTGGACGGGCAGGTTCGCGAGCCGGCGGACCATGCCACCGCAGCGGCGGCGCCGCGGCCGGCGGCCGGCCTGCGCGCCGGCTGAGGAGGATTGCGATGATCCGCTACTACGCGCGCCTCGCCGTGCTCAGCCTGCGCCAGACGCCGCTTCTGACCGGCCTCATGGTCGGCACGATCGGCGTCGGCATCGGCGTCTTCATGGCCGCGCTGACCGTCTATTACCTGATGGCCAACAATCCCATCTCGTGGAAGAGCGAGCGGCTCTACGCCGTGCAGCTCGACAGCTGGGACCCGGCGGAACCCTGGGATGACGAGCGTCCCGAGCTGGCGCCGTGGGAGCTGACGTGGCGCGACGCAATGGCGCTGCGGGAGTCCGACCTGCCGCTGCGCCAGGCCGCCATGTACAAGGTCTCGATCGTCGTGCAGTCGGAGCGCGAGGGCGTCAAGCCCTTTCAGACCGAGGCCCGGGTCACCGACGGCAATTTCTTCGCGCTGTTCGACATCCCCTTCGTCTACGGGTCGGCCTGGGACCGCGCCGCGGACGACGCCGGCCAGTTCCAGGTCGTCATCTCCAGGAAGATGAACGAGGAGCTGTTCGGCGGCGAGGACAGCGTCGGGCGAACGGTGCGCATCCAGGACAAGCCTTTCGTGGTGGCAGGCGTCATCGAGACCTGGAACCCGGTGCCCAAGTTCTACGACGTGAATAACGGGCCGTTCGACGACGCAGAGGAGGTGTTCGTTCCGATGGGCGTCGGCCCCGCCCTGGAGCTGTATTCCGCGGGCAATACCAATTGCTGGAAGGACGAGGAGGTCCGCACGTACCAGCAGTTTCTCGAGTCGGAGTGCGTGTGGTGGCAGTACTGGGTCGAGCTGCCGGACGTCGCGCAGCGCGCTGCGTACCAGGATTACCTCGACCAGTACGTCAGCGACCAGAAAACGCTGGGGCGCTTCCCGCGGCCCCTCAACAACCAGTTGAGCAACGTCGCGGAGTGGCTGGACGTGCGCCGCGTCGTGCGGCGGGACAACCAGGTGCTCGTGGTGCTGTCCTTCCTGTTCCTCGGCGTGTGCCTGTTCAACACCATCGGCCTGATGCTGACGAAGTTCCTGGGCAAGGCGCCGCACATCGGCATTCGGCGCGCCCTCGGCGCCAGCCGTGCCGCCGTGTTCCGCCAGCAGCTCGTCGAGGTGGGGGCAATCGGAGTCACCGGCGGCATCGCGGGCCTGTGCCTCGCCTGGCTGTCGCTGGCCGGCATCCGCAAGCTCTTTCCCGGCTACGAGGAACTGGCGCAACTGGACCTGACGCTGGTCGGCACGGCGATCGCGGCCTCCATCCTCACCACGCTCGTCGCGGGTTTGTATCCGGTGCGTCGCGTCTGCGCGACCGCGCCGGCGCGCTACCTGCGCCTGCAATAGGAGCTCGGCATGGAAATCGGACCGATCTGGCGGGCGGCGATGCGCAACCGCACCGGACCCCTGCTGATTGCGGTGCAGATCGCGCTGACGCTCGCCGTCCTGGTGAACGGCGTATTCATCATCCAGCAGCGCATCGAGCGGATCACGCGCGACACGGGCATGGACGTGGAGAACATCATCAGCGTGCAGAGCTTCGGGTTCGGTGAGGAGTTCGACAAGAACGACAGCGTGCGCGAGGATCTCGAGGCCCTGCGCGCCATTCCCGGCGTCGTTGCCGCAACGAGCACGCAGCACGTCCCGTTGTCGGGCAGCGGCTGGGGCAACAGCATCAAGCCGGCGCCGGGCGAGGACGCGCCCACGCTGAACGGCGTCCGGTACTTCATGAACACGCAGGCCGTCGAATCGCTGGGCGTCACGCTCGCCGAAGGGCGCGGGTTCGACGCAGATGACATCGAGTATCCGGAGGACGTCGGCGGCGCGCCGCGCCAGGTCATCCTCACGCGCGCCTGGGCCGACGAGCTGTTCCCGGATGGCGGTGCACTCGGGAAAGCCATCTACGACAATCTCGACCGGCCGAGCACGGTGATCGGCATCCTGGAGCGGATGCACGGCGCCTGGGTATCCTACGACAAGCTCGAGAACGTGATGCTCATCCCGTGGGTCATTCCCGGCCGCGCCACCTACTACCTCGTCCGCACCGAGCCCGGCCAGCGCGACCGGATCATGCCGCAGGTCGAGGAAACGCTGTCGCGCATCAACGGACAACGGGTCGTGAAGGGGCTCGAGACTCACGAGGAGATCAAGGCGGCGAGCTACGAGGGCGATCGCGGCATGGCCATCATTCTCGCCGTCGTCACGGCGCTCATGGTGGCGGTCACCGCGGTGGGAATCGTCGGGCTCGCGAGCTTTTCCGTGCGCCAGCGCGTGAAGCAGATCGGCACCCGGCGCGCAATCGGCGCCCGCCGCCGCGACATCGTGCGCTATTTCCTCCTCGAGAACTGGCTGGTGACGACAGGCGGCGTGACGGCCGGGTCGGTGGCGGCCGTCGCGGTCAATTACTGGCTCGTGACGCGCTACGAGCTCGAGCGCCTCGATCCGCTGTACGTGCCGGCGGGCATCGTGGCCATCTGGGTGCTGGGACTGCTGGCCGTCGCGGGCCCGGCGCTGCGCGCGGCGAAGATTTCGCCGGCCGTCGCAACGCGTACCGTTTGACCGCCGGCGGTGCCAGCCGGCCGACCAACGGCCGGAGATGACGCGATGCGGACACGCAGGCCGGGCTGAACCGCAGCGAAAGCCCGGCACGAGGCGCCGCGGCTTCATCGCGGCCTGCGAATGCCTGGAGATGTCGCGACGTTGCGACGTCCACACGCAGGCCGGGTTGAAGTGCAGCGAAAAGCCGGCACGGGGCGCCAGGACCCCAAGGCCGGCCGATGAAGACATCGCGCTGCCGTTTTCAGAAACCGCGGCGCCGACCTGCACTAGCCCGGTAGCGTATAGCCCTTGTCGCGAAACAGGCGCACGCACACGGCGGCGACAGCGGGGTCGTAGAGAGTTCCCGCGCCGGACTCGATCTCGGCCAGCGCGGCATCGATGCCCAGCCCCGGCCGGTAGGGCCGGTGCGACGCCATCGATTCCACCACGTCGGCGACGGCGACGATGCGCGCCTCCAGGCAGATCTGCTCTCCCGACAGACCGCGGGGATAACCGCTGCCGTTCATCCGTTCGTGGTGCTGCAGGACGACCTCCGCCACGGGCCAGGGAAAATCCACCTCGCGGAGGATCTCGTAGCCCTGCTGCGCGTGCGTGCGGACCATCTCGAGCTCAACCTCGGACAGGCGGCCCGGCCGCGCCAGTATCTCGGCCGGCACCGTGATCTTGCCGATGTCGTGGACGAGACCGGTGACGCGCAGTCCCCGCTGCGCATGCTCGTCGAGTCCCAGCTCGGCGCCCATCACCGCGGCGAGCTCGCCCACACGCCGCTCGTGCCCGGAGGTGTAGGGGTCGCGCAGGTCCATCATGCGGGAAATTGCATCGACCGTGCCGAGCACGGCGTGCTCGAGGCGGCGTATGTATTCCTGGATACGCCGCTCTGCCTGGTCCTGCTCCGTAGTATCCAGCAGCGCGCCGATCACGACCCGGCGGCCGTCGACCATCGCCGCCGCGCCATGCACGTCCACGCGCACCGTGGCGCCGTCGCGGCGCACGCCGGCGAAGGAGTAGTGGATGCTGCCCGTTTCGCCGGCGATCCGGGTCCTGATGTTGCTCTCGACGAGCGCAATGTCGTCCGGGTGGACGAGGTCGCGCAGCGGCATTCCCGTCATAGCGCCGGGCTCGTATCCGAAAATCTCCGCCATGCGAGGGTTGGCGTAAAGGATGCGCTCGGCGTCCACCGTATAGATGCCGACCAGCGACTGCTCGGCAAGGCCGCGGAACTTGGCTTCCTCTTCCGCGAGCGCGAGCTGCGAGCGGTGCGCCCACACCAGCTTCCAGAGACCATCGGCGAACAACTCGAGCTGGTGCAGGTCGGTCTCGTCGTAGTCGTGCGGGCGGTTTGCCACGGCCACGACCAGCTGCATCCGCCCGCCATGCATTACCGGCACGCCAAGGTAACGCTGCAGCGCCGTACCCGGGCCGGGCGGCTCGTTCCAGCGGAGCGGGCGCCCGTCCGCCGCGCAATGCGTCCAGGCGGCATCCGGCGCTTCGCAACAGCGCGCCTGTTCGACCATCGATCGGACATCCGACTGGTCTTCGGGCCAGCTGGCGGTCCGGCAGACGCGGCGGGCGTGATCGCAGGCCACGACGTAGGCCGCGCGGCTGCCCGTGAACGAGGCGACCTGTGCCGCCGCAGCGAGCAGCAACTCTTCCTCGTCCGACGTTTCACTCCGGTCGTTGAGGGCGAGGAGGGCGCGCAGCCGCGCCTCGTCCATGTGGCGCCGCCGCTCAGCCTCCTTGCGCGCACTGACGTCGCGCGCCGAGCAGACCAGCAGCACCTCGCTGCCGATCTCTACACCCGTCGCCGTGATCTCGACGTCCACGAGCGAGCCGTCCTTGCGCCGGTGGCGCCGCTCGAAGGTCTCCGACTGGCCGTGGCCAAACCGTGCGGCGAGCACGTCCCGATCCTGCGCGAGGTCGGCCCAATCCGCGTCCCAGTCGCTGATGCTCAGGCTCGCCGCCTCCTCGGCGTCGTAGCCGAGGTGTGCGAGGAATGCCGGGCTCGCTTCGACGAGGCAGCCTTCCGAATCGATGATATGCACCCCATCCGTGACCGTCGACAGGAGCGTCCGGTATCGGTCGACGGAGTGCGCCAGCGACGCCTCGACGCGCTGGCGGTCGGTGACGTCCGCGGCCATCGAGATCGCAGTGCGCCGTCCGTCCGGCAGCGGACCCAGGGCGACGCTATGAAACTCCCACGTGCGTCGAGAGCCGTCCCGACAGTGAATTTCCCACGCGCGTGCCTGGGGGTGCTCGCCGGCGTACAAGTTCGAGATGACTTCCCTGGCCGCGGCGACGCGGCCGGCGTCCGCGCAGGCGCGCGCGAGCCAGTGCTCAACCGTGGTCAATTCGTCGGCCGCATAACCGGTGATCGCGCACCAGCTGCGGTTGACCACGAGCACCTCGCCGTCCTCCGCGTGGATCATGGCGGGAAACGGCGATTCCTCGACCGCAAGGCGGAAGCGGCGCTCGTTCTCCGTCAGCGCTGCCTCGGCCTGGCGGACCGGCGTCAGGTCGGTGACGGTAGCGACGACCTGCAGGGGCTCGAGGGTCGGCGAGCGCCGCACGACCTGGCCCCGCTCCAGGACCCAGCGCCAGCTGCCGTCGTTGCAGCGCAGCCGGTGCTCCGAGACATAGATGCCAACCTTTCCGGCGCAGTGCCGGCGCAACGCCTCGAGCACCCGCGGGCGGTCGTCCGGATGCAGGCGATCCTCCCACTCTCCGTGCGTTTCGTCTGGCTCGCCGCCCTCGCTGCCGAGCAGGCTTCTCCAGCCCGCGGAGTAGTAGACGTGGCCGCCGGCCACGTCCCAGTCCCAGACCGCGTGCCCGGCGCCTTCCAGCGCGAACCGCCAGCGCGTCTCCGCGACCTGCAGCTCGTGCGTCATCTGCTCGCGCCGCTCGTCTCGGGCGAGGTTGTCGAGCCCGAAGGAGACGCTCTCGGCAATCTTGCCCAGCAGCCCCATGGTCTCCTCGTCGAACACCCCGGCCTGCTGCGAATAGATGGCGAGCACCGCGACCGTGCGGCCCTCCTGAAATACCGGAAAGGTGGCCACGGCATTGATGCCGGCCGGCAGGGTGACGTCCCGCCAGGGAGCGGTCGTCGGATCGCCGTGAAAGTCGTTGCACGCGACGGGGCGGCCCATCCTGACGCACTGGCCGACGGGCCCGCGGCCTTCCGGGGCGCCCTGGTAGATGCTGATCCGGGCCTGGTCCAGCGCGCCCGAGTCGTTGCCGTGCCGTGCAACCGGCCGGAGGACGCCGGTCGCCGGGTCGATCTCGCCGATCCAGGCAAACAGGAAGCCGCCGATCTCGATCGCCACCCGGCACACCTCGTCGAACAGCGCCTGGCGGGCAGGCCGCTGTACCAGCGCGGCGTTGGTCGCCGACAGGGCGGCAAAGAAGTCCCGTTGCCGGCGCAGCTGCGCCTCGGCCTGCTTCCGTGCCGAGACGTCTTCCACGGTGCAGACGATGTGCTCCACGCTGCGGTCCGGCCGGCGCGTGCACTTGATGTCGAGTACGACGTGCACCGCACTGCCGTTCCTGTGGACCAGGCGTCGCTCGGTGCGATATCCGTCCAGCTCGCCGCGGAACAGGCGGGCAATGCTCGCGGTGCTGTCTGCGCGGTCGTCAGGATGCATCATTTCCGGCCACGTCACGTGCATCAGCTCGTCGTGCCGGTAGCCGAGCATGTCGCACATCTGCCCGTTCAGCTTCAGGGGGCGCTGCGTGGTCGGCGACACGACGACCATGCCGATGAACGGCATGTCGAAGAACATCCGTGACCAGGCCAGGCCGCGGCGCCGCGCTTCGATCTCCGGTGGCTGGTGCAAGGGGCCGCCGTCGCCGGGGCGCGGCGGGCCGCCTGGAAGCCGCGATTCGCCGTCGTCGACGCCCGCCGTTACCGCCCCGGCATGGTCACGGGCGCGTGACAGGCGGCCGGGCAGGAAGAACAGGCCGAGGCCCGCGAGACCGGCGAACGCCACGCCGGCGCCGGCGAGGCGCGACACATCGATCAGCAGAACGGACCCCACGCACAGGCCGAGGCCGGCAAGGGTGATGCCTGCCCGGTTCCAGCGCCTTGAGCTCCGATCCATGACCATACGCACCCGTCCTGGAAATGGGGCAATTGGCGCACGGTAACGGGCCGCCATAATGCGTGCGAGCGCACAATTACGTAAGGAAGTGTCGCAAGGCGCCGCCTGCAGGCCAGGGACGCGGCCCCTTGTCGGTGCACGGCGCGGATGCCGACCGCCACCCTGCGTGCGCTTTCACGGCAGCCGGTTGGCAACCTGGCCGACGGGGACATTTGCCGCCGATAGTTGTCCCATGACTTGTGCGCGCGACGGAGGCTCGGGAGACGATGAACAGGCGACACTCAGGCGCCATCCGCCGGACCCTGCCGGCGATGCTGGCCGGCGCCATGGTGGCTGCGGCGGGCTGTGCCTCGCCAAAGGTCTACGTCCAGTCAGCCGGCGCAGAGCCAGAGTGCAGCAGCTTCGGCTGGCAGGAGCAGAAGGGCGCGACGACCTCGCTCACGGATCGCCAGGTCCGGTCCCAGGCCTTGCAGGTCCTGCAGGAAAAGGGCTACGCGCTCGAGGAGACGACGCCCGACTGCCGGATCGCGTACGCATTGCATACCGACGTGAAGCGCGGTTCCGGCGCCAGCATTGGTCTTGGGACCGGCACCTTCGGCGGCCACATCGGCGCCGGTATCGGCGTCAGCGTACCGGTCGGCTCGCGCTCCGAGGCAGTCGGGAACCTGTCGCTGGATGTCATCGACGTGGCCAGCAATGCGGCGATCTGGAGCGGCTCCCTCGAGGAGGCCGTCTCGGAGCAGCCGTCGGATGAGGAGATCAGCGCGGCGGTGCGGCGGATCCTCGAGCGCTTTCCCGATCGCGCAGCGGGTACTCCCTGACCCGGCGGCTTCCCGCAGCGCCGCGCCGCGGCCGGCTGCGGCGTCGATCCGGGCGGAGGCGCACGAGCGTGCATTCGACGGCGCCTCGTGCCGCTCGAGGCTGTAAAGTCTGTGTCCGTCAGTGCCGGAGTCGGCAAGGCGGCGGAGGAGACCCGCAGTGGACGAAACGGCTGGCAGCAGCCTGGGAGTGATCCTGAAGCGCTTTGAGTCACCCGACGAGATCCGGGAGTTCGAGAAGGGGCGCTTCGAGGTGTTGCAGCTCGGCGGCATGACGATCGGCCGGGCGACTTACGAGCCCGGGTGGCGCTGGAAGACGCACGTCGGCGCAGCGACCGGCGAAACCAGCTGCCGGGTGGAGCACGTCGGCATGGTGGTGTCCGGACGGGCCGTTGCGGCGATGGACGACGGCCGGCAGATCGAAATGCGGCCCGGCGACGTCTTTTATGTCCCGCCGGGCCACGACAGCTGGGTCATCGGCGACGAACCTTACGTCTCGCTGCATTTCCTCGGCGCGGACGAATACGCGCGCCACGAATGAGCGCCGGTGCGCCACCGGCCCGGGCAACGGCGGCCAGAGCGGGCGAATGGGCGACGGCGGGAGCAGGCGGCTTGCTATGCTTGGCCCGTCCGCGCCATCACGACGAGGTGACACTGTGAAGACGACTGTCATTCTGGCCCTGGCCCTGCTGGGGTACGCATCGGTACAGGCCGGAGAGAGCGACGCGCCGGTCCGGCTGTCCGAACCCGTGCAGGCCACGGATGCCTACGAGGTTTTCGGCGCTCCCCTGGACGGGACGCCCGCTGCGCGGCCGCTCGGCGTGGTCATCGCCGACGAATCAGCCTGGCAGGATGGCGAGGTCGCGGTACGCGCCCGGGTCGCGCAGGTGTGCCAGCGCAAGGGCTGCTTTCTCATTGCGCAGGACGGAGAGCACGTGGCGCGGGTGACGTTCCGCGATTACGGATTCTTTGTTCCGACGGATTCGACCGGCAAGACGGTGACGCTCGTCGGCACACTGGGCCGCCGTACGCTCGACGAGGCGCAGGCGAAACACTACGCCGAGGACGCCGGCAAGAACCCC
>Ga0299913_10002499_pt1 | contig 14540 bp, 12 predicted proteins | sample RVTome_9_FD_201360 | JGI IMG/M metagenome (GOLD analysis project Ga0299913, IMG submission 201360) | Soil microbial communities from uranium-contaminated site in the Upper Colorado River Basin, Wyoming, United States - RVT155D38 (version 2) ... | reverse complement strand
AGCCGCGCGGGAGCGAAATGATCCCGTCCACGTCCTTGCTTGGAACCAGATCACCGTACCCTCCCCGGCCCACCCTCGCAGTGCGGAGTGCCGTGTCGGCACCCGTGGGGTCGGTGCAGGCGATCAGCCCGCTGAGTGAGGGGGCGAGGAAGAGTCCGCCCGCCGCGGCGGACCTGCGGAGGAAGTGGCGGCGGTCGATACCGGTCATTGGAGTGTGCTCCATGGTCGCCAATGGGAGTCAGGATTGCGTGACGCGTGGGGTCGTACAGCCGCCCCGATTCTAGGAACGCACCGCCCGAGCAGCCATAGGAACTCGGCGACCGTTACCGGCGCTATACGAGGGGTATCACTGGCGACATCCGATTGTTACGCAAGGAGGGATCGGTGCCAGGCAGCGCTCGACAACCCGGCCACGGTACGCTCGCGTCTGGGCTACTGAGGACCCGCGGCACGTTCGCCGAGCCGTTCCGGTCCGCCAGTCCAGGGTTGCTGGGCTCGCGTGAGGCCTCCCCGGAACTCGAAGTGCGCCTCATCGAGAAGTCGCGTGTGGCTGGGGGAGCCGGAGCGCCGCTGGTAGAGCCCGCGCTCGAGCACAAACTCGGACAACACCCTCGCCGGCACCCACACTCCTGGGGTGAGATCAGGGTAGTGCCGGCTATACTCGGGCCGGAGTCGGGCCTCGCGGATGTCGTTCATGGGCTGAGGCAGAAATTTCTGACTGACGTGGGGACGCCTTGCAGGATGAGGGCGGTGGGACTCGGACCCACGACCTGGGGATTAAAAGTCACCGGCCGGGTGACTCCGCCGTGCCCGTTTGCGGCTCCCCCGTGTGCGAAGGGGAGACGCACCCATAGGATCCTCTGACGACCTCGGCCCCGTCTCGAAGGCTAGTTCCGTCCGCGCACCTCATAGCCGGCGTCCTCCGCTACTTCGCAATAGACCTTGATCGCGCCCTTGGCCGTGGTCAGCGTCTCCAGGAGGAGCTTCCAATTCTCCAGCCCCTTTACGGGATGGGTGAGCAGGCGCTTCAGCCAGCCAGGGTACTGCGACTCGGCGTGGGCCATGTCCTTCACCCCCATCTCGAAGTACTCCCGATTGGCATTCACCGTCCCGACCATGACCTTGTTGCCTAGGACGAACTCGAGATTGACGCGGTCGGCGGGCACCTCGATCATCCGGTCTCCTCCGGTCACGCTTGAGAGAACCAGCACGCCGTTCTTGGCCAAGGCGCGCATGCTCTCGAACACCACCGGCGAGGCGCCCGTCGCCTCGAAGATGAGATCGAACGGACCATATTGTGCGGCACCATCCAGGATGGGGATCGTCGCAGTAGACGCGTAGCGCGCGCCCAGGTTATGGATGAGATCGGAGTTGAGGTACGGAGCCGCGGTACGCCCGAACACGGTTACGTCCAGCCCGCGGAGCCGCAACGCAAGCGCCGCCAGCAGCCCGATGGTCCCCGCTCCCATGACTGCCGCCTTGCGCGGACGCCAGACCCGGAGTCGCCGCTGGATCTCGTACGCCTGCGCGATGCCCTTCTCGACCACCGTGGTCGGCTCCAGCAGGACCGCGACCTCTCTCAGGCCGGGCGGGACCTTCACGATGTACTCCGGATCGTCGACATAGTACTCCGCCAGATACCCGTGCCGGAGATTGATGCCGCGCTCGTAGTACATATCGTCTGTGGTCATGTCATAGGTGCCGATGCGATCGTAGATGCTCGAGCCGGGGCGGCGCACGGTGGCGACAACGTAGTCGCCCACCGTGAGCTCGGTGACGTCGGGACCGACTGCGACTACCCGTCCGAAGCTCTCGTGACCGGTGATGAGATAGTCGAAGCCCGGCGGCGCAGCCCCATACTCCGCCGCGTTGATCTCCTTGTCGGTGCCGTCGACCCCCACCCGGAGCACCTTGACCAGGACGCCGCGGCCACCGGGCACCTCCTCAAGCGAGGGCTTAGGCACGTCTCTGAGGTGCATCGTATTCGGCCTGCCGGGATGGACGGCGATGGCCTTCATCGTCGCCTGTCCGTGCTCGGGCGGGGAGGTAGGAGCGCGGGTGCCTGATTCGGCCGTAGTTGGCATCGATTGTTCCTCAGGGTTTTGCCAGTTGAACCACATGGCCGTCGGGATCCCGGACGAGAACCCCTTCCATGAATCCGAGTGTGGTGTCGGGGAGCTCCACCGGCCTCGGCGAGAGCAGCCGGAACCTCCCCTGCCGCACCGCGGCAGCGGCGGCCTCGGCATCCGGGACCAGCACGGTGGTCTGCCAGTGCACCAGGTCGTTGGGACGCGCATCCGGCGGATAGGCTCGGCCGTCGGTCGGGGCGAGATACTCAAGAAACTCGATACCCGGCCCCCGCGACGCTCGCAAGCCCGTGATATGCAGCCGAGCGCCCTGCACGTTGTTCAGATGCTCCTGCTCGGTGCCGTGGTTCGTGCTCTCGCCCGCCACCCGGAATCCCAGCACGTCGCGATAGAACGCCAGACTGGCCCTCGTGCTTCGGACGACGATGGCGGTGTGGTCGATGCCGAGGAACAGCCGGTCGCCGGGCTGGTGCCACTTGGAATCGCCCTTGTCCCGCGGGAATTGCAGCACTTCGAGTGGGTGACCGTCGGGATCCTTGAAGTAGAAGGCGCGTATGCCCGCTGCCTGCGGGATGGTCGCTGGGAGAAGCTGCGGCGCGGTCGACGCATGCTGAACCTTGAACCGGCGCAGGCGGCTGTAGGCCCGATCCATGTCACACACGATGATCGCGACGTGTTGGAACCAGCGGTCGTTGCTGCGCGAGTCGAGCGGCACCGGCCGCCCCCTTGGCGTCAGGTACTCGGTGAGCTGGAGATACTCGTCGCCCAACCGAAGGCGCACCACTCGAAGGCGCGCGCCGAAGACGCCGTTCAGCTCCTCGTACGCCGGCCCCAGCACCTCGTCGTCGGACACCTTCTCGAAGTCGAGCACGCGGGTGTAGAACTCGATCGAGCGGTCCATGTCGGACACGGTGAACCCTACCGTCGCGACCGCCTGCACCCCGGCGGTCGCGGCGGCCTCGCCGGATCGATGGGCGGCTATCCCGGGACCGTTCCAGGCTGTGGCGCCCTGGGCCGCGAGAGACCAGACCGGCAGCAGGGCTGCGAGGAGCGTGATGACTACGGTCATCCCGAGGCTCACACCGTCACTCCAGCGCTCACGCGGTTCTCGGCCGACACCGTTGCCCCCGCACGCGCGGCCAGCCGCTCGAGGATGTGGTCGCCCACCCGTAGGGCGTTCGCCATGATCGTGAGCGCCGGGTTCACCGCGCCGCTCGAGGGGAAGAAGCTTCCATCCACCACATAGAGGTTGTCCACCTCGTGCGCCTTGCAGAAGGGATCGAGGGCGGAGGTCCTGGGATCGTGGCCGAACCGGACCGTACCGTTCTGGTGCGCCACGCCCGCGAGAGGAATCCGCTGACCCACGAAGAGGTTCCGGGAGAAGAGGCCCTGGTGGCAATCCGGTCCATGCAGCGTGCACCTCGACTGCTGCTGCATCATGCTTTCGAGCTTGGCGATGAGCCGCTGGTGGCCTTCGCCGTTGTTCGGTGTGTACGACAGGACGACTCTGCCTTCCCGATCTACCGTGACCCGGTTCTCGGGATCGGGCAAGTCCTCGGAGGTGAGCCAGAAATCCAGCGAGTGCCGGCCCATCAGCTCGAGGGTCCAGCCGGGGGCGATCGCCGGCGCTCCGGCCGAAAGGGTCACCCCGTCGAGCTTCCCTACGAAGGAGATATGGCCCATGGGGTGGTCCCACTCCGGCGAGCCGAAGTAGAAGTCGTTCAGCGCGAGGCTTTTCTGGAACACCGTGGGATTGGGGCAGCGGGACAGCGCCATGAGGACCGAGTTGATATGGCCCATGTAGTGGCGACCCACGACATCCGATCCGTTGGCCAGACCCCGGGGGTGCCGGTCACTCGCCGAGCGCAGCAGCAGTGCGGCGGAGTTGATGGCCCCACAGGACACCACGACGATGTCGGCGCTGTAGCTCTCCCGTTCGCCCTCACGATCGACCAGGACCCGGGTCACTTCTCGACCCGAGGCGCTGGTGGCGAGCCGGGAGACGTAGGCGTTGGTCAGCAGGGTGACGTTCGCGTGCTCGAGCGCCGGGTCCACACAGACCACCTGCGCATCCGACTTGGCGTTCACGAGGCAGGGGTGACCATCGCAGGTGCCGCAGCGGATGCAGGGGCTGAGGTGGCGGTTCCGCTCGTCCAGCATGATGCCCAGAGGGGTATGGAACGGCTTGTAGCCCAGACGGGCAAAGTCGTCGCTCAACTGCTGGATTCGGGGCTCGTGGCTGACAGCAGGGTAGCGGTAGCCGGCGCTTGCCGGCGGCTCGGTCGGATCCTCGCCGCGCTCGCCATGGACCTGATAGAGGTGTTCCGCCTCGGTGTAGAACGGCTCCAGGTCCTCGTAGGTGATCGGCCAGGCCGGGGAGACGCCGCCATGATGCCGGAGCGCCCCGAAATCCTCGCGCCGGAGCCGGAACAGCGCCGCTCCGTAGAACTTGGTGTTCCCGCCCACCCAGTAGCTGGTGTGGGGGTGCAGCTCGTTCCCCGCCTTGTCGCGCCACTTCTCGCGGGTGTGGTACTTCCCGTCCACGTTGACCGCCCGAGTGCTCCAGTTGTCCAGCTCGCGAGGTACGTAGTCCCCTCGCTCGATCAGCAGGATCCGCTTGCCGGATGACGCCAGCCGATACGCGAGGGTGCCGCCGCCGGCGCCGGTGCCGATGATGATGACGTCATAGTGCGAAGAGGACATGGTCGGACCCCTGGTGAGCCACACGATCGTGAGCGAGGGAGTCTGCTACCTGCTGCTCACCGCGTCCTCGGACGGCGTAACGGTCACCCGCAGTACTTCGCCGATCCGGGGATAGGTGTACTTGTCTCTCACGTGCGCGATCCTCTGGGACTCGGCCACACCTGCATCGGGAGTGGCCTGGCGAGGACCCTGGTTGGGACCGAGGCCGGGCTCCTCGTTCACTTCAGATCCGGCGTCCCAGAGCGACAGCCGGGTGGTGAGCTCGCCGGAGACGGGGTGGCCCGAGGCATCGAATAGTGCAATGGGCCGGTCATTGGAATAGAACAGGTCGTTCGACTGGCCGAACATCCAGGCCGTGGACAGCTGCTCCCCTGGCTGGGCCGAGATCCGGAACTCGTATTTCTGGCCCGGCGTGAGGGGCCCATCGGCCGTCGCTCCCACGGGCCTCGCTACGCCACCAACGCCCACGACACCCGGCTTACCGTTCAGCGACGCCAGGAGCTTGGACGGGTCACCCGTTTCCGCGAGCAGCTCGAGGCCCTCCCCCCCATCGCGCTTCCCGCCAGCAAAAATCGGATTGGTGCTGCCCGTGTGAGTCACCCAGAGCACAGGGGCGGAGACGAAGGGGGCCGTCTTGCCGGTCGACAGCTTGAGCACCTCGCCGGCCGAGATGTTCTCGACCCGGACGGTGAACTGCATGGCGTCCCGCGGCGGCTTGACGGACTCGCCGCGCACGGCCGCAGCGGCTGCCGACAACCGCGCCGCGGTGAGCTGACTGCGACCATGCTCCTGTCCGGCTTGAATCCCGGCTCCTGCCCAGGGCTGTGGCGACTGGGCGCGGGCCGCGGGCGGAGCCAGGTTGACCGCGAGAGAGAGCAAGACTGGAACCGCGCGTACGAGCGCCATGATGAGCTCCTGATCAGGATGCAGGCGTGAGTGGCGCGGTGCCGAAATTCACGCTGAAACGACGGCACCATATGGTGACTGCGCGATACTTATCGAGGTGGAGATCGGCCGGAACCTCGTAGTTCTGATCCCCGTCCGTGCCCTTGAGCTTCCCGACCTCAACGAAGCCGGCCTGCTTCACTGTCTCGTTGTCGGCCGCGTCCCGGGCGGCCACCAGGTACACCCTCACATCGGGGCCGTTGGAGGTAGCGAAGTCGGTGAGCCGGAGCACCCGGGTGCCGTCGTCGAGGCGATAGATCGTGGCGGTCCCGCGGGTCGTATGGGCCACCGAGTTGAATCGGCCGCTCGCGAGGGTGGTCGTTGCCATTGCCATCGCGCTGCCGGGGCCGGCCTGGGCAGTGGCGACCGGCAGGCCTTCGTTCACGCTCCTCCGTACGAACAGCAGCTCGGGCCGGAATGCGTACCAGCCGATGGCCCCCACGATCCCCAGGCCGATGATCCAGGTACGGCGCTTCATTCGTCTGCTCCTTTGACGAGGCTGGAGGTGTTGGATTGCTCCTGGTGTCGGGGGTGTAATGCGGGAGGGCGTGGGAGGGTTCCAGGGGAGCGTAAGCGGGGGGAACAGCGTGTAACGCTCGGCGTCATCGAGCTGGCAGGGGGACAGCTGGGGGACCCTATGCTGCGGCGCTCTTCGCTCAGCTCCACGAAGGGCGTGACCGGAAGGAAGAGCGTGAAGGGAACAAACCGCGTGAGCGCGACCGACCTCCCCGCTCACGCTGTTCCTTCCCCGTTCACGCATTTTCCCCGCTCGCCCCCCTTCCCCGTCCCTGAAACTCGCAGAAAATGCACCTCTGCTCATTCCCATGATGCAGCTTGGCGCAGAACACACGGCCCGGACCTTGGCGGCGCAGATATATCTCGGCGGCCAGCAACATGCCGAGAAGGGGCGCAGTGAAATAGATCCAGACCGCGGTCCAGTCGTGGGCCCAGAATCCCGAGCCCGCAGTCCGGGCGGGATTCATGCTCATTCCCGAAAGGGGCGCCTCCGCGACAATGAACGTCGCGACCAGCAACCCGGCGAAGAGACCGGTGTACGGAGCCAGGCTGGGTCGATTCGAGGTGATCAGTACCACGATCATGAGCAGGCAGGAGATCGTCGCCTCCGCGAGAAACGCCACGGCCATGCCGGCAGGCCCCGGGCGAGTGACGGCGTAATGCACGTCCGTGTGGGCGAGCATCGCTCCGGTCAGGAGTCCGGCCATGAATACTCCGCCGACCGCGCCGACGAACTGCGCCGCGACGTACCCCAGTACGTCGCCGTGACCGATCTTGCCCAACCGGGCAAAAGTGAGGGTGACCGCCGGGTTGTAGTGCGCCCCGGATCGTTTCCCCCAGGTCGAGTAGTTGAGTGCGACGGCTGTCCCCCCCATGGCCAGCCCCATCAGCACGCGGCGCTGAAACGGATCGGGTATCAGCTTCGCGACCGCCCAGTCGGGATAGAACAACAAGGTCGAGAACAGACAGGCCGACACCATGAACGTCCCCAGCAGGGCGGCCTCGATACCGTACTCCGGCCAGTGATTCGGCACAATGAACCAGGCGCGAGCGTCAGCGCGAGAGGGCACGGCTGCTGCCGGCCTGCATCGACCTGGCCCGACGTGACGCGGCGAGCACACCCAGATCGAGTCGAAGCGCCTCCCCGACGGACCAGGCCTGGAACGGGCATCCCCGGGGAACGTGGGGCGGTTCGGCATCAGCGATCTCGGAGACGTGCCCCAGCCCGCCTTCCCCCAGATGCCTCATCAGCGGATCGAGAAAGCGCTTGCGCGCCTCGCGGCGCACGGCCGGCGTGCCGCCTCGTACCCGGACCCAAGCCTCCACGAACGGTCCGAGGAGCCAGGGCCATATGGTTCCCTGGTGATAGCCGCCGTCCCGGGCCCGAACGTCTCCCTCGTATCGCGCTACGTAACGCGGGTCGTCTCGCGGCAGCGTCCTGAGACCCAGGGGAGTCCACAGCCTCGCTTCCACCGTTTCGACAACCTGGCGCGCGTGCTTCTCGTCCAGCACGGCGTAGGGAAGCCCGCCGATGGCCAGGATCTGGTTCGGTCGCACGGTGGGATCCACATTCCCGGGCTGGTGGTCCACATCGATTACGTCATACAGATATCCGCCGTCTGCGTCCCAAAACCGCTCGTTGAACGACCGCAGCCCTGCCTCCAGCGTGTTACGGTACTCCGCGGTAAACTCGCCGGCGATGCGCAGCGCGTTGAGCCAAAGCGCTTGCACCTCCACCGGCTTCCCGGTCCGCGCAGTCACCACCCAGTCGCCTACCTTTGCATCCATCCAGGTGAGCTGCACTCCGGGCTCCCCCGCGGAGAGAAGGCCATCGGGATCGAGTCGGATGCCGAATCGAGTGCCCCGACTGTAGCCCGAGACGATCCCGAGCACCGCTTGGACGAGAGTACTGCGATCGGCCGCGGGCACCGTTTCTCCGGCCGCCTCCACTGCACGGAGGTAGTCATGAACGGCCACGACGTACCAGAGCGAAGCGTCCACGGAGTTGAACTCCGGGGAGTCTCCCTGTTCCACGAACCGGTTGGGGAGCATGCCATCGGAGACGAGGCCGGCCCATTGGAGAAGGATCGAGCGCGCCTCGTTGTGCCTTCCCGTCGCCAGGCAGAGCCCGCGGAGGGCGATGAAGGTGTCGCGCCCCCAGTCGGTGAACCAGGGGTATCCCGCGACGATCGTCTGGCCCGAGCCTCGCCGCACCAGGTAAGCATCGGCCGCGCGCGCGAGGGGCGAGCCGAGCCGGGGCCTCCTCCCCTGCTCGCCGAGGCGCAGTCGGCTGAAGGTCTCAACCGCGGTGCCGTCCGGCAGCGCCCCCGCGGCCGCCAGGATCAGGACCGCGTCGCCTGTGCCGAGTTCCCAGCTGAAGATGCCGGGGGCGGCGAGATCTTCCTCGGCATCCAGCCCGCGGGCCCGCTCCTCGGCATACAGGAAGTTGCGATACCACTCCGGTTGGTGTCGGTACGTACCGTTGGACAAGGCATCGATGCCGGGCACGCCCTGGTACGGCGCCCAGCTCACCCGCTCGCCACGGACCACCGCCTCGAAGGTGAATGCCGGGTTCGCATGGTGCAGCGCGTGGTAATCCCGGCCCGACAGGAAGGGCCGGACCTGAAGCCGAATTGCGCCGTGCTCGCCGAGCACTCGCCAGCGCAGTGCCACCAGGCCGAGGCCGTGGGGTACGAACAGCTCCTGCTCGATGCGAGTCCCGTCATTCAGTCGGTAGACCCACGCCGGCCAGGGATCGGCTTCGAACGATGCGATCGCCGCCGGGTGCTCCGGCGCCACCACGTCGGGCGCGTACCGCTGTCGGCTGAGAAACTCCCCCTGATCGCTCCGCGCCGACGGCTCACCCTGCTCCACCCACGCGTCCAGCCCATTGACAAGGACCATTCGTCCCGTCGGCGGTGTGCTGGCCGTGAGAAGCAGGGCATGGTAGCGCCGGGTGCGAATGCCTATCGTCGTGCCGGACGCGAAGCCCCCGAGCCCATCGGGCTCCAGCCACTCGGCCGTCTCATCAATGGGAAGGAGAGGCCTCATTGGCGGCTCGCGGCCATCGGGCGTGAGCCGGGCTGGGCCACCCGCGCCGAAGGCGCCAGCGCGCGGACCCTGGCCAGATCCTCGATGCAGCGCACCACCAAAGCCGTCCATCCGGTCTGATGGCTGGCGCCGACGCCGCGTCCGGTATCGCCATGGAAGTACTCGTGGAACAGCACCAGATTCTTCCAGTGGGGATCGCTGGCGAAGCGTTCGTCGCCGCCGTGACAGGGACGATGTCCCGAGCCGTCGGCCAGAAAGATCGCGCCCAGGCGCGTGCCCAGCTCCCGGGCGACGCCCTGAAGATCCAACATGCGCCCCGAGCCGACCGGGCACTCGACCCGGAACTCCGGCCCGTAGAAGTGATGGAACCGCTCCAGCGCCTCGAGCAGCAGGTAGTTGAGGGGGAACCAGACCGGGCCACGCCAGTTGGAGTTCCCACCGAAGAGGCCGCTGCTCGACTCGCCGGGGTCATAGTCCACTCGATACACGGCGCCGTCGACCTCGAGCTCATAGGGCCGCTCCCGGTGCACCCGCGAAACCGAGCGGATCCCATGAGGCGAAAGGAACTCGGTCTCATCCAGCAGATAGCGGAGCACCCGTTCCAGCCGCTCCCGCGAGGGGATGGCCAGGAGCCGCTGCGCGCCGGTCTCGGAATCCCGCGGCTGCATGCAGGCGATCTGCCGGGTGACCTCCGGCCGATTCTCCAGGAACCACCTGAACCGCTTCTGAAAGCCTTTCAGGTGCGTGAACTTCCGCTCCTCGAGCACCTCCACCGCGATGAGCGGCATCAGTCCGACCAGGGAGCGGATGCGGAGCGGCGTGTGCCGGCCGTCAACGTGCAGCTGGTCATAGTAGAAGCCGTCCTCCTCGGACCACAGGCCGGTCCCTCCCAGCGTGTTGATTGCCTCGGCGATCGCGATGAAGTGCTCGAAGAACTTGGAGGCGACATCCTCGTAGGCCGGGTCCTCGCTCGCGAGCTCCAGCGCGATGGCGAGCATCGTGATGCAGTAAAAGGCCATCCAGGCGGTCCCGTCGGCCTGCTCCAGGTGGCCGCCGGTGGGAAGCGGCCGGGAGCGGTCGAAGACGCCGATGTTGTCCAGGCCGAGAAACCCGCCGGCGAACAAGTTCCTGCCGTCGGGATCCTTCCGGTTCACCCACCAGGTGAAGTTGAGCAGGAGCTTGTGAAAGGCGCGCTCGAGAAAGACGCGGTCACGCCGGCCCTTGGCGCCAGTCATCTTGTAGACCCGCCAGCAGGCCCAGGCGTGGACCGGCGGGTTGACGTCGCCGAAGGCGAACTCGTACGCCGGGATCTGTCCATTGGGGTGCATGTACCACTCGCGCAGCAGGAGCAGCAGCTGCTCCTTCGCGAAGTGCGGGTCGATCCGGGCGAAGGGAATCATGTGGAAGGCGAGATCCCAGGCCGCGTACCAGGGGTACTCCCACTTGTCCGGCATCGAGATGACGTCCCGATTGAACACATGGGGCCACTCGGCGTTCCGCCCGTCCCGCCGGGATGACGGAGCCGCGGGCTGGGCCGGGTCTCCGTCGAGCCAGTCCCGCACCACGTAGTGGTAGAGCTGCTTGCTCCAGAGCAGGCCGGCGTAGCCCTGGCGCATTACCCGCATCTCGTCCTGCGTGGCGGTTTCGGGCAGCCGCTCGCGGTAGAACTCTTCGGTCTCGCGGATACGATCTTCGAATACCCGATCGAGGTCGGCGTCGAAACTCTTCGCGGCGCCCGCTCCCCGCTGGACGAGCCGGAGTCGCACCACGCGCTCCTCGCCGGCCGGAACGGTCAGCAGGTAGTGCAACGCCGCCTTGGTGCCTTCCAGCGCGGGGTTCACCGCCGTCCGTTCACCGTGGATCACGGCGCGATGGAAGGCGTCCTTGACGAATGGCTGAGCGTTCTCGGCACCGAAGAGCCGGGCGACGTTGGTCTCGTTTTCCGTGAAGAGGAGGCCGGGACCGCCCGGCTGATCCAGTCCCTCGGCACGCAGCTCGTACTCTCCGAGCGCCGGGTGCTCCGCGACGATCGCCGCCCGGGCGCGACGCAGTCTGGGCTTCTCGGTATAGCCCTCGCCCTCGCGGCCCCAGCTCCAGGTGTTGCGGAACCAGAGCGTGGGAAGGAGATGGAGCGTGGCGGGCTCGGGCCCCCGGTTGGCGACGGTTATCCGGATCGCGATGTCGTCCGGGCCGGCCTTGGCGTACTCGGCGAAGACATCGTAATAGTGGCCATCGTCGAAGATGCCCGTATCGGCCAGCTCGAGCTCGGGCTCGGCCTTGGCGCGCTCGCGGTTCTCCCGCACCAGCCGCTCGTAGGGGAACTCGCGCTGGGGGTACTTGTACAGGGCCTTCAGGTAGGAATGGGTCGGCGTGGACTCAAGGTAGAAGTACGCCTCCTTGACGTCCTCGCCGTGATTCCCCTCGGGGCCGGTCAGCCCGAAGAGCCGTTCCTTGAGGATGGGATCGCGCTCGTTCCACAGCGCGAGGGCGAAGCACAGCCTGCCCTGCCGGTCGCAGATGCCCAGGAGACCGTCCTCGCCCCAGCGGTATGCTCGGCTCCTGGCGTGGTCGTGAGGGAAGTAGTCCCACACGCTGCCGTAGTCGGAGTAGTCTTCCCGCACCGTCCCCCACTGCCGTTCGGCCAGGTACGGGCCCCACCGCTTCCAGTTCCTGACCCGCGCTTCATCCTCGGCCAGGCGATTGGCTTCGGCTCCGGACACGAATCCCCCCGGTCTGATTGCAACGATTCTCGTGAGCTATCGCTGGTGCAATGCCCCGCGAGCGAGAAAGGTTCCGGACTCGCTCACCCCTGGCGACTCGAGTGGGCGGACCTCGCGAGGTCCGCGTGCTCGCGGGGCCGCCCCGGGACCGACCGCTCGCGCTCCTTCAGAATCAGGCGCTGTGCCAGAAGTATCGCCTGCTCGACGCTGGCTGCGGCAGGCAGCCCGGAGTAGTTCTGCTGCATGGTTCCTCCGTATGCGGCCCAGAACGTGCCGCGCTATTCCTCGACTCGCTTCCACAGCGTGATCTCGGTCATCCATCCCTGATTCTTTCGCCGCTCGAGCGGGTTGATCGCTGGCCTTCGCTGCGTGTAATGCCGGCGGCTCTCAGGAAGTTTCCGCGGGAACCATTCCCCACCTCCTCGCATTTCAGCCGCATCACACATGTCACTACACATCTGCGAGGAGCGCTCCATGAGATTCGCGGCATCGCCTCTGATCATCCTGGCCCTCTGCACGACCGCCTCGGCACAGGCCCAAGTCACGCAAAGCAAGAAGGCCCTCACGCTGGAGGGCGCGAAGGCCGTGGCCGCCGCCGCGGCTACCGAGGCGAAGCGGGGCAACGAGGGCGCTTCGATCGCGATCGTAGACGACGGCGGCAACCTGATGTATCTGGAGCGGCTCCAGCCCACGTTCCAGATGGGCGCCACCATCTCGACCGAGAAGGCCCGGACCGCCGCCCTGTTCCAGAGGTCGACGAAGATCCTGGAAGACGCGATCGTGGGCGGTCGCACCCCGCTCCTGAACGCGTGGTCCGCGCCGCTCAACGGTGGGGAGCCGATCGTGGTGGATGGACAGGTGATCGGCGCCATCGGCGTGAGCGGTGCGTCGAGCGCCGCGCGGGACGCGGTCATCGCGACCGCCGGCGTCGCGGCGCTCCGCGGTCAGACCAGCGCCAACCGTTGACCCGGAGGACCGCCATGCGATTCGCGCTTCTGATGATGTCCGCGGCCGCGCTGCCGGCCGTGCTCCTCGCGCACCGCGGCGAGTCCCCGGTGACGCTCATCGGCCATGACCGGGTCGCCGCCGCCTTTGCGAAGGGCAGCCCTCTCATCGAGACCGACGACTACAAGATCCACGCGAGTCGGCGCGAGGCTCCCGGCGTCGCCGAGATCCATACCCGCGATACCGACATCGCGTACGTGATCCAGGGCTCCGCCACGCTGGTCACCGGCGGGTCGGCGGTGGACCTGAAGTCCGTCGGCCCGGAGGAGCTGCGCGGTCCGGCCATCACCGGGGGCGAGACGAGGAAGCTCGGGCCCGGAGACGTGGTCGTGATCCCGAACGGGGTGCCGCACTGGTTCAAGGAGGTGGAGGCACCGTTCCTCTATTACGTGGTCAAGGTGCGGCAGGCCGAACGGTCCACCAACCCGGGAGCCATGTGATGCGAGTCTTCGATCTCGCGAGCCGGGCTCTCCTGCTGGTGGGGGTGCTCCCCTCGGCCACGCTCGCCCAGGTCGCGGTGCAACTGCCCGCACCCCTGCCCCGGGCGGTCGTGGACCTCCGCACGGCCGACGGGGCTGCGCTGGTGAACGCCCAGTGGCGCTATCGTGACGTGAGCATCGTCGAAGTCGAGCACCGGGAGCCCGGGCCGGATCTCCGCCCGTCGGGAGCGCCCAACCGAACGAATGACATCGCGCCGCACGCCGGCGTGGCGGACTTCGACGATTCGGCCTGGGAGATCGTCGAGCCCGCCGCACTGGAGCAGCGGCGCTCGCATGGGAGGCTGGCCTTCAACTGGTACCGCACCAAGGTCACCATCCCGGAGCGGGTCGGCGACTTCCAGGTTCGCGGCGTTACCGTCGTGCTCGAGCTCGTCCTCGACGACTACGCCGAGATCTGGGTGGATGGGCGGCTCCCGATCGTGCTGGGCCAGACCGGAGGGCATCTCGTTAGCGGATTCAACGCACCCAACCGCGTGGTCCTCACCCGCGACGCCCGTCCCGGACAGCAGATTCAACTCGCGATCTTCGGGGCCAACGGGCCGCTCTCCAATCCTCCGGTCAACTTCATCTGGGTCCGGTCGGCGACCCTCGACTTCTACGCCAAGGGAGCGTTCCGGGCACCCGATTCGGCCCGGGCGGAGATCGTGCGGCTGGATCCATCGCTGGAGCGGATCGTGGCCCCCGGTGCCGCGCTGGAGAAGCTGGCAGGAGGGTTCCAGTTCACCGAAGGACCGGTGTGGCATCCCGACGGCTATCTGCTCTTCAGCGACCCCAACGCGAACACGATCTACCGCTGGTCACTCGAGGGCTCGGTCTCCGTGTTCCGAGTGAAGAGCGGGTACAGCGGTTTCGACATCGGACGGTATCACCAGCCCGGCTCCAACGGCCTGACGTTGGACGGCGATGGGCTGCTGGTCATCAATGAGCACGGGAACCGCCGCGTCACCCGGCTCGAGCGCACCGGCAAGGTCACCGTCGTCGCGGACCGCTACGAGGGAAGGCGGCTCAATAGC
>Ga0299913_10002498_pt1 | contig 14541 bp, 12 predicted proteins | sample RVTome_9_FD_201360 | JGI IMG/M metagenome (GOLD analysis project Ga0299913, IMG submission 201360) | Soil microbial communities from uranium-contaminated site in the Upper Colorado River Basin, Wyoming, United States - RVT155D38 (version 2) ... | reverse complement strand
GCGAAACGACCTTCCACAACATCGGTGAGGTCCTCCGCGTGTTCAACCTGGCGATGATGCTGGGATCGCTCCTTGCGATCCTCACGCCGATTGCGCGGCATCGGCGCGCCGGGGAGCGGAGTCGGACGCTGGTCGAGGCCCTGTTCATCCCCCCGCTCTTCCTCACGCCGGCATTCTTCGTCGCGTTCGCCTACCGGCTCGTTCGCTTCACCGTGCTGCCCGACGGCGCTTACGTGGTGTCGCGCTTCCAGGAGGTGACGGAGCTGACCTTCTACTTCGCCGTGTTCGTGTTCGCCCGGCTGGCCTACCAGCGAGTGGCCGCAGAGGTCGCGGAGGACCGCACGGTGGCCGTCACGACTACGGGCTGAGGAGTCTGCTCGGTCTCAGGGGGCGATCTCTGAGCGGAACGAGACCGCGTCGATCCAGACCGTCGCGGTCGATCGCCCGAGGTCGACCTCGAGGACCGCATCGTCATCCGAGGCGGGGGCCGTGAACGTGAGCGAGTGGCGAGCCCAGGCTGACGATGCCGTGGCGATCCGCGTGAGGTAGGCCGCGCCGACGCGCGATGCCACGCGCAGACGGACCTCCCGATCCCCGGCGGATCGAACGGAGAACTCGATCACGTAGCGGCTACCGGCCATCAGGGTCAGCCCACCCTGGCGAAGGGATATGGCCGAGCGCGCAGCGGTCTGTGCGTTGATGACGATCCGGGCAGCCACCGACCCCTCGGCCGGCAGGGCCGGGTCCGCCTCGAGTGACGCGGCCGCAGCAGGGTCGAGATACAGCTGCCATGGTGGCCGGATGCCGTCCTCGAAGCCACCGTTGACGAGCTGCTCGCCGCCGCCCGCCACGGGGGTCGGGATTCCACCCGTCGCGCCCGGATCGACCGGGCCGCCGGTGAGCGCCTCGAGCTCGTCCTGCAGGGCGGGCAGCTCGGCCAGCAGCTCGACGATGCGCGTCGCTCCCGCCCGGTAGGCCTCGGCGTCGGCGGCTGGATCGAGTGCTACCGCCGCCGCGGCGTCGAGACGGGTGTACAGGTCGCCGAGACGATCCCCGAGGCCGCCGTCCTCGACGCTGATGCCAAGCTGCGGCGCTGCATCCGCCCCGAGGCGCGCGGTCGCGGCGAGCTCGCCGATGGCTGCGGCCGTGCGCTCGACCCGGAAGGGATCACGCGCGAGCTCCGCCGTCAGGGACTCGCCCTGCTGGAGCAGCCGCTGGTTGATCACGCGCAAGAGGTCGGCGATCGCCTCGTCCACGACCGGCGTCGGTGCGGCGGTCGGAGGAGGCGTCACGGTCGCCGACGGGGATGGCCGGGGCGTCGACACGTCCGGTCCCGGTCCGGCGACGTTCGCCACGAGCACGATCGAAGCGAGGACCACCGATGCGACCAGCGTTGCAAGCAGCTCCGGTCCGGGTATGAACCGGGGCTGCGGGCTGCCCGGGCCCGGCGTCACGGTTGCCTGGCGCCCGAGGACTCTCCCGCCGCCGCGGCCTCGGTCAACATCTTTTCGAGTTCAGTGGCCTGCATGCCGCCGAGGCCCTGGAACACGATGGCCAGGCCCGAGCCACGACCGGGCGCGGTGATGATCAACTGGTCGCCGATTGCCGTGATCTCCAACTCGGCGATCGCGCGTTCATGGCGAACCGTCACCTCCCCGAGGTCCACCGGCCCGAAGATCCTCAGGCGATCGCCGATCTGCGCAAGAGCGTACCTCGCCCCGACCTCGAGCCCTGCGTTCCCCAGGATGTAGATCCCCGTCGAGAGAACGCGGAGCTCGGCCGGGGCGAGGAGCGGATCCGACGACCGAGGGGTCGGGTCGGCGGACGACGATCTGCCGTGGGCCGGGCTCGCGACCGGTGGGCTCGGGCTCGGGACCGGCGGGATTGTCACCGGCGGTCTGGTCACCGGCGGGCTCGCACCGTCTTCGTCGGGCGACGCGGCAACAACAAGTGGCGGCGCGGCTTCGGGGCTGCGCGAGCGACTCCTGCCGCGTGTGGTTTTCGTCGTGCGCGCTCCGCGCGCTGTGCGCACCGGCGTGGCCGGGTCCACGCTGGCGGCCTCGATCACGGTGCTGCCCGCGGCACCGGCAGCCGAGGCTGGTGCCGTCGCGACGTGTTCGCGACTGCCCGGAACTACCGTCGTCCCTCGCCGACCCGCAGCCTCCGCGACCGGCTCGCCTTCCGGTTCCTCCCAGAACGGCGGGAACTCGGCACCACATCGCCGACACTGCCGCTCCCAGCCGGGAATCCGTCGATCACAATCCGGACAGCGACCCGGCGGTGCTGCCGCCAGGATGAGCAGGGCCATCGGTCCGCTGGCGGCGCCGAGCACGAACCACACGGCCGCGCTGCGCGAACGGAGTCGTGCCGCCCAACCGCTGAGCGGCGCGAACAGCCCGATCGCCAACGCGACGAGGACGGAGGCGCTGTCGCCGAGACCGAGCACACTGTCCCTCTGGTTCGCACTGATGGCAGGCGGCCATGCTACCCCGGCCGCGAGTCCCTCGGCTGCCATGAGCCCGTCGCCGCCCCGAACGCGGCAATCGATGTACCGACCGTTGACACGAGGCACCGGAACGCTGACTGATTCTCGCCTCTGCAACCTAATTGACAGTGATTCTGTAATGCACGCCCAGTACAGTAGGACCCCTCGTGTCCGGTACGAACGGGGGATCGCCGGACTGGTCCCAGCGTCCTCGTCGGCATCGCACCAGCACTTATTCGGTCATTCGCTCACTGACGAGACGCACAAGCTCACACGCGACATCGCGTTGTTTGGGGGTAGGTATGCGCATATCCGTTATCGGCTTGGGATACGTCGGCCTCGTGACCGGCGCCTGCCTGGCTCGGTGGAACCACGATGTCACGGGGGTCGATGCCGACCCGCAGCGTCTCGGCGCCCTCCGCGACGGCCGGCCTCCCTTCCACGAGCCCGGGCTGGACAGGCTGCTGACCTCGGGAATCGACAGCGGGCGGATCACCTTCAGCCAGAATGCGGCGTCCGCGGTGGCCTCGGCGGAGATGGTGATCGTGGCCGTGGGCACCCACGACGGCAACGGTGGCTGGCAGACGGATACGATGCGCCGCTGCCTCGCCGAGATCGTCCCGGAGATGGCCGACGGCGCGACCCTTGTCATCCGTTCGACCCTGCCGCCGGACTTCATTCGCCAGCTCGACGGGATCGTCGCCTCGCGGCGGATGAACGCCGGTCGATCGCCGCTCGCGGTCATGCTCAACCCCGAGTTCACGCGCGAGGGCCGAGCGATCAAGGACTTCCAGGAGCCCGATCGCGTCGTCCTCGGTGTCATCAGCGACCCGGACGGACGCGGAGAGGCCGCCCTCCGGGCGGTCTATCGCGCGGCCGACGCTCCGGTCCTGGTGATGGACGCGCTCGACGCGGCTTTGACCAAGCTCGGCTCCAACCTCTTCCTCGCAACCAAGATCAGCTTCGCAAACGAGCTCGCCGAGCTGTGTGACGCGTTCGGCGCGGATGTCTCGGCCGTGGTCGAAGGGATGTCGCACGACGCGCGCATCGGTGGTGCCTTCCTCCGTTCCGGGATCGGTTTCGGGGGGTCGTGCCTGCCGAACCAGGTCACGATGACGGTCAGGACCGGCAACGAGGCCGGCGTGCCCACGCCTCTCCTGGCCGCCGTTGACGAAGTCAACCACCGCCGCCGCGAGCAGGTCGTCGACCGGGCCGCCTCGCTCCTTGACGGTTCGGTTCGCGGCCGGCGGATCGCCCTGCTCGGACTGACCTTCAAGCCGGACACGGATGACCTCCGTGACGCGCCGTCGTTGACCATCGCGTCGCGGCTCATCGAGCTTGGGGCGTCGGTGTCGGCCTACGATCCGATGCCGCGGGCCCGCCTGCAGTCGGCCTCGCTCGTGCCCGGGCTGGAAGTCGTTTCCTCCTGGGACGAGGCGGTCCGCGACGCCGACGCCATCGTCCTGGTCACCGAGTGGCGTGAGTTCCTGGACCTCGAGTGGGGCCAGGTCGCGACGCTGGTCAAGCGGCGCATCGTCATCGACGGCCGGAACGTCCTGCCCGGGGCGCGGCTGGCCGCTGCCGGCTTCGTGTACTCGTCGTTTGGCCGCGGAACGCTGATGCCCGAACGGCGGGTGGCGGTCAATGCCCTCTCGTCCGTCCTCGGCGGCGCCAAGCCCGAGAACGAGCCAGTCTCCATCCTGACCGACTGATCGACAAGCTTCAGCCCGGCGGCTGCTCGAGGACCTCCACCTCGAGCAGCTCGATCCGCTGGGCGATGCCGGTCGCGGTCTCGAGGCAGATCTCGCGGACGCTCGTGACGGCGGGCAGGCGCCACGGCAACCCGTCCTGGCGGACGATCCGCGTCCCGTCGGCGGCGAAGACCCGGAAGGAGAACGTGCGGGTTGCCTGGTCGAGCGTCGCCACGACCCGGTAGACCTGCCCGGGGCTGAACGAAGCGTCCGCGTGCACCTTCGTCGTCCCGACGAACCAGCCGAACCCGCCGCGGTCGGTGGCGCGCACCACCGCCGCTTCGCCACCGCTCCCGCGCAGCGACAGGATCGAGTGGTCCGAGGAGCCGCCCCCGGTCACCCGGACGCGGAGGTCGACTGTCAGGGTCGTGCCCTCGCGGTCGGGGAACGAGTGGCAGGCACGAACCGGCGCTCCGCCCTGCCGCGCGGATCGGATACGCAGCGCGCGACCTCCGGCACCGTCGTTGGCGATCGCCAGTGCATCGGGCGGATCCTCGTCGCGCACGTGCCAGCCCGTTCCCCTCGCCGGTCCCGGATCCCACGGCTCGAAGTTGTTGCGTACGAACGTGATCGCACTCGGCGGATCCGGTGCATCGGGCCGCTCGGGTCGCGACGGATCGGCCGGATCCGCAGGCGGCAGTCCGCCCCCGAGGTCGAGGATCCCGTGCAGGTAGCGCCCGGTCCCGTTGTCCGATCCGGCGACGAGCAGCCCGCTCTCCGCGGTCAGTGCGTGTTTTGCCGAGCTGGCGTTGCTCACGCGGACATCCAGCTCGCTGGCGATGAGTGGTTCGCCCTGGCCCGTATCGAAGCTGATCGCGTCGAGCGGCGCCCGCTTGTAATGGATCTCCCCGCCGCGTGACGGGGTGGTCGCCGCGACGTAGACCATTCGGGCGTCCTCGTCGACCATCACGATCGCCCGCGTCTGTCGATCCTCGACGCGCGAAACGAGGTGCGTTGTCCACCCCGCGCCGGCATCACGCACGGCGAGCAGGATCAGCGGTGACTGCGGATTGACCGGCTCACGCGTGTCCAGCGAGGTCTTGATTGCCGCGATGGCCACGTCGCGGCCGTCATCGCGAAATGACTTGAGGTTGATGTGATCGTCGGCGTGGTCCTGGCCCTCGATGACGACCTCGGGTTGGGACCATGTGTCGTCCGGGTCGCCGTCGCGATGGACGCTGAAGAGAACGCGGTGTTCCAGCTGGTTGGACCACATGACGCCGACGAGACCCGGACCGAACGCCGTGACCGAGGCCACGTCCTCGGGGTCGACCGCCGTGCCGTCGACCGGCAGGGGGAATGGCGCGCCCCACGTCGCATCGTGTTCGCGCGAGGCGACGATCCAGACCCGACCGTCCGCGACGTAGGTGACCCACAACTTGCCGGTTCCGTCGCGCGCGACTACCGAGGCTGACATGCCTGTGTCCGTGATGGTCACCGGGAAGTTGGAGTCGAGCTCGAACCGGCGGTCTTCCTCGTCGTAGCTGAAGCGAAGGACGCGTGCCGCGTGCCGCGCCGTGTCTCGTGGCCCTGCCGTGACGACGTAGAGATGGTCGCCCGTCCACAGGAAGTCGGGGTCCGCGAATGACCGCTCGTCGACGAGGGTGCCCGTGTCGATCCAGAGCTGCGTGTCCCAGTCGAGGCGGAAGATGTTCACCTGGTTGGTGAACGGCTGGAACAGGCCCGCCCACCAGGCGCCATGCGCGAACCACAACTTGGACTGCGTCTTCGTCGCGGTCGGCGCCTCGATCACCGACGTCTCGAAGATGAAGTCGCGGTACGTGACACCCGCCGCCGGTGGCGGGAGCACCGGCGCCTGGGAAGCGGGCGGCCTGGCCGTCGCCGGGTCTGGATCCGGATCGCCCGGCGACGGCAGGCTGGCCACCACCGCCACGCCTCCGACCAGCACGGCGAGCAGGATGACGGCCCCGATGACGCGTGGCGATGCGTTCGTCGTCTCGCTCCTGTGTATTTCGGCAGCCGTTGTCCGCGGATGGGGAGTGTACGATGACGGTCAGCGGAGGCCGACGCACGACCCCGCGTCCGTTCCGTCGCTGGGTGATTGTCTCCGGGTGCAGGCGCTCCAACTCGTCCTCATCGCCTCGGTCATCCTGCTGGCCGTCGCCGTCCTGGCCGTGCAGCACCGTCGCATCACCGTCGCCGACCGTCCGTGGCCACGTCTCCTGCTCGGCGTGGTACCTGGTGTCATCGGCGCGGTCGTGATCCTCGTGTCGCGGACCGACGTCGTTCCCGACGAGTTCGAAAACGACCTGTGGCTCGTCGTCGCAGTGGTGATCACGGCAGGGGCCGCCCTGGGAACCGTCTACCGGCTCGCGCGACGCTGAACGGCCGCTATGCTCGGGTGACGATGGAGTTCCCGCGACGATGACGGCGATCGAATACGACCTGCACGGGCGGGTCGGTGTCAGGCTGCTCGACGCAACGCCGGCGGACGGACGTATCGTCGAGCGTCAGCTGGGGCCCCTCCGCGCGACGCTCGGACGCGAGCCGGATCTCGTCATCCGGTTCGTCGACCGGCTCGATCCTGACGGCCCGCTCCGGTTCCTGGGGCATGAAGAGGCGGGCTTCACCAACACGACCTACCTCGTCCTCCGCGGCAGGCACAAGACGAGCGTCCGCGTGGCTTTGCCGATGGACCGGATCGGTGGCCCGTGCGAGATCGTGGCCGAACGGGGCCTCTCCGCCGTGCCGCTGCTCGTCCCGATCCTGAACCTGCTCGCCCTGGGAAAGGGCCTGGTGCCCCTCCACGCGTCGGCGTTCCGCCACGACGGCCACGGGATCCTCGTCCTCGGCTGGGCGAAAGGTGGCAAGAGCGAGGCGCTGCTCGCGTTCACCGCGCGCGGAGCGCAGTACGTCGGCGACGAGTGGGTCTACGTCGATCCGGAACGGCGGTGGCTCCACGGCCTTCCCGAGCCGATGCGAGTGTGGGCGTGGCAGCTCCGGACGATGCCGGACCTGGCCAATCGCGTGCCGCGGTCCGACCGGCGCCGCCTGGCGGGGACCGGCGCGGCAGCTGCACTCCTCGGCACGGCCGCCAGGCTGCCGTTCCTGGGCCGGCGAGCTCCGGGCCGGCTCGCCCATCGCGCACGAGTCGTCGTCGAGCGGCAGCTATCGACCCAGGTCCCGCCGGAACGCCTGCTGGACGGACGGATCGCCACGGATGGCGCGCCGCTCGACCGGATCGTCCTGATCATGAGCCACGAAGACGAGTCGATCACGATCGACCCGGTGGAACCCGCGGACGTCGCGCACCGCGCGACGGAGTCGTTCATGTTCGAGATCGCGGACCTTCTCGCCCACCATCGCCGGTTCCGGTTCGCGTTCACGGACCGCGTCAACCCGTACCTCGCGGACCTGGAGCAACGGCATCGCACAGCCGCCGTCGCGGCACTGCACGACATTCCGGCACTGCTCGTCCGGCACCCCTACCCGCTCGATATCCCGCGGCTGTACGACGCGATTGCACCGCGGCTGCGCTGAGTCGCCGGTGCGGCCGGTCACCGGAAGTCGACGCAGGTTCGCTGGACCGGACGCGGCGAGCACGAGATCCCGGGTGGCATCGGACCCGTCCCGGCGGATCAGCCTCTACACTGTCGCTTCGCTCGGGGCGTGATTGCCGCGCGAGCTGCACTGATCCTTCCCAGGGGGGAACCGCTCATGGCTGATGTGGCCCTGCTTCTCGGGCGAGGTCTGACCGCCGAATGACGAGTATCGCGATTATCGGCCCCGACGGAGCCGGCAAGTCGACGGTGGTCGCTCGTGTCGTGGAACGTCTGCCGGTCCCGGCACGGCGCATCTACATGGGCGTCAACCTCGAGGCCAGCCGGCTGATGCTGCCGACGACGCGCCTCGCGCTCGAGGTCAAGCGGCGGCGCGGAGGTCGGCCGGACATGGTCGGATCGGGGACGGCGCCGGCGGGTCGCCGCGGCCTGCTGCGCGAGGCACGGTCCGGGTTGCGCCTTGCGAACTGGATGGCCGAGGAGTGGTTCCGCCAGGCGGTCGCCTGGTATCACGAGCGCCGCGGTCGGGTCGTCCTGTTCGACCGTCACTTCCTGTGCGACTACTACGCGAATGACGTCATCGGCCGGCGGCCGGGTCGTCCCTGGACGAGCCGCCTGCACGGCCGCGTGCTCCAGCGTTGGTTCCCGCGCCCCGATGTCGTCATCTACCTCGACGCGCCGGCGGAGGTGCTGTTCGCGCGCAAGGGCGAGAGCACGATCGAGGCCCTCGAGCAGAAGCGACGCGAGTTCCTCGAGCTGGAGGCGGTCTTCGATCGATTCCGCGTGGTCGACGCGACGAGGTCCACGGACGCCGTCGTGGATGAGGTCCTCGAGATCATCACGAACGCCGTCGGCCGGCCCGCAGCTTCACCCGAGCCGGCACCCGACGGGTACCGGGAGGACGCCGCATGAAGGTCCTGGTCGCATCGAAGATCGATGGCGAAGCGGTCGAGGAGCTGCGCGCCGCCCACGACGTGGTCGTGGCTGTCGGTGCCCCGCGCGACGAACTGGAACGGCTGTTGGCGGACCGCGAGGTCCTGGTCTTCCGATCCGGAGTCGATATCGACGAGCGCCTGCTCGATCGGGCCCCGCAGCTCCGGCTGATCGTCCGTGCCGGCTCCGGCCTCGACAACCTTGACCTGGCGACGGTGACCTCGCGCGGCATCGTCCTCCACCGCGTCCCCGGACCGGGGGCCCGCGCCGTGGCCGAGCTGACATTCGCGCTCTTCCTGGGCCTTGCGCGGCAGGTGCTCGTTGCGGATCGATTGCTGCGTGCCGGTCATTGGGCCAAGAGCGACATCGTCGGCTGGAACCTCGGCGGCAAGACGCTCGGCGTGGTCGGGCTGGGCTCGATCGGCACGACCGTCGCGCGACTGGGCCTGGGCTGGGGCATGCGTGTGATTGGCTGCGTCGAGCACCCGGATCCCGAACGGAAGGCTCGATTCGCGGCGGAAGGGATCGAGCTCATGTCACTTCCCGAGGTCCTCGCCATGGGCGACTTCGTCAGCCTGCACGTGCCGCTCGATGACGAGACGCGGGGGCTCATCGGTCGCGAACAGCTCGAGCTCATGCGGCCCGGCAGCTTCCTGGTCAACATCGCCCGCGGCGGCGTCGTCGACGAGCAGGCCTTGCTCGAGGCGCTCCGATCCGACGGCGCCCCGGCAGCCGCCGCGCTCGACGTCCATGTCGCCGAGGGCGAAGGCAGGATCTCGCCCCTGGCCGACCTCCCGAACGTCATCCTCACCCCTCACATCGGGGCGGTGACGGTCGACGCCCAGCGCCAGATCGGCGTCGAGGTCGTGCGGATCGTTGCGGAGCATGAGCGCAGCGCGTCGGCGGCGACGATGGCCCCGACCGGGGTGCGGGAATGAGCCGGGCCGACGAGAAGCGGGCGCGACTGCGGTCCGGCCTCGCCGGCGATCGGGCCCTCGTCGCAGTGGGCGCACACGACGCCCTGACGGCCAAGCTCATCGGCAACCACGGGTTCGACGCGGTGTGGGTCAGCGGTCTGGCCGTGGCCACCATGGTCTATGCCATCCCCGACGTGAACCTGACCACGATGTCCGAGACGCTCGATGCGGCGATCCGGATCGACCGCGCCACGGACCTGCCGGTCATCGCCGATTGCGACAACGGTTTCGGTGGCCTCAACAACGTCGTTCGCACGCTCGTCGAATTCGAGGCGGCGGGCATCGCCGCGATCTGTATCGAGGACAACCTGTTCCCGAAGCGGAACAGCCTGCTGGGGGCCGACACGCGCCGCGAGTTGATCCCGGTGACGGAGCAGGCCCGCCGACTCGGCGCTGCCAAACGGGCGCAGTCGAGTGCGGACTTCGTCCTCATCGCTCGCGTCGAGTCGCTCATCGCCGGTCACGGCGTCGAGGACGCCTGCGCGCGGGCCGACGCCTACGTCGAGGCCGGCGTGGACGCGATCCTGATCCACTCGCGCGACAAGACTCTCCAGGAGATCGAGGGCTTCCTCGGATCCTGGAGCGGGATGGGCAAGGTCCCGCTGGTCGCGGTGCCGACGCTCTTCCCGACGTTCACCGACGAACAGCTCGGCGCGAAGGGTTTCAACCTCGTCATCCTCGCCAACCAGCCGATGCGTGCCGCCGTCAAGGCCGTCGAGGAGAACCTTGCGACGCTTGCGCGCGAACGGCGCGCCTCGGCGGTGGACCCGGACATCGCCGCGGTCAACCACCTCTTCGAGCTGGTCGGCACGGCCGAGGCCATTGCTCGCGAGGACGGGACGGACTGACCCGCCGGTGACCGCGCCACAGTTGCCCGCTGACCGGCCGACCGCCGTCGTCGTCGGCCTCGACTGCATCACCGGGCTGCAGACCGCTCGCATCCTCGCCGACCGCGGTGTCCCGGTCACCGGCGTGGTCGCGGACCGCGACCATTTCTGTGCGAAGACACGCCATGCCAACCGGCTCGTCGTCTCGCCGACGTCGGGGGAACGGCTGATCGAGACGCTGGTGCGCCTGGCCTCCAGCCTGTCGGGGCCGGCGGTTCTCCTGCCCTGCACGGATGGGGCGGTCCTTGCGATCTCCCGCTGGCGCGAGCGTCTCGGGTCGTATCGCTTCGTGCTCCCCGATCACGACGTGGTCGAGATGTTGATGGACAAGGTCAGCTTCACGGAGCACGCATTGCGGACCGGCCTGCCGATCCCGTCAACACGAATCCTGCGCGGCCGCACCGATGCACTGGAGGCAGCCGGCAGCATGCCCTGGCCGGCGGTGCTGAAGCCTGCCCTCAAGACACCCGGGTGGGTCGCCGCCACGAGCACAAAGGCATTCCGGGTCGGCGATGGCGAGGCTCTCCTGGCGGCATGGGACCGTTGGTCGGACGCGGCGGATGGCGTCATGATCGCGCAGGCCTGGATCGAGGGTGGCGAGACGGCGCTGTACTCCGCCAACGCCTACTTCGACCGCGAGGGTCAGCCGCGTGTCGTCTTCATCGCCCGCAAGATCCGCCAGTGGCCCCCGCAGACGGGCACGAGCTCGCTCGGCGAGGAGGTTCGCGACGACGCTGTCCGCGAGACCGCCATCGACCTGTTTCGCGGGGTCGGCTATCGGGGCCTGGCCTACCTCGAGATGAAGCTCGACGCGCGCACCGGCCAGCGCTTGATCGTCGAGCCGAATGTCGGCCGGCCGACGGGTCGATCGGCGATCGCCGAATGCGGCGGCGTCGAGCTCATCTACTCGGCCTACCGGGACGCACTCGGCGAGCCGCTGCCGGAGGCAACCGAGCAGACGTATCGCGGCGTGAAGTGGATCTACTGGCGCCACGACCTGCAGGCGGCCGCGGTCCAGATGGCCAGGCGGGAGCTGTCCCCGCTGGGCTGGTGGCGGTCCGTCCGGGGACACCGCTGCGAGGCGGTCTTCGATCGTCGGGATCCGCGGCCGTTCGCGATCGACCTCCTGCGGACACTCGCCACCGCCGCCGGCATGGTCCGCCGCCGGGGACGCTCCCCGCGAACGGGGTCCTCGAAGTGACGAGCCCGGGGCGAATCGCCCGGGTCGCGGTCGGACTGCCGGTCGTTCGCCGCAGCATCGACCGCCTGGCCGCCCGCGACCGCGGAACCCCCGATCTGCTGGCCGTGCTCACCTACCATCGCGTCGACGAGCCATCCGATCAGCTCCACCCGGGGCTGATCAGCGCAACCCCGCGAGCATTCGAGGAGCAGGTCGCGTGGCTTGCCCGGTCCTACCGTGTCGTGTCCCTCGCGGACGTCGTCCAACGCCAGGCGGGCGGTCCGGCCCTGCCACGACGATCGGTCCTGCTCACCTTCGACGATGGGTATCGGGACTTCGCGGACCATGCCTGGCCGGCGCTCCTGCGGCTCGGTGTCCCGGCGACCCTCTTCGTTCCGACGGCCTTCCCGGGCGATCCCGGGCGCGCCTTCTGGTGGGATCGCCTGCATCGCGCCATGTCGCGGCCTGCGCTGCCGGAATCGGTCGACACGCCGCTCGGCAGGCTCGAGCTGGCCACGCCCGCAGCGCGCACCGCGGCCTCACGGCGTATCCGGACCAGGCTCAAGTCGATGCCGCATGATCGGGCGATGGCTGCAGTGGATGAGATCACCGCCTTGCTCGGCGGCGACGCGCCGCGCCGATCGGTGCTCGACTGGGACGAGCTCCGTGCGCTCGTCTCCGCCGGCCTCGAGGTTGGGGCACACACGCGAACACATCCTCTGCTCGATCGGATCCCGGAGGCGGAGCTCGACGCCGAGATCGGCGGGTCGCGCCTCGATCTCGAGCGCGAGCTGGGCCACGCGCCGGTCGCGATCGCGTACCCGAACGGCAACCACTCGGCGGAGGTCCGTGCGGCGACGGCCGCGGCCGGCTTCACGGTCGCCTTCACGACGCGACGAGGGACGAACGATCTCCGCGCCGTGGACTGGCTGGCCCTGCGGCGGGTCAACGTCGGCGGCGCCAGCGACCGGACGGTCCTCGCTGCCCAGCTCCACCGGTGGTTCCAGCATTGGCCGTGATCGACGCCGGCAGGGTTCTCGGCGCGACCCTCGCAACCGAGTTCGCGCCGGCGAGCAACCTCAAGGGCAAGGTCGCGGGTGCCGCGTGGCGGTATCTCCTGCCCTCGATGGAGCGACGGCGGGTCGTTCTCGTCGGCCGGCCCTCGACAGCGACGATCGCCGCGGTCGGGGCGGTGGCAGATGACGTCGTCGTGCTCGGACCGACCACAGGGCACGACCGAGCGGCGGGTTCCGGCGGAGCCCGGACCGTCCCGGGAGCCGAGGTGCAACAGTGGCTCACCGCTCGCCCCGCGGGATCGGTCGACCTCGTTTGGATCGGGCCGGACGGAGCCGGGATCGCGGCGTCCGTCGAGGCGGCACTTGACCGGCTGCTCGACGTCGACGGCGTCGTGGTCCGCGAGCGACTGGGCCCGTCACTGGCTGGGCAGGGGACGCCACGAGGCAGCGGACGTGTCGTTGCGACCGTCGATGTCCGACCGGACCGGGGCGAGATCCGTTCGGCTGTCGGGCGCGGGGACGAGGCGTCGGCTCGACTACTCGAGGAGCGCGGGCTGGCGGGACCGCCGATTCGGCTGCCGGGGCCGCGGCGGCTGTCCACCCTTGCCGGACGTTTCGTCGGAGGGCGCCCGAGGTCGCTGGAGATCGCCATCCCGGCCGCCCAGGCGACTCTCGCCGCCCCCCCGACCTACCTGGCGGAGATTGCCGCCGAGGCCGGCATCGACATTGCCGACCACCACTGCGCGTTGTCCGCGGTCGGCGAGTACAACACCCAGAAGGTCCTGTTCGTGCTGCGCCCCCCTGAAGCGGCTGAGCCGACGATGGTCGTCAAGCTGACACGCGACCCGTCCGTCAATCGCCGGCTCGAGACCGAGCGCGACGCGCTTCGCCGGCTGGAGGAGGTCGGACCGCTGACCGGGGGACGCGTTCCACGAGTCCTGTTCGCCGGTCGTCACGCGGGACTTGCCGTCGTCGGCGAAAGCGCGGTCAGCGGGGTGCCGTTCGGTGACCGGACGCGGGCGGGCACGGATCACGGTCCCGCGTCCGACGCGCTCGCCTGGTTCACCGGCCTCGCGGAGGAGACCGCCCGTCCTGCTCCCGCCGGCGCAGTGGCGGATGCCCTGCGCGACCTGTTCGGACGATACGCGGCGCTATGCCACCCGACAGACGCGGAGGCCGCCGGGCTCGAGGCGGCGATCGACGCCGTGGCCCGGTCGACGAGCCCCATTCCGCTCGTCTTCCAGCACGGCGACCCGGGTACCTGGAACCTGCTCGTCGGCACCGACGATCGGGTCGTTTTCCTCGACTGGGAGAACGCCGACGCCGCGGGTATGCCCCTGTGGGATCTCCTCTACCTGCTCCGATCGCTCGCCGTCGGGGCGGCGCGCCGGGCAGGCGTGCGCCGCCGGTTGACCGCGGTCGACCGCTTCCTGTTCGACGACTCGCCGCTGTCGGGGACGATCGTCGACGCCGTCGCCGTATATACCGCGCGCCTCGGGATCTCATCCGACCTCGTGGAACCGCTGTTTCACCTGTGCTGGATGCACCAGGCGCTCAAGGAGGCGACGCGCACCGATCCGGCGCGGGTCCGCAACGCCCACTTCAACCGGCTCCTTCGTCTGGGTTTCGAGCGGCGGACTGCGCCCACGCTTCGGCGGCTGTTCGCGCCAGGCGACCGATGAGCAGCCATCGGTCGATCGTCGACTTCGAGCTGGCAGGACGGACGCTCGTCCGGCTCGTCGATCCGGCCCCGCGCGACGAGCGGGACGTCGGGATGCGGCTGGGCATCGC
>Ga0299913_10002497_pt1 | contig 14544 bp, 13 predicted proteins | sample RVTome_9_FD_201360 | JGI IMG/M metagenome (GOLD analysis project Ga0299913, IMG submission 201360) | Soil microbial communities from uranium-contaminated site in the Upper Colorado River Basin, Wyoming, United States - RVT155D38 (version 2) ... | reverse complement strand
ACGCTGACCTGCCGGCCGGCCGCCTGGGACAGGTTCCGCGCGATCTCCGGCGTGTGCCGGTGGCCGCCGCCGACGCCGTATGCGCTCGCCGATCCCATCACCTCGGCGCCCAGCAGATGCGGCTTGGGCGCGCGCCCCGCGCCGGAGGTGCCGGAGAAGGCGACCACGGTGACGTCGGGCTCCACCACGCCGCCGGCCAGCGCGGGCGCCAGCGCCAGCGTGGCCGCGGTCGGGTAGCAGCCGGGCACCGCGATCCGGCCCGCGCCGCGCAGGGCGTCCCGCGCGCCGGGCAGCTCGGGCAGCCCGTAGGGCCAGCTGCCGGCGTGCTCCCCGCCGTACCAGCGTTGCCACGCCCGCGGGTCGTCGAGGCGGAAATCGGCGCCGCAGTCGATCACGGTCTTCGCGTCGAGCTCGGCGGCCAGACGCGCGGAATGCCCGTGCGGCAGCGCGAGGAACACGACGTCGTGGCCCTCGAGCACGTCCGGGGTGGTCGGCTGGACGCGCACTTCCGCCAGTGGCGTCAGGTGTGAGTGGTGCTGACCGACCGTGCTGCCGGCGCTGTCCCCCGCGGTCAGTGCGCCGAGCTCAACGTGCGGATGACCGAGCAGCAGGCGCAGCAGCTCGCCGCCGGCGTACCCGCTCGCACCGGCCACCGCCACCCTGACCACCATGTGGATGATTATGCACTACAGCGCAATTCTATTCAACCAGCGGCTGTCGGTGCGGAGGCTTACCGTGCCGGCATGGAGGTTCCAGCACGGTTGGGGATCGTGACGCTCGGCGTTTCCGACCTCGCCCGGTCCGAGGCGTTCTACTCGGCACTCGGCTGGCGGCGCACGGAGTCGTCGATGTCGGGTGTGATCGTCTGGTTCCAGACGTCGCACAGCTGGTTGGGGCTGTTCGAGTGGGCGGCCCTTGCCGAGGACGCCGGGGTCGACGCTGCGCGCGGCAACGGCTTCCGCGGCGTGACGCTGGCCGTCAACGTGGGCTCCGAGCCGGAGGTGGACGTGGCCATCGACGCCGCGCAGCGGGCCGGCGCCAGCGTGCCGCAGCCGGCGGCGAAGGTCGACTGGGGCGGCTACCGCGGCTACTTCGCCGACCCGGACGGGCACCTGTGGGAGGTGGCGTACAACCCGAACTTCCCGATCGACCAGGACGGCCGGGTCGTCATCCCGTGACGGCCGACGCCGACCTGGTCCGCGCGGTGCGCGACGGGCTGGCGGAGCTCGCCGACCCGGTCAAGGCGCCGCAGATGCAGCGCTACATGCGCTCGACGATGCCGTACCGCGGGGTGCCCACCCCGGGCTGGCGGCCGCTGGCCCGCCGGCTGGCCGCCTCGTATCCGGCCGCGGACGTGGACACGCTGGTGACGACGGTGCGCGAGCTGTGGCACGGTGCGCGGTTCCGCGAGGAGCGGTACGTGGCACTCGCGCTGACCGGCGACCGTCGATACCGACAATGGCAGACGCCGAAGCTGCTGCCACTGTACGAGGAGCTGATCGTCACCGGCTCCTGGTGGGACTTCGTCGACGAGCTGGCGATCCGCCGCGTCGGGCCGCTGCTGCGGGACTTTCCGTCCGAGCTGACGCCCGTGGTGCGTGGCTGGGCGCTCGACGGCAACCTGTGGAGGCGGCGCACCGCCGTCATCTGCCAGGTCGGCTCGAAGGCCGCGACCGACACGGCGCTGCTCGCCTACTGCATCGAGCGGAACCTGGACGACCGCGACTTCTTCCTGCGCAAGGGCATCGGCTGGGCGCTGCGCGAGCACAGCAAGACGGACAGGCGGTGGGTCGCCGAGTTCGTCGACGCCCACCGGGGGCTGTCCGGCCTGTCGCGGCGCGAGGCCAGCAAGTACCTGGGCTAGGGACAGCTCGCTACCTCGGGCACCGGCCCCTTTCCACATTGCAATGTGTCGAAACGCCGGACACGCGCTTACCGAACGCCGGACACGCCGGGGTGGGTGGGCGTTGTGGGGTGTGCGCGGGGGGTGGGGCGTGGGGTTGCGGCTAGCGGAGGGTGGCGCCGTGGCGTTGCTTGGCGGCGGTCACCGCGGCGTCCCTGGCGGCCGAGGCCTCCTCGGCGGTGAGCGTGCGGTCGGGAGCGCGGAAGCGCAGCGCGAAGGCGAGCGAACGCTTGCCCTCGCCCACTTGGGAGCCGGAGTACACGTCGAACAGCCGCAGGTCCTCCAGGAGGTCACCGGCCCCTGAGCGCAGCGCGTCGGCCAGGTCGGCCGCCGGCACCGCAGCGTCCACCACGAGCGCGACGTCCTGCAGCACGGGCGGGAACGGCGAGACCGCCGGCGCGGGATACTGCTCCACGAGCGGCAGCGCGTCCAGGTCGAGCTCCATCGCGCAGGTGCCGCGTGGCAACCCGAGGGCCTCCACCACGCGCGGGTGCAGCTCGCCGGCGTGCCCGACGGGCCAGTCCCCGACCCGCAGCTGCGTGCACCGGCCGGGGTGCCACGGCGCCAGGTCGGCGGCCTTCACGCGTAGCGCGACGCCCGCTGCCTCGGCCACCGCGCGGGCGGCCTGCACCGCGTCGGCCCATCCGGCCGGCCGGCCGGCCCCCCACCAGCCGCGCCGCTCCCACGCCCCGGTCAGCACCACCCCGACGTGCAGCGGCTGCATCGGCAGCGCCGCGTCGAGGGTGGCGGCCTGCGCGTCGGTGGGGCGGCGGTCGACGGGCACGTCGGGCATCGGCACCTGCTGGGTGCGCGGCAGCACGACCTGGCCGAGGCCGTACAGCGCCACGTCGCGCTGGCCGCGGGACACGTTGCGGGCCAGCGCCTCCAGCAGACCGGGCAGCAGCGTGGTGGCCAGCTCGTCGCGGTCGGCCTCCAGCGGGTTGAGCAGCCGCATGGTGCTGCGCCGCGCGTCGTCCTCGCCGAGCCCGAGCGCGTCCCAGGTGGCGGCGCTGGCGAACGGGCTCGGCAGCACCTCGATGTAGCCGGCCGAGGCCAGCGCGACCGACACCGCGCGGCGCCGGCGCTGCGCCGGCGTCAGGCCGCGCCCGGCCAGCGCGGCCGGCAGCTCCGACGGGATGGTGTCGTAGCCCTCCAGCCGCAGCACCTCCTCCACGAGGTCCGCGGGCTGGCGAAGGTCCGGCCGCCAGGTGGGCGGGACGGCCGTGACCAGCGTGGTGCCGTCGTCGGCGGTCACCACCTCGACGCGGCAGCCGATCTGGCCGAGCCGCCGGGCCGTGACACCGCGGTCGTAGCGGACCCCGGCCACCTGGTCCGGCAGCGCGAGGGGCATGGTCACCGGGCCGGGCAGCGTCGGGTTGCCGACGTCGGTCCGTCCACCATGGACGGTGCCGCCGGCGTAGCGGGTGAGCAGTTGGCCGGCGAACTCGACGGCGGCCGGCGGCAGCGCCGGGTCGACCTCGCGCTCGAAGCGCTTGGCGGCCTCGCTGGGCAGCTTGTGCCGCCGGGCCACGCGCGCCACCGTCGCCGGCTCCCAGTTCGCTGCCTCCAGCAGCACGTCCGTGGTTCCCTCGGCCACCTCGGTCGACGCGCCACCCATCACCGCGGCCAGCGAGATCGGCCCCGAGTCGTCGCAGATCACCAGGTCGTCCGGGTCCAGCACGCGCTCGATACCGTCCAATGTGGACAGCTTGTCGCCGTCGGCGCCGCGGCGGACCACCAGCCCGCCGTCGAGCGCCTCGGCATTGAACGCGTGCAGCGGCTGGCCGAGCTCGAGCATCACGTAGTTGGTCACGTCGACCGCGAGCGAGATCGGCCGCATGCCGGCGAGCAGCAGCCGGCGCTGCAGCCACCACGGCGACGGTGCGCCCGGCCGGATGCCGGACACCCGCCGGACGACGAACCGCCGGCACCCCTCGCGGTCCTCGATGTGCACGGGGTAGGCGTCGCCCTCGGCGTCCGGCACCTCCATCGCGCCGGGATCGCCGTACGGGGCGTCGAACGCGCAGGCCAGCTCGCGGGCCAGGCCGCGGACCGAGAAGCAGTAGCCGCGGTCGGGGGTGATAGCGAGCTCGATCACCGTGTCGCCGAGGCCGACCAGCTCGACGGCGTCGTCGCCGGGGCTGGCGGCGCCGGGCGGCAGCACCAGGATCCCGGTGTGGTCGTCACCGAGGCCGAGCTCCCGCAGCGAGCAGATCATCCCGTCGCTCTTTCGCCCGTAGGCCTTGCGCGCGCTGATCGCGAAGTCGCCGGGCAGCACGGCGCCGGGCAGCGCGACCACGACCAGGTCGGCCACCTCGAAGTTGGTCGCTCCGCAGACGACCCCGCGCGGCTCCTCCTCGCCGACATCGAGGCGGACGAACCGCATCGGCTTCTTGACCTCGGCGAGCTGCTCGATCTCGTGCACCCGGCCGACCACGAGCGGGCCGGTGACCGGGCCGAGCGGTTCGACCGACTCGACCTCGAGCCCGACCCGGACGAAGGCGTCGGCGATCTGCTCGGGCGTCGTGCCCTCGGGCAGCGCGACGTGATCGGTGAGCCAGGAGACGGGGACGCGCACAGCTCAGGTCCTTCTGTCGATGCCGAAAGCCGAGGTGAACCGGACGTCGCCCTCGACCATGTCGCGCATGTCGGCGATGCCGTTGCGGAACATCAGCGTCCGCTCGATGCCCATGCCGAACGCGAAGCCGGAGTAGCGGTCGGTGTCGATGCCGCAGGCGCGCAGCACGTTGGGATTGACCATGCCGCAGCCGCCCCACTCGACCCAGCCGGCGCCGCCCTTCTTGTGCGGGAACCACACGTCCATCTCGGCGGACGGCTCGGTGAACGGGAAGAACGACGGCCGCAGCCTGGTGCGCGACTCCGGGCCGAACATGGCGCGGGCGAAGGCGTCCAGCGTGCCCTTGAGGTGCGCCATCGTGATGCCCTCGTCCACCGCGAGGCCCTCGACCTGGTGGAACACCGGGGTGTGGGTGGCGTCCAGCTCGTCGGTGCGGAACACCCGGCCGGGGCACACCACGTACACCGGCAGCTCGCGCTCCAGCAGCGTGCGGACCTGCACCGGCGAGGTGTGCGTGCGCAGCACCATGCCGGAGTCGGCCGGCGCGACGTAGAAGGAGTCCTGCATGGTGCGGGCCGGGTGGTCCTTGACGAAGTTCAACGCGTCGAAGTTGAACCACTCGGCTTCCAGCTCTGGGCCCTCGGCGACCTCGTAGCCCATCGCGACGAACACGTCCGAGATCTGCTCGCACAGCGTGGTGATGGGATGCCGCGCCCCGCTCGGCGTGCGGTCCCACGGCAGCGTGACGTCGACGGCCTCGTCGCGCAGCACCGCCTCGTCCCGCTCGGCCACCAGTTCGGCGCGGCGCTCGTCGAACGCGCGCTGCACCTCCCTGAGCGCCTCGTTGAGCTGCCTGCCGGCATTGGCGCGCGCCTTCGGCGGCAGCGCACCGATCTCGCGCCGTGCGGTGAGCAGTGGCGAGCGGTCCCCGAGGTGCGCCGGTTTGCGCGCGGCCAGGTCGTCAAGGCCAGTGGCGCCGGCGAAGTCCTGCCGCGCGGCCTCGACGGCCTTGTCCAGTTCGTCGCTGGACAGCGCGGAGACCTGCTTGGGGTCGTAGGTGTCGTTTACTCCAGACATTGCGGTCGATCCTATTCGTCCGCTTGGCCCACGCTCGACCGCATCGCCGCCGGTAGAGCGTGTCGGGCGGCACGCGCACCGGCGTAGAGGCAGACGGCCGCCGCGGTGGCCAGGTTCAGGCTCTCCGCGCGGCCGTAGATCGGTACCCGCACGGTGTCGTCGGACTGCGCCACGGTGGCCGCGTCCAGGCCATGCGCCTCGCTGCCGAACAGCCACGCGGTAGGCCCGGCCAGCACGCCGGCGTGCGCGGCCTCGTCCAGGTCCATGCGGCCGCTCGTGGTGGCGGCCAGCACCCGCAGCCCGGCGTCGCGGACCGCGGCGATGGCCTCGGTCCGATCGCGATGGACCGCGATCGGCAGGTGGAACAGGCTGCCGGCGGAGGCCCGCACGCACTTGCCGTTGTGCGGGTCCACGGCGTCGCCGGCGAGCAGCACGGCGTCCGCGCCCGCCGCGTCGGCGACCCGGATCACCGTGCCGGCGTTGCCCGGGTCCGACACGTCGACCAGCACGGCCACCAGGCGCGGCTTGCCGGCCAGGGCCGTACGCAGCGGCACGTCCACCGTGTCGCACACCGCGAAGATGCCCTGCGGCGTCACGGTCTCCGACAGCGCGGCCGCGGCCCGCTCGGTGAGGTGGCTGACCCTGGCCGCCGCGGCGACCAGCTCGGGGTGGCGGGCGGCGGCCTTCTCGGTGACGAACAGCTCGTGCACCGAGGGCGCCTCGCGGACGGCCTGCGCGCCCTCCACCAGGAACCTCCCGGTGGCCGCGCGCTCGGCGCGGCGGTGCAGCTTGCGGGCCGCCACCACGCGCGGGGTGCGCTCGGTGTAGAGCTGGGCCGCAACGGGTGGATGGACCATTCGCCCGGTGGAGCCGGGTGGACGGTCCATCGATCCGGTACGGGGTGCGTCGGTCAGGCGGCGTCCTCGGCGGTGCTCGTGCCGCCGGCGGCCGGCACGTTGGCCTTCGCCAGCTCCACGAGGGCGGCGAACGCGGCGGCGTCGCTCACCGCGAGCTCGGCGAGGATCTTGCGGTCGACCTCGACGCCGGCGGCCTTGAGGCCCTGGATGAACCGGTTGTAGGTCATGCCGTTCTGCCGCGCGGCCGCGTTGATCCGGGTGATCCACAGCTGGCGGAAGTCGCCCTTGCGAGCCCTGCGGTCGCGGTATGCGTAGTTCAGCGAGTGGAGCAACTGCTCCTTGGCCTTGCGGTACAGCCGCGAACGCTGGCCCCGGTAGCCGCTGGCTTGTTCGAGAGTGCTGCGGCGCTTCTTATGGGCGTTGACAGCCCGCTTGACGCGTGCCACTGGTGTGTCCTGTCGATTTCGGGGGCGGTGTCCGCCCGGGGTGGGTTACGGCTCGGGGTGCCGGCGCTACAGGCCGAGCAACCTGCGCAGGCGCCTGCGGTCGGCCGGGGCCGCCTCGACGACGCCGTCCAGCCTGCGGGTCAGCGTGCTCGGCTTCTTCTCCAGCTTGTGGCGCTTGCCTGCGCGCTGGTGCATCAGCTTGCCCGTGCCGGTCACCTTGATCCGCTTGGCGGTGCCGCTGTGGGTCTTGTTCTTCGGCATGATTCCTCGTCGTTTCGGCGGTCAGGTCTGCGGCTCGGCTGGAGCAGCGGCCTCGTCCGCGGTGGCTCTGGAGCGTGGCTTCAGGTTCCGGTGCGGAGCCAACACCATGATCATGTTGCGGCCGTCCTGCTTGGGCGTCGCTTCCACGAAGCCGAGCTCCGTCACGTCGTCGGCGAGGCGCTGCAGCAACCGGAAGCCCAGCTCGGGCCTGGACTGCTCGCGGCCGCGGAACATGATCGTCACCTTGACCTTGTGACCGTGCTCGAGGAAGCGAACGACGTTGCGCTTCTTGGTCTCGTAGTCGTGGGTGTCGATCTTCGGACGGAGCTTCTGCTCCTTGATCACGGTGAGTTGCTGGTTGCGGCGGGACTCGCGGGCCTTCTGCGCGCTTTCGTACTTGAACTTCCCGTAATCCATGATCTTGCAGACCGGCGGGCGCGCCTGCGGTGCGACCTCGACCAGGTCGAGGTCCGCCTCCTGGGCGACCCTGAGCGCATCGTCGATGCGGACTATCCCGACCTGCTCCCCGTTCGGGCCGACGAGTCGGACCTCCGGGACACGGATGCGGTCGTTAATGCGCGGCTCTGTGGAGATGGGGCCTCCTCGGTTGGTTGACTGCCGTCCGCGGCCGGCTCGGGGCGGTTGCCTCCGAATGGCCAGCGGTGCCCCATCCACAACGAAGGCCCCGGTGCCGGAATTCCGACACGGGGCCCACGCTCCGACCGGGCCGCGGCGCGTGCCGCCGACCCGGTGACCGGACCCGGCCGCTGCGTACGGCTCGGGTGGGAGCGGGGCTCCTCTTGCCACCCCCGCCATCGGCGAGGGCTGGTCGCGCACGAAGCTTACCAGGCGTCACCGCCCACCCGGATCGCCGGCGGCGCAGCGGCTTCAGCGGTCAGGCCAGGACCCTCCGCAGGAACTGGCCGGTGTAGCTGGCTTCGATCCTGGCGAGCTGCTCGGGGGTGCCCTCGGCGACCACCGCGCCGCCGCCCGAGCCGCCCTCCGGGCCGAGGTCGATGACCCAGTCCGCGGTCTTGATGACGTCCAGGTTGTGCTCGATGACGATGACCGTGTTGCCCTTGTCCACCAGACCGCCGATCACGCCGAGGAGCTTGCGGATGTCCTCGAAGTGCAGGCCCGTGGTCGGCTCGTCGAGCACGTAGACGGTCTTGCCCGTGGAGCGCTTCTGCAGCTCGGAGGCGAGCTTGACGCGCTGCGCCTCGCCGCCGGACAGGGTCGGCGCCGGCTGGCCGAGCCGCACGTAACCGAGCCCGACGTCGACCAGGGTGCGCAGGTGGCGGTGGATCGAGGAGATCGGCTCGAAGAACGAGCAGGCCTCCTCGATCGGCATGTCGAGCACCTCGGAGATGGTCTTGCCCTTGTAGTGCACCTCGAGGGTCTCGCGGTTGTACCTGGCGCCCTTGCACACCTCGCACGGCACGTAGACGTCGGGCAGGAAGTTCATCTCGATCTTGATGGTGCCGTCGCCGGCGCACGCCTCGCAGCGGCCGCCCTTCACGTTGAAGGAGAACCGACCGGGCTGGTAGCCGCGCACCTTGGCCTCGGTGGTGGCCGCGAACAGCTTGCGGATGTTGTCGAACACGCCCGTGTAGGTGGCCGGGTTCGAGCGCGGGGTGCGGCCGATCGGCGACTGGTCGACGCGCACCAGCTTGTCGAGCTGGTCCAGCCCGGTGACCCTGGTGTGCCGGCCGGGCACCTGCCTGGCGCCGTTGAGCTTGTTCGCGAGCACGGTCGCCAGGATGTCGTTGACCAGCGTGGATTTGCCGGATCCGGAGACGCCGGTGACCGCCACCAGGCAGCCGAGCGGGAAGTTCACGTCGAGGCCGCGCAGGTTGTGCTCGCGCGCACCGACCACCGTGAGCTGCCGCTTCCTGTTCGCCTTGCGGCGGGTGCGCGGCAGCGGGATCTCCCTGCGGCGGGCCAGGTACGCGCCGGTGATCGACCGCTCGTTGGTCAGCAGGTCCTGGTACGTCCCGCTGTGCACGATCTCGCCGCCGTGCTCGCCGGCGCCGGGGCCGATGTCCACCACCCAGTCCGCGGTGCGGATGGTGTCCTCGTCGTGTTCGACCACGATCAGCGTGTTGCCCAGGTTGCGCAGCCGGGTCAGCGTGTCGATCAGCCGGTGGTTGTCCCGCTGGTGCAGCCCGATCGACGGCTCGTCCAGCACGTACAGCACGCCGACCAGCCCGGAGCCGATCTGGGTGGCCAGCCGGATGCGCTGCGCCTCGCCGCCGGACAGCGTGCCGGCCGCACGGTCGAGCGACAGGTAGTCGAGCCCGACGTCGAGCAGGAACCCGAGCCTGGACTGCACCTCCTTGAGCACCGCGCCGGCGATCATCGTCTCGCGGTGGCCGAGCTGCAGGCCGTTGAGGAACTCGGCGCAGTCGGCGACCGAGAGCGCGCACACGTCGGCGATGGACTTCTCGCCGCGGTCGACGTGCTGCAGCGTCACCGCCAGGATCTCCGGCTTGAGGCGGGTGCCCTGGCATGCGGGGCACGGCACCTCGCGCATGTAGCCCTCGTACTTCTCCCGCATGTACTCGGACTCGGTGGCGTCCAGCCGCCGCTCCAGGAACGGCACGACGCCCTCGTAGTTGGCGTAGTACGAGCGCTCCCTGCCGTACCGGTTGCGGTAGCGCACGTGCACCTGCTCGTCGGTGCCGTGCAGCACGACCTTCTGCGCCTTGGCCGGCAGCCGCCGCCACGGGGTGTCCATCCGGAACCCGACGGCCTCGGCGAGCGCCTCCAGCAGCCTGGTGAAGTACTCGGAGGTCTGCCCGGTGGCCCACGGGGCGATCGCGCCGTCGGCGAGCGAGCACTCGTCGTCGGGCACCACCAGCTCGGGATCGACCTCCTTGCGGGTGCCGAGCCCGCTGCACGACTGGCAGGCGCCGTACGGCGAGTTGAACGAGAACGAGCGCGGTTCCAGGTCGTCCACCGAAAGCTCGTGGCCGCTGGGACAGGCCATCCGCTCGGAGAACCGGCGCTCGCGATGCGGGTCGTTCTCCTGCAGGTCGACGAACTCCAGCACCACGATGCCGTCGGCGAGCCGCAGTCCGGTCTCCACCGAGTCGGTCAGCCGCTGCTTCGCGCTGGCCTTGACGGTGAGCCGGTCGACGACCACCTCGATGTCGTGCTTCTCCTGCTTCTTGAGCGTCGGCGGGTCGGTGAGCGGGTGCACCACGCCGTCCACCCGGACCCGCGAGTAGCCCTGCGACTGCAGCGTCGCGAACAGGTCGGCGTACTCCCCCTTGCGGCCGCGGACCACGGGCGCGAGGACCTGGAAGCGGGTGCCGTCGACCATCGTGAGCACCTGGTCGACGATCTGCTGCGGGGTCTGCTTGCTGATCGGCCGGCCACACTGCGGGCAGTGCGGCTTGCCCGCCCGCGCGTACAGCAGCCGCAGGTAGTCGTAGACCTCGGTGATCGTGCCGACGGTGGAGCGCGGGTTGCGGCTGGTGGACTTCTGGTCGATCGACACCGCGGGCGAGAGGCCCTCGATGAAGTCGACGTCGGGCTTGTCCATCTGGCCGAGGAACTGCCGCGCGTACGCCGACAGCGACTCGACGTAGCGCCGCTGGCCCTCGGCGAAGATCGTGTCGAAGGCCAGACTGGACTTACCCGATCCGGACAGCCCGGTGAACACGATCAGGCTGTCCCGCGGCAGGTCGAGATCGACGCTACGCAGGTTGTGCTCGCGGGCACCCCGCACCACCAGGCGGTCGGCCACACCCGGTCCTTTCACTTCGAGACGAGTCAGCTCAATGCTAGGTGCGACCACCGACAGTTTTCCTCCCACGCCGCACCCCTCACAAGTTCATGATCTACAAGTACCCTTGAAACGGTGACCCCTCCTGACGTACACGCCCGTCGGGGTATTGCCGCAGCGGCCGTCGCGACGGACCGGCTGACCGCCGCGGTCGCGGAGCTGGACAACGCAGGGGTTCGTGGCCCCAGCCTGTTACCCGGCTGGACCCGCGCGCACGTGATCTCCCACCTGGCCCGTAACGCCGACGCGCTGCTCAACCTGCTCACCTGGGCCCGCACCGGCGTCGAGCATCCTATGTACACCAGCAGGGCGGACCGCGACGCGGCCATCGAGGAGGGCTCGGCCCGCGGGTACCTGCTGCTCACCGAGGATCTGGCCGCTGCGTGCCAGCGGTTCGCGCGCGCCGCCGATGACCTGCCGGAATCGGCGTGGTCGGCGACCCTGACCCACCCCAGCGGCGCTCCGCTCGATGCGGCGGCCGTGCCGTGGCTGCGAACCCGCGAGGTGTGGGTGCACCTGGTGGACCTCGACGTCGGGGTCGGCTTCGACGCGGTGCCGAACGACCTGGTCGAGCCCCTGCTGGAGGATGCCGTCGGCCAGCTCGACGGCCGCCCCAACGTGCCGGCGCTGGCTGTCGAGGCGACCCTGCCGGACGGCCGTCAGCGCAGCTGGCTGGTCAGCAGCAACGCCGGCAGCGGCACGTCCGAGGTGCGCGGCAACGGACCGGACCTGCTGGCCTGGCTGACCGGCCGCAGCGCCGGCGCCGGGCTGTCCGGCTCGCTGCCCGCGCTGCCGCCGTGGGCCTGACGGCCGCGCACCAGCCAGCCGAGTGCTCTGGTGAGCCGGTTGTCGCGCATCAGCGCGCGGTGCGCCGGCTGCTCAACCAGCCTGGTCAGTAGCCAGCCGAACAGCACCGCCGTGGCGAACGCGACCGCGATCTGCGGCAGCGCCGTCCCGCCCAGCTGGTGCACGCGGTACATCAGCAGGTAGCCGATCTCCTGGTTGAGCAGGTACACGCCGTAGGAGATGCCGGCGAGCCAGCGCACGGCACCGGCGAACGGCCGCACCAGCCGGCCGTTCCAGTCCGGACCTGAGGCCGCGGCGGCCATCGCGGCCAGCAGCACCCCGACGCCGATCGTCGAGTTCCGGTCGGCCGTGTGCACGTACTGCGCGTACAGCCCGGCGGTGCCCAGCGCCGCCGCCTGCCAGCCCGCCAGCCGGCGCATCGACCACAGCCACAGCGCCACCCCGATGGCGAACAGGTGCGCCCGGTGCAGCGCAAGGCCGAGGTACACCGTCCGCAGCCATGGCAGCTCGTCGACCGCCAGCCGCAGGACCAGCGGAGCCGCGGGCAGCAGCCACAGCACCGCCCGCAGCCCGCGGCCGGAGCCGAAGCGGCCGACGAACAGCGCCGCGGCCGCCAGGAAGCCGGCGACCTGCACCGGCAGCGTCCAGTACGAGTAGTCGACGAACAGCACGCCCGGCACCCAGTTCTGCAGCATGAGCAGGTTGAACGCCAGGTCACGCACGCCAAGGCTGCTCCAGCCCGGCGGGCCGAGCCTGGTCGCGACCAGGTAGGTGATCACGACGGCCACCAGGTACGGCGGGATCAGGCGGGCCAGCCGGCTGCGCAGGAACTCCTTGGGCCGGCCCTTGGCCAGGGTCGCGCACGCGAAGAACGCGGAGATCACCACCAGCGCGCTGGCGCCGAGTTGCAGCCGGAAGGCGAACGGCGATGGGCCGAGCTCGGGGTGGTTGATCCGGCCGGCGTAGGTGGCGTGCTGAGCGACCACGGCGAACACGGCGACGATGCGGATGACGTCCCAGTTGATCTTGCGCTGGGTGGTCCGGGCGGGCGAGCAGGCGGGGGCACGAGGCGTAACGGCGGTGTGCGTCAAGGTTTCGGGGCTTCTGCGTAGCTGTCGGTCGGGGCATCTACTTAGAGGCGCTAACTATTTCGCACTATACCGTCGGTGTTCAAGTCGTGCCCGTCGGCAACCATCCAAACCGGCCCGGCCAGCTCGGCCGGGAGCCACTACTGTCGCCACTCGTGGACGTTGTCGAGGACTACACCGGTCATGTCGATCCAGGCGGCGCGGCCGCCCGCCGCGAGCTGCCGGCGCTGGCGATCACCAAGATCTCCGTCGGCCCGATGGACAACAATGCCTACCTGTTGGTGTGTCGAGCGACGAACGACGCGCTGCTGGTAGACGCGGCCAACGAACCCGAGCGCCTCTCTGACCTGCTCGGACACGACCAGGAGCGGCCGAGGCTGCGCACCATCGTCACGACGCACCGGCACGGTGACCACTGGCAGGCACTCGGCGCGGTAGCCGGCGCCACCGGTGCGCACACCGTCGCTCACCCGGAGGACGCGCCGGAGCTGCCGGTGCCGCCGGACGTCCTGGTCAACCACGGCGACACCGTGAACGTCGGCGAGTGCGCGCTGCAGGTGATCCACCTGCGCGGCCACACCCCCGGCTCGATCGCCCTGCTCTACCGCGACCCCGCCGGCCACGAACACCTGTTCACGGGCGACTCGCTGTTCCCCGGCGGCCCCGGACGGACGATCAGCCCGCAGACCTTCACCTCGCTCATGGACGACCTGGAGTCACGAGTCTTCGGCGAACTGCCGGACGACACGTGGTTCTACCCGGGCCATGGCGACGACTCGACCCTCGGAACGGAACGCCCCAAGCTCGGCGAGTGGCGAGCGCGCGGCTGGTGACTCGCGCTGCTCATTGGGGCCGCCTGCAGCTGCAGGTGGCCCCGTGTCGGTCATTTCCCAGGGAGATCGCCAAGGCGCAGGGTTCCTCGCTCGCGCTCGGGTAGACCGATCCACCGGTGCCGGCTTCAGATTCCGATGACCGTGACCATGTCGTCCAAGCCTTCGAAGTCCCGCTTGTTGCGCGTGTAGAGGGGCAGACTGCGCGACGAGGCGACAGCGGCAATCATCAAATCCATACGGCGCGGCTTCGGGTCCCGATTCGCCTCCAACGTCAGCGCCACCAGGGTCCCGTATCGAGCGGCGGCCTCGCCGTCGAATGGCAGCGGCTCGAAATCCACGATCGCTGCACCCAATTTCTCCGTGCGCGCGGCCCTGGTCGCCGCATCCCTGGCCATCGCGACCCCCTGGTGCAGCTCAGCCATGGTGATCGCCGTCAGCTCCAGGACCTCCGGCAGCGCTGCCGGGTCCAGCAGACCGAGGTCGACGTAGGCACAGGTGTCCAAGACTCCGGACTCGTGGCGCTCATCCAACGCCGCGCTCGCAGAAGCCATCGTCGCCCACGCGGTCCTCACCGAGGAGTTCGTCGGCTTCCTGACGCATCCGCGCGTGATCGACGCGTGGTAGCTGCCTGTGTCGGTGCACGAGTTCCTCGGCGGTCAACCGTCGTCGTCGCCGTGCCAGGGGCCGGAGCTCGGCGATCTCCACGCCGTTTCGGGTGACGTGGTACGTCTCGCCCGCCTCGACGGCGTCCATGACGGCGGCGGAGTTGTTGCGAAACTCCCGCTGACTGATGACCTTCACACGGAGAGTGTAGCCCCGCGTAGCCCCTTGCGCTACGTGCCGAGGTGTGGGCCGGGGCACGCGGCGGCGGGGGCGCCAACCCCCCCCCCCCCCCCAAAAAGGG
>Ga0299913_10002496_pt1 | contig 14550 bp, 11 predicted proteins | sample RVTome_9_FD_201360 | JGI IMG/M metagenome (GOLD analysis project Ga0299913, IMG submission 201360) | Soil microbial communities from uranium-contaminated site in the Upper Colorado River Basin, Wyoming, United States - RVT155D38 (version 2) ... | reverse complement strand
GGGATGCGTGACCGGACCGAGCTCACCCGCTACGCGATCCGGGTCGGGCTCATCGAGCCGTGACCGTGCCGCCTACGCGAACGCCGTACGGTCGAACGCGGCGGTGCGGTCGCGGTACTCCTGGACGAGTCCCGGCCAGTTGGTGGTGATCCGGCCGTTGGCCTCGCGGTACCAGCTGTCGCACTGAGCCCATGCGGTCCGGCCCAGCCGTTGTTGCATCTCCGCGTCGAACGCGTCGGCGACCTCGCGGCGAACCTCGAGCGGCTGGCGTTCGCGAGCGATCGCCTGCACGGCGTCGACGATGAAGTCGGCCTGCCCCTCGAGCATCCCGATGATCGAGCTGCCGCCGAGGTTGGTGTTGGGGCCGTAGACGCAGAACATGTTGGGGAAGCCGGGCACGCACAACCCGAGGTAGGCGCGCGCGCCGTCGGCCCATGTCTCCTGCAGGTCGCGACCCCCGGCGCCGGTGATCGCGATCGGCGCGAGGTAGTCCAGTGACGCGAAGCCCGTGCCCCAGATCAGCACGTCCGCCTCGTGGAGGATGCCGTCCTGGCTGCGCACCCCGCCCGGCTCGATCGTGGCGACCCGGTCCGTGACGAGGTCGACGTGGGGCCGGGCGAGGGCGGGGTACCAGTCGTTGGAGAACAGGATCCGCTTGCAGCCGATCGGGTAGTCCGGCCTCAGCCGGCGGCGCAGCTCAGGGTCCTTGACCTGGCGCCGCAGGTGCGCTCGGAAGGCCAGCTCGAGCCCCTTCAGCATCACGGTGGTGCCGGTGATGGCACGGTTCAGGTGCTCCGACAGCAGCCAGGTGACGTGCCGCTCCAGGGCGAACGTCCGCGGGAACCTCTCGAAGACCCGGTGGTGCAGGGGCCGGTAGGCCTGGTCGGGCTTGGGGACGACGTACGGCGCGGAGCGCTGGAAGATCGTGATGGAGGCGACCTCGTCGACGATCCCGGGCACGAACTGGATCGCGCTGGCGCCGGTGCCGATCACCGCCACTCGCTTCCCCGCCAGGTCGACGTCGTGCCGCCATCGCGCGGAGTGGAAGGCGGGGCCCGTGAACTCCTCGGTGCCGGGGATCGCGGGGATCGACGGCTCGGAGAGCTGACCCACCGCCGGCACCAGCACGTCGGCCTCGAACATCTCACCGGTGTCGGTGGTCACGCGCCAGCGACCTGCCTCGTCGTCGTACGCCGCACCGGTCACCGTGGTGCCGGTGCGGACCAGGTCGCGCACGCCCTCGGCCTCGGCCGTCTGCCGGATGTAGGCGTGGATCTCCGCCTGGGCGGAGTAGCGGCGTCCCCAGCGGGTGTTCGGGGCGAACGACCACGAGTAGAGCGGTGAGGGCACGTCGCACGCGGCGTTCGGGTAGCTGTTGTCCCGCCACACACCGCCGACGTCGTCGCCGCGTTCGAGGACCGTCACGTCGTCGAAGCCGGCCCGGCGCAGCGCGATCGCCACCCCCAGCCCGCCGAAGCCGGCCCCGACCACGAGGACGGAGGGGCTCATGCGATCGTCATCCCTCCGTCGACGGGCAGGGTCTGTCCCGTGATGTAGCCGGCCGCGTCGGAGGCCAGGAAGACCACCGCGGCTGCGAGCTCGCGCGGGTCGCCCTTCCGGCCGGCCGGGATCCGCGTCTGCTGCTGCTCGAGGTAACCGGGTGGGTACTGGTCTGTCATCTCCGAGGTGAAGAACCCGGGTGCGATGGAGTTCACCCGGATGCCCTTGCGGCCCATCCACTGCTGGGCGAGGTCGCGGGTGAGGCCGTTCAGGCCGGCCTTGGACGCGGCGTACGCCGCCTGCGGCAGACCTGCGGTGGTGAGGCCGAGCACCGAGCTGATGTTCACGATCGCGCTGCCCGGCTGCATGACTCGGCCACAGGCCTGCGCCATCCAGTAGCAGCCGTTGAGGTTCACGTCGATCACCGAGCTGAACTGTTCGGGGGTCTCGTGGGTGGCCGGGACCGCGGTGCCGACGCCGGCGTTGTTGACCAGCACGTCGACCTGCCCGAACTCGGTCATCGCGGCGTCCACCAGCGCCTGGCACTGGGCGGGGTCGGCGACATCGGTGGCGACCGTGAGCACCCGTCGGCCGGCGTTGCGCACCAGCTCCGCGGTCTGCTCGAGCTTCTCCACGCGGCGGGCGCCGAGGACGACGTGTGCGCCGGCCTCCGCCAGTCCCTGTGCGAAGGCGACCCCCAGGCCGCTGGAGGCGCCGGTGACGATGGCGACCTTGTCGTCGAGCCGGAACATGTCGGGAAGCGCGCTCATGCCCGCATCATGCCGCACGGGTCCGTCGTGGTGGGTGCGCGGCTGCGCTATCATGCTGGGCATGTGCACCGCCCTGCTTCTCGGCCAGCCGCGCTGATCGCCCGACGATCATCGCGGCCACCCCTCCGTGCGAGGGGTTTTTTCATGCCACCACGAGGCCGGGAGCAGCGGCGACCGACGAGGAGACAGGAATGAGCGAGGACCGCACGGACACGCAGGACCGCGACGCGACGACGTACGACGTCGAGGCGGTGCAGGCGAAATGGCAGGGGATCTGGGACGAGATCGCCCCCTTCACCGCCGACGACGAATCGTCGCGCGAGAAGCGCTACGCACTCACGATGTTCCCCTACCCGTCCGGCGACCTGCACATGGGCCACGCCGAGGTGACGGCGCTGCACGACGTGGTCGCGCGCTACTGGTGGCAGCGCGGCTTCGAGGTGCTCAACCCGATGGGCTGGGACTCCTTCGGCCTGCCGGCGGAGAACGCCGCGATCCGCAACGACGAGCACCCCGCCACCTACACGTACGCGAACATCGAGACGCAGTACGACTCCTTCCGCAAGTACGGACTGAGCTTCGACTGGACCCGACGCCTGCACACCTCGGACCCGGGGTACTACCGCTGGACCCAGTGGCTGTTCCTGAGGTTCCGCGAGCGCGGGCTGGCCTACCGGCGGAAGTCGCCGGTCAACTGGTGCCCCAACGACCAGACGGTGCTGGCGAACGAGCAGGTGGTGGACGGCGCGTGCGAGCGGTGCGGCGCGGAGGTCACCAAGCGCGAGCTGACGCAGTGGTACTTCCGGATCACCGACTACGCCCAGCGGCTGCTCGACGACATGGTGCCGCTGGAGCCGACCTGGCCAGAGCGCGTGATCACCGCGCAGAAGAACTGGATCGGACGCTCCGAGGGTGCGCACGTCGACTTCGCCGTCGAGGGTCGCGAGGAGCCGATCCGGGTCTTCACCACCCGCCCCGACACGCTCTACGGCGCCACCTTCATGGTGGTTGCGGCGGATGCCGCCCTGGCCGCCGAGATCGTCTCCGACGCCCAGCGGCCGGCGCTGGAGGCCTATCTGGAGCAGGTCCGCAAGGAGTCGGAGATCGACCGGCTCGCGACCGACCGCCCGAAGACCGGTGTCGACCTGGGCGTGCAGGCGGTCAACCCCGTCAACGGCGAGCGGATCCCCGTGTGGGCGGCCGACTACGTGCTGGCCGACTACGGCACCGGCGCGATCATGGCGGTGCCGGCCCACGACCAGCGCGACCTGGACTTCGCGAAGGAGTTCGGCCTGCCGGTCCGCCGGGTGGTCGACACCGGCGGGGACAATCCCGAGGAGACCTACGTCGCCACGACGGGCGACGGCGCCTACGTCAACAGCGGGGAGCTGGACGGGCTGGGCGACAAGGCGGCGGGGATCCACCGGATCATCGAGCGCCTGGAGGCCGAGGGCAGCGGGCAGGGCACGGTGAACTTCCGGCTGCGGGACTGGCTGCTGAGCCGCCAGCGCTACTGGGGCGTGCCGATCCCGATCGTGCACTGCCCGGACTGCGGCGAGGTCGCCGTACCCGACGACCAGCTGCCCGTCGTGCTGCCCGAGCTGAGGGGTGCGGACCTCAAGCCCCGCGGCGTCTCGCCGCTGGCGGCAGCCGAGGAGTGGGTCGACGTCGCCTGTCCGGAGTGCGGTGGCCCCGCCAAGCGGGACTCCGACACGATGGACACCTTCGTCGACAGCTCGTGGTACTTCCTGCGCTACTGCTCGCCGGACTTCGCCGACGGCCCGTTCGACCCCGAGAAGGTGGCCCGCTGGATGCCCGCGGACATCTACATCGGCGGCGTCGAGCACGCGGTGCTGCACCTGCTCTACGCCCGCTTCTTCACCAAGGTGCTGCACGACATGGGGATGGTCGACTTCGTCGAGCCGTTCTCGGCGCAGCTCAACCAGGGCGTGGTCATCAACCAGGGCCGGAAGATGAGCAAGTCCCTGGGCAACGGGGTCAACCTGGGTGAGCAGCTCGTGGCGTACGGCGTGGACGCGGTGCGCCTGACGCTGGTGTTCGCCGGCCCGCCCGAGGACGACATCGACTGGGCCGACATGTCGCCCGCGGGATCGCTGCGCTTCCTGCAGCGGGCGTGGCGACTGGCCGGTGACGTGAGCAGCGCGGCCGGCACCCCGCCCGACGGCGGGGACACGGCGCTGCGGAAGGTCACCCACCGTGCCGTGCACGAGGCGGCCGAGCTGGTCGAGGGACACCGGTTCAACGTGATGGTCGCGCGCGTGATGGAGCTGGTGAACGCCACCCGCAAGGCCATCGACAGCGGACCCGGACCGGCCGACCCGGCCGTCCGCGAGGCCGCCGAGGCGGTGGCCGTGCTGCTGTCCCTGGTGGCGCCGTACACCGCCGAGGAGATGTGGGAGCGGCTGGGACACGAGCCGACGGTGGCGAAGGCCGGCTGGCCGACCGTGGACCCCGCCCTGCTGGTGGAGGACTCGGTGACCGCGGTCGTGCAGGTGCAGGGCAAGGTGCGGGCCCGGCTGGAGGTTGCCCCGGACATCTCCGCCGCCGACCTGGAAGCGGCCGCCCTCGCCGACCCCGACGTGCAGCGCTTCCTCGACGGCCAGCAGGTCCGCAAGGTGATCGTGCGGGCGCCCAAGCTCGTCAACGTGGTCGTCTGAGGCCCTGTCGGTTTCACAGGTCAAGTGGTGAAACTGGTGCCTACCTCGCGAAGTTTCGCGAGGTAGGCACCAGTTTCGTGAGGTCGGGCGGGTGCTACGGCCGGGCGAAGCCGAAGTCGTAGCTCCCCGAGCCGGACCACGACTCCACGCGCCAGGAGTAGTAGCCGCTGGTGCCGGAGTAGGAGATCTCCTCCTCGGAGTCGCTGCTGATGCTCTGGGCGACCACCGACCAACCCCAGCCGTTCCACTTCTCGAGGTAGAGGTCGAAGTCGGCCGACGACGGTCCGCTCAGGCAGCCGAGGTGGGTGCCCGCGCCGGTGTAGAAGTAGCCGTCCGGAGCCGGGTGGTAGTCCACGTCACCGCTACCGGACAGCGTCCCGGTGGCACCCTCGGGCAGGTCGCCACAGGTCGGGTCCGGGTCCGGCTCCGGCTCGGGGTCGCTGCCGTCGAGGTTGCTGTAGAGCAGCAGGTTCGGCGAGCCGCTCCCGACGTCGCTCAGCGCGCCGGAGGTGGCCGAGTCGACGATCGCCGCGTTCACCGACGCGGGAGACGCGCCCGGGTTCGCCTCCAGGAAGAGGGCCGCGGCGCCGGCGACGTGCGGGGTCGCCATCGACGTACCACTGATCGTGTTCGTGTCGGTGTCGCTGTCGATCCACGCCGACGTGATGCTGCTGCCAGGTGCGAACAGGTCCAGGCAGGGCCCGATGTTGGAGAAGTTCGACCGGGAGTCCGTGCTGGTCGACGAGCCCACCGTGAGCGCCGGGGCCACGCGCGACGGCGAGCCGTCACAGGCGTCCGCGCCGTAGTCGTTGCCGGCCGCCACGGCGAACGTCACGCCCGCGTCGATGGCGCCGGACACGGCGTTGTCGAGCGACGTGGAGGCGCCGCCGCCGAGGCTCATGTTCGCCACGGACGGCCCCGAGGCGTCCTCCGCGACCCAGTCGACGCCGGCGATCACGCCGGAGGTGGTGCCGCTGCCGTTGCAGCCGAGCACCCGCACGGCCACGAGGTCGACGTCCTGGGCGACGCCGTACGTCTCACCGCCGACCGTGCCGGCGACGTGGGTGCCGTGACCGTTGCAGTCGTCGGTCCCCCGCCCGTCGCTGATGGCGGTGTAGCCCGAGGAGGCCCGTCCGCTGAACTCCTGGTGGCTGTTGCGGATCCCCGTGTCGATGATGTACGCCGTCACGCCGGCGCCCGACTCGGCATAGGTGTAGCTGTTGTCCAGCGGGAGGGACCGCTGGTCGATCCGGTCCAGGCCCCAGGTGGCGGGCGACTCGGTGTCGGCGAGGTGCACCGGCTGGTCCGCCTCGAGGTAGGCGACGTGCGGGTTGTTGCGCAGGCCGCGCAGCGCGCGCGGTGGGAGCGTGGCCGCGAACCCGTCGATCACGGTCCGGTAGGTGGCGTGGATGGTCGCGCCGTTGCCGCGTGCGTCGGAGCGGGCGCTTCGGACCTGCCGGTGGGTGCTGCCCTTGTCGAACACGACGATGTAGCGGTCGTCCTGCCCGGTGCCGTGGACCGGTGCCCGGTTCGCCTCCGGGGCCGCCCGGTCGGGGCGGTGGTCGTCGGGGGCGGCGCTACCGGACGCTGGGATGGCCAGCGCCAGACAGGTGCCGGTCACCGCCGCCGTGAGTGCGGCGGCGATGCGCGGGTGTCGTGACATCGTGTTTCCTCTCTGTGGTTTCCCCACATGCGCTTGAGAGGTTTGCCCGGTCACGGCCACCGCAGCAAGGGTTCGGGCGTCTTAACAGTTAACTCACCCGGTGCGGGGCCAGGTCCACCGGACCCCACGCTCGCCGGCGGGCCCGTCGACGTCGACGTGCAGGACCCGGTGGGTCGGGTCGGGCGTCAGCGGCACACCCTCCCCGTCGGGGTCGGCGAACGTCGTACAGGTGTCCGGGAGGGCGTCGGGGTGGAACCGCACCTCCACGACGTACTCCCGGACCGGCAGCCGGAAGCGCCGTGAGTACTCGCTCTCGAAGGGGTAGGGCGGCCGCGAGAGCAGCTCGTACTCGATGACGAGCGCCTCGCCGCGCTGGAGCGGCTCCCAGAAGAGCAGCTCGGTGCCGATCACCCCGCCGTCGGCGTCGCGGACCGTGCGGCCGCGCCGGCATCCCGTCAGCGCCCGGATGGTCGGCAGTGCCGCCCGCACGTCGCTGTGGGTGTGCATCACCACGCGGCGGTCCGGTCCGTTCCGGCGGGCACGCAGCACCTGCCGCACGACGAGGCGCCGGCTCGTCCCGTCGGGTCCCAGTGTGAGGACGTCGTGCAGGCTGAGCCGGTCCAGCTCCTCGTCCCAGCGGGTGTCGAGTGCCGCCAGCACGCGGGCCTGCGGCTCCTCCGGCCACAGCCGGTCGAGTCCCTGGGCCGGGCACCGCCGACCTCGCGCCGGATGGGCCACCACGGCCGTGCGGAGCGTGCCGGGCGGCAGCCGCAGGACCTCCTCGAGATGGGGGAGGGCGGCCAGCGAACCCGGCCGTTCCGGCTGGCTGCGACCGGACTGCCAGTAGCTCAGCGTGGCGACGCTCAGGGGCACCCCCCGGACCTCCAGCCGGTCCCGGATGCGCTCGAGACCGAGGCCGCGCGCGTCGATGGCGCTGCGCAGCACATCGGCGAAACGCCCGATCGTCTCTGCCACCCGCGTCATTCAAGCCAACCAGGCGTGTCGGCGCAAGGGATGTCCGGTCCGGTTGCCGACCCGGCCGCTATCGTGCGGGGCATGCCGCGGACCGCGATCGTCACCGACTCCACGGCGTCGCTGCCTGCCGAACTGGCGGCCCAGCACGACATCGCGGTGGTGCCCCTCCAGGTGGTGATCGGCGCCGCGTCCTACGACGAGGGCACCGAGGCGACGCCGGCGATGGTGGCGGCCGCGCTGCGCGACTACACGCCGGTCTCCACGTCGCGGCCGAACCCCGCCGCGATGGCCGCGTTCCACCAGCGGCTCGTCGACGAAGGGGCGGAGGCGATCGTGGCCGTCCACCTCTCGGGAGAGATGAGCGGGACGTTCGACTCCGCATCGGTCGCCGCCCGCGAAGCCACGGTGCCGGTCCACCTCGTCGACACCCGTCAGGTGGGCCCGGCGACCGGGTACGCCGCCCTCGCGGCCGCCGACGTGCTCGAGTCCGGGGGGTCGGCCGAGGAGGCGGCCGAGGCGGCGCTGGAGCGCGCTGCTGCGGCCACGTCGCTCTTCTACGTGGACACGCTGGAGTACCTCCGCCGCGGTGGCCGGGTGGGGGCGGCGGCGGCGCTGTTCGGCGGGGCGCTGGCCGTGAAGCCGCTGCTGCGGATCGCAGACGGCTCGATCGAGTCGTTCGAGAAGGTGCGCACCGCGAGCCGGGCGCTGACCCGGCTGGCGGACCTGGTCGTCGAGGCGGCCGGTGACCAGCCCGTCGAGGTCACCGTCGCGCACCTCGCCAGCCCCGAGCGGGCGGAGCACCTCGCCGCCGCCCTGGGCGAGCGCGTGGAGCTGGCCGCGCCGGTCCGGACGGCGGAGCTCGGTGCGGTGCTGGGTGCCCACGTCGGTCCCGGGATGGTGGCGGCCTGCGTGGTGCCGGCCCTGCCCGCGCGCTCCGAGCGCGCCTGACCGGCCGGTTGTCCACAGGCTGCGGGCCGGCCGGTTGTGGCGGTCGGCGCCGGTTCCTAGCGTCACCCGCATGCGCTCCCGTCCGAGTCCGCCACAGGCCGACGCCGTGGCCCGGCGCCTCGAGCTGCTCAGCGCCGAGCTGACCTCGGTGCGCGAACCGTCGCCGGACCCGGCAGAACCCGTCCTGGACGGCCCCACGCGGATCCGTCGAGCGGTCGGTCCGGAACCTGAGGACCTGCCCGCCGTGCCGGCGCTCCCGGTCCCCGGGCGTCACGCCGCCCGCGGGACGACGTACGCCGGGTGGCAGGCGCTGCGCGGTCGGGTCAGCCTCGGGCCGGCCCAGGTCGCGGTGATCGCGGTGCTGGTCGCGCTGGGCATGGCACTCACCACCTGGTGGGTGCTGCGCGATCGGGCCAGCCCGGTCGCCTCGACGCCGCTCGCCGGGCCGGCCCTCGCGACGCCGGTGCCACCCCCCGACGGCCAGGCCGGTTCCGCCCCGGTCGCCGCGGCGCCTTCCAAGGAGCTGGTGGTGGACGTCGCGGGGAAGGTACGCCGACCCGGGATCGTGGTGCTGGAACCGGGCGACCGGGTGATCGACGCCCTGGAGGCGGCGGGCGGGGTCCGCAAGGGCGTGGACACCACCGACCTCAACCTGGCCCGGGTGCTCATCGATGGCGAGCAGCTGCTCGTCGGCATCAGCCCGCCCCCCGGTGCGGCCGCGTCCGCGGCGGCCTCGCCCGGTGGTCCGCCCGGCGCGGCCCTGGTGAACATCAACGTCGCCACCCAGGGCGAGCTCGAGGAGCTCCCGGGGGTGGGTCCCGTGACTGCCCAGGCGATCCTCGCCTGGCGCACCGAGCACGGTGGCTTCGCGAGCGTCGACCAGCTGGTGGACGTGTCCGGCATCGGCGAGGCGACGCTGGCCGACCTCGCGCCCCTCGTGACCATCGGGTGAGTGAGCGCGACCTGCGGATGCCGGCCCTGGGGCTGGCGGCGTGGGCGGGGGCGCTGGCCGGCCTGCTGCTGCCCTGGCTCCTACTCGCCGTCCCGCTGCTCGCCGGCCCCGGCTGGTGGTGGGGTCGGGCCGTGCGGGGGGCGGTGCTCACCTGGGTGCTGGTGCTGTGCGCGGTGGGGGCCGGGGCCGTGCTGCGGGCGGAGAGCGTGGAGGGCGGGCCGGTGGCGGAGCTCGCGGAGACCCGCAGCGCGGTCCAGGCCAGGGTCCGGGTGGTGTCGGACCCACGCCGACTGGCGAGCCGGCACGCGGAGCGCTGGCTGCTCCGGGCGGTCCTCACCCGGGTGCGGGCGGGGGCGGAGGAGTGGTCGCTGCACACCCCGGTGCTGGTGATCGGTGGGCCGGAGTGGGAACAGGTGCCGCTCGGCAGCACCGTGCAGGCGTCGGTCCGGCTCGCGCCGTCGGACGACTCGGACCTGGCCGCGGTGGTCACCCCGCGAAGCGCCCCGGCCACGATCTCGGGCCCCTCCGCCCCCTGGCGGGCCGCCGCCGCGGTGCGCGCCTCGGTGCGACGGGCCGCGGAGGTCGGGGCGATGCCCCAGCGGGCGCTGGTCCCGGCGCTGGTGGACGGGGATGACCAGCGCCTTCCGGACGAGGTGCAGGAGGAGTTCCGCACCACGGGTCTGACCCACCTGCTGGCGGTCTCGGGCACCAACCTCACACTGGTGGTGGGGTTCCTGGTCGTGGTCGGCCGTTGGTGCGGCGTCCGCGGCCGGTGGCAGTACCTCCTCGGGGCACTCGGCATCGTGGGCTTCCTGCTGCTGGCGCGCACCGAGCCGAGCGTGGTCCGGGCCGCGGCGATGGGTACCGTCGCGCTGCTGGGGCTCGGCGCGAACGGCCGGGACCGCGGAGTGCGGGCGCTCGGCGCGGCGGTGCTGGGACTGCTGGTGTGGGACCCCTGGCTCGCGGTGTCGGTCGGCTTCGCCCTGTCGGTGCTCGCGACCGCGGGCATCCTGCTGCTCGCCCCGCTGTGGATGGCCGCGCTGGCCCGCTGGTTGCCGTCGTGGGTGGCCGCCGCGGTCGCGGTGCCGGCGGCCGCCCAGCTCGCGTGTACGCCGGTCATCGCGGCGATCTCGGGCCAGGTCAGCCTGGTCGCGGTCCTGGCGAACCTGCTGGCGGCCCCGTTCGTGGCGCCGGCGACGGTGCTCGGGCTGCTCGGCGGGCTGTTCGGGCTCGTCTGGGCTCCGCTCGGGGCGGCTCCCGGCAGGGTCGCCACCTGGTCCGCGGCCGGCATCGTGACGGTCGCCGACCGGGCCGCGGCCCTGTCTCTCCCGGCGATCGGCTGGGGCACAGGGGCTGTGTCGCTGGCGGTGCTGACCGGCCTCTGCCTGCTGTTGGCGGGGCTGCTCGGGCCGGTGCTGGCCCACCGTGGCACGGGTGGGGCGGCCCTGGCGCTGCTGTTGGTGGTCGTGGTGGTGCCGCTGCCTCGACCCGGCTGGCCCCCGGAGGGGTGGTTGCTGGTGGCGTGCGACGTGGGCCAGGGGGACGGCCTGGTGCTGCGGGCGGGACCGGACTCGGCCGTCGTGGTCGACGCCGGACCCGACCCACGCCCGATCGACCGCTGCCTGGAGCGGCTCGGCGTCGACGCGGTGCCGCTGGTGGTGCTCTCGCACTTCCATGCCGACCACGTGGACGGCCTTCCGGGTGTCCTGAACGGGCGGGAGGTCGGTGCCGTGTGGACCACCTGGCTGGCCCAGCCGGCGACCCGGGCCGACGAAGTGCTGCGCGAGGTGGGCGCCCGGACCCGGGTCGCGACCTACGGCGAGTCCGTCGTCGTCGGCGACGTGCGCCTGCAGGTGCTCGGACCGCTGCCCGGAGTGACCCATCAAGGCGACGCGGGAGACGAGGGCAGCGGGCCCAACAACGCGTCCGTCGTGCTGCTCGCGGAGGTCCGAGGCGTCCGGGTGCTGCTCACGGGCGACATCGAGCCGGTGGCCCAGGCGCTGCTGGCGCGCTCGCTGCCGGGGCTGCGGGTGGACGTGCTCAAGGTCCCGCACCACGGGAGCCGGTTCCAGGACGCCGCCTTCCTGCAGTCGTTGCGGGCCGGGGTGGCGGTCATCTCGGCCGGGGAGGACAACGGTCACGGCCACCCGGCCCCCGAGACCGTGGCGCTGCTGCGCGAGACGGGCACGGAGGTGCTGCGCACCGACACCGACGGCGACGTGGCGGTGGTCGGACGTGCGGGGCGGTTGGAGGTGGTCCGGTCCCGTTGAGGTGGCGGGTCGGCCGACGGCGCGCTGTGGCAGGCTTGCGCCACGATGGCCGGACCTCGAGCAGCAGACGTCCTGGGCCGGGTCACGCTGGTGACCGGCCCGGAGGAGTTCCTCAACGAGCGCACGATCGTGGCCGTGCGCGCCGCCGTACGCGGGCACGATCCGGAGGCCGAGCTGTCCGAGGCGGGTGCCGCCGACCTGACGCTGGCCACGCTGGGCGAACTGGCTGCCCCGTCCCTGTTCTCGACCACCCGGTGCGTGGTGGTCCGCCAGCTGGAGAACCTGCCGGAGGAGTCGGCCGAGGGGCTGCTCGGGTACTGCGCCGCGCCGGCCGAGGACGTCGCGCTGGTGCTCGCGCACGGCGGCGGGCCCAAGGGCAGCGGCGTGCTCGCGAAGCTCCGCAAGCTCCCCACGGTCACCGAGGCGAAGTCCCAGCAGGTCCGTGGGTCCGACTACGCCCGGTTCGTGGCCGCGGAGGTGCGCGGCCTGGGCTCACGGGTCGATGGCCCCGCGGCGGACTTCCTCGTGCAGGCGGTCGGCCAGGACCTGCGGTCGCTGGCGGCGGCCTGCCACCAGCTCGTCAACGACTTCCCAGGCGAGACCCTGGACGTGGACAAGGTCCGGCGCTACTTCGGGGGGCGCGCCGAGGCGAAGTCCTTCGCGGTCGCCGACCACGCCTTCTTCGGGCGCCGGGAGCCGGCGCTGGAGGAGCTCCGCTGGGCCCTGGACGGCGGGACGGCGCCGTTGCTGGTCACCTCGGCGTTCGCGGCCGGGGTGCGGGGGATCGTCCGGTACCTCAATGCGCCCGGCAACCAGCGCGAGGCCGACCTGGCCCGTCAGGTCGGCGTGCCGCCGTGGAAGCTGCGCACGCTGCGTGACCAGTCCCGTGCCTGGACCGAGGACGGCCTGGCGGAGGCCGTGATCGCGATCGCGCGCGCCGACGCGGACATCAAGGGGGCCGCCCACGACGCGGCGTACACCCTCGAGCGGCTGGTGCTCACCGTCACCGGGCTGCGACAGCGCTCGCGTCCCTGAACATGCGCGAGGCGCCGCCCCGTGGGGGCGGCGCCTCGTCAGCGCGTGGGCGGGCTGGGCGTCAGAGCGACGCGGCCTGCTTGTTGATCGCAGACTTGCGGTTCGCGGCCTGGTTCTTGTGGATCACGCCCTTGGAGGCGGCCCGGTCCAGCTTGCGGGAAGCGTCGCGGGCGGCGGCCTGCGCGGCGTCCTTGTCACCCGCGGAGGCGAGCTCGCGGAACTTGCGGACGGCGGACTTCAGGCCGGTCTTCACGGCCTTGTTCCGCTCGTGCGCCGCAAGGTTCTGCTTGTTGCGCTTGATCTGGGACTTGATGTTCGCCACTGCGCCTCGATCTGTGTCGTACGGGTCTGGATGTCAGGTCTGGATGGCGTGCAGGCGCCCGGCGCCACACGCGAGGAGCCACGATACCGGAACGCGCGCGACCCGCCCAAATCACCAGCCGCGCCGCTCGCACAGCCACGCCCAGGCCGCCTCGCCGTACCACGACTGGTGGGCCCGCAGCCAGGGTGACGTGGGCGGCACGGGCTCCTCGCGCTGGCGGAAGAAGTAGCCGGCGAGGGCCGCGAGCACCACGTCGACGTCCTCGGGTGGTACGCCGCGGGTCAGGGGGCGCTCGGCGAGCAGGGCGTCGGCGTCGAAACCGTCGCCCCGGGGACCGAGGAGGGTGAACAGGGTGTCCAGCCAGGCCGCGCCCACGACCGGCCAGTTCCAGTCGCAGAACCAGGCCCGGCCCTCGGCGTCCAGCAGCACGTTGTCGTCGCGGATGTCGGTGTGCACCAGGGTGTCGCCGGCCGTGACGTCGGCGTACCCCCGGGCGAGCGCCGCCGCCTCCGCCCGGTGCGGCAGGTCGGGCAGCACCCTCGCGACGTGCACCCAGGCGTCGGAGAACGTGTGGAACTCCTCCGCGAACGTGTCCAGGCCGAGGTCGGCCGGCGCCGGCGTGAGTCGCTCTGCGACCACCTCGAGGGCGTCGAGGCAGGTGGCCAGCTCCTCCGGCTGCCAGGGCCGGGCGGGCATGGAGCCGTCGACGTAGTCGATGCCCAGCACCACCCAGTCGTCGTCGTGGACCCACAGGAGCCGCGGCGCCGGCAGACCGGGAGGCAGGCCGGCAAGCTTGCGTGCCTCCTCCCGGTAGGAGTGCGCGAAGAGTCGCTGCGCCTTGACCGAGGCGGCCTTCACGAAGTGTCGGGTGCCGTCCTCGCACGTGAGCACGGAGGCGAACCCCGGCGTGAAGCCACCGGTCTGCGAGACCGCCTCGGAGACGGGGGAGCCACAGCGGCTCTCGACCAGCCGACGCACGTGCGGCGGCAGGAACTGCCACTCGAGGCGGCGGGCGGTCCGCCCCGAGGGAACCGGCTGCAGGGTCATGGCGGGCATCCTTGCGGACCAGCCGTCCACCGGCCAGCCGCGGCGCCTCCCGGCGAGTCGGCTTTCGCCGGGTTGACGTGGAAGAATGGCGCGGCCCCCGAACACCTCTCCCGAAAGCAGTCCGTGCCCCCGAAGACCGTGCCCGCACCCGGTTCGACCGACCCGTCGATCATCCGGAACTTCTGCATCATCGCGCACATCGACCACGGCAAGTCCACGCTGGCGGACCGGATGCTGCAGCTGACCGGGGTGGTCGACGAGCGGGCCGCCCGGGCGCAGTACCTCGACCGGATGGACATCGAGCGCGAGCGGGGCATCACCATCAAGTCCCAGGCGGTCCGCATGCCGTGGACGGTGCCGGGCGACAACCCGCAGGGTGCCGAGCCGGGC
>Ga0299913_10002494_pt1 | contig 14552 bp, 15 predicted proteins | sample RVTome_9_FD_201360 | JGI IMG/M metagenome (GOLD analysis project Ga0299913, IMG submission 201360) | Soil microbial communities from uranium-contaminated site in the Upper Colorado River Basin, Wyoming, United States - RVT155D38 (version 2) ... | reverse complement strand
CGGAGGAGATCCATCTTCATCAGAAGTAGCCCTCGCGCTTCCGATCCTCCATCGCCGCCTCGCTGACCCGGTCGTCGCCGCGGGTCGCGCCGCGCTCGGTGAGCCGTGTCGCCGCGATCTCGGTGATGATCTTGTCGAGCGTGTCCGCCTCGGACAGCACCGCCGCGGTGAGGTTCGCGTCGCCCATCGTCCGATAGCGCACGACCTGCGCCACGAGCGACGTCCCCTCGGGCGGCTCGCAGAACTCGTTCGCGGCGTAGAGCATACCGTCGCGCTCGAAGACCTCCCGCTCACGGGCGAGGTATAGCTCCGGCACCTCCAGCTCCTCGGCGGCGATGTAGGTCCAGACGTCGAGCTCGGTCCAGTTCGAGAGCGGGAAGACGCGGATGTGCTCGCCCTGGTGGATGCGGCCGTTGTAGAGGCTCCACAGCTCCGGCCGCTGGACCTTCGGGTCCCACTGGCCGAACTCGTCGCGGAAGCTGAAGACTCGCTCCTTGGCCCGCGCCTTCTCCTCGTCGCGGCGCGCCCCGCCGAACAGCGCGTTGAACTTGTGCTGCCGCACCGCGTCGAGCAGCACGGGCGTCTGGATCCGGTTTCGCGACCCGTTCGGCTCTTCCTGCACCAGCCCGCGCTCGATGGCTTCCGGGACCGATGCCACGACCAGCTCGACCTTCAGCTGCTCCACTCGTCGGTCGCGGAAGGCGATGACCTCGGGGAAGTTCAGCCCCGTGTCGACGTGCATGACCGGGAAAGGGATCCGCGCCGGCGCGAATGCCTTCTCGGCGATGCGCAGCATGACGATCGAGTCCTTGCCGCCGGAGAAGAGGAGGGCGGGGCGCTCGATCTCAGCCGCGACCTCGCGGAAGATGTGGATCGACTCGGCCTCGAGGGCCTGGAGGTGCGTGAGGCGGTAGTCAGTGGCTGCGGACATCGGCTCCATGGATGGGGCGGGCGGCGCCGATTGTAGGCGCTTCGCCGTTCGAGGGTCTGCAGGGCGGCGTCCGCTCGAGTTCCGGCACACCCCGCCGTTCGACACCGCGCCGGATGGTGGTCAGGGCCGACCGTGGCACGGCGACGAACCGGTGTCGAGGTACCGGCCGCCAACGCTGACGAATCGCCAGCCGTACCCACCGTCTCGCAGGCGCAGCTTCAGGACGCCATGGGCCGATGCCTGTCGCTCGATGCTGTGCGGTTGGATATCGGCGAACGCCCGCAGTCCCGCGCCACCCGTCCCGACCACGAACTGCTGAATACCCAGCCAGTACCGCGTTCCGTTCGGGCGCTGCCGTGCAAAGCGCTCGTAGTCGTGGTCGTGACCGTTCAGCACGATCTCCGCCCCCGCGGCGTAGAGCAGCTTCCAGAAGGGGCGGACGCTCGGGTCGTTGCCGTGAAGGCCGGAGCTGAAAAGAGGCCGATGCCAGTACGCCAGGCTGCAGCGACGGGGGTTCGCCTCCAGGTCGGCCTCGAGCCAGGCGAGCTGCTCGTCGCCGATCCGTTCCGAGTTGAGGCTATAGATGCGCCACGCGCCGTGGTCGTAGGCGTAGTAGCCGCGCTCGGCGGGTCCCGCGCGGGAGCCGAAGTAGCCGAAATAGCCCGCCGCGTCGGCGGTGGCGTAGTCGTGATTGCCGGGACTCGGTCGCGTCCGTCCCAGGAATCGGCCCCAGCTCGGCGCGTAGCAGTCCTCGAATTGCTTCGGCGATCCCGAAGGGTAGGCGTTGTCGCCCAGGGTGAAGACCCTTCCGATCATCCGATCCACGAGGCGGGCCGTCGCGTCGTCGCGGCTTGAGTCGCAGCGACCGATGTCGCCCGCGCCGATGAGCGCAGCGGCCGCCGCACGTCCAGCGAGCGGGGGGGCCATGCCGGCGAGGACGAGGATGAGGGCCCCCAATACGGGGCCGATGCTGGGGGAGCCCGACGGCTCGGGGCGGCCGATCCACCGAAGCTTCAGTGGCCGCCGTGGGCAAGCAGCGCGGGGAGCGTCTTCGCCAGAATCTTGAGGTCGAGCCAGATCGACCACCCATCGATGTAGAGCAGGTCGTGCTCGACCCAGCGGTCGAAGTCCGGTTCGTGGCGCGCCTCGACCTGCCACAGGCCGGTGATGCCCGGCTTCATGCTCAGCCGCCGGCGGTGCCAGATGTCGTACTCGGCAACCTCGTGGGGGAGCGGCGGCCGCGGGCCGACGAGGCTCATCGTGCCGAGCAGGACGTTCCAGAACTGCGGCAGCTCATCGATGGACGTTCGCCGCAGGAAGCGGCCGACCCGGGTCATGCGCGGGTCGTCGCGCACCTTGAAGGCGGCCCCGTTGCGCTCGTTGAGATGCATGATGCCCGCCAGCCGCTCCTCGGCATCGATCACCATCGTGCGGAACTTGTAGATGGTGAACGGCCTCCCATGCAGCCCGATCCGGGTCTGGCGGAAGAGGACCGGTGCGCCGTCGGTGAGGCGGATGGCGATCGCCGTCCCGAGCAGGACGGGGCTGAGGAGGAGCAGGCCGACGGCTGCGCCGACGATGTCGATGGCCCGCTTCACGAAGAGGCCCACGTCGCGCTGGACATCGTTCACCACCGAACGAACCAGGAAGCCGTCGAACTCCTCCTGGCTCGAACCGGGCAGGATCTCCTCCGCCGGGTCCACCGCGACGCGCACGGTCTTGCCTTCGCCCGCCGCCAAACCGGTGACCGGCTCCAGGTAGCGATGCGCGACGGCCGGCAGGCAGACCGCGACCTCGTCCACGACGCGGGAGTGGAAGATGTCCTCGATCTGGTCGATGTTGCCCAGGATCGGACGGGTGACGACCGGCTCGTCCTCGCCGGGAGCTCGCAGGTGACCGATGACGCGCAGACCCATGCTGGGATGCGCCTCCACACGGTCCGCGAAGTCCTGCGCGAACGCGCCCGTGCCGGCGACGAGCATGTGCCGCGGATCGCGCCCCGCCTTGCGGATGGCGTCGAAGGCCGCTCGCACGAGCAGCCGGCTGAGCAGCGTCGCGCTCGGCTGGGCGACGAACAGCAGCGCCAGGAAGAGGCGACTGACGTCCGTCTGCTTGAAGATGAACAGGGCGGAGAGGACGAGGGCCACGAACAGCAACGTCGCGCGCGTGATGTCCCGGACCTCGGTCCAGACCCGCCAACGGATGTCCAGCCGATAGATCCCCGAGACCCACATCACGCTGACCCAGACGACGGCAAACACGAGCGCCGCGGTGAGGGAATCCATGCCGAGGGAACGCCATAGGCTCCAGGTGATGCCGTCGCGGAAGCGGAGCACGGCCACGATGAGGAACACGCCCATGGCGACGGCGCCGTCCATGAGGACGAGCGTGAGGCGAAGTGCCATGAGGTGCCGTCGAATCACGCGAATCGTCTCCGCCTGCTGCCTGAGTGGTCGGTCCGGAACGGGCGTACTCTAGCGGCTCTGCCCATTGCTCGCCCAGCAGCCGGCGTGCCAGCGGCGCCACGAGCCGGGCGTATCGGGCGCGGAGCCCTAGACTCTGCGGGCATGGCCCGTATTCTCGTCGTCGAGCCGATCGCTCGGGCAGGGATCGACGTCCTCGCCGCCGCACACGAGACCGATGTCCGCCCCGGCATCGAACGCGAAGCCCTGCTCCGCGCGCTCACGGAGGGCGACGGCTGGGACGCGCTCGTCGTTCGCTCACAGACCCGCGTCGACGCCGAGCTGCTCGCCGCCGCCGCGCCCCGGCTCTGGGCGGTCGGGGTCGCCTGGGCGGGCACCGCCCGAATCGCCCTCGTGGCGGCGACGCGCGCCGGGGTCATGGTCGTGAACGCCCCGACCGGCAACACCGTGGCGGCGGCCGAGCACACGATGGCCCTCATGCTCGCGCTCCATCGGCGGATCCCGCTGGCCGACGCCTCGATCCGCTCCGGACGGTGGGAGCGCAGCAGCTACACCGGCGCTGAGCTGCGCGGAAGGACGCTGGGCATCATCGGCCTGGGGAAGATCGGCAAGGCGGTCGCTCGGCGCGCGAATGGCTTCGAGATGCGCGTCCTGGCGCACGACCCGTACCTCACTGCCGATCAGGCGGCGGAGCACGGAGCCAAGCTGGTGGGGCTGCTCGAGCTGCTGGGACGATCGGACGTCATCAGCGTGCACACCCCGCTGACGCCGCAGACGCGCGGGCTGATCGGCCGAGCCGAGATCGAGGCCATGCGGCCCGGCGCCCGCCTTCTCAATGTCGCCCGCGGCGGGATCGTCGACGAGTCGGCACTGGCCGATGCGCTGGCCTCCGGCCAGCTGGCGGGCGCGGCGGTTGACGTATTCGCCTCCGAGCCGATGTCCCCGGACAACCCGCTCCGCGGCGCGCCCAACACGGTGCTCACCCCGCACCTTGGGGCGTCGACCGCGGAGGCGCAGGACCGGGTCGCGGTCGAGATGGCCGAGCAGCTGCTCGAGGCGCTCGCCGGCGTGACCCCCATCTACGCCGTGAACGCCCCGGCGGTGGCGCCCGATGTCGCTCCCCGCCTGCGCCCGTACGTGGAGCTCGGCCGGAGGCTCGCGATCCTCGCCCGCCAGCTGTCGCCGGCCGCATTCGACTGCATCGGTCTCACCTACGCCGGCGAGATCGGCGGCTGGGACCCTTCGCCGATCCGCACCGCCGTGCTGGCCGGCATTCTCGAGGCCGTCACCGACCAGCGCGTCAACGCGGTGAACGCCGACCTCGTGGCAGCCGAGCGGGGGCTTGCCGTTCGCGAGGCACGGACCGATGCCTCCGGCGCCTGGGCATCGCTCCTCAGCCTCACCGCGGGTGAGGGGGAGGGGGCGCTCGGGCTGTCCGGCTCCACCGCGCACGGCCGGCCGCACCTCGCCGCCGTGGACGGCTTCGAGATCGATGCCGAGCTCGCCGGGCGGATGCTCGTCACCCGCCACCGCGACCAGCCGGGGATCGTGGGCGCCGTGGGCACCATCCTCGCCGGGGCCGGCGTGAACATCTCGTCGCTCGAGCTGTCGCGCCTCAGCGAGCACGGCGAGGCGACGATGTTCGTCAGCGTCGACCAGACAGTGGAGGAGCCGGTGCTCGCGTCGCTGCGCGCGGTTGGGGGCATCCTCGATGTCCGTGTCGTGGAGCTGCCGCCGCTCTGAGCCGGGGTCGCGGGAGGTCCTGTTGCGACCCCGCGCCAGTATCACGCCCGTTCGTGGACTCGTGCAGCCGTGCAGTCGTGCTCCACGAATGCCCGTGATGCGGGAGTACAAGCACGCCGGGTGGCCATCCCATTCGATCACGCACGTTCGTGCAGTCGTGCAGGCTCAACCGCCACCCGTGCCCCGACTGATGGGCGGCGGCCACGGCGGAGGCGGGTCGCCGTCGAGCCACCACTGGGGGATCCGCGCGTAGTCGGCCAGGAAGCTGGCCACCACATGGTTCAGGCTCCTGCGCTCGTGCAGGGCGCGCGTGCGGGCCCACAGCACCACCCCCGCATCGATCCGGAAGGTCACGTTCTCGTGCTGCTTGGCCAGCCGCATGACAGAAAGCCTGCCGCCCCGCGCCTTATCGGCCGATTACTCCCCGCTTATCATCGGTCCATGCCCGGCGCCAATCCGAAGCCGTTCGCCTCGTCGGCGGACACCGCCAAGAAGCAGGCAACCCTGGAGCAGCTCGCGGAGGGGGTGTACGCCTACACCGCCCAGGGCGACCCGAACGTCGGCTGCGTGATCGGGACCGATGCCATCCTCGCCATCGAGGCCCGCGCCACCCCGGTCATGGCCCAGCGCTGGATCGACGTGGTGCGAACGGTGAGCGACCTGCCGTTCGGCGACCTCGTCCTCACTCATTACCACGCGGTCCGGGTGCTGGGCGCCGCGGCCTTCGGAGCGCGACGCATCATCGCCACGCGCCAGACCGGTGAGCTCATCGCGGAGCGCGGCATGGAGGACTGGGCGAGCGAGCAGGGACGCATGCCTCGCCTGTTCGAGGGCGCGGAATCGATCCCCGGCCTCACCCGGCCGACCGACACGTTCGACGGCGAGCTGACGCTGGATCTCGGCGGCCGCAGGGTGGAGCTCCGCTTCCTCGGTCGCGGGCACACCTCCGGCGACCTCGTGGTGTGGCTGCCCGAGGAGCGCATCTGCTTCGCCGGGGACCTGGTCGAGGCGCAGGCCGCGCCGTACATGGGCGACGCCCACATCGCCGATTGGCGAGGAGCGACCCTCGACCGCGTGGCCGCGCTCGGCGCGGAGCAGATGGTCGGCGGCCGCGGCCCGGTCGTCCGGGGAGCGTCCGCCGTCGAGCAGGCCATCGCCGACACGCGGAACTTCCTCTCCACCCTGTTCGATGGCGTCCGCGCGGTGCGGGAAGCAGGCGGCACGCCGCGCGAGGCCTACCGCGCCACGCACGCGGCGCTCGCCCCGCGCTACGCCGGCTACCCGATCTTCGAGCACACCATGCCGTTCAACGTCCAGCGCGCCTGGGACGAGCTCGACGGGATCGACCGTCCGCGGATCTGGACCGTCGAGCGCGACCGCGCCGTCTGGGACGAGCTCACCGCGTAGGCCTATCATCGGCGGCATGCCCGCGGGGAGCGCCCGTACCCTGGACGCCCAGGTCGCCGTCGTCGGTGCCGGGCCGATCGGGCTGACCCTCGCCGGCCGTCTCGCGCAGCACGGCCTGCGCACCCTCCTCGTCGAGCAGAACGACGGCCCCAGCGGCGAGGGCTCGAAGGCGATCTGCATGCAGCGCGAGACGCTCGAGATCTGGGCCCGGCTCGGGATCGGCGAGGCGGTGGCGCGGCGCGGCGTCCAATGGCGCATCGGGCGGACGTACTTCCGCGACCGCGAGCTGTTCAGCGTCGAGCTGCCCGGTAGCCAGGCGGATCACTTCCCGCCCTTCGTCAACATCAGCCAGAGCGAGGTCGAGGACATGCTCGTGGAACGCCTCGACCAGATCCCCGGCCTCGAGCTCCGCTGGGAGCACCGGTTGACGGGCGTCGTGCAGGATCCCGACGGCGTCAGCCTCCGCTGCGACACCCCCGACGGCGAGCGAACCTTCCGGGTCGCCTACCTGGTCGGCACCGATGGGGCCCACTCATCGGTCCGGCACCTGCTCGGCATGGGCTTTCCCGGGCACAGCCACGACGACCTGTTCCTCATCTGCGACGTTCGCGCCGCGCTGCCGTTCCCGAACGAGCGGCGCCTGTTCTTCGACCCGCCGTGGAACCGCGGCCGCCAGGTCCTCGTCCACCCCCAGCCGGACGGGGTGTGGCGCATCGACTGGCAGGTTCCACCCGGGACCGATGCCGAGGCGGAGCGCGCGAGCGGCGGCCTCGATCGGCGCATCCGCGCCGTGGTGGGCGACGAGACGCCGTACGAGCTCGTGTGGTGCACCGCCTACCGCTTCCACCAGCGGCTCGTGGAGCACTACCGATCTGGCCGCGTGCTCATCGCCGGGGACGCCGCGCACCTGATGAGCCCGTTCGGGGCCCGCGGGCTGAACTCCGGTACGGCCGATGCCGAGAACCTGGCCTGGAAGCTGGCCCTCGTGCTGCGGGGCGACGCGCCTTCGGCCCTGCTCGACTCGTACGGCGAGGAGCGACGGGCGGCCGCCGTCGAGAACCTCGATGTCACCGACCGCACCATGCGATTCATGGTCCCGCACGGACCGCTGCGCCGGCTTGCGCGGAACGCGGTCCTGCGCAGCTCGCTCCGGATCGCGGCGGTGCGCCGCTGGGTGAACTCCGGCCGGCTGGCCCAGCCGGCCGAATACGCGGGCTCCCCGGTGGTTGCCCAGCGCCACGGCCGCGACGACCTCGCCCCTCACGGTGCGGTGGCGCCCGACTTCGCATGCGAGCGAGTGGGGGCGTCACGCGAGCGCGTCACGCGGCTGCGCGACGTGGTGGGCGATGGGTTCATCCTGCTCCTCGCCGGCTTCAGCGATGCCGCCGCCGCCCGTGCGGCGGCCGTGCGTGCCTCGCGTCTCGCCTGTCCCATCCGGGTGCGGGTCGTGTCCCTCGACGCCGACCGCCCGCTCCGCGACGTCACCGTGCTGCGCGCCGCGGCCGACGGGGCGGCCCCGTACGCGGCCGGCGGTCCGCGGGCCTGGCTGCTGCGGCCCGACGGCCACGTCGCCGGCAGCCTGCCGCTGTCCTCGTCCGCCGACGTCGACCGGATCCCTGAGCTGGTCGCGTTGGCCATCGGCGCCGGTGCATCCCGGTGGGGATTAGGTGTGGATAAGTCCGCTGCGGTTGCGAAAAGTGGTGGACAACACCCCTTGCCAGGATGACGCCCGGAGGCCATGATGGCGTCGTCCCGAAGGGGCAGCTGGCCGACTGGAGATCACATCAACGGTCGCCGCGGTTCCTTCGGGACATTTCGTTGCCCGGGGGGATGAGAGCGGTCAGCGCCGCTCCTCGAGGCGGACGATGATCGCCTCCATCGCGCCCTCTGCCCCAGCTCCGTCGAGGATCGCCTGGCCACTCGCGTCGCCCGTCGCCAGGTACAGCGCGTTCCAATCGCCCGGCGCCACATCGGCCATCCGCCTCGCCTCTGCCGCTGCCCCCTCTCCCTCGGATGCCACGAACAGCTTCGGGAACTCGCCGAGCCGGCTGACGTTCCCGCGCGCCGACAGGAGGATGAGCTGGTCGACCAGCCCCGGCCACGTCGCCCCGATTTCCATGGCCGGCACCGATCCGGATCCGGCCGCCAGCACGGCAACCCGCTCGATGCCCGCGTCCTGCAGCGCCTGGATCGCTCCCAGCACGCGGCCGGCCGTCGAGCCGGCGTCGAGCGCCACCACCGTCATCCCCTCGCCGGCGAAGGTCGACGCGAGGCCATCCCAGGAGGCGGCCTCCCGGCCCGAATCGGTGACGAGGACGAGGCCGTATGGCCCGTCCCCCCAGAGACGCGCGTTCGGGTCCTCGGCGAAAGGCCACGGCGTGCCGCCGGCCGGCGGCGGTCCACACCCGGCCAGCGCGACCGCGATCGCCAGCAGGGAGACGAGGTGCAGCCGTCTCATCGGTCCGTCAGAAGGCCCACACGCCGAACGCGAAGCGCGCCGCAAAGGCCACGAACCCGGCGAGCGATACGAGGGAGATGAGGACGCGGACCCACGTCCGCCGCGCCACGAGGGCCATGAGGATCATGAGCGGGAAGAGCGTGAGCGTGTAGCGCGGGACCGAGAGCAGGAATGAGGTCGATGTGAAGAGGAGCCAGTTCCCGGCCATCCAGGCGACGTAGGACGGTCGCAGCCGGAAGGCCGCCGCAATCACTCCGACCAGCCCCAGCAGGACGAACCCCAGCTCGAGGACCGCGTACAGGAGGACGTCCTCGAGGTCCTCGGCCGCGAACCAGCCGAACGCTGTCGAGATGGCCTCCCATGGCGGGGCAGCCTCCTTGTGCCAGTGATCGCTCTGCACACGCAGGAACTCGAGCGGATCGCCGTACACCACCTGGTTGAGGCCAAGGTACGCCGCGAAGCCGACGCCCACCAGCCCGATGGCCAGCCACTCCGGCCGCAACCTGCGCTCGTCGCGAGGCGTCGTCAGCCACTGGGTGAACGCCTCGGCCGGAAGCGCCAGCAGCAGGACGAGGCCGTTGATCCGCGTCAGCGCCGCCAGCCCGCCCAGCATGCCCGCGACCCACCACCGCTCGGTCCGCGCCGCCAGGAACGAGCCGAGCACGAGCGCCAGGAACAGCGACTCGGTGTAGCCGATGTGCAGGAAGTAGGCGGTCGGGAAGGCGAGGAGGAACCACGCCGCGCGCAGGGCCACGCCCGGGGCCTCGTCCTGGCGCACGAGGCGGTACATGAGCGGCGCCACAAAGAGGGACGCCGCCGTCGCGACGAGGAGGGCGCTGAGCAGCGGGTCGCCGACGATCGCGTTCACCACCGTGGCCGCCCACGGAAAGAGGGGAAAGAAGACGATGTACAGCGGCAGGTCGCCGGGATACACGGACCGATACCCCCCCGGCCCGAAGAGATTGCCGGCGTCCTCCGCTCGGTAGCCGAAGACGACAAGGTCGAGGTAATGCGGCGCGTCCCATCGGTTCCAGACCTCGAGGGCGCCGCGTGGCTCGAACGCGCCCTGCAGCCAGGCGTAGGCTACGGCGCCGATGACGAAGACGCCGAGCTTGAGCCCCAGCGTCAGCCCGAGGAGAAGGCGGTCGGGGATGCGGTCCATGTTGCGGCGCAGTGTAGGGGCGGGGTTGGACCGCCACCCGGCCGGCTGCTACCATCTAATGCGGCCATCCGCACGGATGGCGTTCGGTCGGGGCGTGGCGCAGGTGGCTAGCGCGCAGCGTTCGGGACGCTGAGGTCGGAGGTTCAAGTCCTCTCGCCCCGACCACTTCCTCCCCCGTCGTCGTCTGCCAGGCGCTGCTGCGCGGTGCGCGGCTACTGATCGCCCGGGAATCGCCAGCCGTCAAGGCGCGATCATGGTCACGTGACGCCATACGACCTGCTGCTCGCCGCGCTGGCGTTCGTGGCGGGGGCAATCGCGGCGGTCGCGGGCTTCGGGATCGGGTCCATCCTCACCCCGGCCCTCGGCGTGGCCATCGGCATCCGCCTGGCGGTGGCGCTGGTGGCGATCCCGCACGCAGTCGCCACCGCCGTCCGCCTGTGGGCGCTGCGGGACGCAATCGACCGCGGCGTGCTGCTGACGTTCGGGATCGCCAGCGCGGTGGGCGGGCTGCTTGGCGCACTGCTCCACGCGTCGCTGGGGTCGCCGGTGCTCGGCGTCGTCCTCGGGGTGCTGCTGCTCCTGGCCGGCGGGCTGGAGCTTACCGGGCTCGGCCGCGGCCTCCGCTTCCCGGGCGGCTGGGCGATCGTCGCCGGGGTGGCGTCGGGGACGTTCGGCGGCCTCGTCGGCAACCAGGGTGGCGTCCGCTCCGCCGCACTCCTCCGTTTCGACCTCGGGCCGCGGCCGTTGGTCGCCACCGCCACCGCCAGCGCGATCCTGGTCGACGCCGCGCGCCTGCCGGTCTACGTCGTGACCGAGGGCGCGGCCATGCTCGAGCGTTGGCCGACCGTCCTCCTCCTCACCGCCGGCGTCGTGGCCGGCACGCTCGCCGGGGCGCCGCTCCTGCGACGGCTTCCTGAGCCGGTGTTCCGGCGCGGAATGGCGCTGCTGCTCGTCGTGCTGAGTGTGGCGCTCGTCGCGGGGCTCGGCCGCTGAGCGAGGAACGGCCGCGCACGAAAACGCCCGGCCGTTGCCGGCCGGGCGTTTTCGGTCTGGTGCGAGGTGGCTACTCGGCCGCCTGCACCTGCACGGCGCGATCGCCCTTCGGGCCGCGCTCGGCCTCGAAGGTGACGCTCTCGCCCCCGACCAGCCGGTCGAAGTCGAGCGACGGCGCAAGGCCGTCCTTGTGGAAGAAGTACTCCTTGCCGTCCTCGCCGGCAATGAAGCCGAAGCCGCGATCACTGATCACGCGCTTCACGGTTCCGGTGGCCATCTCGCTGGTCCCTCAACTCTCGAACTCGAACTCTTGGCACACGGCCGGCTCGAGAACGAGACCGCGAACCACTCGCCCGCACGTCGGGCTGCCGACAAGGATACGCCCTGGACGCGAATGGCGCCGGACGTGACACGATCAGACGGAGGCGAGCGCCTCTGCTGCGTCCCTCGTCACGCGCTCGTCCACGTCGGTCTCCAGGGTGCCGGCTGCATCGGTCCCGGCATCCAGCGCGCTCGGTCGGTGGTAGAAGCGCGGGGCCTCCGCCGGGTCGACGAGGTAGGTGGCCATCAGGCCCTTGCCCTTCACCTCCACCGTGCGCAGCGTGAACGGGATGCTGTCGTCGAGCAGCTCGCGGGTCGAGGCCGCAAGCTGGACCCGCCCGGGCACGCCATACGACTCCATGCGCGCCGCCACGTTGACCGTGTCGCCCCAGATGTCGTACGCGTACTTGTGCTCGCCGATGACGCCGGCCATGATCGGCCCGGAGGCGACGCCCACACGCAGCTGGATGCCACGCCGGCGCAGGCCACCCAGGCGGGCGACGGCCCGATGCATCTCGACCGCCATCTCGACCGCCGCACGCGCGTGGTCGATGCGCGGCGTCGGCGCTCCGGCGACGGAGATGTACGAATCGCCCATGGTCTTGATCTTCTCCATGCCGTGGCGCGCCGCGAGGCGGTCGAACATCGAGAAGATCTGGTTGAGGGTGAGGAGCAGCTCGCGAGACGGCGTGGTCGCCGCCAGGCCGGTGAAGTCCACGACATCGGCGAAGACGACGCTCGCCGCGGGATGGTTGTCGACGATGAGGCGCTCGCCGCGCGACAGCCGCTCGGCAACCTTCGCCGGCAGCATGTCGTGGAGCAGCTCCCGCGCCTGGTGCTGCGCGGTGAGCCGCTGGCCGTCGACGTAGCGGACGAGGAGCAGCACGATGAGCGCCGGGCCGAGCAGGTTGTAGGCGAGCAGCCACAGCGGCGGCTCGTCCCAGTGCGGTGGCACGAAGGTCGTGATCCAGTCGTCGAGCGCGATCGAGGCGATGACCATGCCGGCGTAGGCTCCGAACCACTTCAGGCTGCGGTTGCCGTCGAAGTAGAGCACCGCCGAGACCGGCGCCAGGATGCCCCAGATGAGCGGCGCCCCGCCGGCCACGAGGCCGCCGAGCGAGATGTGGCCGAGGAAGACGTACACCATGCCGGCTGTCAGCAGCGAGCCGACGACCCGGGTGAAGTCCTTCAGCCTGGCGAGGGCCAGCAGGCCGACCAGCAGGGCCACCGCGAAGTACACCGACGAGGCCGCGAGCAGCGGCCGTCCGATGGCGAAGCCGATGAGCATCCAGATCAGGCTGGCCGGGATGAGGCCGAGCATGGTGATGGCCAGGGCGTGCTTGCGGACGAGCAGGTCGCCGTCGTCGTCCGGCCGATCCCCGAGGGCGGCGACGCGGTCGATAAAGTCCTTCAGCCGGTCGTACGGAGTCGCGAGGTCCACGGTCGGTTGCCTCTCTATCGGTTCCCCAGTGCGTGGACGATAGGCCGCCGCCCGGCTGAATCCCACGGCCATTCGACCGCATCGGCCATACGTCATCTGGCGGAGCGCAGATCTGGACCGATTCCTGCAATCGGAGGCGCCGACCAACGATCACACTGCCAGGGGAGGACCGATGGACGCAATCGCACTGCTCAAGGACGACCACGACGCGCTGAAGAAGCTGCTCGACGAGATCAAGGAGACGACCGACCGGGCCGAGAAGACGCGTGGCGAGCTGTTCAGCCGGATCAAGATGGAGCTCACCGTGCACGAGGTCATCGAGGAGGAGATCTTCTATCCCGCCCTGAAGGAGCACCCGAAGGCGAAGGAGATCGTCCTCGAGGGCTACGAGGAGCACCACGTCGTCGACGAGATCATGGGCGAGCTCGAGGGCCTCGACCCGACCGACGAGTCCTTCGGCCCGAAGGCGAAGGTCATGGCCGAGAACATCGAGCACCACATCGAGGAAGAGGAGGGCGAGATGTTCAAGCAGGCCCGCCAGGTCTTCGACGCCGATGAGCTCGCCGAGCTCGGCGAACGCATGGCGCAGCGCAAGGAGACGGCGCGCCAGGAGCTGTTCGGCGCGGTGGGCTAGCGGAGCGGTGACGGGCGACCTACGCTGTCGCCCGTCACCCACCCGAGGACGCCGCCGATGATCGATCCCCATCCGCTCGAGATCTGGGATCTCTGGTACCCCGGAGCCGCTGCCACCGGCCTGCCGTTCGCGCGCGGCCGCCTCGACCCCACCGACGTGCTCTGGGTCCACGCCGCCCCGAAGAAGCTCGACGTGACTGTCCGCCGCCTGGACGGGCCGATCCGCGCCCGCTCCGAGGTGACGCGCGACGGCGGCTACCTGCCCATGACCCGCCTGGCGGTGGAGGGCGGCGCGGTCGTCCGCGAGGACCGCTGGCCGGGCGAGGGAGACATCGGCGCGCTCGTCATCCTGCCGGGGGGCGAGGTCGGCACCCTCGTCGAGTGGTGGAACGCCGCCGACGGCCGCGAGTGGCGATGGCGGGTCGAGTTCTACAACCACCGCTGAGCGTGAGCGATCCGCTGATATCGGACAGCGACCGCTCGGTCCGCTCCGACAGGCTCGAGATGATCCTCCTCACCCCCGAGCAGCTTGACCGGGTGGCGGCCGGTGACGCGGCCGGTATGGCGGCGGAATGCGACGCCGCGATGGGCCGGGAGTGGGTCGACGAGGTGCGCGGCCTGGCGGAGATGCGCGCCAGGCAGGTCCGCGAGCGGCCCTCAGACGCCCCCTGGCTGCTGCGCGCCATCGTCCGCGACGAGCCCGGGTTGCCGCGCGAGGCGATCGGCTACCTGAACTTCCACGGCGCGCCGAGCGAGTCGGGGCAGGTCGAGATCGGGTACACGCTGCTGCCGGCGGCCCGCGGCCGGGGCTACGCCGTCGAGGCGGTGCGGGCCATGTTCGATTGGGCGCAGCGCGTGCACGGCGTGCGGCGCTTCCGCGCCAGCGTGGCGCCGGACAACGAGCGCTCGCTGAACCTCATCGGCAAGCTCGGCTTCGTCCACACCGGCGAGCAGTGGGATCCCGACGACGGGCGCGAGCTCGTGTACGAGCTCGAGATCGGGCCCGAGGACTGACCGGACCGATGGACCCCACCGTGTCG
>Ga0299913_10002493_pt1 | contig 14556 bp, 14 predicted proteins | sample RVTome_9_FD_201360 | JGI IMG/M metagenome (GOLD analysis project Ga0299913, IMG submission 201360) | Soil microbial communities from uranium-contaminated site in the Upper Colorado River Basin, Wyoming, United States - RVT155D38 (version 2) ... | reverse complement strand
GGCGAGCGGCTCCGAGCCGGGGTCGACGGCGACCTCGACAGCCGGGAAGCGGGGCACCAGGAACGCCACTGCTTCGGATACCGGACCGGCGAGGTCGAGGCGCTCGCGCGGCGCCCGCGCCGGGTCGGAGAAGGCGAGGACCCTGTGGAGGATGGTCGCCGCCCGCTCCAGGCCGTCGCGAATCCTCCGGGCGTGCTGCCGCGCCCGCTCCACCCTGCCGGCGGCGAGATCGCTCTCCAGGAGCCCGAGGAAGTTCCCCATCCCCTCCAGCGGGTTGTTCACCTCGTGGGCGACGCCGGCGGCGAAGCGCCCGACGCTGGCCAGGCGTTCGCTGTGCAGCAGCCCGCGCTCCAGCTCCCGCACGCGCCTCTCCTGCTCGGCGCGCGCCTCGGCGGCGACGCGGCTGCGGGTCTGACGAAGGGCGACGAAGACCACCGCCGAGACCGCCAGGACCACACCGAGGTTCCACACCACGGTGCGCCGGTACCGTCCGGCCAGAGCCGCCACCGAGCGCTCCACCTCGCTGCTGCCCTGGGTACCGGACACCCAGCCGGCCAGGGGCGGGGTCCAGCGATCGTCCCGCACCGCGGCCGCCGCCATCAGTCGGCCGTCGGCTGCCGGCTCCGGAGGCCGGGCGGCGTGGAAGGCGAGATCCTCCAGCCCGACCTGGTCCGCCGCCGGCAGCAGCGCGCGCACGTCGATCCGGCTCTCCAGTCGGGCCCCGCCGCTCCCTCCGACGCTCCAGCTGGCGCTCAGCAGGCCCGGAGCGGCCGCCTCCGCGGCTGCCGCCGGACCCAGGACGGTGGGGACGCCGCCCTGCCGGCCGACGACGATCGCGCCCTCGGCGGCCTCGCCGACCTGGAGCACGAGTCGCTCCACCGCGTCATGAGCCTGCAGGAAGAGCAGCAGAGCCCCCTCGGCGTCCAGCCGCCCCCAGCGACGGGCGACCGGGTCCTCGCTCCCCAGCCGCTCGGCCAGCACCTCGAGGGCCGGCGACTCGCCGAGGAAGGCGAGATCGCTGCGCAGGTTGGCCAGCCGCGCCTGCAGGCCCTGGCCCTGGGCGTTCACGCGCAGCGTCAGATCGCGACGCGCCAGCGCCCTGGCGTCACGGCGCGCCGAGAGGATCTCCCAGATCGCGGCCACGTTGACCAGCGAGAGCCCTACGAGCAGCACCCAGGTCAGGCCCGGGGCTCCCCAACGCGTGGACAGAAGTCGGCGAGTGCTCATCGGCGGGGCCCGCGCGATCGTAGCAGCGCCCGGACGCGGCAAGCACCGGGCGAGCGGCAGGGCCACGGCCCGGGGCCTCGTGCCGACGGGCTCCAACGGCCAGCCCGCGGAGGGAGCTCGTCAGCCCTCGAAGGAATCGACCGCCTCGTCCTCGCTGTCGAAGACGTCGAAGACGGTGATCAGCTGGGTGATCTGCAGGATGTCCTGCACCTTCGGGGGCAGCCCCACGAGCTTCAGCTGTCCGCCGCGATGGGTCACCGTGGTGTAGGCCGAGACCATCTCGCCGATCCCCGACGAGTCCACCGTGCTCACGTTGGTCAGGTTGATCAGGATCTTCTTGGCCCCAGCGTCGAGCGCCTCGTGAACCGCCTCGCGAAGGGCCACGTCTCCCACCCCGATGGTGATCTTCCCCTTGGGCTCGAGGATCGTGATGCCCTCGCGGTGGCGCGCCGATATCTTCATCCCTGCTCCTCCTCCTCCTGATCGCCCCCCTCGGCCTTCGAGGACGGCGAGAGTTTCTTGCGCAACGTCACGACCGTCCCGCCCTCGGGCCGGAAAGTGTACTCGATGTCGTCCATGAACTTGCGCATGAAGAAGATGCCGCGACCGTTCGGGCGCAGCAGGTTGTCCGGAGAGAGCGGATCAGGCAGGGACTTGGGGTCGAAGCCCTCTCCCTGGTCGGCGACGCGCACGACGACGGTATCGTCCTCGATCCCGAAGTCGACCTCGACCTGCTTGTCCGGGTCGTTCCGGTTCCCGTGCTTGATGGCGTTGGCCACCGCCTCCCGCACCGCGATGCCGATCCAGTGCGAGGTGTCCTCGGACAGCGCCAGCTGGCCCAGGGAGGCCTCGACGGCAATTTGCACCAGCTCGATGTTCTCGAGCCGACTGGCGATCGCCAGATGCACCTGCTGTGAATCCGCGGCCATGAAGCGGCCGGAGTCTAGCAAACGACGGGTCCGATCGGACGGTCACCCGGAGCCGGCGCGCGCCAGCATGTCGACGGCCCGCGGCAGGATGATCAGGAGCTGCACCGCGTCGAAGACCGCGTGGGCGACGATGGCGGCGAGCAGGTTGCGCCGCCACCAGACCAGGGCGGCGAAGATCAGCGACAGCATGGTGATGCCGACCAGCATCAGGGGCTGCTGGTAGGAGGAGTGCGCCAGGACGAAGAGCGCCGTCGAGGCGGCCACGCCGCTGCGCGGCTGCAGGAAGCCGCGAAAGAAGAGCTCCTCGAAGACGCCGGCCGACAGGCTGACGCCGAGCCGCAGGGCGATCGACAGCGAGGCGATCCACGGCACCACCGCCGGCGGCTCCGTGGGAAGCAGATCCTCGGCGCCCACCGCGACCAGGGTCAGGGCAACCGCCACCATCGAGGCGATCACCACGAGCCAGGCGCCGAGCCCCGCCGCCACCCCCAGCCCGAGCTCGACCACCGGCCGCCGCGTCCGCAGACCGAGCTCGAGGCTCCAGCGCTCCGCGCCGTGGCCGAGGACGAGCCAGACGACGAGGAAGAGGGCGAAGAGGGCGTGGAGGGCGAAGAGCCCCCAGAGCGGTCCCTGCTCGAGGGAGACGGGCGGGGCCTGGCCGAGCGTGGCGAGGGGGGCGAACACCGCGACCCAGAGCACCAGGCAGAGCAGGCCCATGGCCAGGGAGCGCCGCCAGGGACCGGCCGCGCGTTCGGGGCGGAAACCCGGCGGCAGGAGCCCGGCGCGCGCCGTCGCCCAGTCGATCGCCAGGCTGGCGGCGAGCGCCAGCAACCCGCTGACGAGCATCACTCCCGGCGCCTCACCGTCTGCGCGTGCGGAAGGACTGCAGCATCCGTTGGGCGCCCACCAGCCGCATCAGCCGCCGGTTCCGGTTCTGCAGCTCCTTCTGGTCGTCGAGCGACGGCTGGTTTCCGCGCACCTCGCGGACGCGACGCTCGAGCTCGAAGGAGAGCTGGTCCAGCTCGGCCACGTGGAGACGCACGAAGGTGCGCTCCGTCACCAGCAGGTAGCCCTCGCCGATGTCCCGCACCATCGCCCACGCGCTGCCGCTCGGGAAGGTCACTCGGCGATCTTATCCGGCGCGACCGCATGCTAGACTCCCGCCTCCTGGGGGCCGATTCTCCGGTCTCCGTCCCTGCCACCTCGACGGTCCAAGGAGGTATCCCGTGACCCGCTTCCCAGGCGTGGATTTCCTGGAGATCGACTCGCTGCTCTCCGAGGAGGAGCGGCTGGCGCGAGACACCGTCCGCCGCTTCGTCGACGACGAGGTCAAGCCGATCATCGAGGAGTGCCACGAAGAGGCCCGCTTCCCCATCGAGCTGATCCCGGGGATGGCGGCGCTCAACCTCTTCGGGGCCACCATCGACGACTACGACCTGCCCGGGCTCAACAACGTCGCCTACGGTCTCATCATGCAGGAGCTCGAGCGCGGCGACTCGGGGCTGCGGTCGTTCGTCTCGGTGCAGAGCGCGCTGGTGATGTACCCGATCCACACCTTCGGCTCCCAGGAGCAGAAGGACCGCTGGATCCCGGCACTGGCCGCCGGCGAGGCCATCGGCTGCTTCGGCCTCACCGAGCCCGACTTCGGCTCCAACCCCGGAGGCATGCGCACGACCGCCCGCCGCGAAGGCGACGAGTGGGTCCTCGACGGGGCCAAGCAGTGGATCACCAACGGGACCCTCGCCGACGTGGCGGTGGTGTGGGCCAGGACCGCGGAGGGGATCCGCGGCTTCCTGGTCGAGAAGGGCACCCCGGGCTACACGGCGACCGACCAGCACGGCAAGTTCTCCCTGCGGGCGTCGGTGACCTCCGAGCTCGGTTTCCAGGGCTGCCGCATCCCCGCCGAGAACATCCTCCCCGGTGCGTTGGGTCTCAAGGGTCCGCTGATGTGCCTCAATCAGGCGCGCTACGGCATTGCCTGGGGGGGCCTCGGCGCCGCGATGGACTGCTACGTCACGGCGCTCGAGTACGCCAAGGAGCGGATCCAGTTCGGCGGTCAGCCGATCGCCTGCCATCAGCTGGTGCAGGACAAGCTCGTGTGGATGGTCTCCGAGATCAGCAAGGGACAGCTCCTGGCGCTCCAGATCGGTCGCCTCAAGGACGAGGGCAAGGTCAAGCACTACCAGATCTCGCTCGGCAAGCGGAACAACGTCTGGGTGGCGCGGGAGAGCGCCAAGCTGGCGCGCGAGGTCCTCGGCGGCAACGGCATCGTCAACGACTATCCGGTGATTCGGCACATGCTCAACATCGAGTCGGTCTACACCTACGAGGGCACGCACGACATCCACAACCTGATCATCGGCGAGGCGATCACCGGGCACGCGGCCTTCAACCCTCCGGAGAGGACGACCGCGGCCGAGCCGGTCGGGGTCGGGAGCGACTGGTGAGCTTGGAGCGAGGCTTCGAGCAGGACTTCGTCCGCGTCACCGAAGCCGCCGCCATCGCCGCCGCCCACACGATGGGGCTGGGACGGCGCAACCACTCCGACCGCGTCGCCGTCGAGGCCATGCGCGAGGAGCTCGATCGCCTGCCGATGGCGGGTCGGATCGTCATCGGCGAGGGGGAGCGGGACGAGGCACCGATGCTGTACGTCGGAGAGGAGCTGGGCCGCGGGGGCGTCGAGGTCGACATCGCCGTCGATCCTCTCGAGGGCACGAATCTCTGCGCCACCGGGGCGTCCGGGGCCATCGCCGTGCTGGCGGCCGCCGAGCGCGGCGGCCTGCTCCACGCTCCGGACATCTACATGGACAAGCTGGTCGTCGGCCCGACCGGGAAGGGCGCCGTCCACCTCGACGCGCCGGTGGCCGAGAACCTGAGCAACCTGGCCCGCGCCTTCGACCGCGACGTCTCGGATCTCACCATCACGGTGCTCGACCGCGAACGCCACGAGCGTCTGATCGCCGACATTCGCGAGGCAGGCGCCCGCATCCGGCTGATCGGTGACGGCGACCTCTCGGCAGGCATCGCGGCGGCGGTCCGGGGCAGCGGCATCCACGCCGTGATGGGCACCGGCGGCGCGCCGGAGGGCGTCATCACCGCCGCCGCCATGCGCTGCCTGGGAGGTGAGATCCAGGCGCGGCTGACGCCGCTCGACGACGCTCAGCGCCGGCGGGTCGACGAGCTCGGCATCGTCGACCTCGAGCGCCTGTACACCACCGAGGACCTCGCTCCGGGCGAGCAGATCCTGCTCAGCTCGACGGCGGTGACCGGCGACGGCGTCCTCGCCGGCGTGCGCTTCTTCGGTCACGGCAGCCGGACGTCGACGCTGTTCATGTCGCTGCCGCGCAAGCAGATCCGCTTCATCGACACCATCCATCGCGACAAGATCGGCGCGCCCGTGCTCTTCTGATGATCAAGCCGGATCGCTGGATCCGCCGCTGGGGGGCGGCGGGCGGCGTCGAGCCGTTCGTTCCCGAGCAGGTCAACGCCGCGAGCTACGACCTGCGGGTCGGCGAGCACTGGATCTGTCCGACCCGCGACCCCGAGGAGTTCGCGGCACCCAGCGTCAAGCTCTTTCCGGGCGAGGTGGTGCTCGCCTGCTCGCTCGAGTACGTCCGCATCCCGCGCAACGTCGCCTGCGATCTGAAGCTCAAGTCCACACTGGGCCGGCTGTGGATCAACCACTCCCTCGCCGGCTGGTGCGATCCGGGCTTCGAGGGCAACATCACCCTGGAGCTCCAGAACCTGGGCCCTCAACCCTTCGTGCTGGAAGCGGGACGGCGCATCGCCCAGCTCATCTTCATCGGCATGGAGGAGGAACCGGAGACCGCGTACGGCGATCCCGGCTCGGACAGCCATTACCAGGGGCAGATCGGCACCACGCGAGCCTGGGAGTAAGATCCGGCCACCGTGGGCAACGCGCTCCACATCGCGGGGACGCTCGGGTCCTCGGACTTCCCCGACCTCCTCCAGTGGCTGGCTCGGGCCGGCCAGAGCGGCACCCTGGTGGTCACTCGCAGGGGCACCGACCGTAAGGTCGAGAAGCGGTTCGTCTTCTCGAAGGGCCGCGTCGTCGCGACGGCCTCGACCGAGCCCGAGGAGTACCTGGGCCACTTCCTCGTCGGTCACGGCTATCTCGACGAGACGCTGCTCGCCAAGGCGATCGAGATGCAGCAGACCAACCGCATGCTGCTCGGCAAGATCCTGCTCACCCTCGGCGCCATCGGCGAGGAAGACCTCGACGAGATGCTGCGGATGAAGGCCGAGGAGACGGTCTACGACGTCTTCACCTGGGAGGACGCCGAGTTCGAGTTCCAGCCCGGGCGGATGCCTGAGCTGGCCATGGTGCCGCTGGACCTCGACGTCGAGAGCCTGCTGCTGCACGGCGCGCAGCGGGCCGACGAATGGGCGTCGGTGCGGAAGCTGATCCCCTCGAGTCACTGCGTGCCGGTGGCGGTCGGCGAGCTGCTGGCCGCGGAGGGCGGCTCGGCGCAGGCGATCCTCGACCTGGTCAACGACGACCGTACGGTCGAGGAGATCGCGTTGCAGTGTCATCGCAACCATTTCGCGGTCAGCCGCGTCCTGGCGCAGAAGGTCCGGGAGGGCGATCTCAAGATCGTCAGACCGCGGCGGATCGAGGTCGAGGCGCCCCGCGAGGCGGCGGTCGAGGGGCCCCACCAGCTCCTGCGCCTGGCCCTCCAGGACCTGAGCGCCGGCGAGCTCGAGGCGACGCTGCGGCGGCTGCAGGAGGCGCGCGAGAGCTCGGCGGACAACGGGACGGCCGGGGAGCTCGCCGCGCAGGTGGAGCAGCGCATCCGCGGAGCGCTCGAGAAGGCGGGCCTGACCTCCGACGCCGTCCTCGAGCTGGCCCACGGAACGCCCGACGCGAGCTCCAGCCTCTCGGCCCAGGAAGGCTTCCTGCTCTCGAGGATCGACGGCCGGTACGACATCCGGGCGATCTGCAAGATCACGCCGCTGCCCGCTCTCGAGACGCTGGTGGCCCTCTGGAAGCTCCTGCGCGCCGGGCACATCCGGCTGCGCTGACCTCCCCGTCCTGTCCCGGCCGGGCCGCGGGACCCGGTCCCTTCGCGCCGGCGCCGCCTGCCGGCCCCCCTAGCTCCTCCAAGGCCAGGGACGGGAGACCTCGCGATTCCCCTCCTCGGCAAAGCGCAAGGGCCAGAGGGCGTGCTCGGCCGCGTAGGCCACGCCGACGCGGGTTCCCGTGACGATCCGGCCCGGGCGCGCGGGCCGGCCCTGGGTGATGGTCAACGGCCCGCGCTGGAGGGGGCTCCCGTTGAGGCCGAGGTCGACGGCCAGGGCCTGGCAGAGCTTCGCGGGCCCGCCGGCGATCTGCCCGGCGAGGATCCGGTTCGTGAGGGCACGCCGGCGCGCCATCGCCTCGAGCCCTTCGACCGGCTCGCCGGCGCGGATCAGCACGGCGGTGCCGTCGGAGGAGTCGCCGGTCACGGCGTTCAGCATGTGGTGCATGCCGTAGACGAAGTAGACGTAGGCACGGCCGCCGTCGCGGTAGAGCGCCGCGGTGCGCCCGGTCCGACGCCCGCCCCAGGCATGGCTGGCGCGGTCGACCTCGCCGAGGTAGGCCTCGGTCTCGACGATGCGCAGGACCGCGCGCCCGCCGTCCAACCGGCGCACGAGGAACCTGCCGAGCAGGTCAGGGGCCACCTCCCGCGCCGGACGGCGGTAGAAGGCGGCGGGCAGCGGCGTCATCTCGTCCATGGGCAGCCGATGATACGCACCGGGGCCGGGCCGTGCCCCTCCGGGCGCGGCTATACTGCCGCGCCATGGCAGGACTGCCCGAGCTCTGGCGCGAGCTGCCCCCGGCCCTGGCCCGGGGCTGGGACGCCGAGCGCCCGTGGGACCTCCTCGGCGCGACCCTCGACGCCGCCCTCGACGAGCTGCCATCGGAACGGATCGAGAGCGCCGTGGGACCCGACGTCCACCTCTCCGGCGACCGCATCGTCATCGAGAAGGGCGCGCGCCTCGCCCCGGGGGCCGTCATCGAGGGGCCGGTGTATCTGGGCGAGGGCTCCACCGTCCGCCCGGGGGCCTACCTGCGCGGCGGGGTCTGGCTGGCCGCCGGCGCGCTGGTGGGGGCGAACACCGAGGTCAAACGGTCTATCCTGCTCGCCGGCGCCAGGGCTCCCCACCTGGCCTACGTCGGGGACTCCGTCCTCGGTCGCGAGGCGAACCTCGGGGCCGGCACGATCCTTTCCAACTTCCGCCACGACGGCCGCGAGATCGTCATTCCGCACGGCGACGAGCGCCTGGCCACCGGCCGCCGCAAGCTGGGCGCCCTGCTCGGCGACGGCGTCCACACGGGCTGCAACTGCGTGCTGCACCCCGGGTGCGTGGTCGGCGCCGGCACATCGCTCTACCCCGGCGTCCACCTGCGGGCGGGGGTCTACCCGGCCCGCCGGCTGATCAAGCTCCGCCAGCAGCTCGAGGTCGTGGAGGTCACCTGACCGCCGTCACCCGCCTTCGCTGACAGCCGTCTCTTTCCGCCGCCTTCGGGGCGGGAGACAATGTGGCGCCGATGAACGCCGACGACCGCCTCGAGCAGCTCCGCATCGACCGTGACGACGAGCCCGCCGGCCCGTCCGCGGCCTGGCGCATCGCCGTCGTCCTCGGGGTGGTCGTCCTGCTGGCCGGCGCCGTCGCGTGGTGGCTCGGCCGCGAGCGGGCACCGCGGGTCGAGACGGCAACGGTGCGCTCGGCGGGTTCGGAGGGGTCTCTCTCGGTGCTCGACGCCTCGGGCTACGTCGTCGCCCGCCGCCAGGCCACGGTCTCCTCCAAGATCACCGGCCGCATCGTCGAGGTCCTCGTCGAGGAGGGCCAGGCGGTGGGCGAAGGCGACGTCCTGGCCCGCCTCGACGACGCCGTGGCCTCCCGTGAGCTGGCCCTCTCCCGGGCGGAGCTCGCGGCCGCCGCGAGCGCCCTCAAGGAGATCGAGGTGCGGCTGCGCGAGGCCGGGCTCGAGCTCGAGCGCGCCCGCGATCTGCGGCAGGCGGGCGTGGCCAGCCAGTCGGCACTCGACATGGCCGAGGCCGAGGCGGATTCGCTGGCGGCGCGGCTGGAGTCGGCCCGCGACGAGGTCGCGGTGGCCGGGCGCAGGGTGGCGCTGGCAGAGCAGGCAGTCGAGGACACCTTCATCCGCGCACCGTTCGACGGCGTCGCGATCTCCAAGGACGCCCAGCCCGGGGAGATGATCTCGCCGGTCTCCGCCGGGGGCGGGTTCACCCGCACCGGGGTGTCGACGATCGTCGACATGGGCTCGCTCGAGATCGAGGTCGACGTCAACGAAGCCTTCATCCAGCGGGTCGAGCCGGGTCAGGAGGTGCTCGCAACCCTCGACGCCTACCCCGACTGGCGGATCCCGGCGCGGGTGATCACCACCGTGCCCGCCGCCGATCGCCAGAAGGCGACCTTCAAGGTCCGCATCGCCTTCCAAGAGCTCGGCGACTCGCGGATCCTGCCCGACATGGGGGTCAAGGTGGCCTTCCAGGCGGAGGTCGACGAGGCCGAGGCCGCTCCCGGACCGAGCCTGCTGGTGCCGCGGGGGGCGATCCGCCGAGAGGGCGACGTCACGGTCGTCTTCGTCGTGCGCGACGGCACGGTCGAGCGGCGGGCGGTGACCGAGGGTCGAGTGACCGGGAGCGACGCCGAGGTGCGCGCCGGCCTCCGCGAGGGCGAGATCGTCGTCGTCTCGCCGCCCGAGCAACTGAAGGACGGCGACCCCGTAAAGACCGAATGAGGGCGAGCCGATGAGATGCCCCGCCGCCTCGCGCGCGACGAGCACCGGACCATCCACCCTTCGGAGGAGACAGCCGTGAGCGACAGCCTGGTCGTGATCCGCGACGTGCACAAGATCTACCGACGGGGCGGCGAGACGATCGACGTCCTCCAGGGCCTCGACCTCGACGTGCCGGCCGGCGACTTCCTGGCCCTGATGGGCCCCTCGGGGTCGGGCAAGACGACGCTGCTGAACGTGATGGGCGGCCTCGATCGCGCCACCTCCGGCCGCGTCGTGGTCGGCGGCAAGGATCTGACGACGGCGAGCCGCCGCGAGCTGGCCCGCTGGCGGGCGCGCCACGTCGGCTTCATCTTCCAGTTCTACAACCTCCTGCCGGTGCTGACGGCGGAGCGCAACGTCGAGCTACCGTTGCTGCTGACCGGGCTCTCTCGCGCCGAGCGTCGCCGGCGCGCCCGCACCGCCCTCGAGCTCGTCGGGCTCGCCGACCGCGCCGGCCACTACCCCGGCCAGCTCTCGGGCGGCCAGGAGCAGCGGGTGGGAATCGCGCGCGCGATCATCAACGATCCGACGATCCTGCTCGCCGACGAGCCGACCGGCGACCTCGACCGCGCGACCGGGGACGAGATCCTCGACCTGCTGGCCGCGCTCAACGAGCGCCACGGCAAGACCGTGGTGATGGTCACCCACGATCCGCGCGCCGCCGAGCGGGCGAAGCGGACGCTGCACCTGGACAAGGGGACGCTGGTCGCGGAGGCCGCCGCGTGAAGTACCTCCACCTGCTCTGGCGCAACCTCATGCGCAGGAAGGTGCGCACGACCTTCACCTTCCTCTCCATCGTCGTCGCCTTCTTCCTCTTCGGGCTCCTGATGGCGGTGAGGAACGGCTTCGACGCCGGCATCGAGATCGCCGGCCAGAACCGCCTGCTGACCATCCACAAGGTGTCGATCATCCAGCCGTTGCCGATCCGCTACGTAGAGCAGATCCGCGGCATTCCGGGTGTGGCGGCGGCGACGCACGCCAGCTGGTTCGGCGGCGTCTACCAGGATCCCAAGAACTTCTTCGCCCAGATCGCCGTGGACCCGGCGGAGTACCTCCGCCTCTACCCCGAGCTCGTCCTCGCCGAGGAGCAGAGGGAGCGCTGGATCGCGACCCGCACCGGCGCCGTCGCCGGCGCCGCCCTGGCGCGCCGTTTCGGTTGGGAAGTGGGCGACAAGATCCCCATCCAGCCGACGTTCTGGCGGCCGCGGGACGGCGGCCCGGCCACCTTCACCTTCGACCTCGTGGGCGTCTACGAGGGAGCGACCCCCGACGTCGACGCGAGCCAGTTCTTCTTCCAGTACGACTTCTTGAAGGAGCGCGTGGGCGATCCCGGACTGGTCGGCTGGTACGTCCTCGAGGTCGAGGCCCCGGAGCACGCCGACCAGGTCGCCCAGGCGATCGACGCGCGCTTCGCCAACTCCCCCGCCGAGACCAAGACGACGACGGAAAAGGCCTTCATGCAGGGCTTCGCCAAGCAGATCGGCGACACCGGGGCGATCCTGATGGCGATCGTGGCGATCGTCTTCTTCGTCATCCTGCTGATCGCCGGCAACACCATGGCGCAGGCGGTGCGCGAGCGCACGGCCGAGCTCGGCGTCTTGAAGACCCTGGGCTTCTCCGACAGCGGGGTGCTGGGCCTCGTGCTGGGCGAGGCCCTGTTGCTCACCGTCGTGGCGGGCGGGCTCGGCCTGGCGCTGGTCTGGCTGGCGGCGCCGGGGCTGCGCTCGCTGGTCGAGACCTTCCTGCCGGTCTTCTACGTGCCCGGCGAGGCTCTCGCCGCGGGCGCCGGGCTGGCGGCCCTCCTGGGGCTCGCCAGCGGCGGCATCCCGGCCTGGCTCGCGATGCGGCTCGAGATCGTCGACGCCCTGAGGAGGCGGTGAGGTGCGCTCCCTGCGACAGGCCGTGGCCGTCACCCTGGTCAACCTCAAGAGCCTGCGCCAGCGGCTCGGTTCCTCGGCGGTCGCCGTCGTCGGCTTCGCCGGCGTAGTGGCCGTCTTCGTCGCCGTCCTCTCGATCGCCGAGGGCTTCCGTCAGGTGATGGCGAGCGGCGGCTCGGAGGAGACGGCGATCGTGCTGCGCGGCGGCAGCGACAGCGAGATGTCGAGCGGCTTCGAGCTCGAGCAGACGCGGATCGTCAAGGAGACCCCGGGTATCCTGCGCGGCCCCGACGGACCGGTGGCCTCGGCCGAGCTCTTCGTCGTCGTCGACGTGCCCAAGAAGAGCACCGGCACCGACGCCAACGTCCCCCTGCGCGGGGTCGAGCCGGCCGCCTTCGCCGTGCGGCCGGAGCTCTCGATCGTCGAGGGCCGGCGCTTCGAGGCCGGCCGCAACGAGGTGATCGCCGGGGTCGCCGCGGCGCGCCAGTTCGCCGGGCTCGAGGTCGGCAACCGGTTGCGCTGGGGCGAGGCGACCTGGGAGGTGGTCGGCCTCTTCGAGGCGGATGGCGGCATCGCCGAGTCGGAGATCTGGACCGACGCCCGGGTGCTGCAGCCCGCCTACCGCCGTGGCTCGACCTTCCAGTCGGTCTACGCCCGGCTCGAGTCGCCGACGGCCTTCCAGCCCTTCAAGGACGCGCTGACCGCCGACCCGCGGCTCGAGGTCGACGTCGAGCGGGAGAGCGACTTCCTGGCCGCGCAGTCGCGGGTGCTCCGCCAGTTCGTCGGCACCCTCGGCAACCTGATCGCCCTCCTCATGGCGATCGGCGCCACCTTCGGCGCCCTCAACACGATGTACTCCGCGGTCGCAGCCCGCACTCGCGAGATCTCGACCCTTCGCGCCCTCGGCTTCCAGGGCGGCCCCGTCGTCCTCTCCGTTCTCGCCGAGTCCCTCGCCCTGGCCCTCGTCGGCGGCCTCCTCGGCGGCGGCCTCGCCTACCTCGCCGTCCACGGCTACCAGACCGCCACCATCAACTGGCAGACCTTCAGCCAGGTCGCCTTCAGCCTCACCGTCACCCCCCGCCTCCTCGTCGCCGGCCTCTTCTACGCCCTCGTCATGGGCTTCTTCGGCGGCCTCTTCCCGGCGCTGCGGGCGGCGCGGATCCCGGTGGCGGAGGGGCTGCGGCGGGGCTGAGGAGAACACCCGAGGGCGGCAGCCCGATCAGCGCGGCTGCCGGGCCGCGAGCAGTCGCGCGGGCTCCGGGAGGGCCGTCAGATAGCGGCGCGACGCCGGCGGGAGCCGAGCCGTGAGGGCGGCGGCGCGCGCCGCCGCCTCCCGGGCACCGGGCACGTCTGCCGATAGCGCCCGCAGCCCGGCCAGGGAGCGGAGGGTCACCGCGGTCTGGGGGAAGGCGCTTGCGGCGTGGATCTCGGCCTCCCGGAGGGCCGCGGCGAGGCCGGGGCCGGCGGCGGACGGATCGGCCCGGGCGAGGGTCAGCACCTCGAGCAGGCGGGCTGCGGCGCGCTCGTCGCCAGCGAAAGGGGCGGCGGAGGCGGCGGCGCGGAAGTAGGCGGCGGCGCTCTCGGCGTCGCCGGCCTCGAGGGCCGCCACGCCGCCGAACCAGGCGATGGGGACGAAGCGGCCGGCGGCGTCGGAGGCCTCCCGCCATGCGGCAACGGCCCGCTGCTCGACGGGGTCGAGCTCGGCCTCGAGCGCGGCGGACCGTTCCTCGAAACGGGTGACGGCGGCCGCGTTGTTGCGGCCGAGGGGGGCGTCGCGGAAGAACGCGGCCATCTTGCGGGTGAGCAGGTAGGCGTCGAGCCGGTTCCAGCCGAGCGCGTGGGCGACGGCCGGCCAGGCCACGCCCTCGGCGTCGGCCGGGGAAAGCCCGTCCACGACGCCGGTCTCGGCGACGGCGTGCAGGAGGGTCGCGGCCAGCAACGCCTGGCCCTCGAGGTTCGGGTGCAGGTGGTCGGCGAAGAGGTCCCAACCCGGCGGGCCGTCGACGGCGGCGGCGAAGGCGGCCTCGGCGTCGGCCAGGCCCACCCGCTCTTTGGTGGAGACGCGGCGGATCAGCTCGCTGACCGCACCGGGGGCCCGCCAGGGCATGCTATCGAGGTCACGGGCCCGGGCGTAGAGCGCGCCGGCCTCGGCCTCGTCCCGACCCTCCAGCGCGCGCGCCAGGGCGTAGGCGACTCCGGCGTGGCGCGGGGCCGCAGCGGCGAGCCGGGCGAGCTCGTCGGGCGCGGCGTCGTGGGCGGCGGCCGCCGCGGCGGCCACCTCGGGCAGCAGGTCCCCTTCCCAGGAGCCGATCGGGGCCAGGTCGCGCAGGTTGGAGGCCACGGTCGAGAGGACCGCGGGGACCCCGCGCCGCCTGGCCTCGCCGGCAATGGCCCGGAGGTTGGTCTCGAGGTTGCGCTGGGCTCGCGCGTGCAGGGGCCCGCCGGGCTCGACCGCTTCGACCCCGGCCATCACCTCCACCAGCTCCGGACCGCGCGCCTCCGGCCGCGAGCGCACCAGCAGGGGCCGGAGCCCCTGCCAGAGGGCTAGCCGGCGCAGGGCGTAGACCGCGCGCATCGTCCGAACGCTCGACCCCATCCGCTGCCAGGAGGCGACCCCGGCGGCGCCGAAGAGCTCGTTGTGGCCGGTGTAGACGACGAGCAGGTCGGGCTCGAGCTCGCGAAGGGCCCGGGTCGAGAGCTCACGCACGGGGTA
>Ga0299913_10002491_pt1 | contig 14560 bp, 8 predicted proteins | sample RVTome_9_FD_201360 | JGI IMG/M metagenome (GOLD analysis project Ga0299913, IMG submission 201360) | Soil microbial communities from uranium-contaminated site in the Upper Colorado River Basin, Wyoming, United States - RVT155D38 (version 2) ... | reverse complement strand
GCTCCTACCCGCGGATCCTGCGGCACCGGCTCGACGCGCTGATGGGCGAGCTGGGCGAGGAGCATCCGTCGATCGTCGAGCTGCTGAGCATCATCACGAGCCTCGATCGCCTGCCCGCCCGCACCGACCTCGACCCGGACAGCATCGCCGAACGCCAGCGCGAGAAGGAAGTGGCGAAGCGCCGGCTCTCCGCGCTGGTGATCGGCAGCACGGAGATCCGCGCGTTCGTGGACGAGAACGTGCGTCTCTTCAACGGCGAGCCCGGCGATTCGGCCAGCTTCGACCTGCTGGACCAGCTGCTCGGCGAGCAGGCCTACCGCGTCGCGCACTGGCGCGTCGCCTCGGAGGAGATCAACTACCGGCGGTTCTTCGACATCAACGAGCTGGCGGCGGTCCGCACCGAGGATCCGGCGGTCTTCGAGGCGATGCATCAGCTGGTGTTCCGCCTGCTCGCGGACGGATCCCTCGACGGCGTGCGGGTGGACCACGTGGACGGGCTGTACGACCCGGGGGACTACCTGCGCCGCCTGCAGCAGCGCGCCCGCGAGCTCGGCGCCGCGGCCGAAGGCCGGCCGCTCTACATCGTCGTCGAGAAGATTCTGGCCCCCGACGAACCGCTGCCCGCCGACTGGCCGGTGGCGGGAACGACGGGCTACGAGTTCACCAACGAGGTGAACGGCCTGTTCGTGGACCGCATGAACGGCCGCGCGTTCGACGAACTGTACCGGCGGTTCACCGGCGACCGCACCGCGTTCGCCGAGGTCGTCTACCGCCAGAAGCGGCTGATCATGCAGATCGGGATGGCGAGCCAGGTGAACAACCTGGCGCACCGGCTCAACCGCCTCTCGGAGACGAACCGGCACTATCGCGACTTCACGCTGTACAGCCTGACGCACGCCATCCGCGAGATCATCGCGTGCTTCCCCGTGTATCGCACGTACATCGTCGCGGGAGACGCGCCGGTCAGCGAGCGCGATCGGACGTACATCGAGCGGGCGGTCGCGGAAGCCAAGCGCAGGAACCCGGCGGGCACGGGCCTGGCCTTCGACTTCATCCGCGACCTGCTGCTGAAGCGCGCCGGCCACATCCCGCAGGCGCACGCGGAGGAGTACGCGCGGTTCGTGACGCAGTTTCAGCAGACGACGAGCCCGGTCACGGCCAAGGGCATCGAGGACACGGCGCTGTACCTCTATACCCGCCTGGCCTCGGTCAACGAGGTCGGCGGCGAGCCCTCGCGCTTCGGCGTGCCGCCGTCCCACCTCCACGAGTGGCTCGCGCGGCGCCAGCGGGAGTTCCCCGACGCGCTGTCGACCACCTCGACGCACGATACCAAGCGCGGCGAGGACGTCCGGGCGCGCATCGACGTCCTGTCGGAGCTGCCCGGGGCCTGGAAGGTCGCCCTGGCGCAGTGGTCGCGCCTGAACCGCCGGCGGCGCTCGGTCGTGGAAGGGCAGCCGGCGCCCGATCGCAACGAGGAGTACCTGTTCTATCAGACGCTGATCGGCACGTGGCCGGCGGAATCCATCGGCCGACCGCCGGAGGAGTCATACGTGGATCGCGTCTGCGCGTACATGGTGAAGGCGCTGCGCGAGGCGAAGCGGAACTCGAGCTGGCTGAACCCCCGGCCGGCGTACGAGGAGGCGGTCACCGCGTTCGTGCGGCGGTCGCTCGACGCCGCCGAGGGGGCCGCGTTCCTGGCGGAGCTGCATCCGCTCGTGGAGCGCGTCGCGCATGCCGGAATCTGGAACGCGCTCGCGCAGGGCACGATCAAGATCGCGGGCCCCGGCGTGCCGGACTTCTATCAGGGCGCCGAGCTGTGGGATCTGAACCTGGTGGACCCGGACAACCGGCGCCCGGTGGACTACGCCATCCGATCCCGGCTGCTCGCAGAGCTCGCGGACGATGACGGGAAGCCGCTCGCCGGCGATCGGCTCGCCGAGCTCGTGGCCCGGCGGCTGGACGCCCGGATCAAGCTGTACGCCGTGCACCGCGCGCTGTGCGCCCGGCGGCGGCATCCCGAGGTGTTCCGCCAGGGCGCGTACGTTCCGCTGAGCGCCGCCGGCGCCCGGGCGACGCACGTCTTCGCCTTCGCGCGGGTGCTCGCCGGCACGGCGGAGGGGGCCATCGCCGTCGTGCCGCGCCTCACGACGATGCTGACGGGCGATGCCCTGGCCGCGCCGCTCGGAGAGACGTGGGGGGACACGCGGATCCTGCTGCCGGACCCGGTCCCCGCCCGATGCTTCACCGACGCCTTCACCGGCGCGACCTGCCGCGTGGACGCGGGGTCGCGCGAGGTCGCGGTGGGCGAGCTGCTCGCCCGGTTTCCGGTGGCGCTCCTGACGAGCTGATCGGGCGTCGCGATCGGGCTGGCCCCGCTGGCACCCGCTGGCACCCGTTGGCACCCGTTGGCACCCGTTGGCACCCGTTGGCACCCGTTGATGCTGTACATCGCCCTGATCGGCGCCGCATTCCTGATCTGGTTCGTGCTCGTGCTGCTGTTCACGCCGGCGCTGAACTATCACACCCGCCGGGAGCTGCCGGTCGGCTCGGACGACTTCGTGCACGTGCTGCAGGCGATCTGCCAGGCGGTGCTGCACCTGGGCAACCGCGTCGAGGTGCTCACGAACGGGGACGGCTTCTACGGGGCGATGCTCGACGCGATTCGCGGCGCCTCCAGGACGGTCACGCTGGAGTGCTACATCTTCGACGCCGGCGTCGTGCCGGACCTCTTCGTCGAGGCCCTGGCCGCCCGCGCGCGCGCGGGCGTCTCGGTCACGGTCGTCATCGACGCGGTCGGCAGCTCAGGCTTCACGGGGGCGGCGCGGCAGCGCCTGCGCGACGCCGGCTGCCGCCTCGAACGCTACCAGCCGCTCACGTGGTACCGGTTGGCGCGCCTCAACAACCGCACGCATCGCGAGATCCTCATCGTCGACGGGCGCGTCGCGTTCATCGGCGGCGCGGGCATCGCCGACTGGTGGCATCGCGATCACGCGCGCGGGCAGCCGGCCTGGCGCGACACGATGGTGCGCGTCGAGGGACCGGTCGTCGCCGCGCTCCAGGGCGTGTTCGCCGAGAACTGGCTCGAGTGCTGCGGCGAGATCCTGACGGGCCGCGACTTCTTTCCACCGCTCGGCGCCGCCGGCGCGTCGGGGGCGATGGTCGTCCGGAGCTCCCCCTCGGACCGCGCGACCGTCTCGCGCGTCACCTTCGAGCTGCTCCTCGAGGGGGCACGGCGCGACGTGCGGATCTCGACGCCCTACTTCCTGCCGGATCGCCCGTTTCGCCGGGCGCTTCGCGCCACGGCGCGTGCGGGGGTCGGGATCACGGTGCTCGTGCCCGGCCGCTGGACCGACCAGCGGTGGGTCCGCATCGCCAGCCGCCGCAACTACCGCGAGCTGCTCGAGGCCGGCATCCGTATCTTCGAGTACGCGCCCTCGATGACGCACGTCAAGGCGCTGATCGTGGACGGCCGCTGGTCCGTGGTCGGCACGACGAACGTCGACAACCGGTCGTTCGAGCACAACGACGAGGTGAACCTGCTGGTGGAGGATGCGGCGCTCGCGGCGCGCCTGAACGAGGACTTCGACCGCGACCTCGCGCAGGCCGCCGAGGTCACGATCGAGCGGTGGGAGGCCCGGCCCTGGTGGGAGAAGCTCGTCGGGCCCGTCGCCTGGATTCTCGAGCGGCAGCAATGACCGGCGGCATCACACCGGCGGCGCGTGAACCGCCGGCGGTGACGTGACGGGTTGGCGGGAGGCTACTTCGTACGCTGCGGCACCACGGGCCTGGCCGTCCAGCGGGGCAGCGGCAGCGTCAGCATCGTGTGCAGGCCGGGAGGCGCGGCGAGCACGCGCGGGATCATGTTCACGACGACCGACGCCGTCGCGATGTCGCCGGGCACGCCGGACGGGATCCGCATCGCGAGCGGCGGATCCCCGTCGATGTCGACGGATTCGTACGATTCGGGGGCCCCGAGGTACGCCTCCATGTGGAGGCGAATCACGGGATCGCCGGCGCGAAAGCCGGTGCCGTCCTGGATGAGGCCGCAGACCCGGCCGGCATCCACCGCCAGGTGGTCGCTCCGCACCGGCGCCTCCGCCACCTTCGGGCGGATCTCGTCGGTGATCCGATCCAGCGTCCATCCGAGCGCCGCCGCAATCATCGCGACCGACTCGGTGAGGCCGACGTGGCGCACGCGGCCGGCCCTCACGCGGGCCGCGAACTCCGCCTCGGTGAGCCCGGCGCCGATCTTCTGCTGGAACGGCAGCCGCCGCTGGCGGGCGTCCTGCACGCGCTGAATCGTGAGCCGATCCACGCGGGCGCATACGCCGGTCAGCACGATGGGCAGCGCATCCATGACGAAACCGGGATTCACGCCGGTCCCGAGCACGCCTACCCGCGCGCGCCTGGCCCGGTCGTCAATGGCCGCCGCGCGCCGCCGGTGGGAGTACCAGGGGTACGCCAGCTCCTCCGTCGTGGAGACGATCGCCGTCCTGGCGCGGAGGATCCGCTCGATGTCGGGCATGACGCGCTCGAGCGACGAGCTCGTGCACAGTACGGCGATGTCGGCGCGGGCCTTCGCCAGCGCGCGCGCCAGGTCGTTGGTGACGCTGACGCGCAGGCGGCGGTCGAGCCCGATCACGCCGCCGAGATCCCGACCCGCCAGCGCGGGCTCGACATCGACGGCGCCCACGATGCGGAAGCCGGCCCGGCCGGCGATCTGCCTCGCCACCGCGGCGCCAATCGGCCCGAGCCCGACGTGGAGTGTTCTGATGCTCATCGCACTTCTGCTGCCTGCGGCGCGCGACCTGCGGCCCGCTGCCGATTATAGATTCGCTTGCCGGCCGTGACCCGTTCGGCGAAGATGACGCGTTCCACCATCGTGCCCATCGAGCCGGACTCCGACACGGTCGCGAAGCTGATCGAGGCGGCGCGGGCCGGCGACGACACCGCGCAGGCGCGGCTGATGCCGCTCGTGTACGACGAGCTGCGGCGTATCGCGCGGCGGCAGATGCGCGGCGAGGGTCCGGCACCGACGCTGCAGCCGACGGCCCTCGTCCACGAGGCGTGGCTGCGCCTCATGGCGGCGCGCGCCCTCTCCCCCGCCAACCGCGCCCACTTCCTGGGCATCGCGGCCAACGCGATGCGTCAGATCCTGGTCGAGCGGGCGCGCGCCCGTCACGCCCGGAAGCGGGAAGGCCGGCGCCACCGCGTCACCCTCGACGAGGGGCTGCTGCGCGACGAGGGTCGGCCGATCGACATCGAGGCGCTCGACGAAGCGCTGACGCGGCTCGCGGTCCCGCACCCCGACTACGCCCGCATCGTCGAGCTGCGGTTCTTCGCCGGCCTCACCGTCGAGGAAGCCGCCGCGGTGCTCGGGATCTCGCCGGCGACGCTGAAACGCCGCTGGACGTTCGCGAAGGCATGGCTCGTCCGCGAGCTCGGGGGGCCGTGACGTGAGCCGCGGCACGCCGCGGAAGTCGGAGATCTTCGCCCGCGTCCTCGAGAGCGAGCCGTCCGGCCGCCCGGGCGTGCTGGCCGAGCTGTGCGCCGACGATCCGGCTCTGGCGCGCGAGATCGAGGAGCTGGTCGCGACCGCCGAGCGAGCCCTCAGCACGGGCGCGATGCGGCGGGGCCTCGAGGCCGAGTTCGCGCCGCTGGCGCCGGGGTCGCAGGTCGGTCCGTACCTGGTCGAGCGCGAGATCGAGCGCGGCGGCATGGGGATCATCTATCTGGCGCGCGACACGACGCTGCAGCGGCCGGCGGTGCTCAAGACGTCCCGCTTCGCCCGCGACCCGCGCTTTCGCGCGCGCCTCGAGCAGGAAGCGCGTCTCGCCGCGCGTCTCTCCGGCCACCCGAACATCGCGGTGGTGTACGGTCTCGTGCGGCAGAACGAAGATCTGTACATCGCGCAGGAACTGGTCAGCGGCGTCACGCTGCGGCAGGCCCTCGCGCGAGGCCCGCTGCCCGCGGCGGAGGCGCTCGACGCCGGCGTCGCGATTGCGGGCGCGATGGCGGCGGCGCACGAAGCCGGCATCATCCATCGCGATCTGAAGCCCGAGAACATCATGCGCCTGCCGGGCGGCGCGTACAAGGTCCTCGATTTCGGCATCGCGAAGCTCGATGCCGCGGCGCTCGAGACCTCCCTCGATCCCGGGCTGACGCTGCCGGGGGAAGCGCTCGGCACGCCCGGCTATGCGTCGCCCGAACAGCTGCTCGGACGCCCGGTCGACCGGCGCTCCGATCTCTTCTCGTTCGGCATCGTGCTCTACGAGATGCTGACCGGACGCCATCCCTTCGGCGACAGCACGCAGTACGCGCCCGCTCTCGACGATCCCGCGCCGATCGGCGCTGCGACCGCGGCGTCGCTGCCGCCCGGGATGGCCGCCATTCTCGATCGCTGCCTCCAGAAGGCGCCCGCGCGCCGGTACGACTCCGCGGCCGAGCTCGAGCGCGACCTGCGGGCACTCCGGGACGGCCCGCGCGTCGAGCACGCCGCCTCGGCGGCATCGAGCGGTCCGGTGCGCTGGTGGCAGTTCCATCTGTTCGCAGCGGTGCTGGCCGATGCGTCGATCATCCTCGCGCTGTGGCACGTGCGCGGATGGTGGCCGCGGTGGAAGCCCTTCAGCGCGCTGCCCGATCTGTCGCTCTCGCTGCTCTTCTTCCTCCCGCTGGCGCTCGTCTGCCTGATCGGCGTGCTGCGCTTCAACCTCGCGTTCACGATCGGGCAGCATCCCGGCCGCATCAGGGAGCATTACCGGCGCGTGCGCCCGTGGCTGCGGGCGGCCGACGCGGTGTTCGCAGGGCTGGTCGGGCTGGCGGGCGTGCTGATTGCCGGCGATCACGCGAGCTGGGCGACGCTGCTCATCGCGTGCGGCGTCAGCGCGGGGGCGGTCGCGTTCGCCATCGAGCCGGGAACGGCGGACGAGGCGATGGCGTCGCTTCGGCGGGACACCGCGCGCCCGCCGCCCTGAGCGGCTAGGGAGCGGCCGGCGCGCCCGCGAGGACCCGCCGCCCGTCGTCGGAGATCGCCGCGTACTCGCCGCCGACGATCTCGAGCAGCGCGGGCCGCGAATGCTCGTACGCGGACGACAGCTGCGTGTCGATCAGGAACACGCGGCCGTCGAAGCGCGGCGTGATCGTGAGGTCGTCCGGCTGCGTGTGGCCGACGACGAAGCGCACGGGGCCGAACTGCTGCTGCAGGCGATCGATCAGCGGTCCGCCGGATTCGGGCGTCCAGGTGGAGAAGCCGCGGAACCAGAGCGGCCCGCGCTCGCTCAGGATCGAGAAGTCGCGGACCTTCAGCAGGCCCGCCAGCTCGAAGCGCTCGGCGCCGGCCGGGTCCATGCTGCCGTGGCGGGTGCCCACGCGCTGGGTCACATCCTTCGTCTCCGCGACGATGAGCTGCAGTTCCGTCGCGCCGGCCTCCATCAGCTCGTCGTAGGTGAAGAACGGCAGCGCGACGCCGAGGCGGACCATCACGTTCGTCAGCCGATCCCACGTCTTCAGCTCGTCTCCGGCGCGCTCGTTGATCGCCTCGAGCGTCGGCTCCGTGTAGTAGTCGGGATCGAGGCCGCCGTGGACGAAGAGGTGGCCGCCCACCTGGGCGACGACGGCACGCTTGCGGATCCACTTGCCGTACTCGCCGTCGGGTCCGAACGCCCGCCGGTACTCGAGGTACCCGGGCGGATGCGCCGCCATCCACGCCTCGCGCGACGGCGGCGTGTAGACCGGGGGCAGCGGAATCTGGCGCCCCGTCAGCGTCAGCTTCTGCTGACGCGCCTCCACCAGGCGCGTGTACTCGCGCCAGGCCTTCTCGCGCCGCTCCTCGGACTTCCCGTCGATGAAGCTCTCGAACGCCTCGGCGGCGACGTAGCGCAGGTCGCCGATGGCGTTCATGATCTCGTGGTTGCCCGCCAGGATCACCGCCTGCCCGCCGGCGCGCCGGGCCTGCTTGTCGAGCCGCATCAGCAGGTCCATCACCGCCTTCACCTGCGGCCCTCGATCGACATAGTCGCCGGTCTGGACCAGCACCGCGGCGCCGCCGATCCAGTTCTGGCCCTCATCGAGCAGGCCGGCTCGGCGCAGCATCGCGGCGGCCGTGGCGGCGTCGCCGTGAATGTCGCCGATCGCGACGATGCGCGGGGCGGGCGCCGCCTGCAGCGTCCCGAAGAGAATCGCGAGGGCGGCAGCCGCGGACAGGACGGCCGCCGCGAGGGGGCGGCGCGTGATCGGGTGGGGCATGATGTCGTTCCTGTAGAGCACTCTATCGTACGCCGGACGCGCGCGCCCCGCCCGCCTCCGCCGCCTCACCGCGCCGCGCGCCCCGCTGATAAGATCGACGGCATCGTGGTCGGGACCCAGCTGCAGCACTACCGGATCCGTGAGCGCCTCGGCGCCGGCGGGATGGGCGAGGTGTACCTGGCCGAGGATACCCGTCTCGGGCGGGACGTCGCGCTCAAGTTCCTCTCGGCCGCCTCCCAGGCGGACGCGGAGCGGCGCGCGAGGCTGCTGACCGAAGCCCGCGCCGCCTCGGCTCTGCGATCGTCGCACATCGCCGCCATCTACGACATCGGCGAGCACGACGGCGCCGTGTACCTCGTCATGGAGTACGTCGAGGGCACCGTCCTCTCGCAGCGGCTCAAGGAGGGGCCGGTGCCGATCCGCGAGGCGCTGGCCATCGCGCTCCAGGTGGCCGACGCCCTCAGCGAGGCCCACGGCCGCGGCATCGTCCATCGCGACGTCAAGAGCGCCAACATCGTCGTGACGCCCCGCGGCGAGGCGAAGGTGCTCGACTTCGGCCTCGCGAAGTTCCTCCAGCCGCTGGCGGGCACCGCGGCCGTGGACGCCCGGCTCACCTTCGAGCAGACGATCGCCGGCATGGTGCTCGGGACGGTGTCGTACATGTCGCCGGAGCAGGCGCTCGGCCGCGCCGTGGACGGGCGCTCCGATCTGTTCTCGCTCGGCGTCGTGCTGTACGAGATGGTCACCGGCCGGGTGCCGTTCGAGGGCCGCAGCTTCGCGGAGGTCGTCGACGCCATCGTCAACCAGCCGCCGCCCGCGCCGGCGCGCTTCAACTACGACGTCACGCCGGCCCTGGAGACGATCATCCGGAAGGCGCTCGAGAAGAGCGCGGACTTCCGGTACCAGACCGCGCGTGACTTCTACATCGATCTCCACAACCTCAAGGCGGAGCTCGACGACGTCGAGCGCCACCGCGCGGCCGGCACCGTCCACCGGGCCGACAGCGGCGAGCGGCCGGCGCCGGCGGCGCCGCTCGGCCACTCCATCGCCGTGATGACCTTCACGAACATCACGCGGGAGCCCGCGGACGAGTGGATCGGGTCCGGCATCGCCGAGACGGTGAGCGCCGATCTCAAGAACATCCACAACCTGGCGGTCATCGGCCGCGAGCGCATCTACGACGCGCTGCGGAACCTGCAGTCGAGCGCGGCGGCGGCGCTCGACGACCGCTTCGCCATCGAGATCGGACGCGGGCTCGGCGCGCGGTGGATCGTGGCCGGAGGCTATCAGCGCTTCGGCGACCGCCTCCGGATCACCGCCCGGTTCGTCGAGGTCGATACCGGCGTCGTGCTCCGCAACGTCAAGATCGACGGCGACCTCGCGGAGATGTTCACGCTGCAGGACCGCATCGTCTTCGAGCTCACGCGCGGCCTGCAGCTCGAGCTCGAGAGCGCCGAGATCGCCGAGATCCAGAAGCCCGAGACGCGATCGCTGCAGGCCTACGAGCTCTACTCGCGCGGCATGATGACGCTGCGCATGGCCGCGCGCGACGCCCCCGACCGCGCGATCCTGCTGTTCGAGAAGGCGCTGGCCATCGATCCGGACTACGCCGAGGCGTGGGCGGGGCTCGGTGGCGGGTATCAGCTGAAGGGCACGCAGCTCAGCATGCCCGAGCTGATCGAGAAGGCGATCGAGCACGAACGACGCGCCCTCGCGCTCGACCCCGCGCTCGCCGACGCGCACACGTGGCTCGGCTCGGCGCTGCTGTCGCTCGGACAGCCCGACGAGGCGCTCGGGGCCTTCCGGCAGGCGGTCGCGCTCGAGCCCGGCCAGGCGCGGCCGTGGGCCATGCTGGCGCGGGGGTACTGGATCGGCAAGGGCCAGCTCGCCGAGGGGGTCGAAGCCCTCGAACGCGCCGTCGCGATCAACCCGCAGTTCGGCTATGCCTACCTGCAGCTCGCCTTCCTGTTCACGGAGCTCGGCGAGTTCGGCAAGGCCGAGAGCGCGGCGCAGAAGGCGGTGGATCTCCAGGAGCGCTACATCTCGGGCGAGGAAGGGCTCATGATCGTCGGGGCCCACACGCGTCTGGGCTACGTGCGGTACCGCGAGGGGCGCTACGAGGAGGCCGTCAAGGAGTACCAGTCGGAGCTGCTGTTCCTGACCGCCGCCGACCACGCGCTGAAGGTCCGCTCGCTCATCGAGCTGCACCAGAAGCTCGGCGCCGCGTACCTGCGGCTGGGGCAGCGCCAGGACGCCGAGCGGCACCTCTCGCTCGCCATCCGGAGCTACGAGGAGCGCGTGGCCCAGGGGGTCGACGATCCGCAGACGAAATACTATGCGGCGGCCGCGCACGCGGTGCGCGGCGAGCACGAACGGGCGATCGCCTATCTGCAGCAGACCTACCAGCGGCTGGGAGCGCTGAACCGGCGCCGCGCCGCCGGCGATCCCGATCTGGAGTCGATCCGCGACGAGCTGCACGCGCGCGGGCTGCTGTGACGAATCGGCCGGACGCGGCGGAACGGCCGCGCGATCAGGCGCCGAGGTGCGGCGCCGGGGGGGGCGGCGGCGCCGGCGTGGTCCAGGGCGCCGCGCCGTCGAGCACCGCGCGGATCTCCTCCGCGTCGAGCGACTCGTTCGCCAGCAGCTCCTCGGCGAGCGCCCGGACCCGGGCGCGATGCCGTTCCAGGATCTGGCGGGCGGTCTCGTAGCCGCGCATCACCAGCTCCCGGATCTCGTCGTCCACGCGGCGCGCCGTGGCCTCGCTGAAGCCGGCCCCCTGATCGTCGGCGCCGGGCCGCCGGTACGCGATCGGACCGAGCGCGGACATGCCGAACTCGCAGACCATCTTGCGCGCGATGTCGGTGGCGCGCTCGATGTCGTTGCCCGCGCCGCTCGTCATGTGCCGCATGAAGAGCTCCTCGGCGACGCGGCCGCCCATGAGAATCGCGACCTTCGCCTCGAGGTAGTCCCGCGTGTGGGTGTGCCGATCGTTCTCGGGCAGCTGCATCGTCACGCCGAGCGCGCGGCCGCGCGGGATGATCGTGACCTTGTGCAGCGGATCGGCATTGGGCAGCAGCGCCGCGACGACGGCATGCCCCGCCTCGTGGTACGCGCAGTTGACGCGCTCGTCCTCGGTCATCACGAGCGAGCGGCGTTCGACGCCCATCAGCACCTTGTCGCGGGCCTCCTCGAGATCGGCGGCGGAGATGCCGTGGCGCCCGCAGCGCGCGGCGAGCAGCGCCGCCTCATTGACGACGTTCGCGAGATCGGCCCCCGAGAAGCCCGGGGTGCCGCGGGCGATGGCGCGCAGATCGACGTCGGCGCCGAGCGAGACCTTCTGAGCATGCACGCGCAGGATGGCTTCGCGCCCCTTCAGGTCGGGGTTGCCGACGACGACCTGGCGATCGAAGCGCCCCGGCCGCAGCAGGGCCGGATCCAGGATGTCCTGCCGGTTCGTCGCCGCGATCACGACGATGCCGTCGTTCGGCGCGAACCCGTCCATCTCGACGAGCAGCTGGTTCAGCGTCTGCTCCCGCTCCTCGTGGCTGAGCGAGTGGCTGCCGCGGTTGCGGCCGACGGCGTCGAGCTCGTCGATGAAGATGATGCAGCCCTTGTGCTTGCGCGCGTCGCGGAACAGCTTGCGCACGCGCGAAGCGCCCACGCCCGCGTACATCTCGACGAAGTCCGACCCGCTGGCAAACAGGAACGGCGAGCCGGCCTCGCCGGCGATGGAGCGCGCGAGCAGCGTCTTGCCCGTCCCCGGCGGCCCGACGAGCAGCACGCCCTTGGGGATGCGGCCGCCGACGCTCGAGAACTTCTGCGGCTCACGCAGGAAGTCGACGATCTCCCGCACCTCGTCCTTCGCCTCGTCGACCCCCGCCACGTCGGCGAACGTCACGATCGCCAGCTCGCGGGAGGCCAGGCGCGCCTGCGTCTCCATCGACGGGATGCGGCCCGCCGTCACGCGGTAGACGGTGAATCCCAGCAGGCCCAGGAAGCCGACCGCGAGCAGCAGCGCGCCGAGCTGGTAGCCGGGGTTCGGCGCCGTCGCCTCGACGCGCACGGTGACCTGCCGGCGCGCGAGATCCGGCATGAACGTGGGGTTCGCCGCGATGTACCCGGGAGGCGCCACGCTGCGGGCGTGCGAGCCGTCGGCGAGCGTGACGTGCAGCGCGTCGGGCCTGACGATGACGGCGCTGACGCGCCCGGCCTCGATCTCCGCGAGCAGCTCGGTGAACGCCAGTTCCCGAAGCTCGGGCCCGCGTACTCTCACGCCGGTGAACACGATGGCGGTCACCGCGAGCACCGCCGCGGCGACGATCAGCAGCCTGCGGGAGGGCCTGAGACCTCGGAACACCTGGAATCTCCCGTACGGCGCGGACCGGGCACACGCGCCTCGAACCCGGCCGCGCGGGCCGGACATGCTGGATCTATGTGCTGTAAGGGATCCGCTTCGGAGAGCCGCAGATCGCGGTCAAGTGTGGCACACAGGTCCGCGTCTGTAAACCCCTATCAGCCTGCGAGTTAGCTCATCATTATCGAGGCCGCCGCCCGTTCCCCGCGCCCGCTGGCGCCCGGGCGGCGCGCCCCGCCGCACGGCGCGCTGCCGGGCACCGGCCGTGCATCCGGGTTATCGGCGCCGACGCCGCGGCGCTCCAACCCGCGGCACACGCGCGCGAGAGGCCCGAGCCGAGATCGCCGTGAACCCGTCACGCTCATCGCCGCCCCTTCGCATCGGCTGCTCCGGCTGGCAGTACCGCCACTGGCGGGGAGACTTCTATCCCGCCGGGCTTCCCGCCTCGCAGTGGCTCGCCCACTACGTGCAGGCGTTCGACATCGTCGAAGTGAACAACAGCTTCTACCGCCTGCCGTCCGCGGCGGCCTTCCGGCGATGGCGCGATCTCGCGCCGCCGCGGTTCCTCTTCGCCGTGAAGGCCAGCCGGTTCCTGACGCACATGAAGAAGCTGAAGGATCCGGACGAGCCGCTGGCGCGCTTCTTCGACGCGGCCTTGGAACTCGGCGGCAAGCTCGGTCCTGTGCTGTACCAGCTGCCGCCGAGGTGGCCCGCGAACCTCGAGCGGCTGCGGGCGTTCGCGGCCGCGCTGCCGCCCGGCGTCCGCCATGCCATCGAGTTCCGCGATCCGAGCTGGTACGCGCCCGGCGTGCTCGACATCCTGGAGGAACGCGGGATCGCGCTCTGTCTCCACGACATGGCGGGATCGGCCACCGGCCGGACGCGGATCGGTCCGTTCGTCTACGTCCGCTTTCACGGCCCGACGCGGTACGGCGGCCGTTACGACGACGAGACGCTGGACGGCTGGGCGGAATGGATGCGGGCGCGGCTGGACGAGGGGACGCCGGTCTTCGCCTTCTTCAACAACGACGTCGGCGGCCACGCGCCGCGGGACGCCGCCCGGCTCGGGGCGCGGCTGCGCGATGCGGCGGTCACACCGCCAGCGCCTCCCCGCCCAGCACGCGCAGGCCGCCGTGCTCGCGGAACGCCTCTTCGGCTTCCAGCCGCCGGACCATCGCGCGCTCGATGAGCGCGCCGAACGCCGCGTGGCCGCGCAGCCGGCCGAACAGCGGGCTCGCGCGCAGCACCGTGTCGCAGGCGTAGCCGCCGTCGACGGCGCGGCTGACCAGGTCCAGCGCCTCCTCCAGCTCGATCACGTCCACCAGGATGGTGGCCCAGTACAGCCAGCCTTCGGGGTCCGTGAACCCCTCGTGCGAGAAGTGCCGGACGGCCCTGACGACCTCGCCCGCGGCGTCGCCGCCGAAGTACGCGACGCTGACGCTGCGCATCAGCTGCTCGAGGTGGGTCTCGCCCGTGCCCGCATGCCGCAGGCGTTCGAGCCGCGCGCGGATCTCGTCCTCCCGGCCGAGCAGCCGCAGCGCCATGAGCGAGACGTACGGGAACGAGTCGAGATCGGTCCGGAGCGCGTCCTCGTAGTCGCCGCGCGCGAGGAAGGTGTGCGCCACGCTGGTGCGGACGCCGGGATCGAGCCGCCGCGCCGCCTCGTAGGCGGCGACCGACGCGTCGAGCAGGCCGCAATAGCGGCAGGCGTGCACCAGCGCCGCGAACAGCTCCGGCTCGGCCGGCTGGCGCGCGACCAGGGTCAGCAGACGGACCATCGCCTCGCGGGCGCGGCCGCGCTCGACGTCGAGCATCGTCGCCAGACCGTGGGCCATGGGCAGATCGGGGTTGAGCTCGAGCGCCTTGTCGAGCGCCTGCTCGGCCCGCAGCAGGTTCTCGCGCGCGTTCCCGTCGATCGCGTACTTCGCCAGCAGGCGGAAGCAGCGTCCCAGCCGGCACCAC
>Ga0299913_10002490_pt1 | contig 14562 bp, 12 predicted proteins | sample RVTome_9_FD_201360 | JGI IMG/M metagenome (GOLD analysis project Ga0299913, IMG submission 201360) | Soil microbial communities from uranium-contaminated site in the Upper Colorado River Basin, Wyoming, United States - RVT155D38 (version 2) ... | reverse complement strand
GCTGCTGGAGGGCGAGGCGCGCGTGCGCAGCGCGGGCGGACGGCGGACCGTGCCGTCGCGCGAGCTGTTCGCCGGTCAGCTGGAGACGTCTCTCGTGCCGGGCGAGTGGATCGACGAGGTGCGCATGCCGCTGCAGGACGGCCGCGGCGCGGCGTTCGAGGAGTTCGCGCGCCGGCAGGGCGACTACGCGCTTTGCGGGGTCGCCGCCCTGCTGTTTGGGGACCGCATCGCGCTGTCGTTCGTCGGCATGGGCGCGACTCCCGCACGCTTCGAGGTCGACGATGTGCGCGCGGCGGTCGAGCAGCTCGAGCCCGAGGACGACATCCACGCGACCGCCCGCTACCGCCGGTGGCTCGCCGAGCGGCTCGGCGAGCGTGCGGTGCGGCGCGTACGCGGCGGGGCGCCGTGATGGAGATCACGCTGCGCGTCAACGGCACCGCCCACCGGATCGACGTCGAGCCGCGGCGGCTGCTGTCGGACGTGCTACGCCACCGGCTCGAGCTGACCGGCACGCACGTCGGCTGCGAGCACGGGGTGTGCGGCTGCTGCACCGTGCTCGTCGACGGCGAGCCGGCGCGCTCGTGCCTGATGCTGGCGGTGACCGCCGACGGCGCCGAGATCCGCACGGTCGAGGACCTGGCGGCGCCCGACGGCACCCTGCACCCGCTTCAGGAGGCGTTCCGCCGCCACCACGGCCTCCAGTGCGGGTTCTGCACCCCGGGCTTCCTGATGACCGCGCTTCCGATCTACCGCGACGCCCCCGCGATGACCGACGCGCAGTTGCGCGAGGCGCTCGGCGGGCAGCTGTGCCGCTGCACCGGCTACGTCGGGATCGTCGACGCGGTGCGGGCGGCGGCCGCCATCGAGGACTCGAGATGACGACGCGGATGTTCGGCGAGCGGGTCGAGCGCCGCGAGGACGCGCGGCTGGTCACGGGCGCCGGGCGCTTCACCGACGACTTCGAGCACGGCGCCGCGGAGGTCGCGTTCGTGCGGTCCGAGCACGCGCACGCGCGGATCGCCGACGTCGACGTCGCGGGCGCGCTCGACGTCGAGGGCGTGTTCGCCGTCTACACGCACGAGGACCTAGATGGCGGCTTCGCCGAGCCGCTGCCGCTGCTCACGCCGCACGAGGGTCTGGTCGCACCGCGCACCCAGTACGCGCTCGCCCGCGACGAGGTGCGCTACGCGGGCGAGACGATCGCGATGGTCGTGGCCGCCGACCGCTACGTGGCGGAGGACGCGGCGGAGCGCATCCGCGTGCGCTACGAGCCGCTGCCGGTGGCCGCCGATCTCGCGCAGGCCGCGGAGGACCCCGCCAACCTCGCCGGGCGCTTCTCCGAGGAGGTCGGCGACGTCGACGCCGCGCTGGCGGATGCGCCGCACGTGTTCGAGTGGCGGTTCGAGATCGAGCGCAGCGCCTCGATGCCGATGGAGGGCCGCGCGGTCGTGGCGCGCTGGGACGACAGCGAGCGGCGGCTGCTCGTGCACGACTCGACGCAGGCGCCGACCGGGATCCGCGGCGGCCTGGCGGCGCTGTTCGGGCTCGACATCGAGCAGGTCCACGTCGTGGCGCCCGACGTCGGGGGCGGCTTCGGCGTGAAGGTGATGCAGTTCTATCCGGAGGAGGTCCTGGTCCCGTGGGCGGCGCGGCAGCTCGACCGCCCGGTCAAGTGGACCGAGGACCGGCGCGAGCACTTCATCGGTTCCAACCACGAGCGCGGCCAGATCCACGTCGTGCGCGTCGGCTGCGACGCCGACGGGCGGATCCTCGCCCTCGAGACACGGTTCGTGCACGACGCGGGCGCGTACTGCCCGTACGGCCTGATCGTGCCGGTGATCACGGCGGCGCAGCTCCCCGGCCCGTACAAGCTCTCGAGCTACCGCTACGAGTTCCGCGCGGTGTTCACGAACACCGTCTCGGTTTCGCCCTACCGCGGGGCCGGCCGCCCGCAGGGCGCGTTCGTGATCGAGCGCACGCTCGACAGGATCGCCGCCGAGCTCGCCGTCGACCGTGCCGAGATCCGGCGCCGCAACCTCGTGCAGCCGGCCGACCTCCCGTACGACGTGGGTGTCACGTTCCAGGACGGCGGGCCGACGGTGTACGACTCGGGCGACTATCCGCGCGGTCTGGAGATGCTGCTCGACGCCGTCGGCTACGAGGGCTTCGCGGCCGAGCGTGAGCGCGCGGCCGCCGAGGGCCGGCGGCTCGGGATCGGGCTGGCCGCCTACGTCGAGGGGACCGGCATCGGGCCGTACGAGGGCGCGGCCGTGAACGTGCTGCGCGACGGCACCGTCACGGTCGCGACCGGTCTGGCCACGCAGGGGCAGGCGCACGAGACCGTGTTCGCGCAGATCGCCGCCGACGAGCTCGGCGTCGCGCTCGAGGACGTGCGGGTGACGACCGGCGACACGCGCCGGATCGGCTACGGGGTCGGGACGTTCGCCAGCCGCTCGGCGGTCGTGTCCGGCAACGCGGTGCACATGGCCGCGACGAGCGTGCGGCGCCAGGCGCAGGAGCTGGCAGCGCGCCTGCTGGAGGCCGACCCGGAGGACATCGAGCTGGCGGACGGCGAGGTGCGCGTGAAGGGCGCGCCCGGCAGCGCGATCGGGCTCGGCCAGCTCGGCGTGGTCGCCAACCCGCTGCGCTACGCGTTCGGCCGCGACGCGACCGAGGCGGCGATGTTCGCCCGCAAGGCGTATGCGTCCGGCGAGGCGCCGCTGCGCGAGGGCGCCACACCGGGCCTGAATGCGGTCGAGTACTACAGCCCGCGCTCGGGCGTGTTCGGCTTCGGCATGCACGCGGCGGTGGTGGAGATCGACCCGGACACGTGCAACCTGCTGATCCGCCGCTACGTGATGGTCCACGACTGCGGGCGCGTGATCAATCCGATGGTCGTGGCCGGGCAGATGCACGGCGGCTTCGCGCAGGGGATCGGCGGCGCGTTCTACGAGCGCATCGCCTACGACGAGAGCGGCCAGATCGTGAACGCGAGCTTCATGGACTTCCTGATCCCGTACGCGACCGAGGTCCCGGCGCCGGTGCTGCTGCACACCGAGACCCCGTCGCCCAACAACGCGCTCGGCGTCAAGGGCGTGGGGGAGGCCGGGACGATCGCCGTGCCGGCCGCGATCGCGAACGCGGTCGCCGATGCCGTCGGGCAGCCCGTCGACCGCATGCCGATCTCCCCGCTGGCCCTGTTCGAGATGCTCCACCCATGACCGTTCGCCTGATCGCCACCGGAGGCACGATCGCCTCGCTCGCCGACCCCGAGACCGGCGCGGTGCGGCCGGCGGTGAGCGCCGACGACCTCGTGGCGACCGTGCCCGGGCTGGGCGCGCTGGAGGTCGAGGAGGTCGCGCACGTCAACGGGTGGAACATGACGCCGGCGACGATGCTGGAGGTGGCCAGGCGGGCGTCGGCCGGCGGCGCCGGGGTGGTGGTGACGCACGGCACCGACACGGTCGAGGAGACCGCCTTCTTCTGTGATCTGACGGTGGCGTCCGACGAGCCCGTGGTGTTCGCGGCGGCGATGCGCAGCGGCAGCGAGATCGCGGCCGACGGGCCGCGCAATCTTCTGTGTGCGGCGCAGGTGGCGGAGTCGCCGGCGGCGCGCGGGATCGGGACCGTGCTCGTCCTGAACGACGAGATCCACGCGGCGCGGTGGGCGCGCAAGCAGGACTCCTCGCGCGTGTCGGCGTTCGTATCGCCGGGGCACGGCCCGATCGGGACGGTCGTCCCGGGGTCCGTGCGGATCGTCATGCGCCCGCCCGGACGTTTCCACGTTCCGCTGCCGGACGCGCTGGACCGGCCGGTTCCCGTCGTGCAGACCTACACCGGCATGGAGGAGGGGCTGATCGAGGCGGTGCTCGACGCGACGGATGCGGCCGGACTGGTGCTCGAAGGCACGGGGCTCGGCAACGTCCCGGGCACTGCCGAGCAAGGGATCGCGGCGGCCGTCGCACGCGGGCTCCCGGTGGTGGTCGCCACGCGCGTGCCCACGGGCGGGACCGGCGCAGTGTACGGCGGGCCGGGCGGCGGCGTGACCGTGCGCGATCTCGGTGCGATCGGCGCCGGCGCGCTGCCGGCGGCGAAGGCGCGGCTGCTGCTGATGCTGCTGCTGGCGGACGGCGGCGACGTCCGCGGGCGGTTCGAGGACGCCGTGGACACGCTGGCCGGCTGGTGAGCCACGACCTGGTGATCCGTGACGCGCGCGTCGACGGCGCGCTCGTCGACATCGCGATCGCGGGCGAGCGGATCGCGGCGCTCGGCGAAGGGCTCGAGGGCAGCGATGAGCTACGGGCCGACGGCCGGCTGGTCTCGCCCGCGTTCGTCCAGCCGCACATCCACCTCGACAAGGTGCTGACCGGCCCGCTGCTCGCGCCGAACCGCTCCGGCACGCTGGCCGAGGCGATCTCGCTGTCGCACGCGGTCAAGCGTGCCGCCACGGCCGAGGAGGTCCGCGCGCGCGCCGGCACCGTGATCCGCGCCGCCGTCGTCGCGGGCACGACCGCGCTGCGGAGCCACGTCGACATCGACACGATCGGCGGCCTGACCGGGCTGCAGGGCGTCGCGGCGGCGCGCGACGATCACGCCGACCTGTGCTCGGTGCAGCTCGTCGCGTTCCCGCAGGAGGGGATCTGGCGCGACCCGGGCACCGACGGGCTGATGGCGGAGGCGATGCGCGCAGGCGCCGACGTGGTGGGCGGGATGCCGCACTGGGAGGCCGACCACGACGCCGCCCGCCGTCACATCGCGTTCTGCCTCGACCTCGCGGAGCGCCACGACGCCGACGTCGACATGCACGTCGACGAGACCGACGACGGCCGCTGGCGCTCGTTCGAGATCCTCGTCGAGGAGGCCGACCGCCGCGGCTGGGGCCGGCGGACGACCGCCGGCCACGTATGCGCGATGGCGGCGTGGGAGGACGACTACGCCGCTGCCGTGATCGCGCGCGCGGCCGAGGCGGGCGTGATGGTCGCGACCAACCCGCCGACCAACCTGATGCTCCAGGGCCGTGAGGATCGCGAGCCGCGGCGCCGCGGCATCCCGCGCATCAAGGAGCTGCTCGCGGCCGGCGTCACGATCGGCGCCGGCCAGGACTGCGTCGACGACGCGTTCTACCCGTTCGGCACCGCCGACCCGCTCCAGGTGGCGCTGATCGTCGCCCACGCCGCCCAGCTCGGCACGCCGTCCGAGATCGCCGCCGCGCTGCGCATGGTCACGACCGACGCCGCCCGCCTCCTGCGCCTCCCGGACCACGGCCTGCACCCGGGAGCGCGCGCCGACCTCGTCGTGCTCGACGCCTCGAACGCGCGCGACGCGCTGCGCGAGCAGGCCCCGCGGCGCTGGGTCCTGCGCGGCGGCCGCGTCGTCGCCGAGACCGTGCGCGAGCAGCGGCTCCATCGGGGGCTGTAGGGCGGGCCTATGGCCCCGCTCGACGTCAACGTCAACTGCGCTGGGTGGGGAAGCCGGGGCTATGGGCGGTGGATCAGGGTGCAAACTCACCACGCGATGGGGTCTCGCCTGGTGCGTGGTGAGTTGTGGTCCGTGACGGTGCATTTCTCACCACGCGTTCGCGGCGGCTCGTCCCGTGGTGAGTTATGCACGCCGGAGCGTGCATTTCGGGACAAACGACGCCCCCGCGCGCCGCGTGTGCAGAAACGCACCGCACAACTCCCTCAATGCGGCAGTTGACGTGGTCCCTCTGGCGCTCGCACAAAGGAGACCATCGTGCCTGAGCAACAGACCTGTGGGGAAGGCCTCGCCGAGAACGCGGTGCTTCCGGCGGGGGTCGGCAACTCGCCCTGCCGGGAGGACCGGCCGATCGGCGTGGCGCCTGATCGGAGAACGAACCGAGCCGCCCTCGGGCGGCTCGTCTCTGGTTATCGGCAGCTGCGGCCGCGAACTTGAGCGACCACCGACAAGCTGGCGCGTTGGCGCTCACCTGCAGCTGCGCGCCGTTTTGGCAGAGTGCTCGCATGGCCTTGCGACTGCATGCGACCACACCCGCTGAGCTCGAGTTCGTGCTCGCCGCCGAAGCCGATCCGGAGGCCGCACCGTGGATCATCCGCTGGTCGCGCGACGAGCACGAGCGCGCTCTGGGCGATCCCGACCAGGCGCACCTGCTCGTGCTCGATCCTGGCGGTCCCGTCGGCTTCGTGCTGCTGGCCGGGCTCACCAGCGATCACCGCGCGGTCGAGCTGCGCCGCATCGTCGTCGCCGCCAAGGGCGGAGGGCTCGGCCGTCAAGCGCTCAAGCTCGCCCTCGACCACGCGTTCGGCGAGCTCGGTGCGCACCGGGTGTGGCTCGACGTCAAGGTGGAGAACGAGCGGGCACGGCGCGCCTACGCCGCCGTCGGCTTCGTGGACGAGGGCGTGCTGCGCGACGCGCTGCTGACCGGCGGCAGTAGCTTCGAATCGCTGGTCGTCATGTCGATCCTCGAGCACGAGTGGAGCCGGTAGCCCGTACCCTCCACGGCATGGCCACGTGCGCGCACCTCGACCAGATCCTCATCGAGCCGCCCGAGTCCGTCGAGGGCTGTGAGGACTGCCTGCGCACCGGCGACCGCTGGGTGCACCTGCGCGTGTGCCTGACCTGCGGCCACGTCGGCTGCTGCGACTCCTCGCCCAACCGGCACGCCTCGGCGCACGCGCGCGCAAGCAGCCACGCGATCGTCCGCTCGGCCGAGCCGGGCGAGGACTGGTGCTGGTGCTACGAGGACGAGGTGATGTTCCGCACCATCGCCCGAGCCTGAGGTCAGAGACGCTCGAGCCGCGCCACCCCGATGTGCGTGTCGGCCATCCCGTAGAACACGTACGACACACCCTCGATCTCCTCGATCGCGGTCGGGAAGACGACGTTGGGCACGATGCCGGCCGTCTCCTCGGGTGTCTCGGGCGAGAGCAGCGGCTCGGGCGTGCGCGCGAGGACGCGCGACGGGTCCTCGGGGTCGAGCAGCAGCGCGCCCGCCTCGTAGCTGACCCGCTGCTGCTGGTCCCAACCCTGGGCCAGCGCGCCCGTGACGCCGTGATGGATCGCCAGCCAACCCTCGCCGACCCGGACCGGCGGCGGGCCCGCGCCGATCTTCAAGGCCTCGAACCCGTACTCGCTCAGCGCCACGAGCCGGTGGCTGCGCAGGCGCACGAGCGCTGCCACGTCGGCCTCCGCCTCGGCGGCGGGCACGTACGAGATCCAGATGCCGGGGCGGTCGTCCTCGATCCCGGCCGGCAGGTGGATGCCCGCGCCCGGGTGGACCCAGGACAGATCCCACATCGGGCGGTGGAGCATCGCGTACGCGGGCTGGCCGTCCGGCCCCGGCACCGGCTCCGGAAACCACACGCAGTCCTTGTTCGGGAACAGGTTGAGGTCGGTGTCCAGCTCCGCCTGGTAGGCGAAGTGGAGCGGCCCGAGTCGCCGCCAGCTCACGAGGTCGTCCGAGACGGCGAGCGCGGGCTTGGGCCCGAGCGGACCGTAGGCCACGTAGGTCATCACGTGGCGGCCGAGGCGCGGGATCCACGTCACCCGCGGGTCCTCGACGCCACCGTGGCCGGCGCCGCGCTCCCAGCCCTCGTCGGGCTCGAGCACGACGCCGCGGCGCTCGACTCCGACCGGCGCGCCGTCGCGCACCACGACCTCGGCGAGGCCGACGCGCGACACGTTGCCGGCCGCCACCAGCCGCGGCAGCAGGTGCAGGCGCCCGTCGGGCGTGCGCCCGCTGGCCGGGTTCAGGACGCCCTCCGCCTCGAGCGGGTCGCCGTCTGCGGGGGACATCACGACGCCGAGACGCGTGAGGCCGAAGGGAATCGTCGCGAGCGGCACCGGGTCAGCCCTTGACGGCCGAGCCGATGTTGCTCGACACGAACCGCTTCTGGAAGACGAGGAACAGCACGACGGCCGGCGCGGCCAGCACGCAGGCACCGGCGAGGATCGCGCCGAACGGGTTGGCAGCGCGAGCCGACACCGTGTCGATGTAGTTCGCGAGCGCGACGGCGAGGGGTTGCATGTCGGTCTCCTTGGTCACGAGGAACGGCCACAGGAACTCGTTCCAGGGACCGATGAAGGTCAGCAGCACGGCGGTGAGGATCGCCGGCTTGCTCAGGGGGATCGCGATCCGCCGCAGGATCGTCAGCTCGCTCGCCCCGTCGATCCGGGCCGCGTCGAACAGCTCTGCGGGAAGCTGCAGGAAGAACTGGCGGAACACGAACACCGCCGTCGAGTTGATCGCGAACGGCAGGATCATGCCGAGGTAGCTGTCTGCGAGCCCGTAGTCGCGCACGATCATCACGTACAGCGGCACGGTCAGCAGCTGGAACGGGATCACGAGGACGAGCAGGACGCTCGCGAACACCGCCCCGCGGCCACGGAACTGCAGCACAGCCAGCGCGTAGCCGGCCAGCAGGCCGAAGACCACGGTGCACAGGATCACCCCGCCGGTGAAGACGCCGGAGTTGAGCAGCGCGCGTCCGAGAGCGAGCGACGCGTTGATCTGCTCGTAGTTGGCGACGGTGAAGTTCGACGGGTCGGGTATCGCACCGGCCACGCCGGTGTCGGGCTTCGCCTGCAGCGAGCCGACGACCATGTAGTAGAAGGGGAAGAGGAACACCGCGGCTCCGGCCAGGAGCACGCCCATCCGCAGTGCGCGAGCACGTGCGCTCATGTCAGTCACGCTCCAAGAGCCGCTTCGAGATCCAGGCCAGCAGCAGCACGAGCGCGACGAGGATCACGCCGATCGCCGCCGCCACATCCGGCTCGCCCTGCTCGATGCCGCGCTTGTACATCAGCAGCACCGGCGTCGTCGAGGCCCCGTTCGGCCCGCCGCCGCCGGTCAGCAGGTACGGCTCGGTGAACAGGTTCGCGCCCGTGATGATCGCCAGGATCGCCACGAGCGTCGTCGCCTGGCGGACGCCGGGCACCGTCACGACGAGGAACGAGCGCCAGCGCGTCGCGCCGTCCACCGCGGCCGCGTCGTACAGCTCGCGCGGCACGTTCTGCAGCGCCGCCAGGTAGAGCAGGATGAAGAAGCCGAGCTGCTTCCAGGCCACGAAGACGGCGATCATCGGCATCGCCAGCGTCTGGTTGACCAGCCACGACGGGTCGGGGGCCAGCGGCCCGAGGATCGAGTTGACGAGGCCCTCGGACTTGAACAGGAACAGCCACACGCCGACCAGCGCGACGCTCGCAGTCACGTACGGCACGTAGTACGCGCCGCGCAGGAACGTGCGCCACCGGATCGCGGCGTTCAGCGCCGTCGCCAGGCCGAGCGCCAGCGCCACCGTCAGCGGCACGTTGATGGCGAGGAAGATCGCGACGTTGCCGAACGCCTGGCGCACGGCACCGTCGGAGAGCACGGTCGAGAAGTTGTCGAGGCCGACGAACGGCCGGTCGACGATCGCGTTCGGCGCCGCGAAGAAGTAGTCGTGCAGCGCCATGTAGACGGAGAAGCCCACGGGGTAGGCGAAGATCGCCGCCAGGAAGAGGACGTACGGGGCGGTGAAGGCCCAGCCCAGGACTCCGGTCCCGAGCGTGCGCCGCCGCCGCCGGCGGCGGGGGCTGACGGCCCCCGCCGCGGTGGTGGTCGCGGTCATGTCACGAACCGCTCGCGAGCCCTTCGATCTTCTCGGCGACGCCGTTGAAGGCCGTGTCGACGTCCTCGCGGCCGAAGACCACGGAGTTCAGGTACGCGTCACGGAACGCCTGCCAGATCGCGACCGAGTTCGGCACGTTCGGCACCTCGGTCGTACGCCCGGCGAGGTCGGCGAACATCTCGTACGCCTCGTGCTCGGCGAAGTAGTCCGGGTAGGTCTCCGCGAGTCCGGGCCGCACCGGCATCTGACCGGTGGTCTCCAGCAGCGCGCCGTCCTGCTCCTCGCTGGTGACGAACTTCAGGAACTCCCACGCCGTGCCGCGGTTCTTGCACGCGCTGTACATGGCGATCGACTTCTCGTCGCTGAACGTGGACTCCCCGTTGCCGTCGGCGGTCGGGGGCGGCGCGACGCCCCACTCGATGTCCTTGTAGACCGCGATCGCCCACGGGCCGGCGCTCGCCATCGCCGCCTTGCCGTCGGCGAACGAATCGCCGTTGTACTTCTCCTTCGGGGCGAGGCCCTCGTCGTACAGCGTCTTCCAGAAGTTGGCGACGGCGAGACCTTCCGGTGAGGTGAACTGTGCCTTGCCGTCCTCGATGAGCTGCTTGCCCGTCTGGGCCGTGAACAGCGGATAGAAGTCGAACCACGGCTGGTAGAACTCGGCCGAGGGCGCCGGGTAGATGGCGGCGTCGGCCGCCTTCGAGGAAACGATCTTGCGCGCGGTGGCGAGGAACTCCTCGTACGTGCCGAGCGGCGGCTCCTCAGGGTCGACGCCGGCCTTCTCCAGCAGCTTCTTGTTGTAGAAGATCATCACCGGATTCGACTTCCAGGGCAGCTGGTAGTACTTGCCGTCGGGCGACTGGTACTGCTTCGCGAGGTCGCCGCTGCGCGACTCGACGTACTCCTTGCCACCGGGGAGGTCGTCGAGCGCGACGAGGCCGCCCTGCTTCTGGAACTGCGGGACCGCGGCGGGTGACGTGTTGAGCACCAGGCAGGGGGCGTTGCCGGCGGTGATCGATGCACCGATCACCTCTTCGGAGCTCTTGCCGGCCGGGATCTCCTGGCCCTTGACCTGCTCCTTCGGGTGCGCCTTGTTCCAGGCCGCGACCGCGCTCTTGCCCCAGGCGACCTCCTCCTGGTTGTTCGAGTACCAGATCGTGATCGGGCCCTTCGCCGCAGCGGCCTCGTCGGCGGATCCGCCGGAGTCGCTGCCGCAGGCGGACAGCCCCAGGGCGAGCGCGGCCACGGCGGCCGGCAGTGTGCGATGGACGGTGCGGGCGATCATTCGGGTCTCCTCCCGGTGGTGGACGCGCGCACGACGAGCCGCGCGGGTGGCAGCTCGACGTCGGCGCCGCGTCCTTCGATGTGTTCCAGCAGAACGCGCGCGGCCGCACGCCCCCAGCCTGCGGCGTCGGAGCGCACGGAGGTGAGCGCCGGGTGCAGGTGGGCGGCCAGCTCGGTGTCGTCGAAGCCGACGATCGAGAGGTCGCGCGGGGGTGTCAGGCCCAGCTCGTGAGCAACGGTCAGGCCGGCGATGGCCATCACGTCGTTGGCGTAGACGATCGCCGTCGGGGCGTCGTCGCGGCGCAGCAGTTCGCGGGTGGCGGCGGCGCCCGCCGCCGCGGTGAAGTCGGCATTGGCGATGAGGTCGGCGGCGAGCCCCGCTTCTCGCATGGCGATCTCCCACGCCTCGCGCCGGCCATTGCCGTGCAGGAGGTCCTGGCGCCCGCCGACGTGGCCGATCCGCTCGTGCCCGAGCTCGACGAGGTGCCGCACCGCCTCCTGCACGCCCGCGCGGTCGTCGAGGCACACGGCCGGGTGCGGGCTCGGGCCGTCCGGCCGGCCAAGTGTCACCGCCGGCAGGCCGAGGGTCGCGCAGAGCTCGACGCGCGGATCGTCGAAGCGCAGGTCGGTGAGGAACACGCCGTCGACGCGCTCGCTGCGCGCGAGCTGCTCGTAGCGCTCGCTCTCGCCCTCGCCGTCGTCGCCGATCACCTGCAGCAGGAGTGCGTGGTCGAGCGGCCCCAGCTCCGCCTCGACGCCGGCGATGAAGCCGGGAAAGAACGGGTCGGCGCCGACCAGGGCCGGCTCGCGAGCGATCACGATCCCGACGGCGAAGGCGCGAGCGTGCGACAGCGACCGAGCCGACGCGCTCGGCGCCCAGCCGAGCTCGGCGGCCGTTGCGAGGATCCGTTCGCGGGTCTCATCGCCGACGCCGGGCCGGCCGTTGAGGGCGAACGACACGGCGGCCTTAGACACACCGACGCGACGTGCCACGTCCGCGATCGTCGGCTCGCGGCGGGCCTTCCCACCGCGACTCCGCTCCTCTCCCATGTTCGGGTTTGTGCCCCGCCCGGGCCGGCTATTAACCGGTTAAGTTGCGCCTTCTCTTCGTACTGCTGCTCACGCTGGTCGCCGCGCTGCTCGCTCCGAACGCCGCAGGGGCCCGCGCGCTGGCCAACCTCGACCACCTCCACTTCCTGGGCGATCGCGTCGCGCCGCCGCAGCAGACGGGGCATACGACCTGGCGGCTCGGCCGCGAGCCGTCGGTCGGCGTGCTGTGGACCTACGCCGATGTGTCCGACGGCGGCTTCCGCCGTCTTGGCGGGGGAACCTACGACGCCGCCACGAACACCTACGGCCAGGGCGCGTTCAACGCCGACGACCTCTCGCGCGCGGCCGTGGTGTACCTGCGGCACTGGCGCGCGACGGGTTCCGAGCGCAGCCGGCGCGAAGCGTACGAGCTGCTGCGCGGGCTCACCTACCTGCAGACCGCGTCCGGGCCGAATGCCGGCAACGTCGTGCTGTGGATGCAGCCCGACGGCACGCTCAACCCGAGCGCCGAGCCGATCGAGCTGCCGGACCCGTCCGACAGCGGGCCGTCCTACTGGTTGGCGCGCACGGTCTGGGCACTGGGCGAGGGCTATCGCGCATTCGCCCGCGAGGACCGCGCGTTCGCGGGCTTCCTGCGCGAGCGACTCGACCTCGCGATCGCCGCTGTGGACCGGCAGGTTCTGGTCCGTTACGGCGAGCACCTGACCGTGGACGGGCAGCAGGTGCCGGCCTGGCTGGTCGCCGACGGCGCAGACGCCACGGCGGAGGCGATGCTCGGCCTCGCCGCCTACGTCGACGCCGGCGGCAGCGGTCCCGCCCGTCGTGCGCTCCGGCGCCTGGGCGAGGGTGTCGCGGCGCTCGCGGCCGGCTCCCCGCGCGACTGGCCCTACGGCGCGCTGATGCCGTGGGCGCTGTCGCGCTCGATCTGGCACGCGTGGGGCGGCCTGATGCCCGCCGCGCTCGCGCGCACCGGGGACCGCGAGCTGCTCGAGCCGGCGCTCGCCGACGCGGCGTCGTTCACACCGCACCTGCTGGTCGCCGGCGGGCCCGACAACGGCTGGCTGCCCACACCGGGCGACCGCACGCAGATCGCGTACGGCGCCGACAGCCGGCTGCAGAGTCTGCTGGCGGTGGCCCGCGCGGCCCGTCGCTCCGGCCTGCGCCGCCTGGCCGGCGTGTCGGCCGCGTGGTACTTCGGCGCCAACGCGGCCGACGCGCCGATGTACGACCCCGCGACCGGTGTCACGTTCGACGGCGTCGCGCCCGACGGGACGATCAACCGCAACAGCGGCGCCGAGTCCACCATCCACGGCCAGCTCTCGATGCTCGCCCTCGACGCGGCGCCAGATGTCGCTCGCTGGGCGCGCGTCGCCGGCGTTGCGCGCCGGACGACGCGCCGCGTATTGGAGGCCGAGGACTCCACGCTGTCCGGCGGCGCCCGAGCCGTACAGCCGCCCGACGCCTGGACCGGCGAGGCCCTCTGGAGCGGCGGGCGCTACGCCGAGCTGCCGCCGGGCTCGCAGGCTGCCTTTGGCGCCGTCGCGACTGAGTCGAGCCTGGTCGAGGCGGTCGCTCTGCGGACGGAGGGCGCGGCCGGCGGCACGACACATTGGGGTGCGCTCGGGACTCTCGACCACTTTGGCGCCGGGCCGCAGGGCGCCTCACCGGCGCCCGGCGTGCTCGAGGTGCGCCGGCTCGACGTGCTGCAGCCGGGCGAGCCGCTGACCGCCCGGCAGGGCGCCTCGGGGACGACGGCGCTCGACGCCGTGCAGGTCCAGCCGCTGGTCGAGACGCTCACGCTGCGCGGCGGCGGCGGCGCGCAGGCGCTGCTGCGCAGCTTCGGGTCGCGGCCACGCGTCGGCGCCGTCGAGCTGCCTGGCTCCGGCAAGGCGACCGCTGCGGCGTACGACGCCCGCGGACGGCTCGCGGGCCGCGTGCGAACGCGCGGGCCGCGCATCGAGATCACGATTCCGCCGGGCGGCTTCGCGATCGCTGAGCGCTGACAGTCTCGGCGATCCTGCTCACCGCTGACCCGCTACAGCGACTTCAACAGCGGGTCGACCAGCTTCGCCAGCGCCCTGTCCTTGGTGGCCTTGAGCTGCTCCAGCGCGGCGCGGAACGCCGTGCGGCGTTCGCCCGACAGGCGCGTCCCCAAGTCGCGCAGCCGGGTCAGCACCTCTGCGCGGACGGCGTCGTCGGAGGTCTTGAGCCAGTAGTCGGCCACGTCCTCGAGCTCGTCGGTCAGTGGATGGTCGGCGGCGCCGATGCCGGCGGCCTCGAGCGGGAACCCGGCGATGAACCCCTCGGTGTTCGCGAGTGCCTCCGTCATGCTCTTGGCGCCCGACACGCGCTCGCGCACGAGCGCGCGGTCGGTCGCCGACATCGACTGCTTGCCCAGCCACACCTGGAAGTCCTGGTTGCGCGCGCGCTCGTCGTCACGCCATTTCTTGAGCCAGTCGACGGCGAGCCGGTTGTGGACGGCGTGCTCGAGCTCGTGACGCAGCACGCCCAGCGTGAACGCCTTGTTGTCGGGCTCGAACGCGAGCCGGCCCAGCACGATCGCCACCTGCGGCAGCGGGTCCTTGCGGTTGACGGGCAGCTTCGCGTCGAAGGTGTTGTCGTATAGGTACCCACATTGCCC
>Ga0299913_10002489_pt1 | contig 14562 bp, 13 predicted proteins | sample RVTome_9_FD_201360 | JGI IMG/M metagenome (GOLD analysis project Ga0299913, IMG submission 201360) | Soil microbial communities from uranium-contaminated site in the Upper Colorado River Basin, Wyoming, United States - RVT155D38 (version 2) ... | reverse complement strand
GTCGGCTGTGGTGGCCGCGAAGACCGCGGTGTGCTCGTCGGCGCCGGTGCCGGCGGTGCGGGTGCTGGTGGTGTCGAGGGTGACCAGGTCGGCGCGGGCGCCGACCCGGATCTCGCCGGCGTCGGGGAAGCCGAGGCTGGCATGGCCGGTGACGGTGCCGGCGGTGAGGAGCTCGGCGGCCGTCCAGTGCCCGCGTGCCTGGTCGGCCAGCCGCTCGTCCATCTCGACGGCGCGCAGCTCCTCGAACGGGTCGATCACGGCGTGGCTGTCGGTGCCGATCGTCAGCGGGCTGCCGGCCTCGTGCAGGGCCCGGCTCGGGCCGACCCCGTCGCCGAGGTCGCGCTCGGTGGTCGGGCAGAAGCAGGCGTGGGTGCGGGTGCCGCCGAGATGGCGGACGTCGTCGGCGGTGAGGTGGGTGCAGTGCACGGCGGTGGTGCCGGGGCCGAGGACGCCGTGGTCGGCGAGCAGCTGGGTGGGGGTGGCGCCGTACGCCGCCATGCAGTCGGCGTTCTCCTTGGTCTGCTCGGAGACGTGCACGTGCAGCGGGCGCCCCTCGGCAGCCGCCACGATCGTCGGCATCTGCTCGGCGGGCACGGCGCGGACCGAGTGGATCGCGGCGCCGATCACGGTCGCGTCGTCTCCGCGCAATTGTGCGGTTCTGGCGGCCCACCGGCCCGCATCGGCGTCGGAGTAGCGCAATTGCGCGGATCCGACCGGTTCCCCGAACCCGCTGCTCAGGTAGCAGGTGTCGAGGAGGGCGATCCGGATCCCGGCGTCGCTGGCCGCTTGGATCAGCGCCGCTCCCATCGCGTTGGGGTCGTCGTAGGGCGTCCCGCCGGGCTGGTGGTGCAGGTAGTGGAACTCTCCCACGGCCGTGAACCCCGCTGCGACCATCTCCCGGTAGACCGCCGTGGCCAGCGCGAGGTAGCTGTCGGGGTCGAGCCGCTGCGCCACGTCGTACATCTGCTCGCGCCAGGTCCAGAACGTCCCCCGGCCCCGCTGGGTGCGGCCGCGCAGGGCCCGGTGGAACGCGTGGCTGTGGCAGTTCGCGAGGCCGGGGAGGGTGAGGCCGGGGAGGCGGGTGGCCGAGGAATCCCCGGCCGGCCGGGGATTCCTCAACATGTCAGGCATCACGTTGCCGGACAAGTTGAGGGGTTGCCCGTCCACTGTGACTGATGTGAACCGTGAGCCCTCGATCTCAACGAGCACCTCGTTGTGGACGGCGCCCCCCACCCAGGCCCGCTCGAGGAGGTACGCCGACCGGCTCACCGGCTCAGCCTCTCCAGCGTCTCCGCCAGCGCCGAGACCCCGGCCAGGCAGTCGGCCATCTCGGCGTGCTCGGCCGGGGAGTGCGAGACGCCGGTCGGGTTGCGGACGAAGAGCATCGCCGTCGGGATCCCGGCGGCCGACAGGATGCCGGCGTCGTGGCCGGCGGCGGTCGGGATGATCGGCCAGTCGCCACCCGCATGGTCGGCCGCGACCGACGCCGCGAGGCGCGGGTCGAAGACCACCGGCCCCGAGACCGACTCGGCGGTCAGGCTCAGCGTCGTCCCGTCGCGCCCTGCCCGATCGATGGCCTGACGCTCGATCGCGCCGACCAGCTCGGCGAGTGCGTCCTCGGTGGCACACCGGGCGTCCAGCCAGGCCGTCACCCGCGAGGGCACGGCGTTGGTGCCGTTGGGGGTGACCTCGACCCGGCCGAAGGTCGCCCGCTGGCCGGCGAGGCGGGCCTGCTTGTTGGCCGCGAGGGCGGACATCGCGTAGCTGAGCATCGGGTCGACCCGGTCCTCCATCCGGGTGGTGCCCGCGTGGTTGGCCTCCCCGGCGAAGTCGAGTCGGTAGCGCCCGTGCGGCCAGATCTCGCTGCCCACCCCGACCGCGGCGCCGCGGTCGACCAGGTCCCGGCCCTGCTCGACGTGCAGCTCGACGAACGTCCCCACGTCGGCCAGCAACGACGACGACGCACCCGCCACCACGTCGCCGAACGGCACGCCGTCGCGGTCGCGCAGCTGGCGCGCCGCCTCCCACGTCATCGCCCCGGTCGCCAGGCGCGAGCCCAGGCAGGCGATCCCGAAGCGCGACCCCTCCTCCTCGACGAACGTCGCCACGCCGATCGGCCGCGCGGGCGCGAAGCCGCGCTCTCGCAGCGCGTCGACGGCGGCCAACGCCGAGACCACGCCGAGCGGGCCGTCGTACGCGCCCCCGTCGAGCACCGAGTCGAGGTGGGAGCCGGTGAGCACACCCGGCCCCGAACCGACGTCCCACCACGCGACCACGTTGCCGATCTCGTCCCGCTCGACCCGCAGGCCGCGGGCGTCCGCCTGCTCGACGAACCATGCGTCCAGCTCCCGCTCGGGCGCGGTGAACGGCGACCGGTGGTAGCCGCCCGACGACGCCGACCGGCCGATGGGAGCGAGGTCGGCCCACATCCGCTCAAAGTCGTCAGGCATCGTCGGCCCCCCCATAATCTCGGGCATGGAGTTCCAGGACGTCGTGCGCCGCCGCCGGATGGTCCGCGACTACGCCGAGACTCCGGTCGATCCCGCGATCATCGAGCGCGCACTGGAGAACGCGACCCACGCGCCGAGCGCGGGGTTCAGCCAGGGCTGGGCGTTCCTGGTGCTCGACCGGCCCGAGGACGTGTGCCGGTTCTGGGCCGCCACGGTCGATGACGTCGACCACCCGGACAGCTGGGCCGCCGGGATGATGCGCGCGCCGGTGGTGATCCTGCCGTGCAGCAGCAAGGCGGCCTATCTCGACCGCTACGCCGAGCCGGACAAGGGCTGGACCGACCGCGACGAGGCGCGGTGGCCGAAGCCGTTCTGGGACATGGACGCGGCGATGGCGTCGCTGCTGATCCTGCAGACCGTGACCGATGCCGGGCTGGGTGCCTGTTTCTTCGGCGTCTTCCGCGAGCAGGAGGTACGCCGCGAGTTCGGCATCCCCGAGCGCTACGACCCGGTCGGCGTGATCACGATCGGCCACCGGGCCGACTCGACCGGCCCCGCGGGCTCGCCCGCACGGCGCCGGCGTACGCCCTGGACGGACGTGGTCCATCGCGGACAGTGGGGACAGCGGGGGCACCGGGCCAGTCCATCGGCCTAGGCCCCCGCGGTCAACGACCGCTCAGGCGCACGGGTCTGGGATCCGAGACGGCGGACGACGGCCGGCACTCACTTGACGCGGGCGAACTCACCGGTGCGGACGCGGCCGAGGTAGCCGACCACCTCGGCCTTGAGCACCCTGGCCAGCAGGTAGAGCCCGATCAGGTTGGCGATCGACATCGCGAAGAGCATCGAGTCGGAGAACCCGATCACCGGGTCCAGCGACATCGCGGCCCCGATGACCGTGAACGTGCAGAACACGAACTTGAAGGCCAGCTCCGCGGTGGCGTTGTCGCCGAACAGGTACCCGGTCGCCTTCATCCCGTAGTAGGACCACGAGATCATCGTGGAGAAGGCGAACAGGACCACCGCGATCGCGAGCACGTTCGGGAACCAGGGCAGCACCGACTCGAACGCCCGCGAGGTCAGGTTGACGCCGTCCAGGTCGCCCGCGTCGGGGTCGTTCCAGGCACCGGTGATCACGATGGTGAGGGCGGTCATCGTGCAGATGACGATGGTGTCGATGAAGGGCTCGAGCAGCGCCACGAAGCCTTCCGTCGCGGGCTCCTTGGTCCGGACGGCCGAGTGCGCGATCGACGCGGACCCGATGCCGGCCTCGTTGGAGAACGCCGCCCGCTGGAACCCGACGATCAGGACCCCGACGAAGCCGCCGGCGATGCCGTCGGGGCTGAACGCGCCGCTGACGATCTCGCCGAACGCGGTCGGCACGGCACCGGCGTTGCCGAAGATCACGATCAGGCAGGCGGTGACGTAGAGGACGGCCATGAACGGCACGATCTTCTCGGTGACCTTGGCGATGCTCTTGATCCCGCCGATGATCACGAGTCCCACGGCGATCGCGAACAGCAGGCCGATCACGAACCTGAGGTCCCCCACCGGGCTGTCCTCGCCGCCGGTCACGTTGATGATCTGTGCGGTCGCCTGGTTGGACTGGAACATGTTGCCGGCGCCGATCGCGCCCCCGATGCAGCACACGGCGAAGAACGCGGCCAGGAACTTGCCGAGCCGGGGCCGGCCGAGCCGCGCGATGCCGTCGCGCAGGTAGTACATCGGGCCGCCGGACACGGTGCCGTCCGCGTGCTCGTGGCGGTACTTCACGCCCAGCGTGCACTCGGCCATCTTGGTGCTCATCCCGAGGAACCCGGCCGCGATCATCCAGAACGTGGCTCCCGGGCCACCCAGCGAGATGGCCACGGCCACACCGGCGATGTTGCCCAGCCCGACGGTGCCGGAGACCGCCGTGGCGAGTGCCTGGAAGTGCGACACCTCGCCGTGGTCGTCGGGGTCGGAGTACCTGCCCCGCACCAGGTCGAGGGCGTGCTTGAAGCCGCGGATGTTCTGGAAGCCGAGGTAGCCGGTGAAGAAGACGGCCGCGCACACCAGCCAGGCCACGATCAGCGGGAGCTCGGTGCCGAAGACCGGCACCGAGTAGAAGACGATGCTGACGACGAAGTCGGAGAGGGGGGTGACGAGGTCGCTGATCCGGTCGTCGACGGCCAGCGGGGTCACCGGCGCACCGGCGCTCACGGGACCACCGTCACCGGGACGGGTGCGAGCTGCACGAGGTGACCGGGCGTGCTGCCGAAGACCGCCTGGCGCATCCGGCTGTCGCCGGTGCGACCGACGACGATGTACTCGGCGTCCCTCTCCCTCGCGAGGTCGAGGATCACGTCGACCGGGTGGCCGTGCCGGACCAGGCCCTCGACCGGCACGCCGGCCTCGTCGACGAGCGCGATGGCCGGGTCCACGACCTGCTCCTGGGCGGCCTTGATCTCCAGCTGCTTCTGTGAGTGCCGGCGTTCGTTCTCCGCCGGGGTGTTGAAGCTGTAGGGCGACCAGTGGATCACGTGGACCACCAGCAGCTCGAAGCCCAGCTGCTGGGCGCGTTCGCAGGCGAAGAGCATCGCCCGCCGGCTCGGGTCGCTGCCGTCGACGCCGACCAGTACGACGCTCATGACCCACCCCGTTCCAGGCGAGGGACGCTGGGCGCGGGCGAGTGGTGTCGCGGATCTGGCATGAGATCTCCGAGGGTCGAGTTCCGAGGAACCTAGGTCCGGGGTTGCGGACCCGACGACCGACAGGTGTACGAACTCGCCCCGGGATGCTGTGACAGTTGTCCAAGCCGGGGGGCGCCGGCCGTGCTACCGGGGCGCCGGCTCCGGGGCGGGATCGGTCTTGAGCAATTGTCCAAGGCAGGGTCCGGCCCGTGTGGCAGTTGTCCGCTGACCTGTGCCCGGCGCACGGCATACGTTCGCGGCGGTCCGCCCCCCTCTCGAAAGGGACCCACGATGGATGCCGTCACCCAGGTGCCTGTCCCCGCCAACGAGCCGATCAACGACTACGAGCCCGGAAGCACCGCCCGCGCCCGGCTGGAGATCGCGCTCAAGGAGCAGTCCGCCCGCGAGGTCGAGCTGACCGCCACCATCGGGGGCGAACGGCGTCACGCCAGCGGCGCCGAGACGGCCGTCGTACAGCCGCACGACCACGGGCAGCGCCTCGGCACCCTGCGCAGCTCCACCCAGCTCGACGCCCGGGCCGCGATCGCGGCCGCCCGGGACGCGGCCCCCGCCTGGCGGGACCTGAGCTTCGACGATCGCGCCGCGATCCTGCTCAAGGCGGCGGACCTGCTCTCGGGCCCCTGGCGGGACACCCTCAACGCCGCCACCATGCTCGGCCAGAGCAAGACGGCGGTGCAGGCGGAGATCGACTCGGCGTGCGAGCTGATCGACTTCTGGCGCTTCAACGTGGCCTTCGCCCGGCAGCTCCTCGAGGAGCAGCCGGTCGCGAACGCACCCGGGGTGTGGAACCGACTCGACCACCGCCCGCTCGAGGGGTTCGTGTACGCCGTCACGCCGTTCAACTTCACCGCCATCGCCGGCAACCTGCCGACGGCTCCGGCGCTGATGGGCAACACCGTGGTCTGGAAGCCCGCCCCGACCCAGCAGCTCGCCGCGCACTACACGATGCGGCTCCTGGAGGAGGCCGGGCTGCCGCCGGGCGTGATCAACATGCTGCCCGGCGACGGGGTCGCGGTGTCCGAGGTGGCCCTCGCCGACACCACGCTCGCCGGCATCCACTTCACCGGCTCGACGCCCACCTTCCAACGGCTCTGGCGCACGGTCGGTCAGAACATCGCCGGCTATCGCGGCTACCCGCGCATCGTCGGCGAGACCGGCGGCAAGGACTTCGTGCTGGCCCACCCCTCAGCCGACCCTGCCGTGGTGCGGACCGCACTCCTGCGCGGCGCGTTCGAGTACCAGGGCCAGAAGTGCTCCGCCGCGTCGCGGGCCTACGTCGCGCGCAGCGTCTGGAAGCGGATGCGGGACGACCTGGTGTCCGAGACGGAGGCTCTGGCGGTGGGAGACGTCACCGACCTGCGCAACTTCATGGGCGCGGTGATCGACGAGCGGGCCTTCGCCAAGCACCGGGCCGCGATCGACCGGGCGCACGCCGAGCCGAGCATCACCGTGCTGGCGGGCGGGACGTATGACGACTCGGTCGGCTACTTCGTCCGGCCGACCATCCTGCTGTCCGACAACCCCGACGACGAGATCTTCACGACCGAGTACTTCGGCCCGATCCTCGCCGTGCACGTCTACGACGACCCCGACTTCGACGACGTCGTGGCCCAGCTGGACCGCGCGACGGCGTACGGCCTCACGGGCGCCGTCATCGCCCAGGACCGTCGGGCGATCGCCCACGCCACGCACGCGCTCCGGTTCACGGCCGGCAACTTCTACGTCAACGACAAGCCCACGGGGGCGGTGGTGGGCCAGCAGCCGTTCGGCGGGGCGCGCGGATCGGGCACCAACGACAAGGCGGGGTCCGCACAGAACCTGCTCCGGTGGACGTCGACGCGGGTGATCAAGGAGACCTTCGACCCTCCGACCAGCTACCGCTATCCGCACATGGGCTGACCCTCCGGTCGCCGCGGAACCGGCTCCGACCGCGACGTATCGTGGTGCGCGATGGCTGAGCGTGAGCCCCCAGGCCGCCCGGAGTATCCCGAGGACCGGGCGGAGAGCCGGGCTGCGGCCGCTCGCCGGATGGCCCAGCAGCACACCTGGGTCGACCTGCAGATCCGCCAGGCCATGGAGCGCGGCGCGTTCGACGACCTTCCCGGCGCGGGCAAGCCGATCGCGGACCTCGGCACCGAGCACGACCCCGACTGGTGGATCAAGCGGCTGGTCGAGCGCGAGCGGATCACCGTCCTGCCGCCGTCGCTGCAGCTGCGCAAGGAGGACGCCGAGCTCGACGACCGCCTCGACAAGCTCGCCGCCGAGTCGGAGGTACGCCGCGAGGTCGAGGAGTTCAACGCCCGCGTGCTGCGCGCCCGCTACACGCCCGTCGACGGTCCGCCGCTGGTCACCCAGCCCCGGGACGTCGCGGAGACCGTGACCGCCTGGCGCGACCGGCGCGCCGCCCGGCGTACCCGATCGGCGGCCGAGGCGCCGGCGCCGACACCCAGACGGAGACGGTGGCGGCGGACCGGCAAGTGAGGGCCCGAGAAGTGAGCGTGGTCGAGAGATCGGTCATACCGAGCCGTGGCCGCCCGCTGCTACCTTCCGCCCCATGACCGGCAGTTCACGCAGCGCCAAGGACTTCTTCGCCCCGCTCGCCGTCGGAGCACCCACTCCGCTCCGGGAGATCCCGGCCCGGCCCAGCCGCGCCATCCACTTCTTCGACCCCAGCAACGAGAAGATGGCGGCGAAGATCCCCGCGATGGTCGGCACCGTCGACGTGCTGCTCGGCAACCTCGAGGACGCGATCAAGGCCGACAACAAGGTGGCCGCCCGCGAGGGTCTCGTCCGGATCGCCAAGGAGACAGACTTCGGGCCCACCCAGCTCTGGACCCGGATCAACTCCCTCGACAGCCCGTGGGCGCTCGACGACCTCACCACCCTGGTCCCGGCGATCGGCGACCGGCTCGACGTCGTCATGGTGCCGAAGGTGCAGGGCGCCGAGGACATCCACTACGTCGACCGCCTGCTCGCCCAGCTCGAGGCCAAGGCCGGCCTCGAGAGGCCGATCCTCGTGCACGCCATCCTCGAGACCGCCCGCGGCGTCGCCAACGTGGAGGAGATCTGCGGCGCCAGCCCGCGCATGCAGGGCCTCTCCCTCGGCCCGGCCGACCTCGCCGCGGACCGGCGGATGAAGACCACCCGGGTCGGCGGCGGCCACCCCGGCTACGTGGTCCGCCAGGACCCCGCCACCAACGACGAGGCCGGGATCAACGCCGACCGGACGACGTACCAGCAGGACCTCTGGCACTACACGATCTCCCGGATGGTCGACGCCTGCGCGATGCACGGCATCTACCCCTACTACGGCCCGTTCGGCGACATCGCGGACGTCGTCGCGTGCGAGGACCAGTTCCGCAACGCCTTCCTGCTCGGCTGCGTCGGCACCTGGAGCCTGCACCCCAAGCAGATCGCGATCGCCAACAAGGTGTTCAGCCCGAGCGTCGAGGACGTCGCGCACGCGCGGCGCGTGGTGGCCGCCATGGGCGACGGCACCGGCGCGGTGATGCTGGACGGCAAGATGGAGGACGACGCCTCGCTCAAGCAGTGCCTGGTCATGGTCGAGCTCGCCGAAGAGCTGGCCGCGATCGACCCGGAGCTGAAGAAGCAGTACGACGCGATCGAGGTGGACGCATGAGTCGCCAAGAATCCACCACCTATCGGGCCCGCCGCAGCGTCCTCTACATGCCCAGCTCCAACGAGCGGGCCCTCGAGAAGGCCAAGACCATCCCGTGCGACGGACTGATCCTCGACCTCGAGGACGCCGTCGCCCCGGACGCCAAGGCCGCTGCACGTGACAACGCCTGCGCCGCCGCGGCGTCCGGTGACTACGGCAACCGCGAGGTGACGATCCGGGTCAACGGTGCCGACACCGAGTGGCATGCCGACGACCTGCGCGCCGCCTGCCAGGCCGGCCCCGACGCGATCGTGGTGCCCAAGGTCAACAGCGCCGACGCCGTGCTCGAGATCGTCGAGGCGATGGCCGGTCACGACGCCCCGGAGCACACGAGGCTGTGGGCGATGGTCGAGACGCCGTACGCGATGCTGCACGCCGAGGAGATCGCGTCGGCCTCCGACCGGCTGGCCGTGCTGGTGATGGGCACCAACGACCTCGCCAAGGAGCTGTACGCCGAGCACGTGCCCGGCCGCCAGCCGCTGCTCACCGGCCTGGGACTCGCCGTGCTGGCCGCCCGTGCCACCGGGAAGGCGGTCATCGACGGCGTCTACAACGATGTGAAGGACCTCGACGGCTTCGCGGCCGAGTGCCGCCAGGGCCGGGAGATGGGCTTCGACGGCAAGACCCTGATCCACCCCGGCCAGGTCGACGGCGCCAACGAGGCGTTCGCGCCGAGCGATCGGGCCGTGGAGGACGCCCGGGGGATCCTGCAGGCGTGGGAGGACGGGCAGGGATCGGGTGTCGTCACCTACAACGGCCGGATGGTCGAGAACCTGCACGTCGAGTCGGCGCGGCGGACGCTGAGCATCCACGACGCGATCACGTCGATGCAGGGCTGACGCGTCGCTCCGTCAGCTCGGGGGCGGCGCGTGGGATGCCCGCGCTGCCTCGGGCAGCTTGGCCATCGCCGCCGCAAAGATACGGCGCAGGGCCAGCACCCGGGCGCGGTCGACCAGACCTGGCAGACCAGGACGTGGGATGACCTCCGTCGTGCCGCTCAGCCGGGTCCCCTCCGGAACGGGCTCGAAGACCCTCCGGTTGTCGAGCGGCGGTGTGCCCGGCTGTCGGGAGAGGTACCGGAACTCGTGTGGGGGGTTCCACACCGTCACCTCGATCTCCGAAGCGATCGTCCGACCGAGGACGACGTTCGACATCTGGCCCCGGCTCCCGACGCTGCCCCAGTCCTCGTCCCTGCTCGAGTCGCGCAACGACGAGAAGAAGGACGGCCAGTTCAGCGGGTCGGAAACGAACGCGAACGCCTCGTCCGGCGGGAGGTGGACCACGGCCCCGTAGGCGAAGTGCACGGGCTTCCGGCTCGCAGAGGACACAGTGAATCTCCCACCGTCCGGCCCGACATCGCTGCGTCCGGGTCGGACGCGATCGAGACGAAGCCAAGGGGATCCGGTCACGACGAAGTGTCCTCATGCTGCGCCGCCACGTCAATGAGCCGGCGCGCCGTTCGACTTTCGCCACGACGCGGTTGCGTCTCCCGTAGACGGCGGTGTGACGCAGTATGCGGAAGTGGGATCGCGGCAGACGAGGGCGTTGCGTGGTCGGCGACAGCTGGGCTGCGGCGCCCTGCCAACCGACCACGTTCCGTGTCTCTGGTCGGCGCCGGTCGTCCGCCTCCACTACAAGCTCACGCGAGATGTCGCATGAGCGCGGGGACAGCGGCAGCTCCGTGCGTTCGCGCGACTCCCGCATTCAGGGCGACCTCGGGTCAGGAACTCACCTCGAACAGCCCCTTCAGTGCTGCTTCGATAACCGGCAGCCCCCGGGTCAACGCACGCCCTTCCACGCTGGCCACGGCCTCGCCGTCCGCCGCAAGCCCGACGCGACGGAGGGTCGTCTGGAGGGAGGTCCCCTCCAGGTCGAGAAAGGTGATCGTGCCATCGGCACCGACCTCCATCACGAAGTCGACGCAGGCGCCGACTTCCCGCTCCTGCTGGTTCGCTTGAGGCAACCGGGGATACCGGTCGCTGAGCTCGTCGTGCCCAGCACAGAAGATGATCTGGACCTCCTCATGCCGATCCTCGCCGCCTTCGCCGTACTGGCCTCCTTGGAAGCCCGCCGGCACAAGGACCGGGTCGAGTAGGGCACTGACGACGCGTCCCGTGGAGACTGCTCCCATGTGCTCATAGTGCCTGGCGTGGAGCCTCGAGCCTCGGCCAGTCACGGGTCTCCCTCACCACGACCCTCGCGGGCAGACCAACAAGCCGGCAGCCGCGCCGATTACGGAGGACGCGAGGAGTCCGCAGACCTGCGCTCCTGCGTGCCTGTCGGCAACGCGGAGGACGTCTACGGGCAGTCCGCCGTATGACTGCTCAGCCGTGGACTCCCAGACAGGCGGAGTAGCCCATGTGAGTGCCCGGCTTGTGACCACCGTTGCCGAGGGCACCGTCGTGAGCGGCCGCGACGATGTGGTGAGTGGCGTAGTCGGAGTGGCCGGGACCTCCGGCCTCGTTGCACGGACCAGCATCGTGGGCCGTCGCGGAGCCGGCGGTTCCTAGGGTGAGCGCCACCGTGGCGGCGGTTGCCAGCAGGAGAGCTGTCTTGCGCATGATCACGGACCTCCATCGAAGACGTTTCCTCGAGAGTGCGCCGCACGCAGCGCCTCGAGTCTGCTTACCTCAAGTACGTACGGATTCGGGACGCCATCGGTTCAAGGAAGACCGCGGTCCTCCGGATCGGGCAGCGGTCCACCGGGGGCCGGCTGATGGGGCTGACCGCCATCGAGTCAGTCGCGACCACCTTGGCTCTGAGCCGGACGGGACGGGCTCGGCAAGACCGACGTTCCCTCCCGGCGGCAGATCCGGTTGGCCGCAACGCACGCTGTCTGCGGCAGCTGCAGAGGAGGAGGCCTAGATAGCGTTGAGAGGTGACGACCTCTGCGGATGCCCTTGTGGCTGCCTACCTTCACGCTCTGCGAACAGCGGATGCCGGACTGGCAGTCAGCCTCTTCACAGAAGATGGCATGGTCCACTCCCCGCTTTACGGACCCCAACCAGCCAGAGCGTTCTACCCGGCGCTGTTTGAGGACACGAGCCAAGCGAATCTGACGTTGAAGTGTGTGATGAGCGGAGCAGACCAGACCGGCCAGACAACAGTCAGCTTCTGGTTCCACTTCGACTGGCGCCTTCCGTCCGGCGCTGCGGCGCCGTTCGATGTCGTGGACGTAGCCACGCTCGCGCCTGACGGAAGGATCAAGGACCTGCACATCATCTACGACACAGTCGATGTCCGCCCCGCATTCGAGGTTGAGGTCGGGCGGTCTTCATGGCGTCGGTCGGACTCTGAGAGCTCGTGACTGCCCGCGTCTTTGACGATTGCTCCGGCACGATTGGGCGCTTCGCCCCCACGGCGGCGCGCCCGGGCGCTCCAGGCCGGAGTAGAGCAACCGCCCGACCATCGGCACGATCGCACGCTATCTGCGGCTCAGTGCGTTCTGGCGCACGTCGGTGTGAGCTGGCTACGACAGTTCGACGCCCATTCGGTGGCAGTCTGAGCTGTCTCGGAGAGTCCGGTGGCCTCCGGTAGCTTGTGAGGGCCGCGCCCGGCGCCCAGCCGGTCCGCACCATGCCTGGAGAGCGAGGTGGCGAGGGACGCCCCGCGATCAAGAAAGGCACAGCTGGGGCTTCAGCCCCAGGAAGTCGCCGTACTCCGCCGCCGCCCGCTCCACGTCACGCAGCATGCTCGGGTTCCACGACGAGTGGGGAACGACGTGGAACAGGACCGCCTGTGGGGTGATTGACCGCTTCATCGACGCCACTAGCTGGCCGTCGTGCAGCACCATCCCGATCGACGCTTCGCGGCGGCGCGGCACCGCGCCGGCGGCGTCGATCACCATCCGTGAGTCCTGGAAGCCCCGATACATCTCGTCGAGGATCTGCAGCAGGTGTGCTCGCGGCTCTGCCGGGCCGACGGGTGGCTCCTCGTCCGGCAGGTGCCAGTACGTGCGCCCTTCGTGCTCGAACGTCGCGAGTGTGTCGGCCACCGACGCCAGGCCGTTCTTCGCGTCGCTGGGGCTCAGTGTCGCCCAGTAGGCGAGGTCGCGGGCCGTGGCCGGTCCGTGGCCGGTGACGTACCGGATCGCGAGCTGGGCCAGGGCCTCGTCTCGGTCGAGCCGGCGTGTCGACGGGACCCGTTCCTCGAAGAGCGCGTAGGTGTCCGTGGAGCCCTGCGGAGCGCCGCTGCAGATCAGCTGCTGCTGCTCGAGGTCCCCGAGCACGTGCATGAGAGCCATCCCGCTCAACTCGTGCCCAAGTCCGGCAAGCCTTGCCGCCACCTCTCGCCGGCTCAGGTGCCGACCGCCGCGCAGCCCGTCGATGACCAGGCCGGACAGCCGCTCGACCCGGGCCTGATCGAGGCCGTGGCGCTTCTCGAGTTGGTTGGCGAACGCGCCACGGACCCGCGGCACGGTGAGGTCGAGTAGCCACGCCAGGTCGTCAGGGACGGCGTAGTGCCAGGTCGGCCGGAGGACGTGGGTGCGGAGCACCCGGCCGTCGGCTAGCGCCGCGTTGAGCTCGGCGGCGTCTGGTGCGGCGGTGCGTGATGCGACCGCCCAGGCCGACTGGGCCGGGTTCTCCGCCTGGACGCACAGCATCGCCCGCACGACCGACTCCGCGTCGCGACGACGCTCCCCGACCAGACGCTGGCTCCGCAGCCGCCACCGGGCGATGTCGACGTCAGATCTGCTCATTGGCACGACCGTATCCGGAGCTACCGTCAGTGTTGGGTGACCTCGGAGCCGGGCTCGACTGGCATCACCTCGGTCGGGACCTCGAACGCTGAGCGGCGCGGGCGCGCCGCAAATGGGTGGCGTTCCCGGGGCCGCAATCGCGATGGCAACGTACGAGAGCCCGTCCATAGGAGGAGCCGACGCGAGTCGCGCGCTCGGCCCGGTATTGCGGCGAAGGTGGACCAAGGCACACATGCGACCTCGTGTCGCATCACGTCGATACTCACCGTCATCGGGCTCACGTACACGGACGGAGGGAAGTCCTCAGCTTCGATCACCTGGACGCTCGGCGCGAGCTTCAAAGGACGACATCACTCCGTCCTTGTACGAGGCTACGGGGTTCCGTTCGGGCCGTAGCGCCGGGCGACATCGGGAGAATCGAGCCACCTGGAATAGGTGGGCGACTTCGGCCAACCGTCGGGTGAATCCTGCCATTCCTCCTGACGGCCCCACGGCAGGATGTCGATCAACGCGAACGTGTAGCTGAGCTGTTCGGTACCGCGGCCGTCGGTGTGCCAGGTGCGGTAGACCTTGTCGCGGTCGCGGAGGAACACGTTCACCGCGAAGCCCCCGCCGGGCGGCGCGCCTACGTCGGCGCCGAACGAGCTTTCCGACGAGGCGTACCAGTCCATCTTGTTGCCGACTTTGGCCTTGTAGGCCAGCGCTTCCTTGATGGGCCCATTGGTGACGATGACGAAGCGGGCATCGTAGTTGTCGAGGAAGCCCATCCGGACGTACTGCGACGTGAGTCCTGTACAGCCGCCGCACTGCCATTCCGCGCCGTCGGACCACATGTGGTTGTAGACGATGAGTTGGGACCGCCCGCCAAATACGTCGACCAGTCGGATGGGGCCGTCCGGACCGATCAGCGTGTAGTCCGGGAGCTCGACCATCGGCAGTCTGCGGCGATGTGCAGCGATGGCGTCGAGTTCACGGGTGGCGGCCTTCTCCCGCCTACGCAGATCGTCGAGCGCGGCCTGCCAGGTCTGCCGGTCGACGACT
>Ga0299913_10002488_pt1 | contig 14562 bp, 15 predicted proteins | sample RVTome_9_FD_201360 | JGI IMG/M metagenome (GOLD analysis project Ga0299913, IMG submission 201360) | Soil microbial communities from uranium-contaminated site in the Upper Colorado River Basin, Wyoming, United States - RVT155D38 (version 2) ... | reverse complement strand
CGGCATCCTCGCCGTGGGCGTGTGCGTCCTCGCCATGGGCGTGCGCCATCTCGCCCGCGGAATGGTGCTCGCCCCCGCCGAGCACGAGCGCGGGCACGAACAGCGCGAACATCGCGCTGCCGAGTACCCCCACGGCCTGGGACCCGAGGCGTGGCGACGGAAGCCGCACTCGGTCGACCTCGGCGCTCGCGAGCAGCGCGAGCAGCGGCGCGGTCGCGACTTCGAAGAGAACCGTGATCCCGTCCTTGAAGCCGACCGGCTCCATGTGCCCGCCCGGCAGGAACGGCAGGCCGGCGGTGCGCGAAACGAGCCACGTGGCGAGCGCGCCCAGCGTCAGCGCCAGGCCGCCGGCCACGACCAGGCTGCCGACGCGCCGGGAGAGGAGCAGTCCGCCGAGGCCGACCTGGAGCGCCGCGACGACCAGGAAGCCCGCCGTCATGACCGGCAGGTTCGTGTGGTCTCCGGCGGCGGAGATGTGCAGAAGGCCTGCGCCTATCAGGAGCATGCCGGCGAGCACGGAGGCGACCCGCGCGGCGCCCTCCAGGCCCGCCCGGTGAGGTCGTGTGATCGGGCCGCCAAGGCCCCTCCCGCTGAGGCGTCCTCCCACGCCTGGCACGTTAGCACACATTACTAGCGGTAACAAGCCGGTAGGGGGAGTCAAGCCGAGGACGGACCGGCGCCGCCCCCGCGACCGGCACGTGGGCTCACCTAGCTCCTAGGGCGCCTCAGCCTGAAGGCCAGGCATCGACCACAGACGTGAGCAGCTCGTCGACCTCGACGCCGATCGCCCACAGGATCAGAATCGCTGCGGTCGACACGAGGACGAGGATGAAGGCGTATTCGACCAAGCCCTGGCCGCTCTCGTCTCTGCGGTACCTCCGGAGGAGGTTGTAAAGCGCCGGCATCAGAGCACCGATGCGTCCAGGGTATGTCAAGCCGCCTGATCCCGCTAGCCCTTGGCCAGAGCCAGGGCGCGCGGCTAGACAGCCGCGACGGCCACGCACGCGAGTGCCACCGCTCCTACGCCAAGACCGACGGCGAAGCCCGCGACGGCGCGCTGTCGCGGCTCCGCTGTTCCGCGGCGGGCGGCCGTCCCGAGCATCGCGCCGCCCGCTCCGAGGACGAAGGGGAGACCCGTCCAAGCCGACGCGACGCTGAAGAAGCCGACGACGCTCGTCACGAGTGCCATTCCAGAAGCCCCGTCGTCTCGCGACTTCGCGCGCGGAAGCGCCCAGGCGAACAGCAGCACGGCGAAGCCCACGGTGACGGCGCCTGCCAGCCCGGCGACGAGCGGCTCATCAGTGACTCCGGTGTCGGCCGACAACCGCTCGAACACGATCGCGGCGAGACCAGCGGCCGTCGCGAGAACTGACACGGCCGCTTCGCGGATGGACACGGCTCTACCCGGGGGTGGACGCGTCTTCCGGCAGTTCGGCCTCAGGGGCGGAGCCGTTGTTCTTCGCGGCGACAGCTCCGTCGCTCACCGCATCTGCTGCCTCGTCCGCGAGCTGGTGACCGAACCCCGCAGCCTCGTACGCATCCTCTTCGTCGAGGGTTTCCCGATCGAGCAGCGCCCCGGCCAGCGCATCGAGCCGGTCCCGATGCTCCCGCAGCCGCGAGAGTGCGAGTTCGTACGACTCGCTCACGATCCGCCGGACCTCCACGTCCACGAGTTCGCGCGTCGCCTCGGCGGCGCCGCTCATCCCCTGCAGGGTCTCGTCGCCTGCTGCGGGCAGCACTGACACGAGCCCGACGCGGTCTGACATCCCCCACCGGCCGACCATCTGCCGCGCGATCTTGGTCACCTGCTCGAGGTCTGACTCGGCGCCGGTCGTAACGTCGTCGTAGATGAGCTCCTCGGCCGCGCGCCCGCCGAGGAGGCCCATGATGCGACCGCGGAGGTAGCGTGAGTCGTAGCCGTAGCGGTCGACCTCGGGGCTCTGGAACGTGACGCCGAGGGACAAGCCGCGCGGGACTATGGACACCTTGCGCACCGGATCAGCGCCAGGTTCGAGCATGCCGAGTAGCGCGTGTCCGGCCTCGTGGTAGGCCGTCCGCTCGCGATCGAATGGCGATAGCGCGATACGCCGCTCGGCGCCGAGCATAATCTTCTCGAGCGCCTCCATGAAGTCGCGTGTTTCCACCTCGGTCCGATGAGCGCGCGCGGCGATGAGCGCCGCTTCGTTTACGAGGTTGCGCAGCTCGGCGCCGACCATGCCGGCGGTACTGGAAGCAACGCGTTCGAGGCTCACGTCGCCTGCGAGCGGGACCTTCCGGGTATGCACCGCGAGAATCCGCTCGCGTCCGTCTCGGTCGGGCGGGCTCACGACCACTCGCCGGTCGAAGCGTCCCGGCCGCAAGAGTGCAGCGTCGAGGATCTCTGGACGGTTGGTGGCCGCGAGGACGATCACGCCCTCGGCCCCGGTGAACCCGTCCATCTCGGTGAGGATCTGGTTCAGCGTCTGCTCGCGCTCGTCGCTGCCGGCGCTTCCGAAGCTCGGCCCACGGCCGCCCCGCGAGCGGCCGATCGCGTCGAGCTCGTCGATGAAGATGATCGCCGGCGCGTTCTCCTTGGCCTCCTTGAACAGATCGCGAACACGGCTGGCGCCGACCCCGACGACCATCTCGATGAACTCGGAGGCCGACAGCGAGTAGAACGGCACGTCGGCCTCGCCCGCCACCGCGCGCGCGAGGAGCGTCTTGCCGGTCCCGGGAGGGCCGGACAGCAGCACGCCACGCGGGATCGCCGCGCCGAGCGCCTCGTAGCGCGCCGGTTTGCGCAGGAAGTCGATGATTTCGACCAGCCCCTCCTTGGCGTCGTCGATCCCGGCGACATCGTCGAATGTCGTCCTGTCCTTCGATCCGTCGTAGAGCGCCGCCTTCGACTTGCCGATTCGCAGTAGCCCACCGCCCGAGGTCCTGCGCAGGATCAGCACGATCACCGTCACGAACAGGAGCGTTGGGCCGAAGCCGAAGACGATCAACTGCCAGAGCGGGCGCTCGTCGGGGGCGCGAGAGCGAATCGTCACGTCGTTTCGCTCGAGCAGCGCGATCAGGTTGTCGTCGGCGAATTCGGGCCGGCGGGTCTCGAATTCGGCTGAGCGCTCTCCTTCGTGCGAGATCTCGCGCCTCAACTCGCCTTGAATCACGTCGCCCGCCGAGGTCACCTCCTCGACGTTGCCGGTCCTGATCTGGTTGCGGAACTCCGTGTAGGGAATCTCCAGTCGCGCAGGCGGCTGGAGCAGGATCAAAGCGAGTACGACGTTCAGCGACGTCAGCGCGGCCACAAGCGCCCAGAAGCGACGCCCGGTCGGCATGAGCTTGCGGCGCGTGGCGGGCTCCTGCTCGCGATCGGCCCCTTCGACCTTCCACGGGGTCGGCTCGGTTGCGTGCCCCTGAGCGTCCTTGTTGTCGACGGTGCTCATCGGGAGCCAGATTCTCGCGCATCCGATACGAACTGCTCCGTACATCTGAGCGAGCAGAAGTAGTGATACCTACCGCCGTGCCGGAGCCGCCCGACGAGCGCTCCGTCTGACAGCGCGCGGCCGCATACCGGGTCGACGACGAGACCGTCCTCGTCCGGTTCGTTCTGCGTCAGCGGCAGGAAGATGAAGACCGGATGGCTCACCTGGGCGTGCACTAGAAGGCTCCCATGAAGTTCGTCATAGCCGGATACAGCAGAACGATGAACAGCGACGGCATGATGAGGAAAACGAGCGGGAACAGCATCTTGATCGGCGCCTTTTGCGCACGCTCCTCCGCTGCAGCGCGCCGGCGCTTGCGCATCTCGGAGGCTAGGTGGCGCATGATCTGTCCGATCGACACCCCGAGATTCTCGCCCTGCAGGACCGAGCGGACGAACGAACGCATGGACGGTGTATCGACACGCGTCTGCATATTCGTCAGCGATTCACTTGTGGACAGTCCCATCCGCTGTTCCTGCAGGGCGAGCTTGAGCTCGTCGCCCAGCGGACCAGTGACGCGCGTGCCCGCAAGCTGCATGGCCGCATTGAAACCCATGCCGGCTTCGACCGAGACGATCATCAGATCGACGAGATCGGGCATGCTGCGGTCGATCTCCACGAGGCGCGATTTCGAGCGGCGGTCGAGAGCGATGACCGGGACGCGCGAACCGAGCAGCACCGCAATCACCACGGAGCCGAGCAGCATGCCCGCCCCGATACCGGCGGTCATGCCGAGGAGCAGGACCCCTACGGGCAGCCCGACCGCGATCAGCGCACACGCCCCAAGGAAGGCGAGCGGATCCGTTGTGAACATGCCCGCAGCGGTGAGCTTGCGGCGGATCTCCTGCTCGTTGAAGCGCGACGGATAACGGCCTGCGAGCGCCGCTCCCAACCGGGCTGCGACGGCGCGCAGTCCCGTGGGACGCGCTCGCTCGCCCTCCTGCGCCCCGACTACATAGCCGTAGTCTTGGACCTGGCCAACTCGTTCCGCGGCCTCAAGGCGCGGGAACAGAAGAGCGCGGAGCGCGAGTGCGACTCCTAGGCCACAGAGGGCGAGCGCGGTGATCGCGATCAGGGTCATGCGAGCCTCCTCATACCTTGATGTCCACGATCTTCTTGATGACCAGTGAGCCACCAAGCACCATCAGGGTCGCCACTGCGAGCATCACGTTGCCACTCGTGGTCTTCAAGAGCGGCTCCAGGTAGTCCGGGTTCGTAAGCGCAAGGAACATCATCAGCGCGACGGGGATGAGCGAGACCACCCAGCGCGACATGCGGCCCTGCGCGGTGAGGGTCGAGATCAAACGTCGGAGTGCGACGCGTTCCCGGATCGTTTCGGCCACGCGCTCGAGCACCTCCGCCGCGTTACCGCCGGCTTCCCGCTGGAGCGATGCAACGAGCGCGACCTGATGAAGATCGCGGTTCTCCATACGCTCGACCACCACGCCGAGCGAGTTCTCGATCGGCACACCAAGCCGCTCATCCGCCACGACGCGCTGGAATTCGCCCTTCGCGGGCTCGGGCGCATCCTCCACGGCGACCGCGAGTGCCCCGGCGAAGCTTTGCCCGGCGCGCATCGCGGAGGCGACCACCTGCAGGTTGTCGGAGAGTTGCTCGCCGAAAGTGAGACGCTGCTTCGCAGCGCGGTAGCTCACGAACATGTGCGCGCCCCACGGAATCAGGACAGCGAAGAGCGCGACCCATGCTGCTCCACTGATGGTCGCGAAAAGCCACATGGTGAGCAGGGTTGCACCGCCCACGATCACCGCGATCTGTGCGGGCTTGTGATCGATTCGGGCGATTTCGACGTCCACCACAAAGCGCCGCCACCAGGCGCGCCCACGCAGGCCGCTTTCGACGCGGTCGTACAACGTGCTGCCCGGGCGGGCGTCAGAGGTTGCGCGGGGGTCGGGCTCGCGCGTCGCGACGAATGCGGCCACGCGCTGCTCCGCTGTCTCCGGGCGCCGCCGTTCCAAGAGGACCCAGGCCACGCCGAAGCAGACGAGGAAGACAGAGCCGAAGCCGACCACGAACATCGCTGCGGCGGAGCCCCAGAAACCGCTCGCCTCTGGGCCGGCTGACGAGAGCGGCGCGGCACCGAGCTTCGCGCTCCGGTAGCTCAGCGTCGCGCGGCCGGGTATCCCAGACACGACGGCTTCGACGATGACCCGCTTCCCGGACCCGGCGGTAGAGGCGTACTGCACGAGGTGCTCGCTCGAGAGCTGACTCCCCAGCTCGCCATAGATCCGATCGAGGTCGCCTGCTGTCGGCGCTGCGCTGTACTCAGCCATCCCGGAACGAGCGAGCCGCGTAAGGGCACCCTCGTCGAACTTGCGTGACTGGAGCCCGACGGTGAAGATGCGCACTCCCTGTCGGCGGGCGGCACTTGCCACCTCACTGACACTTGCTTGGCTACCGGTGTCCGCGCCGTCGGAGAGCACGACCACCGAGCCGGCGGCGACGTCAGCGTCCTGGAGTGCTTCTAGCGCGGCCATGACGCCGTCACCGAGGTGCGTCTGCTTCGCGAGCGCCGGGGCGTTTTCGAGGACCGACATGATGCGCGAGTCGTCGCTCGTCGGCTCCAGCAACGTCTGAGCCGTACGGTTGAACGTGACAATCCCCAGCTGCTGTGACCCGGCGCGGTGCGACGCGAAAGTGCGTGCCGCAGCCATGGCGTTCTCGATCGCTCTACCGCGCATGCTGGCGCTTGCATCGATGACTAGAACCGTGCCGAATGCCGCACTCGAAGTTGAACCGGCACTTGTCACCGACAGCTCGCGCACCGGTTGGCCGTTCTCGAGAATTTGCACGTCGTCTGGGTCCGCCGAGCTACCGTCCGGAAGGCTCAGCACGTACGAACGATGTGGGAACTCCGCTTCGCCGCCGGGCGATAGCCGCGGACCCTCCGCCGCGCTGCCCGAGGCAACCGGCATCATGAGCGCGACCGCGGTGAGCGAAAGCGCGAAAGCGACGCTTCTCACTACGCCCCCGCCCGTGCGAGATCGGCAAGCTGTCGTGGCCCTGCGGGCTCGAAATTACCCATGGAGGCGGGAAGCTCGATGCCATGGCGCTCGAACTTGGCTATGAACGTCGGCCGGAGCCCGGTCGCCCGGAGCCCGCCGACCACCGTGCGGTCCGGCATGACGCTGTCAACCTTGAACTCGTAAAGGTCTTGGAGCGTGATCACGTCCGACTCCATCCGCTGCACCTCGGTGATGGCCGTCACCCGGCGAGAGCCGTCCTGCAGGCGCTCCAAGTGCACGATCAGATCGAGAGCGGCGGCGACCTGCTGCCGGATCGCCCGTATCGGCAGGTCGTAGCCGGCCATCAGCACCATCGTCTCGAGCCGCGAGAGAGCATCGCGCGTGCTGTTCGCGTGCACCGTGCACAGCGACCCGTCGTGACCCGTGTTCATAGCCTGCAGCATGTCCAGCGTCTCGGCGCCGCGGACCTCGCCGACGATGATCCGGTCAGGGCGCATTCGCAGCGAGTTGCGGACCAGTTCGCGGATCGGAATCTCGCCCTCGCCCTCGATGTTCTGCGGCCGCGCCTCCATCCGGAGCACGTGCTGCTGGTTGAGCCGCAGCTCTGCCGCATCCTCGATCGTCACGATCCGATCGTCATCGGGGATCGCCGTGGACATCGCGTTCAGGAGCGTCGTCTTACCGGTGCCCGTGCCGCCCGAGACCAGGATGTTCAGCTCGGCGCGCACACACCGCTCGAGGATGTCGACTGACTCCGCCGAAAGTGAGCCCAGCCGGATCATGTCCGACAGATCGAGGCGACGCTTGCTGAACTTGCGGATTGTGACCACTGGTCCCGAGAGCGAGAGCGGCGGCAGTACGACGTTCACACGGCTGCCGTCCTGGAGCCGCGCGTCGACCATTGGCGACGACTCATCCACGCGGCGGCCGACCTGAGCCACGATCCTGTTGATGATGCGTCGCAGATGAGACTCGTCGGTGAAACGCACCGGGGTGCGGGTCAGCCGTCCCTGGCGCTCGATCCAGACATCGTCCGGGCCGTTGACCATCACCTCAGTGATGCTCTCGTCCGCGAGGAAGCGCTCGAGAGGGCCGTACCCGAGTGTGTCGTCTGCGATCTCCTCCACGAGTCGCTCGCGGTCGTCGCGTGCGATGCCGGTTTCGTGCGATAGCCGCTCGCGAATGTCGGCGACGACGCGCGGGCGGAGAGCCGCTGAATCGCTGTTCGAGTTCATGAACTGCGGGCCCAAGTCGCCGATCACAGCCATGTGGACGCGGTTCTTCACCTCGGCGAAGCCGTCGGTTGCGCGTTCCGGCGCGGCGCTGGCGCGCTGGCCGTTGAGGCGTTCGTGGAGTTGCATCAGGCCTTCTTCCTACGGCCGAACAGGCCGCGGCCGTGAGTGCTCGCGCCGGCTTCGGCCGCGACGGGCGCGTAGAGACGAGCGAGGTGATGAAACGCGAGACCCGCGCCGGAGCCCGCTGGCCTCAGCGCGACTGGCGTGCCCGAATTGATGGCGCGCACCACGTCGCGGTGGCTCGGCACGAGGACATCGGGATGGCGGCCGACGACGGTCGCGACCGCGTCGCTGCTGAGGCCGACGTTGCTGTCCGCGCGGTTGAGGACGAGCGTCACGCGATCCTGCTCGTAGCCCATCAGCGCGAGCGTCTCGAGCCCGAGCTTCGTGTTCTTCAGCGCGAGCGTGTCGAGTGCCGACACCATGCAGACGTCGGAGGAGGCATCGATCGCCGAGATGACCTCGGGTGTGAAGCCGGTGGGCGTATCGATGATCACGTAGTCGCTCATCGCCCGCGCCACCGGGTAGAGCTCGCGCAGGAATTCCGTCGAGACTGCGCTTGCGTGATCGGGCCGGGTCGGCGCGAGCAGCACGCCAACGCCGGACACGTGGCGTGCGATGTACGCCTCGACCTTCTCGGCGTCGAGCGAGCCGCTGGACCGCGCGAGGTCGAAGATCGTCTGCTTCGGCTGCAGGCCCATCGCCAGCCCGAGATCGCCGAACTGGAGGTCGAGGTCGACAGCGACGACCCGCTGTCCATCAGCGGCGAGCGCGACCGCGAGGTTGGCCGCTGTCAGCGTCTTGCCCGAACCGCCCTTCGGACCGAGCACGCAGATGACCCGCGCGCTTTGGTCTCCGGCTGTCGCACGCTCGCGACTCTTGCGCGCGACCGCCTTCTGGATGGTGAACACGAGCTGGTCGGTGACGAGATGCCACTCCGCCGGGTCGGCCGAGGCCGGCAGCACGAAAATGTCGTCTGCACCGACCTCGAAGACCTTGTGCACAAGCCCGTTCGGCGCGCCGTCGAACAGCACGACAACGGGTCGAGTGGGCCGACCGCGCACAGCGGCCTCCACGCTTGCGAGCGTGTCGCTGGATCCTTCGCCGCATGCGAGCAGCAGGATGTCGGCGTCCGGCTCCGGCAGGGCGCCCGGACCGCCGAAGCCACTGTCCATCATTCCGGCGATCTCGACTCCCTCGAGCCTTGTCACGACCGCCTCGACGCGTTCGCGGTTGGCGATGCCGTCCAGGGCGACGGTCGCTTGAATTTGGTGGCTCACTGTCAGCCCCCCTTGAGCTGGCGCCGGAACTCGCGAACGGGAATCGGCGGAAGGCCGAACAGGATGTTCTCGACCGCAGTCGGCGATGGCCGGTCGATGTCCTTCGCACCCGCCTTCGGGCGAAGTGCGAGCCACAGGACCCCGAACTCACCGGTGAAGGCAAGCTCGGTCGCGTCCTTGTCGGTTCCCCTGAGGACCACAGGCTGCTCGCGCTCGGAGGTGTCATCGCCCTCGCTCTCGGGCACCTTGAGTACAAGCGCGTCCTGGAGCAGGATCTTTGCGACGGGACGCTCACTACCTGCTCCCGATGAGTCGAGCCGGAACAGGCCGATGACGTCCACGTGGTCGCCCGCCTTGAGGTCGCCGACGAGGCCGCCGAAAGGAGTGAACGGAAGCGAGATCGCGCGCTCGCGGCCGCGGATCTTGTCCCCGAGGCTGTCGCTCTGCGCACGGAAGTCGGAAGCCGTGATCTGCTCGCCGGGATAGATCGTCGCGCTTGTGACCTTGCCCTTGAGCGACGCCGGGTCCTCGACGGCCCCGTCCTCGATTTCGGCCTTCTCGACGCCCGTGAGGTCGTACATCTTCTCGCCCGCGATCGCGTCGGCGGGGCTTCCACGCTCGATTAGGGCGTTCGCCACCAGCACCTCCTCCGTACCGCCGGCACTGGTCAGGCTGTCACGGTACGCGCTGAGGAACAGGACGAGGATCGCCCCGCCCAGCACGGCGGCCCCGGCCGCGACGGTGATGATTCCCCGGCGCGTCGAGAGAAGCTGCCGCACTCGCTGCGAAAGCTGTGATTGCTGTTCTGTCTTCATGCTCTTCTCCTGTTGTTACTCGGTGAGCACCATGGTGCATGCGCCGAAGCTTTCGAAATCGCACAGCTCTGATCCGCCGCCACTTGGCAGCGTCTGGATGTACTTGATGAAGCGGCCGTAGATGAAGCCCGCCTCGGGAGTGACGCCCCCGTAATCGTCCGTGCTCTCGCATGGATTCTTGAATCCGGGATTGCCGGCCCAGCCCGTTATGTAGAAGGTGGCGAAATTCGTGACGGGGACGGTCGTGTTTCCGCTCCCTGCGAACGTTCCATACGGGGTCAGGAAGACCTGGATGATGCGCGGATCTGAGTCGTCGAAGCCGTCGAAGCCGTTCTCGAAGTACTCGTCCCAGCGGTTGGGCGCCGTGCATGACGTGGGCTTTTCGGCGTCGAGCACGCGAAGGTTTATTCCCTTCGCCATCTCGCCGATCGCGTTCCCCGTCTGAACCGGAACGCAGGGCCACGGCTGTGGCGAGGACGTGAGCTGGCTGACCTGCAGAGGGCAGCTCGTGCCTTCGTTGATCGTATACGTCGGCTCGCAGCCTTCCGCCAGCTCCTCCTTCAGCGTCGGCGGGTTCGGCGGCAAGGGACTGCAGTCGAGCGACTGGTTCTGGCTGCCCTCGACCCGAAGGGGGACGACCGGCGCGTCGATCGTTCGCGCGTCCTCGAGCGTGCCCAGTAGGCCGATGTCGACGGTCAGTGAGTAAGTGCACTGCGACTCGTCCTCGCCAGCGCTGCATTGCTCGAGGGAGTGGTCGGCGAGCGGAACGCCGTTCTGCCAGATCTCCGCGATCCGAATCGGTCCCGAGCGCGAGTCGGAGCCTTCGAACGCGCGCTGCACGACCCCGAAGCTGCCCTTACATGGATTGTTGCCGCCGCCTGCGCACGTCAGGCCGCCGCGCGTACCCTTTGTCTGTTCCCACTCGAGTGTGATCGGCATCGGGCCCGTGACCTGGTCGTTGCGATTGACCGGGATCAGCCCCACCCAGCGGCCGTCGGTGAACGTGGTGGGGTACCGCTTGTTGTCGCCAGCGACGACGGCAAACACCTTCGCCCCGAGTTCCTGTACGGGCTGCGCGCTCCCGAAGTCGACATCCGCACTGATCCCGATGCTGCAGTCCGCGACGGGGTATGTGAAGTAGCCGTCCGAGCAGGTCCCGTTAGTCAGCCCGATGCTGCGCGGAACCGGGGCGTTGCCGCTTCCTTCGTCGCTCCAGCCGCGCACATAGAGCAGTCCGTCTCCGTCGGGCGAGCCACTGTCGTAGCAATCGACGAGCGGTAGCCCGCACTCGAGTGGTGACGTCCCACCCGAGAAAATCACACGCGTACCGATGTTCTTCACGTCCTTCGTGACCGTCACCGGGATCGGCGAGGTGTCGGGCACCTCCCACTTCGAGTAGCCGTTGAATGTCCCGACGCGCGTGAGGTCCTCCGCCCCGAGGAGGTGCCCCGGCTGGCCCACCTCTACGTCCTCGTCGATGAACTGCACTTTGCCGCGCTTCGGATTCACGTCCGGCACACCGATCGGGAGCGCACCGCCTAGAGTGTCGACCCTCACGATCGACGCCCGAGCACGCGCGTTGATGAACTCGGGCGCGTCGATCCCAAGCGCCGGCGCAATGCCGAAGAGCCACGGCACGTCAGTCTCGGTCAGCTTCACGTCGACCATCGCGGTCTTGCACGGGTCGCCCACGACCACGGTCTCGTCGACGGGTGAGTCCTGGAGCGGCCAGGTCTTCTCGTTCACAGCCATGTGAAGCCGCTCCTCCGGCGTGGTGCCGATCTGCGCGTTGTACACCGAGCCGCCGATGCCGGCGTACTTGAGAACCTCTGCCTGAACTGCGTCGCTGTTGCACGGGATCGAGACGCGGCTGGCCCCGGCGAGCGCCGCGGCGTCGGCCTGCATCTGCAGATGGCGCTTGTGCTCCCACCAGTTCGCCGTATCGACGACGAACGACGCGAACAGCAGGATGAGCGGCAGCGCGATCGCAAAGAAAACCAGGATCGCGCCGCGCTCGTCGTGTGAGAAACGTGCAATCGGTCCACCCCGCCTCATGCCGTGCAGTGCGCTGTGAACGTCGGCTCGCGCTCAATCCGCATCGTTGATTTGTTTGTGACGGTCGTGCTCGTGAGGTCCGGGGTCATCGCCGTGACGTAGTTGAGGAACCGATAGGTGAACTCGACGTTTACCTCGACCGGGTCGCCCACCTGGGAGGTGCCAAGGGGGAATCCCACGCAGACCCTCACCCCTGTGGCTGTGACCGACGACCCGCCGTTTCGCAGTTCGCTCGTGTCGGCGCGCTGCTTGATCGATTCTGCGAGCGTGGTGCCGGGCCCCGGGTTCTTGTTGACTGCGGCGTAGCGAACTCCCTCATGCGAGAGATGCGTGCCGTCGATCCAGTAGTTGAAGACCTTGCCGAAGTCGAACATGCCGAGGAGAAGAAGGAGAAACAGGGGGAGAACCAACGCGAATTCGACGAGGGCCGCGCCGGACTGGCTGCGCAGTCCGCGTGTCTGACATGTGGTTGGTTCGTTCATGAGGAGTAAGTGGTTTGAAAACGAAACTGAACCGCCGCCTTCGCTGCCGACGATGTCGGCAGCGAAGGACGGCGGCCGATGACTGGCTTACGGCGTCGCTGCGCCGCCGAGCTCGGTCAGGATGCCGTCGAAGACGACATCGAGCTGAAGACCGATGGCGTCGAGTGCGACGATCGCCACGACCGACACCAGCGCGAGGATCAGGCCGTACTCGACCATGCCCTGGCCACTCTCGTCGCTCCGGAAATCTCCGAAGTACGACTCGAAATAGGTGGAAAGCATCTGGATCATGAATTCACCTCCCTGTGCAATTTCTCTTTGACTTGTCGTTTCAGTTGAGGCTTTGCCGTATGACGTCGGGTGGTTGGTGATCGTCTACTTGCGTCGCCTCGACACAGATCAAGCTAAGGCCGCGATGCCCCCGCGGGAACTGCCTGAAGGTTCAGTTCCGACCTAGCCCTCGGAGGGGCGACGGTGGGCGCGCCGGCCGCGATAGTGGGCGTATGGCTGAGACGGTCACAGTCCTCTCGCGTGCGCGCGTCGTGTGCGCGTCTTGCTCCCTCGCCGACACGATGTGGGCGAGGCTGCGCGGTCTGATGGGCAAGCGCGACCTCGGCCGTGGACAGGGGCTCCTGCTGCGGCCCTCCGGGTCGGTGCACACCTGCTTCATGCGATTCCCGATCGATGTCGTCTTCCTCGACCGCGAGCTCGCGGTCCTGGCGGTCTCGCCGGCGGTTCGGCCGTGGCGCGCGCGCATGTGCCGCGGCGCGCGCGCCGTGCTCGAGCTCCCTGCCGGCGAAGCCGACCGCGTCGGCATAGGTCCCGGAGACCGCGTGACGATCGAGCACGCCGCAACCAGCGAAACGAAGGAGGAGATTTATGCCCTCGATTGATGCGAGGCGCCGCTTCCGGCCGCGTGGATGTCCGCGTGTGCTCCTGGTGGGCCGCGACCGCAGGTACCTTGCCGAGGCGTCGGACCGACTGCGCGCTCACGGATTCCAGGTGGCCACGAGCTGTAGGCCGTGCCAGATCGCCGACCTCGTCAATCGCCTGGATCTCAATGTGGCCGTCGTGGACGGGAGCCACTACCTTGCTGCAACCATTCGCAGCCTGGCCGCAATCGACACCATCCCGACGCCCCTGGCTGTCGTGACGGTCGCGGAAGACTCACTGATCTCGCCACTCAGCCGTGCGCACGTCCTGCCGAAATGGCGGTCGCTCGCGCACCTCGTTGAACACGTCGAGCTCGCGTTTGAGCTTCGCCCGATTCGCCGGGAGGCCGACATTGCCGTCGCTTGAGGCGCGTTCGGAGCCGGCCGCGGCCTCGATCCCGGGCGACTCGCCGCGGCCCATCGGACGTGCCTGGCGCCAGCCGCTCGTGCTCGGCCTTGGGACGCTGCTTGCAGCGGCGTGCATCGTGCGCTACGACGCTGAAGCGCACGGCTTCATCTCCGGGTTCACCGCGGCGGTGCTGGTCGTGCTGGCCGCGACGGACCTTCAGGAGCGGCTGATACCGAACAGGATCGTCCTTCCCGCAGCCGCCGTCGTGCTCGTCGCGCAGCTCGCGTTCTACTCGGACCGCGCCGCGGAGTGGATTATCTCTGCGCTCGCTGCCGCGCTCTTCCTGTTCATTCCGGCCGTCATCAAGCGCGGGGCAATCGGGATGGGTGACGTGAAGCTCACGCTGCTGCTGGGCGCCGCGCTCGGCGCCGCCGTGCTGCCGGCGCTCACGCTCGGGTTCCTCGCCATGCTGCCGGTCGTCCTCTACATGTTTGCGCGAGAGGGCGCTGCCGCGCGGAAGAAGTACCTGCCGCTCGGCCCGTTCCTGGCGCTTGGCACCATCGCGGTGCTGCTGTCGGGCGGCGCGGCGTAGGCCGCTAGGCGGTGTAGGCGCCGCTACGCCGCGCTGGTCTCGAAGAGGCCGCGCTCGTGGGCGAAGCCGGCTGCGGCGGTGCGGTTGGGCACGCCGAGCTTGCGGTACACGTTGTTCAGGTGGAACTTCACCGTCTGCTCGGTGACCCAGCACTCCTTGCTGATCGCCTTGTTCGACAGGCCGCGGGCGACGGCCTTGAGCATCGTCAGCTCCCGCTCGGTCAGACCTGCCTCGAGCAGCGGATCCGGTGCGGTGCCGTTCAGCGCCGTCGGAGCGTGGTAGACCGTGCCGTCGCATACATGGCGCAGCGCCGC
>Ga0299913_10002487_pt1 | contig 14563 bp, 14 predicted proteins | sample RVTome_9_FD_201360 | JGI IMG/M metagenome (GOLD analysis project Ga0299913, IMG submission 201360) | Soil microbial communities from uranium-contaminated site in the Upper Colorado River Basin, Wyoming, United States - RVT155D38 (version 2) ... | reverse complement strand
CTTCCGCTCGGCGTCGCCGTCATCGTGGCCGTCGGATGGGGGCTCATTGTCATCGTCTTGCTAAGCTACTATCTTGCGAGCACCCAGGAAGTTCCGGTACTCCCGGTGGTCGCCGAGCACCTGGCGATAGCCGTCGTCGTGGTAACACTTGCACATTTCATCGGCGTCTGGGTCGAGAGTGTCTTTTCGTGACAATATCCAGAACATCAAGGTAACAGAAAGCATGACGGAGATTTCGTGGCAGGATTTCGAGAAGGTGGAACTGCGGGCAGGCACGATTGTCGAGGCGAGAACCTTTCCGGAAGCGCGAAAACCCGCCTATATCGTGACAATCGATTTCGGCGAGACAATCGGGACGCGCAGGTCGTCAGCGCAGATAACAGACCTGTATTCTCCGGAGGACCTCGTCGGCAAGCAGGTCATAGCGGTGATCAACTTTCCCTGCAAGCAGATCGGTCCCTTCATGTCGGAATGCCTTGTTACCGGCCTGGTCCAGCAGGACGGTCGTGTCATACTAGCGGTCCCGGACAGACCTGCCGAAAATGGTTCGCGGCTGGCGTAGGAACGTTCCACCAGAGTCGAGAGCGATACACGGGTGCGGTACGTCCCCGGCGCCACGATCGCTGAAGCCACCGGGACAAAGGAGATCGAAGATGTCAGAGCATTCGGCAACAGTCATTTGGCAGCGCGGTGATCAACCTTTTCTCGACAATAGCTATAGCCGGGCGCATGAATGGAAGTTCGATGGCGGTGCGACGGTAGCGGCGTCAGCATCGCCTGATGTAGTTCCATTACCGATGTCGGTGGCAGAGAACGTGGATCCCGAGGAGGCATTCATAGCCTCGCTTGCGAGCTGCCACATGCTGTTTTTCCTGTCTATTTCGGCGAAGCGCGGCTACGTAGTCGACAGCTACACAGACGCGGCGCTCGGTTACACCGGAAAAAACGAGGAGGGCAGGGTAGCAGTCACGAAGGTCGTGCTGGAACCCAAGGTCAGTTTTGTCGGGGACAAGGTACCTACCGCCGAACAGATGGAGCAGATGCACGAGAGGTCGCACGATCTTTGCTTTATTGCGAACTCCGTCAAGACCGAAGTCATCGTACGAACAAGTGTCTGATGAGAGAGAACATCGCCTGCGGATCGAAGCAGGCGTGAGCCAAGGCAGTGGGAGTGCTACGGATGCACGAAGAAATAAAACATCCCTGTGTGCAGCATAAGCTCGCGTTGCTTCGCGACGAGAAAACCGGCCATCAGGACTTTCGCGAGCTGGCGAGAGAGATTACGATGTTTGTCGGCTACGAAGCCCTGAAGAGCGTCAATGTCCGAAAGGTGTCCGTGCAGACGCCGCTCGCCCAGGCAACCTGCCACAAGATTGCGGAAGATCTCGTTGTAGTCCCGATTCTGCGTGCCGGAATCGGCATGCTCGACGGCATACTTGGGCTGGTGCCGACCGCGCGCGTGGGCTTCATTGGCATGTATCGCGACAAAGCAACGAAAAAGCCGGTAGCCTACTACCAGCGCCTGCCCGTGGAATCGACGAATGCTCTCTATATCGTAATCGACCCGATGATTGCGACCGGAGGATCGACTACAGCGGCGATCGACCTTATCAAGGCGAACGGCGCCACGCACATCGTGGTAGTCAGCATCGTCACCTGTCCGGAAGGCCTGCGATGCGTCGAAAATGCGCATCCGGACGTCCGGATCTATACCGCTGCCATCGACGATCATCTTGACGAGCGCAAATACATCGTTCCGGGGCTGGGCGACGCCGGCGACCGCTTGTTCGGCACGAGCTGAAGATCGCCGCCCATGGCCGGCCGGTTGGGCAGGCCATCCAGGACTTGGTATCATTCTGCACGCTCGACAGGTGATCTCGGAGCGACGACGAATCGAGGGGGGCAACAATGCGCAACACGATTTGTAAGACCGTAGTCTTGCCAGCCCCGGCCGACGAGCTTTACAGCATGTATATGAGTTCCGAGGTGCACTCGGAAATTACCGGCGCCCCGGCGAAGATCAGCGAAGAAGCCGGCTCTCCGTTTGAAGCGTTCGGCGGCCTCCTAGTCGGCAAGACCTTGCAGGTCGTAAAACATCGTCTCATCGTCCAGTCGTGGCGTTCGGTGAATTTTCGAAAGTCGGACCCCGACTCGACGCTGATCATTTCCTTCACGCCGGAGGACGACGACGGTCGGATTGACCTCGTGCACCTGCACGTTCCCGACAGCGACTTTCAGGGAATTTCCGGCGGCTGGGACTCGCGCTACTTCGCGCCGTGGCTCACCTACCTGCAGTCTCGACAGGCAGGGGCCAGACGACAAAATTGACGTATATATCAATGCCTTCGGCCACACTCCGCGGTGCAGATGCCCCGGCCGGCCGCGTCGCCACCAGATTTTATTTGCACAATCCGAAGACACGAGTACCATACCGCCCTCGCAATGCGACCGGTAGGGCCGAACGGCGAACGCCCGCAGCCCGACTGATGCAGCGACGTGACCGTCCACCCGGCCGGTGTTATTAACGCCAGATTTTATGGCTTGAAAGTGTAAGAGAAAGTTATGTCAGACGAAGTGGAAGGCACCGTTAAATGGTTCAATGACGAAAAGGGATTCGGATTCATTGAGCGTGAAGGCGGTAAAGATGTTTTTGTTCACCATAGTGCTATCAATGGCAGCGGTCGCAAGACTTTGCACGAAGGCCAGAAGGTAACGATGAAGGTCACGCAGGGACAGAAAGGACCGCAAGCGGAGAACGTAACGCCGCTTTGATTGGTGCTGATTCGGAATTTTAAGATTGCACGGACAGTCAGCTAGTCCGACGGTCCGTCAAATCCGAAATGCATACAGGCCCGATGCGAGGTGAAGCGCCTCCGTCGGGCCTTTTTTGTTTGTGCGCAAGTGGGTAGTTGCTGATGCACAAAAGCAGGTTGGCCGGCTTGATCATCGATTGCGACACCGACGACCTCGCAGCTGCAGCGGAGTTCTGGAGCAGAGCGCTCGGTGCGCCAGCGAAGCGCGGCACAGGCTCGAACGGCCGTTACGTCAGCCTCGACATGCCGGCGGGGGAGCCGCACGTGGAAGTGCAGAAGGTGGAGCACCCTTCTCGCGTTCATCTCGACATCGAGAGCGACGACGTCGAGGCGGAAGTCGCGCGCCTGGAAGCACTTGGCGCACGTCGAATGGGACCCGTGCATGACTGGTGTGTGATGGAGGCTCCGACGGGTCAGGGGTTCTGCGTCGTGCCTGCGGAAAGCACCGGATTTGAAGACAAGGCGAATGAGTGGAAGTGACGCTGCTCGATGCCTAAGCCTGATCGACGGCTGTAGGAGCCCGCCATTGCGGGCGATTCGTCCATCGTCGGTCACCGTCGGCCGGGAAGCTTCTGCTGCTTGTCGTCGAGTTCGGTCCAGCGCTGCATGGCCTGATCAAGCGCGGTCTGCTTCTCGCTCAGCCATCGCAGCACAGCCTGGACGTCCTCTTGCGTACGGCTGTAAAAGTCCTGCGCGGAAATCTCATCGGCAAGAGCCTGTAGCTCGGCTTCCAGCTGTTCGATGCGCCCGGGAAGCTCGTCGAATTCCCGTTGTTCCTTGTAAGCCAACTTCGTCGGCGCCCTCCCGGCGCTCTGCTGCGCGGCACGGCGTCGCGATTGCCGGCCCATCGCGGGAGCATCGACCTCGGCAAGTTCCTTGCCATGACGTAGCCAGTCACTGTAGCCGCCGACGTATTCGCGCACACCTCCGTCAGCCTCGAAGACGATAGTACTGGTGACGACGTTATCGAGGAACTGGCGATCGTGACTCACGACGATGAGTGTGCCGCTGAAACTCGTCAGCCGGTCTTCCAGTACTTCCAGCGTCTCCATGTCCAGATCGTTGGTCGGTTCGTCCAGGACGAGAAGGTTGGCTGCCTTGGTGAATAGTTTTGCGAGAATCACGCGGTTCCGCTCTCCCCCGGACAGGGCTTTGACCGGCATGAGCGCCCGTTTTGGCGAAAACAAAAAGCCCTTCAGATAACCAATGGCATGTTGTTCGCCGCCGACGGTCGAGATGTGCGTGCGGCCGCCGGCGACATTGTCAATCACCGATTTCCCGGCATCGAGCGACTCGCGCAGCTGATCGAAATAGCCGATCTCCAGGTTTGTGCCGTGCTTGACCGTTCCCGACAGAGGTTCAAGGTCACCCAACAGGATCCTGATGAGGGTCGTCTTGCCTACCCCGTTGTTGCCGAGGATGCCGATCCTGTCGCCGCGCATGATCCTTGTGGAAAAATTCTCGATGAGCGGTTTGTCGTCGAAGCGCCAGGTGACGTTCTTCGCGCGAATGACCTGCCTTCCGGTGCGCTCGGCCTCATCAATCCGGATACGCGCCGTTCTTTCGTGCGTTATCCTCCGGGCTCGCTCCTCGCGCATTTTTTGGAGTGCCCGGGCCCTGCTTTCGTTACGGGTTCGGCGTGCCTTTATCCCCTGACGAATCCAGACTTCCTCCTGCTGAAGCTTCTTGTCGAAGCGCGCGTTCTCCGTAGCCTCGTCTTCCAGTGCCTTTTCTTTGCGCACCAGGAAATTCGCGTAGTCGCCGGGCCAGCTCGTGAGTCGGCCGCGATCGATTTCGACAATCCGCGTAGCCAGCCGTTGCAGAAATGCCCGGTCGTGCGTGATGAAGAGCACCGCTCCGTCGTAGCTGTACACGATGTTCTCCAGCCACTTGATGGTCACGATGTCGAGGTGGTTGGTCGGTTCGTCCAGCAACAAGAGGTCGGGCTTCTGCACCAGGGCGGCAGCCAGCGCAACCCGGCGGCGCCAGCCTCCCGACAGCTCGTTCATTTTCTTCTCCCCGGGCAGACTCAGGTCCGTGAGCATCGAGTCGATGCGCTGATCGAGACTCCATCCGCCGTGCACGTCGATGAGACGCTGCAACTCCTCCAGGTCGCGCAGGCCGCTCTCATCCATCGCCTGCTGCGCCTTTTTCTGGTAGTCGTCCACCAGCCCCTGGACGGCGGACAGCCCGTCCGCGACGACTTCGCGCACACTCCGGTCCATGCCTTCCGGCAGCGACTGAGCAAGCTGGCTGACGACAAGGCCGCTCTTCCGCACAATCTCGCCCTGCTCGGGTTGCACTTCTCCGGTAATGACTTTGAGCGTGGTCGATTTGCCGGCGCCGTTGCGGCCGATCAGGCACACCCGCTCGCCCGCTTCGATGGCGAAGTCGGCCTGTGACAGTATCCTGTCGTCGCCGAAGTCGAGCGATATCTGGTCGAATCGAATGAGAGTCATGTAGTAATCGGTGGCCCACACGGCGTCAGGACCGGCAAGGATACACGGCGGCGGCACGACTTCGCGTCAGGCCGCCCAGCGCGGCTGTTGCAGATTTCGTTGGACGAACGTAATGTGCTGATTAACCCGGATATCTTACCGATTCTCGGGTTAATAAAGGACAAGGGAATTGGAATGGATGAGGAGCGGCTGATAGACATCGAGGTCAAACTCGCTCATCAGGAGCACGCGCTCGATGAGGTCAGTCAGGTTCTGACCGATCAACAGGCACAATTGTCGCGTCTGGAGCAGATCTGTCAGTCCCTGGTCGAGAGAATGCGCGGCATGTCGGAGGGGACCGATGAGGGAGACGGCGGCAAGCCGCCCCACTACTGAAGCCGTATATGGCAGGCCCCCACTCAGGAAGCACCGCATGAATGTGCAAACGGAAAGACTGAACGACGGAACGTCACGCTTCCTGCAGTTCGCCTGGATCGGGATATTCGCCGCCGTTCTGATCTGGTCTGCAATCGGGCCTAAGGACTATCCGACCTGGGTTCTGGAAGTCCTTCCAGCCGTGATCGGTGCCGGCATTCTCTGGTTCACGCGCCGCAAGTACCCACTGACGCGGTTGACTTACCTTCTCATCCTGATTCATTCCATCGTCCTGATCGTCGGCGGTCATTACACCTATGCCGAGGTGCCGCTGTTCGACTGGATTGCTGATGCTTTCGACCACGATCGTAACAACTACGACAAGCTGGGACATTTCCTGCAAGGCTTCGTTCCGGCCGTCATCGCGCGGGAAATCACCATCAGAAACGGCGTCTTTTCCACCGCCGGCTGGCGGAATTTCTTCATCGGAGGCCTCTGTCTCGGGATCGCCGCGTTCTACGAACTCATTGAATGGATAGCGGCGCTGGTCTCGACTGGAGTAGCAGACTCGTTCCTCGGCACCCAGGGATACGTGTGGGATACCCAGTCCGATATGGCGTGGGCTTTGTTTGGAGCGATCCTCGCGTTGCTGCTGCTCGGGAGGGTGCATGATCGCCAGTTACGGGCCCGTCCCTGGCGACATCGGCCGGCAGCAGGCGACGCTTGAAGTCCGCAGGTTCGTTTACCTGAATACTGAAATCTGCGCACTCATGCCGGAAACCTACAGCATCGTCGCGGCGACAAGGCAACACCTTTCGGCAGTGCCGAAACTCGAGCAGGCGGCCGCCGCCATGTTCCCCGAAGAGGATCTGCCGGCGGCGCTGCGCTACCTCGTGACCGATTGCGATACGCTGCGCGAGGCGCAACGGGATGGACGACTGTGGATGGCCATGGACGCGGAACGACGCCCGGTTGGTTTCGCGCTTGCGGTGGTGCTCGACGGTGAGGCGTTTCTTGACGAGGTCGATGTGCATCCGCGGCACGTACGGCGTGGCATTGGCACGCGACTCGTCAATACCGTGATCGGATGGGCCGAGAGCTGCGATTTTTCGAGCCTGTCCCTCATTACGTTCCGGCACCTGCCCTGGAATGCGCGCTTTTACGAAAGATTCGGATTCGCGCCCCTGGCACGACACGAGCTCGGACCTGCGATGTCACAGATTCTCGAGGAAGAGGCACAGGCAGGCATCAACGTCGCGAATCGCATCGGCATGCGCCGTATGCTGCGGCGCTTATGAGTTCGATGACGACGAAGCGCTGCGCGTTCCTGACCATGGACAGTACCGAAGGCTGGTCCATCGATGCCGATCTCGCGATACCGCCGCTGGAGGCACTTGGCTGGCACGTCGATACGATCGCATGGCGTAACCCCGAGGTCGACTGGGACACGTACGACGCCGTGTACCTCGGCACTCCCTGGGACTACCCGGAGGACGTGCCCCTTTTCATTCGCGTACTCGAGCAAATCGACGGATCCAGGGCCACACTGGTCAACGACATCGAACTCATCCGCTGGAGTATCCCAAAGACGTACCTTCGCGATCTCGAGGCTCGGGGTGCCCACATCGTTCCAAGCCTCTGGTTCGTCAGCCTGTCGCCTGGACAGCTTCCGTCTTTTTTCGAGGCTCTGCAGAGCGACAGACTCGTCATCAAACCGGTGGTAAGCACCAACGCAAAGGACACGTTCCTGCTCAATCGAGGCGACGTCGCCGACAAGACAGAATTGCTGCTGAATACTTTTCACGATCGCTCACTTGTGGTGCAGCCGTTCATCGAAAGTATCCGCACGGAGGGAGAGTTCTCGCTGTTCTATTTCGGAGGTGCCTGGAGCCACGCTATCCGGAAAGTGCCAAAGGCGCGGGACTTTCGCGTCCAGGAGGAACATGGCGCGAGCATCGAAGCCATTCTTCCAGACCCATCACTGGTGGCAACCGCCGACGGAATTCTCGCCCTCGTAGCGCCCGCGCCGGTTTACGCCCGCTGCGACCTGGTCCGAGGGTCCGATGGCCGGTTCCTTCTGATGGAGCTGGAGCTGATCGAACCGTCCATGTACCTGCGCATGCATCCCGAAGCGCCGCAGAGATTCGCCAGAGCCTTCGACCGTTATGTCGCCGGCAAGGCAAAGGTTTCAATTTCAACCTGATCCGGACCGGCCGCCTTTTGCGAAGCGCGCGGATTTGTAGCATTCTCCGACCTTCCCCCCGAGGCCGGCGAACCGGTAAAGCAGGCGGTCCAGAACTTGACATTCATCGTCCTGATCAACCTGCTGGTTTTCCTCGGCCTGATCGTTCTCCTGAGCAGGCTTCGAGCGCCGCGTTTTTCGCTGGCCCAGCGCATTCTCGCCGGCCTGATTGCAGGCGTCGCGTTCGGTCTTCTGTTGCAGGCAACCCAGGCGGGCAACCCCGCGGCGATCGAGGGCACGCTACTGTGGACGAACGTCGTAGGACAGGGCTACATCAACCTGCTCAAGATGATCATCATGCCGCTTGTACTGGTCATGATGATCGCCGCGGTGGTGCGAATGCGCGAGCTTGCAACGCTGGGCAAGATCGGCGGCATGGTGATCGGCATCCTTGTGGCGACGACGATGGTTGCCGCGCTGGTGGGCATCGTCATGGTCAAGGTCTTCGGCCTGACTGCCGAAGGTCTGACCGAAGGGGCGCGCGAACTCGCCAGAGCCGAAGCGCTGGCCATCCGTCAGGAAACGCTCGCCGATCTGACCTTCGCCGACATGCTCCTTCGCTTCATTCCCTCCAACATTTTCCTCGACCTGACCGACGCGCGACCGACCTCTGTGATTGCGGTTGTCCTCTTCGGTATTCTGTTCGGCATCGCGGCACTGCAGGTCGCAAAGGACGATCCCGAACGGGGCCGGTCCATCAGCCGCTTCGTCGAAATCGCCCAGTCGATCGTCATGAAACTGGTGCGCATGGTTATGGCCCTGACGCCGTACGGCATCCTCGCGCTGATGACGAAGGTCGTCGCGGGTTCCAGCCTTACGGACATCCTGCAACTTCTGACTTTCGTCGTGGCCTCCTATCTCGCGATCGCGGTCATGTTCGTCGTACACGCGATGCTGTTGCGTCTCAACGGCGTCGACGTCACCGACTACTTCAGGAAAGCCTTGCCAGTCCTGACCTTCGCCTTCAGCTCCCGCAGTTCTGCCGCCACCATTCCACTCAATGTCGAAACGCAGATCGACGAACTGAAAGTTCCCAGCCCGGTCGCGAACCTCTCCGCCACCTTCGGCGCGACCATCGGCCAGAACGGGTGCGCCGGCATCTATCCCGCCATGCTCGCTGCAATGATCGCCCCGACGATGGGCATCAACCCGCTCGATCCGGGGTTCGTCGCGACCCTGGTCGCCGTCGTCGCCATCAGTTCCTTCGGCGTCGCGGGCGTTGGCGGCGGCGCAACGTTCGCCGCCCTGATCGTGCTCCCGGCCATGGGCTTCCCCGTGACCCTGGCCGCGCTCCTGATCTCCATCGAGCCCCTCATCGACATGGCCCGAACCGCCCTGAACGTCAACGGCTCGATGACCGCCGGCGTCCTTACCGGCCGCACCCTGAAACGCTTCTCCCACGACTGGCAGGAACCGGACCTGGATGAGCGTGCTCGGAGTGTGGTGTGACCCGTTGGAACATGGCGTCGCGAACGCGCGATTCATGAACGATTTGTAGGGTCGGTGGTGGTCGGAGAGCCGAGCGGGGGGAGGCCTTTTCAGGAACGCCGTGAACCCATCCCCGGCCGCGCTTCGCTACCCACCGATCTCATCCGTTCAGCAATCCGGCGGCAAGCTGGCACAGGGCCGTTAGCGTGCCGCGCGTTTCTTCCGACGAACCTTCGCCAGCAAGGGTTGCAGGTACTGCCCGGTGAACGACTCCGCGGTGTCCGCTACCGCTTCGGGCGTGCCGGTGGCGATGATGCGGCCGCCGCCGTCGCCGCCTTCCGGGCCGAGATCGATGACCCAGTCCGCCGTCTTGATGACGTCGAGGTTGTGTTCGATGACGACGATGGTGTTGCCCTTGTCGCGCAGGCGGTGCAGAACCGCGAGCAACTGCTCGATGTCGTGGAAGTGCAGCCCCGTTGTGGGCTCGTCCAGGATGTACAGAGTGCTGCCCGTGTCGCGCTTGGACAGTTCCTTCGCGAGTTTCACGCGCTGCGCTTCGCCGCCGGACAGGGTCGTGGCATTCTGTCCGAGCCGGATGTAGGAAAGCCCGACGTCCATGAGCGTTTGTAATTTCTTCGATACCACGGGCACGTTGCGGAAGAAGTCGGATGCGTCTTCGACGGTCATTTCCAGCACTTCGTTGATGTTCTTTCCCTTGTAGCGTACTTCGAGGGTTTCGCGGTTGTAGCGCTTGCCGCGACAGACGTCGCAGGGGACGTAAATGTCGGGAAGGAAGTGCATTTCGACCTTGATGACGCCGTCGCCCTGGCAGGCTTCACAGCGTCCGCCCTTTACGTTGAAACTGAAACGGCCTGGCATGTAACCGCGGGAGCGTGCTTCCTGCGTTCCGGAGAACAATTCGCGGATGGGGGTGAACAATCCGCTGTAAGTGGCGGGGTTTGAGCGCGGGGTACGGCCGATCGGGCTCTGGCTGATATCGATGACGCGGTCGATGAGCTCGAGGCCGGAAATGGCGTCGTGCGGCGCGGGGTTGTGGCTGGTGCGATTGAGCGCTTCGGCGACCGCCTTGTACAGCGTGTCATTCACCAGTGTGGACTTGCCGGAACCAGAAACGCCGGTGACGCAGGTCATGAGGCCGAGCGGTATGGAAGCGTGGACGGCCTTCAGGTTGTTGCCGCGGGCGCCGCTGATGGTGAGCGTCCGCTCGCGATCGATCGGCACGCGTTTCTCGGGAAGCGCGATAGAGCGCCTGCCGGACAGGTACTGTCCGGTCAGGGACTGCGCGTTTCGCGCGATTTCGTCCGGCGTTCCGGCGGCGACGACGCGACCGCCGTGTACGCCGGCTCCGGGCCCCAGGTCGACTACGTGGTCCGCTGCCAGAATGGCCTCTTCGTCGTGTTCGACGACGATCACCGTGTTGCCGATGTCGCGCAAATGAAGGAGCGTGCCGAGCAGGCGCTTGTTATCGCGCTGGTGCAGGCCGATGGAGGGCTCGTCGAGTATGTACATGACGCCGACCAGTCCGGAGCCGATCTGACTCGCGAGGCGGATGCGCTGGGCCTCACCGCCCGAAAGGGTTTCGGCACTGCGATTGAGCGACAGGTAATCCAGGCCGACGTCGCTCAGAAAGCCGAGCCGCTCGTTGATCTCCTTGACGATTCGCGCGGCGATCGTGGCGCGCCAGCCTTGCAGTGTGAGGTCTGCGAAAAACGCGCGGGCGCGTCCCACGGACATACTGCTGATCTCCGGGAGCGAAAGGTCGGTGATAAAGACGTTGCGCGCCGCGCGATTGAGGCGCGTGCCGCCGCATTCCGGGCAGGGCTGGCTGTTGAGAAAGCGGCTGAGTTCCTCGCGAACGGCGGAGGATTCCGTCTCGCGGAAGCGCCGCTCGAGATTCGGAAGGACACCCTCGAAACGGTGGCGGCGGCTGATCTCGAGGCCGCGATCGTTGGCGTAGTGAAACGAGATTCGCTCCTTGCCGCTGCCGTAGAGAATGATTTCCCGGATGTTCTCCGGCAATTCGCCGAACGGCGTCTCGATATCGAACTCGTAGTGATCCGCGAGGCTCCGGATCATCTGGAAGTAATAGACGGTCTTGCGATCCCAACCCCGGATGGCGCCGCCGGCGAGCGAGAGGTCCGGGTTCACCACGACCCGCGAGGGATCGAAGAACTGCTTGACCCCGAGGCCGTCGCATCCCGGGCAGGCGCCGCTCGGGTTGTTGAAGGAGAAGAGCCGTGGCTCGAGTTCCGTGAGGCTGTAGCCGCAGATGTTGCAGGCAAAGCGATCTGAGAACAGCAATTCGTCGTGATCGCCGTCTTCCATGAACGCAACGCGCGCAACGCCGTCCGCCATGCGCAGGGCCGTTTCGAAGGATTCGGCCAGCCGGATACCGAGGTCGGGCTTTACCTTGAAGCGGTCGATGACGGCATCGATGGAATGCTTGCGGCGCAGGTCGAGTTTCGGGGGATCGTCGAGTTCATACACCTCGCCGTCGATACGTGCGCGAATGAAACCCTGCGCCTGAAGGTCCTGCATGAGCTGCACATGTTCGCCCTTGCGGTCCTGTACGACCGGCGCCAGCAACATCAGCCTGGTCCCTTGCGGCAGCGCCAGCACCTGATCCACCATCTGGCTCACTGTCTGCGCCTCCAGCGCAACGCCGTGCACGGGACAGCGCGGAGTGCCGACGCGCGCGTACAAGAGCCTCAGGTAGTCGTAGATTTCGGTGACTGTGCCGACGGTGGAACGCGGATTGTGCGAGGTGGACTTCTGTTCTATCGAAATCGCAGGTGACAGACCGTCGATATGATCGACGTCCGGTTTTTCCATCATCGACAGGAACTGCCTGGCATACGCCGACAGCGATTCGACGTAGCGACGCTGCCCTTCGGCATAGATCGTGTCGAAGGCCAGAGATGACTTGCCGGAGCCCGACAGCCCCGTAAACACGATCAGCTTGTCGCGCGGCAAACTCAGATCCACATTTTTCAGGTTATGAGTTCGCGCGCCGCTTATCTCGATGGATTTCATAGTCGATGTATTTCAGAAATGGGGTTTTGCGGTGAGCGCAGGACAACCTGTTAATATACGCCGCCGCGCAACACAGGCGCAAAGGCGGATCCGTCGGGCACGCCGCGCAGACCCCCGAGGAAATCGTGCTGCACGTGAACCAGTCTCGAAGCACTGACGAATCAGTGCGTTATCCTTCGCCCGCACCCCGCTCGGCTTGTGCCGAGCAGACCCCTGAGATATGAACAGGACGAAGGAAGGATTGTTTGCGGCGATGCTGCCGCGCGAGCTTCGCGCAACAGCGGTGGTTACGACCATCGCAATGCTGCGTTTGTTCGCACTGTTTGCGTTGTTGCCGGTGATGGCCGTGTTCGCCGGCGGTCTGCCCGGCGCCACACCGACGCTCATCGGCGTAGCGGTAGGCGGATATGGCCTGACTCAGGCGCTGCTGCAGATCCCGCTCGGAGCACTGTCGGACCGTCTCGGCAGGGTTCCGGTCATCCTCCTGGGTCTCGCGGTCTTTGCGGCTGGCAGCATCCTGGCGGCAACCAGCGAGACCGTCCATGGTGTCATCGCCGGCCGCCTGCTGCAGGGTGCGGGTGCCGTCTCGGCAACGCTTACGGCATTGCTCGCCGATGCCACCAGGTCCGAGATCCGGACGCGTACCATGGCCATCTTCGGGGTCGGCATCGGTACGACCTTCCTGCTGGCGATCGTCATCGGACCGGCCATTGCGGCACTGACCGGCGTGCGATCCCTGTTCTGGCTCTGCGCCGCCCTGGCAGCCGCCGCTGCCGCCATGCTCTGGCTCTTGCCGGGCGGCATCGACCCGGTGGCGCGGGCATCGCGGGTACCGGCCCGGGCCGCGCTGAAGCCTCAACTGCTGCGCCTCGACCTGTACATTTTCATACTGCACGCCCTGTTGGCCGCGAGCTTCGTCGCTTTGCCGTTCTTGCTCGAGCGCCAGGCAGGCGTTCCGGCCGATGGTCAATGGAAGATCTACGCCGCCGCCCTCGTTGCTTCGCTCTCAGGCACCATCCCGCTGATCCTGGCGGACGAACGCCGCGGCAAGTCGCACACCGTCGCCATTGCCATATCCCTGCTCGCCGTCGGCCAGTTGCTGCTGGCTTTCGGCGCCTCCGGAGCGCTACCGGTCATCATCGCTCTTGCGCTGTTCTTCGCCGGCTTCAATTTCCTGGAAGCAGGTCTCCCGGCACGCCTCTCCATCCTCGCCGACGACCGGATTCGCGGCGCCTCGCTCGGCGTTTTCTCGAGCGCCCAGTTCTCAGGCATCTTCGCCGGCGGTCTCGCCGGCGGGTGGCTCCTCGGAGCCCGCCCGCCGGCCGACGTCTTCGTCTTCCTCGCTGCCGCCACCGCCTTCTGGCTGGCTGTCCACCATTTCAGCGCCCCTGCAAGCTCGAGGAGCACGCGACCACCCACGGAGCATGATTCATGAACCAATGGCACTTGGTTTGTGGCTATTGCCGGCGCTGTCGTCATGATCGGGCGTGGCAGGGTGGTTCTTAGTTCGGTCTCGCCCGGGGAGGGGGTGCGGGGCGCTTCAGGGGCCTGGTCTTCGGGGGGACCTTTGGCGGAAATAAAGCGGACCCTCTTTTCACAGTAGCCGAGCCATTCCGTCAAAGACTCCCGAAGACCAGGCCCTCTCGCAAGCGCCGAATCAAACGGCTTGAAGATAAGTGCCTTTGATCCATGAACCAGCGTTCCGTGGCGACCCGGTCGCCGGAGGACGTTCGTTTGGCCGGCAAACCCCCAGAAATCAGGGTGGCTTTTGAGTCCCCAGGCTCTACAATAAGCAGCCCTCGCACAACCAGACCGTCGATTTCGCCTGGTGTTGCGTTAAAAAAACCCAGAGGATCGACTATGGCTCGCGGCGTCAACAAGGTAATCGTGATCGGCAATCTCGGACAGGATCCGGAGACGCGTTACATGCCGAGCGGCTCGGCCGTAACCAACCTGCGCATCGCCACCAACGAGTCCTGGAAGGACAAGCAGACGGGCGAGCAGAAAGATCGCACCGAATGGCACAGCGTAGCGATGTTCGGCAAGCTCGCGGAGATTGCGGCCGAATATCTGCGCAAGGGTTCGCAGGTGTACATCGAGGGCAAACTCAGGACCCGCAAGTGGCAGGACAAGCAGGGCAATGACCGCTACACCACTGAAATCGTCGCGGACGAGATGCAGATGCTGGGCAGTCGTTCGGGCGGCGGGGCACC
>Ga0299913_10002486_pt1 | contig 14568 bp, 8 predicted proteins | sample RVTome_9_FD_201360 | JGI IMG/M metagenome (GOLD analysis project Ga0299913, IMG submission 201360) | Soil microbial communities from uranium-contaminated site in the Upper Colorado River Basin, Wyoming, United States - RVT155D38 (version 2) ... | reverse complement strand
CTCGATGACGCCGACTCAGCTCCTGCGGTCGATCCTCGTCGAGCTGGGCCTGAAGCCGGCGCGCGACCGGGTCGGCTGTCTCGGGCGGCTGAACGAGTTCCTGCTCGAGAGGGCCACCGCCGGCGAAGACGTGGTCCTGCTGATCGACGAGGCGCAGGACCTCACGGCCGAGCTCCTCGAGCAGGTGCGGCTGCTGTCGAACCTCGAGACCGACCAGCGCAAGCTCCTCCAGATCGTCCTCGTCGGCCAGCCGGAGCTGCGCGCCAAGCTCAACCGCCCCGAGCTCCGTCAGCTCCGCCAGCGGATCACGGTGCGCTATCACCTCGAGCCGCTGTCGGCCTGGGAGACCGAGCATTACATCCATCACCGCGTCAACCTCGCCGCCGGGGCCGGCCCGCCGAGCTTCGACCGCAGGGCGATCCGCAGGATCCACGGCTACTCGAAGGGCGTGCCGCGGCTGATCAACGCGCTGTGCGACAAGGCGCTTCTCTGCGGCTACGTGAACGGGACCCGGCGGCTGACGGGCCGGCAGATCAAGCGGTCGATCCGCGAGCTCGAAGGCCGGTTCTCGTGAGCCTGATCAACGAGGCGCTCAAGAAGGCGCACCTCGAGGGGTCGGTCCACAGGCCGCGCCACGCCGGGCTCGCCCCGCCGTACGCGACGAGCCACGTGCCCGCGAGGGAGGTCGCCGGAGGGCGGCGGCTCGCGACGGTCCTCGGCTGGGTCGCCGTCGGGATTCTCGCGGGTGCCGCGCTGCTCTACGTCGCCGGGGGAACGGTGGCGCCGGCGACGTCGGCCACGGCCGCCGACGCTCCCGCGAGCCAGGCCCGGCCTGCCGACCCTCGCGGCGGCGAGGCCCGGCCCGCGGAGCTGTCGAGCGAGTCCGCGGGGCGTGTGCGGGCCGCCGCCGCCGCGCAACGCGAGCCCGCCGTGCAGCCGGCGGCGGAGCCCGCCTCGTCCCGGCCCGCGGCCACGGTCGCCGCCGGGACGGCGGCGGATCCGCCGGCCCGTCCCGAGGCGCGCGAAGCGGCGCCCCCCGCCGAGCCGCAGGCCGCGGACGCCGGAGGCCGGGGAGCCGGCCAGGCCGACGAGCCGACCCGGCACGCCGTGCCGGACCGCCCGAGCTCCCGGCCGGCCGTCGCCCTGGCGCTCACCGGCGTCTCGTGGTCCGAGCGTCACGCCTTCGCCATCGTCAACGGCAAGCTGACCCGGGTGGGGGACGAGGTCGCCGGGCACACGGTCGTCCGCATCGGCCCGCGCGAGGTGGAGCTGCGGGACGCCGAGGGTCGCTCCGTCGTGCTCCAGATGTAGCCGGAGGCCCTGAAGGCGCCGCGACGAGGCCGGGCACTCCGGGAGCGCGCCCCGCCGGAGCCCTCTTCCCTGCCTCGCGGAGGGCGTTCGGGGATAATCCGGCCGATGCCGAAGCGCGACGGAGAGGAGCGGCGCGATCGACGCCGCCACCGGGTCAGCGGTCTGAGCGGCGTCCTGCGGCACACGATCGAGGCCCGGGTGCTCGATCTCAGCGTGCTGGGGATGGCGATCGAGACCAGCTCCTGGCTCCAGGTCGGGCAGCGGTACCGGTTGCGGATGGTCCACCCCGACCACTCGGTCGACTACGACTCGCAGGTCGTCTGGTGCCACCTCGTCGGCTCGCAGCCCGCCGGGTCCGGCGACGTGCGGCCCATCTACCGAGCCGGGCTCCAGTTCGTCGGCTCCCCGAACGACGAGGGGCCGGCGTTGCGCGAGCTCCTCGAGAAGACGGCCGTCGTCAGCGTCGGCTCGCGGCTCGCGGGCCGGTTCAAGGTCCGCCGGGAGAAGACCGTCGACGTCTCCCTGCAGCACGAGTTCGAGGTCCTGGCGGTCGGCCGCCAGGAGGTGATCCTCCGCGCCGAGCTTCTCCCGGAGATCGGCACCCGGTTCGACCTCGAGATCGGCGAGGGGGAGGACCAGGTGCGGGCGACGGTCGGCGTCGAGGAGCTCTCGCGGACGCCGGGCTCCCGGGCGTCGAAGCTCATCTGCCGCATCCTCGAGGTCGACCCGGAGACGCGCGGCTCCCTCGAGCGGCTGATCCGCTCGCAGCTCGACGAGCCGGAGGCCTTCGTCGCCAACGAGTCGAGCCGCGTCTTCCACCGCACCACCTGCCGCCACGCCCCCGGCAGCGCCCGGATCCCCTTCCACGACCGGTCCGAAGCCCTCGCCGCCGGGTTCAAGCCCGGCGGCTGCTGCTCGCCCTGAGCCGGGCGGCCGAGGAACCCGCCGGCCGCGGCCGACGTATCTCCTGTGTCATGACGTTCCCGCTCCGCGCCGCCCTGCCGGTCGCCGCCCTGCCGGCCGCCGCCCTGCTGGCCGGCGCCGTGCTGGCCGCCGCGTCCGCGCCCCTGCCGGCCGCGGCCTTGCCGCCCGCGCCGCCCGCCCCCCCGGCGGCCGCCGCCGACGAGCCGGCGACGCCGGCCCCGGGCCGGCTGGTCGACGGGATCGCGTGCCGCGCCGACCCGTCGCAGACCTACGCCGTCTACCTGCCGTCCGCGTACGACCCGGGCCGTGCCTGGCCGCTGCTCTTCGTCTTCGACCCGCGCAGCCGGGGCGCGATGGCCGCCGGCATCTTCCAGGCCGCGGCGGAGGAGCACGGCTGGATCCTCGCCAGCTCGAACGACACGATGAGCGACGGGCCGTGGGACCCGAACGTCCGCGCGGTCAACGCGATGTGGCCCGACGTCCAGGAGCGCTTCTCGGTCGCTCCGAAGCGGCTCTACGCCGCCGGCTTCTCGGGCGGGGCGATGCTCTCCTGGAGCGTCGCCCAGGCCACCGGCGGCCTGGCCGGGGTGATCGCCGTCGGCGGCCGCCTGCCGCCCGAGATCCCGTCCGACGAGGTCGGCTTCGCCCACTTCGGGGCCGCCGGCCGCCACGACTTCAACTTCGTCCCGATGACCGAGATCGACGAGCTCGCGGCCAGCCGCGGCGCCCCCCACCGCCTGGAGATCTTCGACGGGCGCCACCAGTGGCTGGCCCCGGAGCTCGCCCGGGTGGCCGTGCGCTGGCTGGAGACGGTGGCCATGGCCGAGGGCCGGCGCCCCGTGGTGCCGTCGTTCGTCGAGGCGGCCTGGGAGGCCGACCTCGCCGCGGCCCGCGAGTCGGACGAGGCGGGCGACCGGGTCACCGCCCTGCGCCGCTACCGAGCCCTGGTCGAGACGTTCGACGGCCTCCGCGACGTGGCGCCGGCCCGAGCCCGCCTCGCCGCCCTGGAGGGCGACCGGACGACGAAGCGAGAGCTGCGGACGGCGGCGCGCTGGATCGACTGGGAGCGGCACCGCAAGGCCGCGGCCCACCGCGCCCTCGGCGCCCTCGACGATCCCGAGTCGCCGACCGTGCCGGCGCGGCTGGCCTCGGCCCTGGGGATCGACGACCTCCAGACGCGAGCCCGCAAGGAGGGCCCGGAGGGCGACGCCGCCCAGCGGGTGCTCGAGAGCCTCTTCGTCCAGCTCTCCTTCTACCGGCCGCGCGAGTACTTCCCGGCCGGCCGCTACCGCGAGGCCGCGACCGCGCTCGCCGTCGCCGCCGACGTCCGCCCCCTGCCCCACGTCCTCTACAACCTCGGCGCCGCCGAGGCCAGGCTGGGCCACGCCGAGAAGGCCCTGGCCGCCCTCGAGCGTGCCGTCGCCGCCGGCTGGACCGACGCCGACCACCTCGCCGCCGACGAGGACTACGCCTCGCTGCGCGACGACGAGACCTTCCGCGCGCTGCTCGCGAGGATGCGCTCGAGCGAGCAGCCGCCTTGACTCATTCCGGCGGTTGGGGGCCCGGGCGTGACACTAGATTTCCGCGGGGCCCCGGCTTCAGCGGGAGATCGATACAATAGCTCTCTAAATAACTCAGTCGCCGCCGCCCGCCACCTGCTGCTCTGACCCGACGCAGGGTCGTCAAAGTCAACGTCCCCCAAGGTCGCGACCGGGCGGGAGCCATGGTCGAGATCCGCTGCGAACCCACCCGGCCCGCCGGGAAGCTGCCGAAGACCCCATCCCGCCAAGATCGGTAGCGCGGAGCGGGACGCCGAACGTCCTCCTACGCCTCAAGAATCGTGCGTTGCTGGACAGGAACTAGCTAGGTTTGGTAGCATCCTTTGACGCCCCGGTCACAGCTTTCGACCGCGAGAGCCGGTCTCGGATCTCAATCGCGAAACGCACGATCAGTCGCAACAGGAATACGACCGGAACTAGCATCGGGTGCCTCTGGCGGAAGGACCCTTGGAAGAGCCGCCGGCCCACCTCTCGAGCACGACGCTCGCTCTGAGGTCTCAGCGGCTCATAAATAGCTTGCAAATGATGGGCTAGCTCGTGGAAGAATATCTCGTTGACGATCTCATTTCGTAAGATCGGCAAGCGTTCGGCCCACGGTGGCCATCCGATCATTATGTTGTCGATGAAGAGCTCAATATATGCTTTCCTTCCGCCGTGAGAATGGCAGTATGTCCCTTTCGCGTGGTCAAGAGGTGTGCTTTCTCTGCCCACCCTGCTCCTTCTCTCCTTTGTGGTGAGTGCCTTGGTATCACGCAAGACAACGGAGTCTAGCCCCCTTAGATAGTCTAGTGGAACCGATTTCAGAGTCTGTGTCAACGAGATGACGAGGCCCTCATCGATGTGAATCGACTCATTGAAATGAATGATTCGTACCTTTGGGCTCACGATTTACTGAAACCCCCTAGCAGATCGGCTAACCGGTCGAGTAACCGCTTTTTCCTTTCGTCGGTACCCTTGTTTACTAGCTCCTTATCTTGTGGTGGCTGTCCCTTCGCGGTTCCTGGAGCAGCCTTCATCTCGGGTTCCGCCGTAGTCTTGGGGCGCTCGCCAGGTATGGCGGTCGGAGGCGGGGCGCCGCGACCGGGAGCATTAGCCTGGGCCGCGATAGCGGAAGAGGTAATCGTCTCTGTGGCGACTAGTTCCGTCCCGAGACTAGCAGCGTCGTCGCCCGAGAGGGCCGTGGTCACGGCGGTTCCGAACTGGCTTAGTTCGGACCCGACTGCTTCGGTGGCCGTGATTACGGCTGCCCGATATTCGGGATTCGTTTGCATTTGAACGACGTGGTTTACCACCGCCGCCGAGGCCACTACGAGGACGGCACCGGCCGCAATTGCTCCTACCCCGCCAAGGGCAAGGACCGCTGCTTGCCCGTCAGGGTCGACTAACTTCAGGGGATTACCGAGGGTATAAGGATATCGATTCCAGCCTTGTGGGCTTGGGAGTGGGTACCGTCGGTCGTCCGGATCGACGCTTAAGAAGCGCCCGATCTGCATGTTGTAATACCGCGCGTGCATGTAGTCGAGGTCGTCGGCCGGCGAGCTGGTGAGCCCCAGGTCCCGCTCGTGGCCGGTGAACTTCATCCGCTCGGTGTCCTGGTTGAAGACGGTGGCCTCGGCGCCGTAGGGGTGGTAGAGGTGGTAGGCGACCTTGGCCTTGGAGACGTTGGTGATGAGCCGGGGGCTACCGAGGTGATCGGGGTGGAAGTGGTTCACCGCGCCGGTCGGAAGGACGGCGGCCAGCAGGACGCCGTCGCGGTGGACGTAGTCGCGCTCGACGCTCCAGGTGGCGCCGTCGAGCTTGAACTCGCGGAGGACCTTGCCGTCGAGGTCGCGGACGGTGAAGCGGCTCGGGTTGCTCGGGCTGTAGGTCCACAGGCGCTCGTCGTCGGCGGTGTAGATGTGGTCGTACTCGACGCCGGACGAAGAGACCTGGCGGCTCATGCCGAGGGGCTCGTAGGCGTAGGCGTTGAGGTTCCAGGAGGTCATCGAGCCGGCGGCGTCGTAGCCGGCGGTGGTGAGCCGGTTGGTGGCGGTCGAGGTCGTGAGCGTGAGGAGGGCGCCGTCGGTCGTCAGGGCGGTCACGTTGCCGTAGAGGTCGTAGGTGGCCGTCTGGGTCTTGGGTGAGCCGGTGCCCGCGAGGGTGCCGGAGTACTGGGTGGCCGACAGGAGGCGCGAGACCTTGTCGTAGGTGTAGGTGTTGCTGCCGATCGCGGTGACGTTGCCGGCGCCGTCGTAGGCGTAGGCGCCGGACGTCCAGTTGTCCGTGGACGGGAGCACCCCGCTGGTGGCGTAGCTGGCCGGGCGGCGCATCGAGTTGGGGTCGAGCGCCTGGGTGTAGGTGACGCCGTGGGTGTGGGAGACCTGGTGGACCATGCCGTTCGGATGATAGGTGATCGGGTCGGCGTAGGTCGGCACCCTGGTCAGCCAGCCGTTGGCGTATTCGAAGTCGATGGTGCGGGAGGTCAGCGCCGCCCCGTTGCATCCGGCGTGGGTGCAGCGCGGGTAGGTCAGCCTCGTGACGTCGCCGAGGTCGTTGTACGTCCAGGCCTGGGTGAAGCCCTCGGTCGTGGCGCCGTTGACATAGGTCTGGGTGTCGCGTGCGGAGACGCGGCCGCCGATGCCGGCGTAGACGTAGGTCTCGCGGACCTGTCCGGTGACGTCGCCGCCGCTGACCTTGACGTAGTTGTAGCGGTCGGCGGTCTCGATCTTGCCGCCGCGCTGGTTCGAGCCCGAGCTCGAGCCCGCATAGGTGAAGACCTTGAGCGGTCGTAAGCTGCCGGAGGCCTCGGAGACCTGGGTCAGCCGGGAGGCGCGGTCGTAGGTGAACCGCACGTCGATGGCCGCACCGGTGGTCGCCGACGCGGTGGCCACGGCGTCGAGCTTGCGGCCCGGATTGCCCAAGGCGTCGTAGTCGAGGTAGCGGACGTAGCCGTTGCCCGAGGCTCCCTTTTCCGGATGACGCTCGTAGGCGAGGAATCCCCGACTGTCGTAGCTGAAGATCCGCGCTTGGCCCGATGCGACGGCGACCGAGGCGAGGCGGCCGCCGACGTCGTAGCTGTAGTTCCAGGCGGTGTCTGCGCCCCCGGCGCCCGAGGGCTCGACGACCTGGTAGAGCCGGCCCTGGCGGTCGTAGCGCTCGGTGGTCGTCGCCGAGTCGTTCGTCGCATTGATCTTGACGGTGCGCGAGACGACGCGGGTTCCGGCGTACCCGAGGGTGACCGTCTTGCCGTCGGGCGCCTGGATCGTCTGCGGCCGGCCGAACGGATCGAAGGCCTTGAAGATGGTGATGTTGTTCGGCGAGCCGACCATCCGCTCGGAGGTCGACCGCCGCCAGCCCATCGCGTTCCACACCGTGTCGACGGTCGACCAGTTGTTGTCCGCACCCAGCTTCTGATCCCGCCAGACGCGGCCGAAGGGGTCGAAGTAGATCCGGCTCTGGGCCAGGCTCGCGGTCGTCGAGCCGTTGGGCCGCTGGGTGATGAGCACGTTCGCCGCCGCGGTCGGCGAGGTCGCCCGCGTGTAGGCATAGCTGGTCCACGCGCCGTTGCCGGTCGTCGGCCTCTCCCAGGTCAGCCGGCCCGAGGTGTCGAAGAGGAGGTTCGTCTGCACCCCGGCGGTGTCCCGAGACGAGGCCGGCAGGCCGCTCGCCGTGTCGATCGTCAGATCAAGGAACTTCGCCCCGAGGACCCCGGTACCCCCCGACGTCTGCCACTGAGACGAGGCCCGCCTGCCGCCGGCGTAGGTGTGGCGGAGGAAGTACTTCTCCTGGCCCGCGAGCGGCAGCGCGAGAGCGCACAGGTTGGCCGTCGTCCCGAGCGCCTGGGTGTCGCCGCCGTAGTGTCGCTCCTCGGTGACGTTGCCCGCAGCGTGGGCGTAGGTGGTGACGAGGTCGTTGGCCCCGGCGGCGGTCCCCTTCATCACCCGGCGGCGGAGCAGAAACCCGGTCATCGTGTCGCTCTCGGCGTTCTCGAAGCAGACGTCGCTCTTCGCCGTCACCCCGCCCTCGGTGACCGAGGCGTCGGGGTAGGTGCCGAGCACCCACTTGCGGCTGGTCGGCCACGGGGTGAAGGTCGAGCCCGCGGCGCCGTTGTGGAGGTAGGTCCCGCGCGAGGGGTTGAAGTTCGTCGTGCTCGACCGCACGTCACCCGCGCCGAAGGTGCCCGTGGTCGCGGTCGTCCGGTAGTGACCCAGCCCGTCGAAGCCGCTCGAGGTGGACTCGGCGTACTTGCCCCCGTCGTCGTGGAAGGCCGTCTTCTCCGAGGCCACCCGGCGGTTCGTCGCGTACCACAGCGACGGCTTCGTGGTCGAGGTGGGCAGCTTGTCGTGCTCGTAGCGCAGGTAGACCGTGCGCTTCTTGACCCCGCCGCCGCCGATGGTCCCGTCGTAGATCTCCTGGGATAGGTACCGGCCCGAGCCGTCGGTCGTCGTCTGGTGGATCGGCAGCGAGTACTGCCAGCCCGTGGCAGCCCCGACGTCGAGGGTGACGGTCTGCGAGAAGTGGTGCACCGTCTGGTCGTTCGTCGGATGGGTCACCGTCGTCGTCCGCGAGTTGCTCGAGGTCGGCCCCGCCGGGGTGTAGGTCCACTGGCAGCCCACCCCGTCCCACGGCACGCAGGCCCCCGAGGCGTTGAGCGCCCGCTTCGTCGCCACCCCGGTCGGTGTCGTGATCGACGTCAGCTCGTTGACCCCCTGGGGGTTTTGCGGATCGAGATTCCGTACCGGGAACAGGTAGGTCTGGTACGTCCACTCGAGCTGGCCGAGGGTGGGCAGGGTGAGCTTCTCGAGCGTGCCCGGGAGGTTTGCGACCTGGACCGCCCCCTCGAGGCAGGTCGTGTTGTACGCGTTGGCGACGAGCTGCGAGCTGTCCGGCAGCGTCACCGACGACAACAGCGTCACCGCCGCCGTCGAGGGCGTCCCGCCGTAGGCCTCGGGATCGGTGTCGAGGCAGCTGCGCGAGATCGTCGTGTCGTTGTAGGCGAAGTTGTAGAGAGCGCGGGTCCCGCCGAAGGTGGCGAGGTCGACCGAGGAGACGACCACCGTGCCGTTGGGCCGGGTCACGAAGTTGACGTAATGCGTGCGGTGCGGATCGCTGATCGTCCAGCGCGTCGCCGTCGTCGTCACGTTCACCGCGTTGCCGAAGGGATCGCGGATCTGGGCCAAGTTGAACGACGAGCCCGTCGTCGCCCGGGTGAAGCGGTGGACCGTCCCGTCGGGGACGTCGACCTCGTAGGCGAGGTCCGTGTCCCGGCGCAGCCGCAGGTACGAGCCGTCGCGGCTGTACCACACGTTGGCGACCGAGCTCTCGCCGCTGTGGAGCGTCGTCTGGAAGGAGTGCTCTGCACCGTCCGGGGACACGTAGCGCCACAGCGGCGACTGGGGGACCGGCGTGTTCGGCGCATACAGCTTGCCGAGCGACACCGCCCAGCCGAGCCCGGCGTTGGACTCCCGGCTCGGGTACGCGGCGAGCCCCGGGTCCTGCAGACCGGGCCGGATCACCGACTGGAAGTCCCAGACGTTCGAGTTGTACGACAGGCCTAGCCCGAACGACAGCCCGCCGTTGACCGGGTAGCTCCGGCCGAGCGGGAGCTGCAGCATCAGGTTGCCGTTGAACAGATTCACCTGGTCGATCTCGCCGAACGAGTAGACCTTCTCGGCCGAGAACCCGCGCTCGACGTTCGGGTCGACGTCGGCCCGGGCCGGCGCGGCCGAGACGGCGGTGAGGAATAGGGCGAGACCTGCGATCCGGAAGGCGTGACGGAGCGGAGTGCGGCGCCGAGGGGAGGCCAGACGACGCGACTGCACGGGACCACGGACGGGACGACGGGGCGACACAACTCTGGACGAGAGGGAACGGGACATGAGGAGCTCTCCGGCGGAACGGCTCTACGAAGGAAGGGGGGAAATGGGTTGGAGGCAGGCGCCGTCAGGCGCCCAGACGCACCGCGTAGACTTCGAGGGTCTCGACATCGACGCCGACGAGGACATCGCCCGCGGCGACCTTCGCCGGCGGGGCCGGGCTCGCACCGATCGGGGCGAGCAGATCGAGGACGACGGCCAGACGGCGGTTCTCCCCGCCGTCGCCGTCGAGTGCGCTCCCGTCGTCCACCCGGGCGGTCCAGCCGCCCGAGACCTCCGCCGGAGGCGATCCGACCGGGCGCACCCAGAGCACCTGGAGCGAGCGGCGGGCGTCCTCGAGCCGGGCCAGCGAGGCCGGAATCGCCCGGGCGGGAAGCGCGACCTGGCGCAGCTCGCTCCCCTCCGGCGCCGCCAGCGTGTAGGCGCCGTCCGCGAGCGCCACCGCCACCCACACGGAGACCTCCGGCATCGGCCGCTCGAGCTCGAGCCGGACCGCACCGGCCGCGTCTGCCGTCACCAGCTCGGCGAAGCTCACCTGGTAGGGCAGGAACCCCGAGATCCCGCGACCCACCCCGAGGAGCACCGCCTCGGCGCCCGGTGCGAGACCGTCCACCACCACCGAAGAGTCCTCGAAGGCCACCTGCGGCCCGGGCGCACCGAACGCCGGCACCTGAGCTCCGAGTCCAACAAGACCGACTGCGACACCGACCACTACCGAACGAGCGTGCATACCGACCATCCTCCGAGCGGCCGGTGCGCGAGTGCACCGGGCCGCAACGAGGTCAGCCTACGCGCGTTCTAGAGACTCGGCAATCTATCGTTCGATGGATCTTTCTATACCGTTAGATATAGATGACGAGCCTCGCACCCGCGACGACGAGACCTTCCGCCCCTCCTCGCCCGTTGCGAGGACCGAGGGCGAACTAGCGCGACGCCCGGACGGACGAGTCACTGGCTGTGTTGCATCTGGCAGAGAATGGCGGTATCGTGTCATTTGAGATGAGCGTTCAGCCCCTCGTAGCGTCCCCGTCGTCGACCGTCCTCGCCAAGGCCGTATCGCGCGCGGCCGACCTCGCGGGCCTGAGCGGCCGGGAGCTCGCGGCGATCCTCGGCGTGAGCCCCTCCACTCTCTCCCGGATGTCCCGAGGCGGCCGAGGCATCGATCCGGAGAGCAAGGAAGGCGAGCTGGCGCTTCTCTTCCTGCGGGTCTTCCGCAGCCTCGACGCCCTCCTCGGGGGCGACGCCGAGAAGTGCCGGCAATGGCTCCGCGCCTACAACCGCCATCTCGTCGGAGTGCCCGTCGATCTCCTCCAGACCGCGCAGGGGCTGGTCCGTGTCACCGACTATCTGGACGCGCTACGCGGCAAGGGTTGACCTCGAGGTCCTGACGGCCCGGCCGTGGCGGGCGGTCGAGGTCCAGCACGTCGTCTCCACGCGCAAGCTGGTCGACTCGGACGCCGAGCAGCATCTCCTGGAGGACCTGATCGAGCGGGCCAAGCCGCCGGTGCCGCCCGAGCCGGAGTTCCAGGGGCTGCACTATCTCCTCACCACGCCGTTCCGCTACCCGCCCCTTCCGTACGGCTCACGTTTCGGCAGCCGAGGCGAGCAGGGCCTCTGGTACGGCGCCGAGGAGCTGCGGACCGCCTTCGCCGAGGCTGCCTACTACCGCCTGGTGTTCCTGGAAGGGACCGAGGCGAGGCTCGATCCGGTGGCGGTCGATCTGTCGGCGTTCCGGGCCACGGTGCGGAGCGAGCGCGCCGTGGACCTGACCCGGCACCCGTTCGCTGCCCACGAGGCGGAGATCTCTTCCCCGGTCTCCTACGAGCTCTCCCAGGTGCTCGGCCGCGAGGTGCGCGCCGCGGGCGTCGAAACCTTCCGCTACCGCTCGGCCCGAGATGTCCGAGGCGGCGCCGCTCTCGGTCTCTTCACCCCCCGTGCCTTCGCCAGCCGCCGGCCTTCCTCACCGCAGACCTGGTACTGCGTCGCCAGCCGAAGCGTCGTCGAGCTCTCCCGGCGCGACCTGCTCGTCGACCGGGGTACCTACCGCTTCGCTCGCGAAGAGCTCGAGGTGGACGGGGTGCTCCCCGTGCCGGCCGCCTGAGCCGCCGGCCGGTTCCCCCGCGGGCGAGGGACCCCGGGTGCCGGGCCTGCGCCGCCCGCCGCTACTCAGTCTCCCCGCCGCCCCCCTCCGGCTTCTCGAACTCCGCTTCCTCGACCTCCGGGTCGAGCTCGACGGACTCGACGGCGGCTTCGAAGCTCTTCTCGCCTTCGAAGCTGCCGACGACGGCGAAGGGGTAGCGCAGGCCGCCGTCGACGTCGCGGTAGTCGGTGTAGACGCGGACGGTCTCGCCGGGCTGGCCGGTGGGGCCGGCGTCGCGGTAGGAGATGCGGCGGATCTCGCCCGTCTGCGGGTCGAGGTCGACGAGGGTGACGTTGCCGTCGAGCTCGAGCTGGAGGCGCTCGAGCGGGGTGCCGTCGAGCTCGACCGGCGCAAGGGCGGTGGCGACGAGGTCCGGGTCGTCGCGCAGCCTCAAGAGTGCCAGCGGATCGCGCTTCGCAGCGCTCCGCAGCGCGGCGAGCTGCGAGGCGGGGAGGTCCATCACCCCTTGCGGGCTGACCGCGAAACCGCCCTCCGGCCCGACCACCATCGACATCGAGCCGAAGGGGAGGGTGAGCTCCTGGCGGAAGCGGTCGGGGAACAGATGGGTGGTCGCGACGTCGATCGCCATCTCGCCCTGCGGCGTGACCTGCGTCGCGGTGCCGACGACCCGCAGCCCGCGCGCCGCGTCGACCCGCTCGGCGCCGCCCATCGCCTCGACCGCGCGATCGAGCAGCGCCCCCGCCCGCTCGGCGCCCTCGGCGGTGACCTCGGCGCGCTCGACCGGCGGCTCGGCGATGGTGACGTCGACGTCGGTCACCTCGCCGTAGTTCGACAGCGGCGCGTCCATCCCCTCGCCGGGGCCGACGACGAGGATGGAGAAGCGGTCGGGGTGGAGGTGCGCCGCGGCCGCGGCCCGCGCCTGCTCCACGGTGACCGCCTCGATCCCCTTCTGGTAGCGCTCGAGCCAGTCGAGCGGGTAGCCGTAGTACTCGTAGCGGAGCTGCTGGTTGAGGATCTCGCGGGTCGAGTCGCTCTCGAAGACGAACGAGTTGAGGATCGACTGCCGGGCGCGCTCGACCTCGGCCTCGGTCGGCGGGCTCGTGGTGCGGATCAGCCGCGCCTCCTCGAGCAGGGCGTCGATCGCCGCGGCGGTCGTCTCGGTCTTGGTCGTGGTGAAGAGCTGGACGAGGCCGGGGTAGTCGTAGTTGCTGCCGATGCTGCCGAACACCGCGTAGGCGAGCCCCTTCTTCGAGCGCACGTTCGAGAACAGGCGCGAGGCGAACCCGCCCGAGAGCACGTTGTTGACGACCTCGACGGCGTAGTAGTCGGGGTGGTCCTTCTCGATGCCGAGGTGGCCGATCAGGATGTTCGACTGCGTCATGTCGTCCTTGTCGACGAAGAAGACGCCGGGGTTCGCGGACGCGGCGATCGCGACCTCCGGGTCGGCCGGCTCCGGGCCCCGCTGCCAGTCGCCGAGCTCCTTGCGGATCAGCTCGAGGGCGCGCTGCGAGTCGAAGTCTCCGACCAGGCCGAGGATCACCCGGTTCGGGTGGAAGTAGCGCTCGTGCCAGGCGACGAGGTCGTCGCGGTCGATCGCGCCGATCGAGGCGTAGGTGGTCTGCCGCGCGTAGGGCGAGCTCTCGTCGTAGACGACGTCGGAGAACTCGCGGAAGGCGATCTGCTGCGGGTCGTCGTTCTGCCGCGCGATCGCCGCGATCTCGGCCGCCCTGGCGACCTCGAGCTGGTCGGCGGCGAAGGCCGGGTCGCGCAGCACGTCGGCGAAGACGGCGAGCACCTCGGGGAGGTCCTTGGCCAGCGCGCTCATCGAGGCCGAGCCCGAGGCGGTCCCGATGCCGGTCTCGATCGACGCCGCCTTGTTCTCGAGGAAGGCGTTGAGCTCATCGGGCGACATCGAGCCGGTGCCGCCGGTGCGCAGCACCTCGCCGGTGAGGCTGGCCAGGCCGACCTTGTCGGCCGGCTCGAGCCGGGCGCCGGTGCGGACCAGCGCGACGGCGTCGACGAGCGGCAGCTCGTGGTCCTCGAGCAGCATGACGACCATCCCGTTGTCGAGGACGACCCGCTGCGGCTTCGGCGGCTCGAACTCGGGCAGGGGCGGGTAGGTGAGCTGGTCGGCCCGGCGGGCGACGGGGCGCTCGGTCTCGGTCTCCTGGGCCGCCGCGGGCACGCCGGCGGCGAGGACGAGGGCGAGGGCCGCGGCGGCGGCCCGGAGGGGGGAGGAGGGGATTCGGGTCAGGGTCATCTCTGGGTCTCTCCTAGCGGCCGCCGGCGTCGCCCTCGGCCGGCTGCGGGGCCTCGGGCTCGTCCGCGGCCTGCGGGCCGGCGTCGGTGACGATCATCGCCACGGTGCGGTTGGTGTCGGTGAAGGTCTCGCGCGCCACCCGCTGGACGTCGGCGGCGGTCACCGCGTCGAGGCGCTCGATGCTGCGGAAGAGCTCGCGCCAGTCGCCGTAGACGAGGTGGTACGAGGCGAGCTGGTTGGCGAGCCCCTGGTTGCTGCGCAGGCCGCGCAGCAGGTCGGCCTTCGCCCGGGTCTTGAAGCGGGCGAGCTCCTCGTCGCTCACCGGCTCGGTCTTGAGCCGCTCGATCTCCTCGCGCATCGCGGCCTGGACCTGCTCGTTCGTCGTCCCGCGGGTCGGCACCGCGTAGGCGATCCACAGGTGCTTGTACTTCGAGCCCGGGAAGCCGGAGAACGAGGCCGAGAAGACGGCGAGCTTGTCCTCCTCGACGAGCCGCTTGTACAGGCGCGACGTCCGCCCGTTCGACAGGATGTCGTCGATCGCGTCGTAGACCGCCTGGT
>Ga0299913_10002485_pt1 | contig 14570 bp, 9 predicted proteins | sample RVTome_9_FD_201360 | JGI IMG/M metagenome (GOLD analysis project Ga0299913, IMG submission 201360) | Soil microbial communities from uranium-contaminated site in the Upper Colorado River Basin, Wyoming, United States - RVT155D38 (version 2) ... | reverse complement strand
TATCTGCCTCCGATCCACCCGGTCGGAACCACCTACCGCAAGGGCGCCAACAACGCCCTCAGCGCCCAACCCGACGATCCCGGGGTGCCCTGGGCGATCGGCTCTCCGCTGGGTGGGCACACCTCCATCGACCCGGGCCTGGGCACGGTCGAGGACTTTCGGGCCCTACGCGACGCCGCGGCCGGGCATGGTCTCGAGATCGCCCTCGATGTCGCCTTCCAATGCTCGCCCGACCATCCCTGGGTCAAGACGCACCCCGAGTGGTTTCGCCACCGTCCCGACGGTTCGATCCAGTACGCAGAGAACCCGCCCAAGAAGTACCAGGACATCTACCCGATCGACTTCGAGACCGCCGACTCGCGTGGGCTCTGGATGGCGCTCGAGGGTGTCTTCGACCACTGGATCGGGGAGGGGATCAAGATCTTCCGGGTCGACAACCCGCACACCAAGGCATTCGCCTTCTGGGAGTGGGTGATCTCCGAGATTCGCCGCGACCACCCCGATGTCCTCTTTCTCGCCGAAGCCTTCACCCGCCCCAAGGTGATGTACCGGCTGGCCAAGCTGGGGTTCACCCAGTCCTACACCTACTTCACCTGGCGCAACACGCGGCACGAGCTGACCGAGTACATGGCGGACCTGGCCGAGGTGGAGGAATTCTTCCGTCCCAACTTCTGGCCCAACACGCCCGACATCCTCAGCGAGCAGCTCCAAACCGGAGGACGGGCCGCATTCATCGGCCGGTATGTGCTGGCGGCGACGCTCAGCTCCAACTGTGGCATCTACGGGCCCGCCTTCGAGCTGATGGAGCACCGACCGCTCAACCCCGGCTCGGAGGAGTATCGGGACTCGGAGAAGTACCAGGTCAGGGAGTGGGCCCTCGACGACCCTGGCTCGCTCGCCCCGCTCATCACGCGGGTCAACAAGGCGCGTCACCTGCACCGCGCCCTCCAGCGCAGCGACAATCTCACCTTCCATCGAACCGACAACGACAGGCTCATCTGTTACTCGAAGCGGGCGGTCGGCGACGTGGTGCTGGTCGTGGTCAATCTCGACCCGAACTACGAACAGGCGGGTCTCGTCGACCTCGACGTCGACGCATTGGGGATCGACCCCGGCCATCAGTACCAGCTCGACGACTTGCTCACCGACCAGCGCTACATATGGGAGGGAGCCCGCAACTACGTTCGGCTCGACCCGGCGGGGATCCCGGCCCACCTCTTCTCCGTTCGGAGACGGGTCCGATCGGAGCAGAGCTTTGACAACATCGTTTGAGGCCCACCAGCGAAGCGGCGCGGTGGCGTGGTATCACGACGCCATCATCTACGAGGTCCACATACGGGCCTTCGCCGACGCCAACGCCGACGGGATCGGCGATTTCAAAGGTCTCACCGCCAAGCTCGATTACCTGAGGGACCTCGGGGTCACCGCAGTCTGGCTCCTCCCCTTCTACCCCTCGCCTTTGCGCGACGACGGGTACGACATCGCCGACTACAAGTCGATCAACCCCGCCTACGGGACGATGGCCGATTTCCGTCATTTCCTGCGCGAGGCCCACAAACGGGACCTGAAGGTGATCACCGAGCTGGTGATCAACCACACCTCGGATCAGCATCCCTGGTTCCAGCGGGCGCGCCAGGCCCCGGCAGGGAGCCCGGAACGCGACTTCTACGTCTGGTCCGACGACCCCGAGCTGTACAAGGACGCCAGGATCATCTTTCAGGACACCGAGACCTCGAACTGGGCCTGGGACCCGGTGGCCAACGCGTACTACTGGCACCGCTTCTTCTCCCACCAGCCCGACCTCAACTTCGAGAACCCGGCGGTGCACGAGGCGGTCTTCGAGGCATTGGAGTTCTGGCTCGATGCCGGGGTGGACGGTCTCCGGCTCGACGCCATTCCATATCTCTACGAGCGGGACGGCACCATGAGCGAGAACCTCCCCGAGACCCACGACTTCCTCAGGAAGCTGAGGGCCCGGGTCGACGCCAAGTACGAGGATCGGATGCTCCTCGCCGAGGCCAATCAGTGGCCCGAGGACGCGGCGGCCTACTTCGGCCAGGGCGACGAATGCAACATGTGCTTCCACTTTCCCTTGATGCCCCGTCTGTTCATGTCGTTGCGCATGGAGAACCGGTTCCCCATCATCGACATACTGGAGCAGACCCCACCCATCCCCGAGAACGCGGCGTGGGCCATTTTCCTGCGCAACCACGACGAGCTCACACTGGAGATGGTCACGGACGAGGAGCGGGACTACATGTACCGGGTCTACGGTCACGATCCCCAAACCCGTATCAATGTCGGCATCCGGCGTCGCCTCGCTCCCCTTCTCGGCAACAACCGGCGCGAGAACGAGCTCATGAAGGCCCTGCTCCTCTCTCTCCCCGGGACGCCGGTGATGTACTACGGCGACGAGATCGGGATGGGGGACAACGTCTATCTCGGTGACCGAGACGGTGTGCGAACCCCGATGCAGTGGTCGGGCCGGCGCAACGCCGGGTTCTCCGACGCCAACCCGCAGCAGCTCTACTCCCCGGTGATCACCGACCCTGAGTACCACTACGAGACGATCAACGTCGAGGTGCAGCGGGACAACCCCAACTCACTTTGGTGGTGGATGAAGAGGGCCCTGTCCCTGCGAAAGGGGATGCCCGAGCTGTCCCGGGGCAGTCTCGAGTTCGTTCCCAATGACAACCCCAAGATCCTCACCTTTCTGCGCACACTGGGCGACTGCTCGGTGCTGGTAGTGGCCAATCTGTCCCGTCACATCCAGCCGGTCGAGCTGGAACTGCCCGGTCTCGAGGGGGTGGAGCCCGTTGAGCTCTTCGGCCGGACCCGTTTCCCGGCGGTCGGCCCCAATCCGTATCGCCTCGCCATCGGGCCCCACGACTTCTACTGGTTCAGGCTGGATCGGTCGGAGGCGGAGGCCGAGGAGCCGGATGGGCTACCCCGAGTGGCGATCCGGGGCGAGTTGATCGGGGTGTTCCTGGCCAAGGGGCAGCTCGACGAGGTCCTCCTCGGCGACGTCGCGAGCCGGCGTTGGTTCCGGAGCAAGGCGCAGACCATCAGCGGAGGGCACGTGATCGACCGTATCCAGCTCCCCGAGTCCCGCGCGGTGATCGTGCTGTTCCAGGTCGAGTACGTGGAGCAGGACCCCGAGGTCTATGCCATTCCCCTCGCTCTCGCCACCGGCGTCGACGCGGAGCGACTGCTCCTCGACACCCCGTCGGCGGCCATCGCCCAGATCGAGGCCGGGACCGAGACAGGAGTGCTCTACGACGCGATGTACGACCCCGCGTTGACGGCATCCCTGATCAAGCTGGCGGCGGGCCGGAAGAAGCTGCGAGGGGAGAGCAGCACGCTCGGCGCCGTGTCCATGGCCAACTCCCGCCGCTTGGCCTCCGAGATCGTCGGGCTTCCGGTCAGGGTCGGTGGGTCCGAGCAATCCAACACCTCGGTGGTGTTCGGTGAGCAGCTGATCATGAAGTTGCTCCGCCGCATCGAGCCCGGGCCCAACCCCGAGGTCGAGATGGGCCGCTTCCTGACCGAGCACACCCGCTTCGGGCACACCGCCGCCACCAGGGGAGGGCTCAGGCTCGAGCTCGGCGGGGCGCAGGCGGCTTTTGCCGTGGTGCAGGACTACGTTCCCAACCTGGGCGACGCCTGGTCTCACACCCTCGACTCGCTCGGGCTCATATTCGAGAGTGTCGCGGCGAGGCGGGCCGAACTGGGCCGCCCTCCCCGCCCCAAGCACCCCCTCGAGATCGGCGATGACGAGCTGGATCAGGTTCGAGAGCTGATGGGGATCCCTCTGTACGAAGCTTCCCTTCTCGGCGAGCGGACCGGTGAGATGCACCTGGCCCTGATCTCGGCGCCCGACGATCCGGTGTTCGCCCCACAGCGGTTGACCACGCTGTATCAACGGTCGCTCTATCAGAGCACCAGGTCGTCGATCAAGAACAGTTTCAACCTTCTCCGTCGCACGCGGTCACGGCTGACCCCGGCCCAGGCAGAGCTGGCCGACCTGGTGTTGGCGCGGGAGCACGACATGCTCGAGGACCTGCGCTCGATTACGACCGAGAAGATCGATGCCGTGCGTCTCCGGGTGCACGGCGATTACCACCTGGGCCAGGTCCTGTTCACCGGAAACGACTTCGTCATCATCGACTTCGAGGGGGAGCCACAACGCCCGTTGTCGGAGCGGCGAATCAAGCGTCTGGGTCTGCGCGATGTCGCCGGGATGCTCCGTTCCTACCAATACACCACCCAGATGGCCCTGAGGGCCACGCTTCAGGGCGGGGTCGAGGAACCGGAGCACGCCGACACGCTTGCCGAGTGGGCCGACGGTCTGACTCGCTGGCTGGCCGCCAGCTTTCTCCGCGGCTATCTGACCACGGTGAAGGACACACCGATAGTGCCCGCCGAGCCGGCCCACCTGAGACGCCTCCTCGACACCCTGGTCCTCGACAAGGCGGCCTATGAGCTCGGCTACGAGCTGAACAACCGTCCCGACTGGGTCGATATCCCCCTGCGCGGCCTCCTCCTCGCCTCCACCGTCTACGGCTGACACGCGCGCTCAGGCGGTGCTATCCGCCCGCGGGGTACCACGGCTTCTCGGCGAACCAGGCGCCTACTTTCCTCCAGGAGCGGCGGGCGGAGCGCCAGATCCAGATGGTGAGCGTGGTTGCGGCGACCACCAAGATCGCGACGACGATGATGGTCGGGATCGGGTAGGTGACAGCGAGTGTGACGAGGCCGGCGACACCGACGTCTTCGACCAGGGAGAGCCCGATGTTGCTCACCGGCTCCGGAGAGGTGTTGACCACGACCCGGGTCGAAGCCTTGGCGGCGTGGGCATCGAGAGCCAGGGCTCCGGCTACCGCAGCCCCGACCGCGGCACCGATGCTCGCAGAATCTCCGGCGATGACTGCGCCCAGCCCTGCCGCCCCCAGTGGCCGGATCACGGTGTGGATCACATCCCACACGCTGTCGATGAACGGGATCTTGTCGGCGACGAACTCGATCAGGTACAGGATCCCGGCGACGATCATCACGTCGAGGCGGGTCAGGACATCGGGGATGTCGGCCCAGCCGAGGCGCCCGGCGGCTCCGAGCATGAGGGCGACGAGATAGAGGTTGATCCCCGATGCCCAACCCGATCCGGCGATCAGCCCTGCCGCTTCCACAGGGAAAACCTACTCCGCGGGCCGCCGGGACGGCATCGAACGGGTTGGACTAGGTTGAGTGGTGCCCCTACTCGAGAGGCAGGCATGGAAGAGAGCATGGACGTCGTCCTGTCCATCCATCTGGTCGAGGATGAGATCGAGACCGTGGCAGTGGCCCAACTCGATCTGCGGGAGGATCACTTCGAGGCGAGAGGCAGGGCGCGACGCAACCCGGTGGACCCGGCGAGACCGGTGATCGGCGAGGAGTTGGCCATCGCACGGGCGCTGGCTGCCCTCGAAGCTCAGATCAACGACTCGGTCCAGGAGAAGATCGACCGATTCCTGATCCACACCGATTGACCTCGGCTCCCTGACGATCGGCTCGGAGAGGGTCAGGAGCGGGGGATCGCCGCCTCGACGACATCATCGACGGCGACGCCCGGTGGCAGGGTGCCGTACAGGCCCCGACGATCGGCGGCGAGACGGCTGGCCGCAAAGCCCTCCCAGACCTCGGGGCGGGCGTGCCTGGCGAGCAGGGCGCCCCCGGTGGCCAGGGCCAGCCCCTCGGTGAGACGTCTTGCCTCATACTCCGCATCGGACGGGTTTCGCGCCGACTCGAGCGCCGAGTCGATGGCAAGGTCGAGACGGCGGTCTGCGCCTTTCGCCGCCTCCAGTTCCTTCTGCAGGGCGTCGACCGAGCCTGGCTCCCGGGCCATTGCCCTGACCAGGTCGAGGGCGATGACATTGCCCGACCCTTCCCAGATGGCGTTCACCGGCGACTCCCGATAGAGACGAGGCATGATCGAGTCCTCGACATAGCCGTTGCCCCCGAGACACTCGATCGCCTCCCGCACCACCTCGCTGCACCGCTTGCTCACCCAGTACTTGGCGACCGGGGTCAGGATCCGCTTGACCAGCGCCTCGTGCTCGTCGAGAGGAGCCCGATCGAAGGCACCGCTGACTCTCATCATCATCAGAGTGGCCATCTCGGTCTCGATCTCCAGATCGGCCAGCACGTTGAGCATGAGAGGCTTCTCGATCAGGGTCGAGCCGAAAGCCTGGCGATGTGCGCTGTGATGGATCGCCTGGCTCACCGCCTGGCGCATCAGAGCCGCCGAGCCGGTGATGCAGTCGAGGCGTGTCCCGGCGACCATCTCGATGATGGTGGCGACTCCACGTCCCTCCTCCCCGACCATGCGGCTCCACGCTTCGTCGAACTCGACCTCGGACGAGGCATTCGACTTGTTGCCCAGCTTGTCCTTGAGGCGCTGGATGTGGATTCGGTTCACACCCCCGTCGGGGGTGAACCGAGGCACGAGGAAGCAGGACAGCCCTCCGGGAGCCTGGGCCAGGACGACGAAAGCGTCGCTCATCGGGGCCGACATGAACCATTTGTGCCCGGTGAGCAGGTGCTCGGCCCCCGGTCCTCCGCCGTTGCCCGGCCGTGCCCGGGTGGTGTTGGAGCGGACGTCGGAGCCCCCCTGCTTCTCGGTCATCCCCATCCCCATCAAAACACCCTTCTTCTCTGAACCGTGCCGGAATGAAGGGTCGTAGACCCTGCTCAGCTGGAGCGGCTCCCACTCGGCGGCCACCTCGGGCTGTCGTCGCAGGGTGGGGACCACCGAGGTCGACATCGAGATGGGGCAGAAGTGACCGGCCTCGACCTGGGAGGCGAGGAAGGTCAACGCGGCGCGTGCCGGGTAGCCCCCATCCCCGGGCTCCCGCTCCCAGGGCAGCGAGTGGAGCCCATTGGAGACGGCCAGGTCGAGGAGCGAGTGCCAGGAAGGATGGAACTCGACCCGGTCGGCCCGGTTTCCGTGAGCGTCGTGGGTGTGGAGGACCGGGGGGTTTCGATTGGCCTGAAACCCCCACTCGTAGACCTCGGCCGATGACACCCGCCGTCCGTAGCCGGCGACCTGGTCGAGGGACCATCCGGCGCCTTCCCGGTCCAGGGCGGCTTTCAACACCGGGTCGGCCGACGCCATGTCGTAGTCGACCAGTGGCGGTGGCTGGTTGAGGACGACGTGGGTGTCACCCATCGTTTCAGCCTACCCGTGGGTTTGGCCCGATTCGAAAGCGCTCAGGGAGGACCAATCTCCCGCCGACGGTTAGAAATGGGACGAATCTTCGGGATCAGGTGACAGGTTGCCCATGAGCAGCACCCCTCAGGATGCGCTTCTCAGCCGCCCCCGGTTGGAAGCGCTACTCGACGAGGCGGCTTCACGGCGTCTCACCGCCCTCACCGGTGGCGCCGGGGTCGGGAAGACGACACTGATCCGCCAATGGCTGGGGAGACGCCCGGCGGCATGGCACACCGCCAGTCCCGGGGACAACTCGGTGTCGGTCCTGGCCCGGGGAATCCTCGACAAACTGCGGCTCCAGGTGCCCGACCTGTCCCCCGACCTGTTCCTCGCGGTCGAGGGCGGACGGGGCCCCGAGACGGAGGCGGCCGAGTCCGACCGGGCCGACTCCCTCGCCGCCGAGCTCTGCCGTGATCTCGAGGCGCGGCTGGCCAGAGACTTCTTCCTGGTCCTCGACGACGTCCACCTTCTCGGCAAGGGCGGTGACGCGATCCGGCTGGTCGCCGCTCTCTCCCGGAACGCACCGGAGCGGCTCCACCTCATCACCGCGTCCCGGGATCCCCTCCCATTCCCGACCAGCCGGATGAGGGTCCAAAAGCAGGCTGGGGAGATCACCGCCGACCAGCTCGCCTTCACCCTGGAGGAGGTGGCGCTGCTCTTTCACCAGATGAACGGGGAGGACAGCCCGGCGACGGCAAGGGCGGTCTACGACCGCACCGCCGGCTGGCCGGTGGCAGTGGTCCTTGCCATGCAGCTGCAGGATGTGAGCGGAGACCGAACCTCGTCGACGAGCGCCGACACCACGATGCTGTTCGAATACCTCGCCGAGGAGGTCATGGCCTCGGAGCCTCCCGAGGCCATGACCGCCCTGCGCATGGCGGCGACCCTGCCCTGGATCACCGCCGAGATGGCGTCTCGTCTCCAGATCGACGATGAGGCGGCCATCCTCTTCGACCCGCAGCGGCGCAGCGTGTACGTCACCCCCGCCCCGAACAACCCCCTGGCGGTGAGCATCTCGCCACTGGTTCGGGACTTCCTGCTCGAGCATCATCGGCTCGATCGGGACAAGCAGGAGGGCCTGCTCCGGGCTGCATTCGCCTTCTACGAGGAGGAGGGGGCGATGGCGGAGGCGATGGAGTGCCTCCTGGCGCTGGGTTCTGCCGAGGAGGTGGCCCGATTCGTCTCGGAGCGAGGCGAGGCGATGCTCGCGGCCGGGTTAGCTCGTCGCATGGTTGAGGCCATCGAGTTGATCCCCCAGGAGTCCCGGGGCATCGAGGTCCTCCTCTACGAAGGCGAGGCGAGGCAGGTGCTCGGGGACTGGGAAGGCGCGACGGCCTGCTACGAGGCCATGGCTCCTGGGCCGGGAGAGATCCCCGCGCGCCTCGCCTGGCGGCTCGGCTTCCTCAGCCACATGCGCGGGGACGTCAAGAGCGCGCTCGACACATACGGAAGAGGTCGGCGAGGAGAGGGCGACCTGGCCAACGAGGCCGCTCTGCTCGGCTGGGCCGCCAGCGCGCATTGGCTTCGAGGTGAGCGAGATGAGGCGCAGAGCCTGGCCAACGAAGCCCTCGCCCTCGCCCGTCGGGCCAACGACTCCCGCGCCCTGGCCACCGCCCACACCGTGCTGGCGATGGTCGCCGCCCTCGATGGTGATCGGGCCGGGAACGACGTCCACTACCTGCGCGCCCTGGAGCATGCGGAACGGGCTCGCGACGTGGTGCAGACGATCAGGATCCGCTCCAACCGGGGCTCTCACTTCCTCGAGGAAGGTGACTACGCCAACGCTCTGGCAGAGCTGGACATCGCCCTGCGGCTCGCCGACATGACCGGGTTCCAGCTGTGGCGGGCGATGTCGTTGTCCAATCGGGCCCAGGTGCTCACCAGCCGGGGTCGACTCGAGGAGTCAGTGGCCGACTTGGAACAGGCCCGGGAGATCTTCCGGCGCATGGGATCGATCCTCGAGTCCTACCCGCTGGCGCAGATGGGCGACGTCTACGCATTGCGAGGCGACATGGCCCTGGCCCGAGCCGCCTACGAGGAGGCGATCCGTCTCGGTGAGGAGGCCGAGGATCTCCAGGCGCTGGTGCCGGCCCAATCTGGGTTGGCTCGCGTCATCGCCCAGGACGATCCGGAGCGAGCGGGGAGTCTGGCCGACGAGGCCGCTCGGGTCACATCGGTGATTGGGCACGCCCGGGCCTTGCTCGCCCAGGGTTTCGTCGCCCTGGCCCGGGGGTCGCATGACGAGGCCAGGGTCAAGGCGGTCGAGGCGGCCGAGGTGGCGCGTTCCCGGCAAGACCTCCCGGTGCTGGCCGAGGCCATGGAGCTGGAGGCGGCGGCCGAGCCCGACCAGGTCAGAGCCCGCTCTTTCCTCGAGCAGGCGCGCCGGGTGTGGGACGAGATCGACGCCCCTGTCGGAGTGGCCCGGGTCGACCTTGCCCTGGCCGGTCTGCCCGATGGGGGACCACGGCTCGCCGAGAGCGCCGCCAGTGTCTTGCGCGGCCTGGGGGCCAAAGGCCTTGCCCTCGAGGCGGATCAGGCGGCGAGCAGTCTCTCCGAGCGAGGTCCTCACGACGTGAGCATCAGGACATTGGGCGGATTCGCGATCTCGGTTGCCGGGGAGCCGGTCCCGGCCTCGGCCTGGCAATCGCGAGTCGCCCGGGAGATCGTTGGCATGTTGGCGGCGAATCGGGGCCGCCCCCTTCATCGCGAGATCGTGATCGAACGAATCTGGCCGGACGAGGACCTCGTCAAGGCGGGCAATCGGCTCTCGGTGGCTCTCAGCACGATTCGCAGCGTGTTCGACCCCGATCGCAGTCATGGACCCGACCACTACCTGATGGCGGCCCGGGAGTCGCTCGCCCTCGATCTCGACCATGTCGAGGTCGATATCGAGTCGTTCCTCGGAGAGGCGGGCCGGGGACGCTCGCTGATTCGATCCGGGGATCGGGCGCTCGGACTGTCGGTGCTGCGGTCGGCGGAGGCGCGATATCTGGGCGAGTTCCTCGAGGATCATCCCTATGCGGACTGGGCGACCGCCCTCCGGGAGGAGGCGCGCACCGAGTTCATGTCCATCGCTCGGATCCTGGCGGAGGCCGAGGCGGAGCTGGGAGACCACGACGCATCTGCCCGGTGGTACATGCGCATCTTGGAACAGGACTCCTACGACGAGCCTGCCCATCTGGCGCTGGTGTCGGCGATGGTGGCGGCGGGGCGTCATGGCACAGCCCGTCGTCTCTACGGGATCTATGTCTCTCGCATGGGTGAGCTCGAGGTAGAGCCGGCCGCGTTCCCCGGTTGAGCGCCCTTTAAGACGACGCTAAGACCGGTGGCGAGACTGCGGGGGATGGACACCTTTGTGGTGCGGGTGTGGGGTCCTTTGGCCGACGAGGAGGAGGAGACGGGTCTCCGCGGCGTTGTCGAACATGTCGCTTCCGGGTGGAGCGGGCGTTTTCGCAGTGCCGAGGAGCTCGTCTCCTTTCTCCGCACACCCGGCCTGAGGGCAGAGGGCGCAGGCCAGGTGATGGGGGAGGCCTGATCCGAAGGTGCGGAGCCGCTCCCCGTCACGGGGGGCGGCTCCGCACGGTACCTTGTCCCAACCGTGTTCCCGCTGCGTGACATCAACCCAACCCGGATAACACCGGTGGTCACCCTGGTCTTGATCGCGGCCAACTTGATCGTCTTCTTCCTCCTTCAGGGCCGGGGCACCCCCGACGAGCAGCAGGCCCTGGTCTACGAGCGGGCGGCCATCTCATGTGAGGTGATCACCGGCTTTCCCCTCGGCGCCGAGGAGATCGTCTCCGACGTCTGCTTGGAAGGAGCCCAGGACCCCATCTTCCCGGACAAGAACGTCTGGCTCGCCCTGGTCACCTCGATGTTCCTCCACGGCAGCATCGGCCACGTCCTGTTCAACATGTGGTTCATGTGGATCTTCGGCAACAACGTGGAGGAGGCGTACGGCCACCTCGGGTTCCTGCTGGTCTACCTGGTCGGAGGGTTGGCGGCCACCGGCGCCTTCGTCGTGATGAATCCCGACGCCACCGTGCCCCTGGTTGGCGCCTCGGGGGCGATCGCGGTCGCCATGGGCGCCTACACCGTGCTCTTCCCTGGTCACCGAATCCTCTCCCTTGTCGGATGGTTCCTGGTCCCGGTCCCCGCCGCCCTCTTCCTGATCTTCTGGTTCGTGGCCCAGTTCGGCCTGGGCGGGACCGGGACCGCCTGGGAGGCGCATGCGGGAGGGTTCGTCTTCGGGGCCCTGGTCAGCCTGGTTCTCCGCTCCCGGTTGATGCGACGGGTGTCTCGCTGAGCCGGGAGTCGAAGTCGGCTGTGACCATCGCCCTCCTGGCCGCAATGGCGGCACTGGCCCTGGCCCCGCTTCTCATGCCCGATTCCTATTCGATGTTTGGGAACTCGGTGAGCGAGTCGGCCGCCCAGGGTGTCGACGGCGCCTGGTTGGCCCGGCTCGGCTTCCTCCTCTTCGGCTTCGCCGTGCTCTCTCTTGCCTTCACCCCAGGCTCGACCTGGGGGCGGTGGGGCAGGCGTGCCCATGCCGGCTTTGGCGTCTCGATGATCGCCGCGGCCGTCTTCTCGCATGGGCCATGGGATGGCTCGGCCTTCGACGAGTTCGAGGATCTGCTCCACTCCGCGGCTTCGTTTGGCGTGGGGCTCTTCTTCACCGTCGGTGTCGTTCTGGTGGCAACCCGGAGGGCCGAGGCCCCGGGATGGTTGAGAATCGTCGATGGCATTGCGCTGGCCGCGGCGGTGGCGATCCCTCTTCTCATGGCAAATGTCGACGGGAGCGGGCTCGTGCAACGCGTCATGTTCCTCGTCGCCTTCCTCTGGTATGGCTTGGAGACGGTCCGGGCCGCGGCGCCAACCCCGGCGATACCGGACATTGTCTACTGACGCTATGCAATATCGTCGCAGTCTCTAAGCAACACTGAACACAAGGTGCTGAACTGAAGAAAGGGCGGGTCGTAGTGTGTAGTGTCACTGTTCATTGCTAGTGATGTGGACCTGGGAAGACGGCGGGTGAGATGAGCCGGATCTTGCTCAAAGACGGTTGTGTGCTCAGCCTGGACAAGAAGATCGGGAACTTCCATCGCGCCGACGTGCTGATCGACGACTCGACGATCGCCGCGGTCGGCCCCGATCTGAGGGCCGGGAATGCCGAAGTGATCGACGTCTCCGACACGATCGTGATGCCGGGGTTCGTCGACACCCACCGCCACGTGTGGGAGGGTCTGTTCCGCAATCTCGGCGATCGGGCCCCGTCCTCGGGCACCGATCCCGGCGCCCTCTCCCGCAAGATCGGCCCCTTCTACCGTCCCGAGGACGTTCACGCAGGGAACCTGGTCGGGCTCCTCGGCGCCCTCGATGCCGGGATCACCACCGTTCTCGACTGGTCGCACATCCAGGTCACTGCCGAGCACACCGACGCCGCCCTCGCCGCCCATCGCGAAGCCGGCATCAGGGCCGTCTTCGCCTACGGCGCCCCGTGGTGGAGTGAGCCGGACTCGACCCGGGCAGACGCGATTCGTCGCTTGGCCGGCCAATTCGCCGACGGCGGCCCGCTGCTCACCCTGGCCCTGGCCCCACCAGGCCCGGAGTTCGCCTCGCTCGAGTCGACCCGGGAGGATTGGGAGTTGGCCCGGGAATTGGGCGTTCGCATCTCGGTGCACGTCGGGGTGGGGGAGCAGAGACAGCGGGGGAAGCTGGCCGAGATGGCCCGCGCCGGGCTTCTCGGCCCCGACACCACCTATGTCAACTGTGCCACGCTGGCCGACGAGGAGATCGAGATGATCGCCGACAGCGGAGGTTCGTTCTCGTTGTCGGCGGCGGCGGGAATGATGATGGGCTACGGGATGCCGCCGATCCAGCAGCTGATCGATCGGCAGATCAGCCCCAGCCTCAGCGTCGATGCCGAAAGCAACGTCCCCACCGACATGTTCACCCAGATGCGAGCAGTGATTTCCATCCAGCACGCCAGTCTCTTCGACCTCAAGCTCGCCGGCAAGGGTGGTGTCCCCAATCTGCTCACGACGCGCCGAATCCTCGAATACGCCACCATCGAAGGCGCCCGGGCCAACGGCCTGGGTGACGTCACCGGGTCGCTCACGCCGGGCAAGCAGGCAGACGTGATCGTCCTCCGCTCCGACACTCCAAACATCTTCCCGATCAACGACCCGATTGGGGCGGTGGTATGGGGCATGGACACCTCGAACGTCGACTCGGTGTTCGTCGCAGGGAAGCCTCTGAAGCGGGATGGCGAGTTGGTCGGCGTCGACATGGCCCGCGTCAGCGATCTCGCCTATGCCGCCCGCGACCACGTTGCTCGCTACGCCGGCCTCGAGCCACCGGCCCTGGAGGCGGTCGGGTGACGGAGCCCCGGGCCTCCAAGGCGCCTTCCGCATTCGTCACCTCGTTCGTGGTCGGGTCCCGGTACATGCCGGTCTACCTGGCGCTGATCCTCCTCCTCGTCGTGGCCACGATATGGGCGCCGGCCACATTCAGCGTTGCCGGGCTCAACCAGATCGCTCCTCTCGGCACATTTCTCGCCATCGCCGCATTGGGTCAGATGCTGGTGATCATGACCGGGGGCATCGACCTCAGCGTCCCCGGGACCTTCCTGCTCGGGGGCCTCCTCGTGGTCGGGGTCGGCCAGCAGTCGGACGACCGGATCTGGATCGCCTACCTGACTGTGGTCGGGGTGGCGGTGCTGATCGGCCTGCTCAACGGGATCCTGATCGGAGGGCTCAAGCTGAACGCGCTGATCGTGACCCTGGCGGTTGGCCAGATCGTGTCCGGTGTGGCCAATCGCTACTACACCACCGTGGCCATCCAGAAGCCGGTTCCGCCCCGCCTCTCGGATTGGGCCAACGGGACCTTCCTCGGAGTGACCCCGATCTTCTGGATCGGGGTCATCCTGGCCGTCGTCCTCATGATCGTGTTCAGGTTCACCGGCTTGGGCCGGAGGTTCCAGGTGATCGGCGCCAACCCGGTGGCCTCGACCGTGCTCGGGTTGCGGGTGAACCTGAATCAGATGCTGGCTTACGTCGTGGCGGCCGTCATCTACGCCAGCGCCGGGGTGCTTCTCGCCGCCTACCTTCGTTCTCCCGGGGTCACGGTCGGGGCCCCCTACCTGCTCGGGCCGATCGCGGCAGTGGTCATCGGCGGCGCATCCCTGACCGGTGGTCTGGCCAGCCCGATCTCCACCTGGTCCGCGGCCTTCTTCCTGGCCGGGCTCAACCAGATGATGAGGGTGCTGGGCCTGCCTACCGCCCTGCAATTCGTGGTGTTCGGACTGGTGATCGTGGGCGGGATGCTG
>Ga0299913_10002484_pt1 | contig 14576 bp, 9 predicted proteins | sample RVTome_9_FD_201360 | JGI IMG/M metagenome (GOLD analysis project Ga0299913, IMG submission 201360) | Soil microbial communities from uranium-contaminated site in the Upper Colorado River Basin, Wyoming, United States - RVT155D38 (version 2) ... | reverse complement strand
GATCTTCATCACCATGTGAAGCGCGGAGATGACCTCGAAGACCTCATCCCAGAGCTACCGCAGCTGGAGGCCCGTATCCGAGGATTCCAATCTCTGATCCTGCGGGTACATGTGTCCTAGGCGATACACACGCAACAGCGCAGATCACCCGATACCGAGCGAGAACGCACACTTCGAGAAATGCGCGCTATCGGCACTTCTTGCTCGGGTCGACCGCTTCACGGCCGGGCTACGGAATGACCGATTAGCCGGTAGCAGCTTGCTGCTCCTGGGTCTTCGGGTCGGCTCGCTTCCTCCTTGGTTAGGCCGTCCAAGAGCCACCGTCTTCGTACTCGTTGAGGTCCCAGAGCCGAAAGGCTAGGTCTCGGGCCAGCATGTCCAGGAGGTCAACGAACTACCGTCCTCTCGTGTGAGGGAGACCGGGCCGAAACTGACGGAGCAGGTGCGGGCCGCCGAGGTGATCGCTTCGTTGTGTCTGGCCACCGACCTGGGGATGGGTTTCCCATTCGAGCACGGGTTACACGCCACGTTGGCCACGATGCGGCTCGGCGAGGCTCTCGACGTCGACGAGGAAACGCTCTCACGCACCTACTACGCGTGCCTCCTCATGTATGCGGGCTGCACCGTCGACGAGGACGAGCGGTCGGAGCTCTTCGGGGGCAGCATGACCGAGCACCACACGCACCGCCAGTTCGGGTCGCGAGTCGAGAGTCTGTCCGGCGTGGCGGGAGCTCTGCCATCCCCGGATGCAAACTTGCCTCGGAGAGCCTGGCAGGTCGTCACGAGGCTCCCTCGTGCGGCACGGTTCATCGATGGTCATTTGGCCGCTTTGTGCGAGGTGGCAGGAATGCTCGCCGGACGTCTCGGCATGCCGGAATCAATCCACGGGATGTTCCCGCTCCTCACCGAGCGTTGGGACGGAAAGAGCGTCCTCGGGCGCGCCAGTGGCGACGAGATCCCGCTGCCATTGCGCATCATCCAGGTGGGCCGTGACGCCACCTACCAACGGCTCATCGGTGATGACGAGTACGTGAAGGAAGTGATTCGGTCGAGGTCCGGAAGAGCCTTCGACCCGGATGTGGTAGCCAGATTCGTGGAAAATGCCGACGAGGTCCTGGGACCACCGGAACCCCCGAAGACGGTGTGGGAGGACGTTCTCACCGCCGAGCCCCAGCCAAGGCTGACCCTGGAAGGTCCGGCGATCGATCCAGCCTTGAGAGCAATCGGCGCGTTCTCCGACCTCGTCTCGCCCTACTTCTCCGGGCACTCCCCGGGCGTTGCCGATCTGGCCGGAGCTGCAGCTGAGCTGCACGGGTTCACCGACGCCGAGGTCGAGACGATCCGGCGAGCCGGCTTTGTGCACGACATCGGGAGAACGGCAGTCTCATCTCGAATCTGGAACAAGCCAGCGCTCCTGACTGCCGACGAGCGAGAACAGACAAGGCTTCATCCATATCACACCGAGCGGGTACTGGCCCGGTCACCGTTTCTGGCCGAGATCCGTTCCATAGCCATGGCCCACCATGAGCGTCTCGATGGGTCCGGTTATCACCGGGGCCTCGACATCTCGTCTCTCTCCCCGGCCTCCAGGTTGCTCGCGGCGGCGGACGCGTTTCAGTCCAAGATCGAGCCGCGCCCCTATCGGGAAGCACTGTCCCCGGAGAAGGCGACCGCGCTCCTGGTCGACAAGGCGGAGCAGGGCGGATTCGACCCAGCGATGGTCGCGGCGATCGCCGAGGCGGCCGGACAGGCGCCACCGACGATCGAACGCGCGGGTGGGTTGACCGAGCGCGAAGCAGAAGTGGTAGGTCTGTTGGCCCGGGGCATGCAGACCAAACAGATCGCCCGGGAGCTCGACATCTCACCGAAGACAGCCGATCGCCACATCCAGAACAGCTACCGCAAGATGGGGGTCTCATCCCGGGCGGCCGCCACCCTTTTTGCCGCCGAGAACGGGTTGGTCTCCAGATAGCCATCTCCCCGAATGGGGAGAATTCCGTATTCACAGCCTGACGCTTTGTCCCTACATTCGACACATGGGAAGACAGGCCATCGAAGCGCAGGCAGCCGGACGCCAGGCTCAATTGGAGGCAATGGCATGACCTATGGAGGTCCAGAACGAGTGAACACTCTGGTCATCGGAGGAGGCCAGGCGGGTTTGGCCGTCGGGTACCACCTATCGCGGGCGGGAGTGCCTTTCCTGATCGTCGACGCCAATCCGAGAACGGGTGACTCCTGGCGAAACCGCTGGGACTCCCTGCGATTGTTCACGCCCAACCGTTTCAACTCTCTGCCGGGCATGACCATCCCCGGCGAGGATTGGGGGTTTCCGACCAAGGACGAGCTCGCCGACTATCTGGAGTCGTACGCCGCCCACTTCGAGCTTCCCATCCGTCATGGGGTGAAGGTGGACCACCTCAGCCGGGAGGGCGATCGTTTCCTGGTCTCCGCAGGCGACATGGCTTTCGAGGCCGACAACGTGATCGTGGCTATGGCGTCCTACCAGGAGCCGAAGACGCCCGCCTTTGCGACTGAGCTCGATTCCAGAATCGTCCAGATCCATGTCGAGGACTATGAGAACCCGGGCCAGCTCCAGGATGGAGACGTTCTCGTCGTGGGGCTGGGGAACTCGGGCGCCGAGATCGCCAAGGAGTTGATCCAGGAGCGACGAGTTTGGCTCTCGGGCAAGCCCAGCGCCGTGCAGCCGTTCCGGCCGGAGCGTCTCTCCGGTCGGATCCTCATGCCGTTCGTCGGCCCGGTGATCCTCAATCGGGTGCTCACCACCACCACACCGATGGGCCGAAGGTTCATGTCCAAGATGCGCCACAAAGCCATGCCCTTGATGCGAGTCAAGCCGAAGGACCTGGTAGCAGCGGGTGTGAAGAGAGTCGGTCGAACGACGGGTGTCGTCGACGGCTATCCGCAGCTGGAGGACGGGACTGTTCTCGACGTGGCCAACGTGGTTTGGAGTACGGGCTTCGCTCCCGGCTTCTCCTGGATCGATCTCCCGGTGTTCGACGAGGCAGGTGACGTCATCCACACCCGGGGCGTCGTCGACGACGTACCCGGTCTCTACTTCGTTGCACTCAAGTTCCTCTACTCGGTCCTGTCGGACACGTTGGTCGCCGTGGGCCGAGATGCCGGCTACGTGGTCGACCATCTCGCCGGGGGGCGACAGGAGAACAGACTGTCGGAGACTGTGTCCTGAACCGTCACGCCGGGGTCGGATGGTGCCCGAGCTTCGGGGCGGGCTCGCATAGGCTCCCTTCGCTGTGGACCTGCCCGTATTCGTCGTCGTACTGGTCCTTGTCCTCCTGGTCGTGGCGGGCCTGGTGGCCCTGCGATGGCGAAAGCCCCCTCGGATCGAGGAGCAAGGCCCGCGCATGACGGCAGCGCGTCCCAGGGAGCCCGGTCACATGGTGGCGCCACCCAATACCACTGCTTAACTCGTCTGAAAGGCGACACTCATCTGCGTGGACGCCGGTGGGAACCACCCGGCCGGGACGAACGTCTACACGGGGAAGAAAGGTCACCATTGGACGACTCGAGACGGGGGTTCCTGCGCAGGGTCCGCGCCCGGATGCGTCTCGCCTGGATATCTTCCACGGCGCAGCGTCTGGCCCCCTATTTGGGCCTGGCCCTGGTCCTCATCCTCCTCGTGGAGTGGCTGACTCCTTGGGAGGGGGCCCTTCCCGCCGTTGCCGTCGTCGTCGCCATCTTCGTGATTGCGCTGGTGGTGGGGGCGCTCTCGCTCCGGATCACATCCTGGGACGCCGCCCGCTCCGCCGAGCGCGGCCTCGGGGCGAGAGATGTGCTCACTACGGCTCTCGAGTTTCACGACCCCGACGACGCGGTGCATCGTCGGATCCAGGATCGCGCCAACCGGCTGGCCGCCGAGTCAGACTCCTCCCGGGCGATACCGATGCATGCCGACCGGGACCGGCTTCGCCAGTTCGGGCTGGCCGCGGTGCTCGCCCTGGTCGTCGCCCTCCTCCCCCAGTTCGGCTTGGCTCCGGCACTCTCCTCCGGGGTCCAGGATGCGCTGGAGCAGGAGGCCGAGGAGGTGGAGAGGATCGCCCAGGCGGTGGCCGAAGCCGACGTCGAGGGCTCGGATGAGATCGTCGAGGAATTGCAGCGCCTCGCTCAGGAGTTGCGTGAGTCGGAGACCCTGGAGCAGGCACTCGAGTCTCTGGCAGACACCGAGCAAAGACTCGATGCAAGACTTGACCCGCGATTTCTCGCCCAGAAGGCCGCGGTGCAAGGCCTGGCTCGCGATTTGAGCCTCCGGCCGCTGGTCTCGGATGCCCCGGTGAACGCCGTCTCCCAGTTGGAGGAGCTCGCCGATGGCCTCGAAGATCTCTCGGAGCCCGAGCTGCGTGCGTTGGAGGACCGACTCGGCGACCTCGCCGCATCGCAGGCCGCGGGCAATCCAACCCTTTCCGACCAGCTGGCGCGGGCCGCTGACTCACTGAGCGCCGGTGACCTCGCTGCCGCGTCCCAGGCTTTGCGTGACGCCGCAGCCAGCCAGCGCAGCGGTCTCAGCGGGGCGAGGGGCCAGCAGGCGGTGACCGAGACCCAACGCGCCCTCGCCGGCGTGCAGGCCCGGCTGAGTGGGGCGGGAGCCTCGCAGGCAGAGGGACAGGGACAGGGACAAGGACAAGGACAAGGACAAGGACAGGGACAGGGACAAGGACAAGGACAGGGACAGGGTTCCGGCGGGCAGGCCGGTCAGAGCGGCGCCAGCGGGCAGATCTCAGGGGTGAGGCCCGGCGATGGCAGCGCCGCGGGTCAGGGCGGCCAGGGGTCGGTGGGGCCCAGGACCGGGGAGGGTTACGGCACCGAGGTGGAGACGAGCACGGTGTACGACCCTGTGGGTCGGGGCGAGGTCTCCGACCTGATCCAGGTGGGCATCGACGGGGGCACCGGCGAGGGCGCCATCATCGGGCGGGGAGAAGCGCCTACCCAACGGGGCCAGTCTGTTGTTCCCTACGCCCAGGTCCTCCCCGAGTACCTGAACGAAGCTGCCGACGCGCTCTCCGCATTGCGTCTTCCCCCATCGATGAGGGGAATCGTCCAGACCTACTTCGACCATCTGGCTGCCGAGGCCAGGTAGAGGGAGAACCATGCCCGAGCTCGACTCGCAGAGCCTCGACCAATACACCGAGACCGCACACGCCATCGAGAATGCGGTCGGCGTCAAGATCGCCGGCCAACCCGAGTTGATCCGCCAGACCATGGTGGGACTTCTCGCCGAGGGCCACATCCTGCTCGAAGGTGTGCCCGGTCTGGGGAAGACCGAGCTGGTCAAGGCATTCGCCGCCGCCGTCGGGCTCCAGTTCGGCAGGGTGCAGTTCACGCCCGATCTCATGCCCGCCGACGTGGTGGGCACTCAGGTGCTCGAGGAGGACGACGCCGGGCACCGGCTATTCAAGTACCGGCCCGGTCCCATCTTCACCAACCTTCTGCTCGCCGACGAGATCAACCGGGCAACCCCCAAGACCCAGGCTGCCCTGCTCGAGGCGATGCAGGAACGGCAAGTCACCGTGGCGGGAGAGACCCGACTCCTGCCCAGACCGTTCCTGGTGCTCGCCACTCAGAACCCGATCGAGCTGGAGGGGACCTATCCGCTGCCCGAGGCACAGCTCGACAGATTCCTACTCAAGGTGGGCGTCAACACCCCGTCGGCCGCGGTTCTCGAGGAGATCCTGCGGCGCACCACGACCGGCGTGATCCCCGAGGTGCCGAAGGTCACCGACCTGGAGACACTCACCGCGATGATCTCGGTCACACCGCAGGTGCCCATCGCCTCGCATCTGCTCCGCTACGTGTCGCTGCTGATCGAGGCAACCCACCCCGAGGGGAACAGCCCTCCCCCAGCGGTGAAGAGATACGTCCGCTGGGGATCGTCGCCACGCGGAGGTCAAGCCATCGTCCTCTCCGCCAAGGCAGCCGCCCTCATCGACGGCCGGCCCCATGTCACTGCAGATGACATCAGGTGGGCGGCACCCGCAGCCCTCCGTCACCGTCTCGTCCTCGGCTACGAGGCCACCGCCGAGGGGATCAGGCCCGAGGTCATCATCGACGAGGTGATCAGCTCCACCGAAGAGCCGAAGTCGCAGATTCGGGGGGCTCCGTGAGTCTGCTCAGCCCGGCCCTCATGGCCAGGCTGGAAACACTTCAGCTCAAGAGCAGGCATCGTCTCGCCGGCCGTTTCGGTGGCGAGCACGTCTCCACCCGTTACGGGACCACTGTCGACTTCTCCGACTTCAGGGAGTACCACCCCGGGGACGATTTCCGGCGGATCGACTATCACGTCCTTGCCCGGCTCGACCAGGTCCTCATCAAGCTCTACGAGGCCGACGACGAGATCACGGTCAGGATGCTCATCGACACCTCGGCGTCGATGGGGGTCGGCGGGAAGCTGGAGCAGGCAAAGCGGCTGGCCGCGGCCATCGGGTTCGTCGCCCTCACCGCGCACGACGCGGTGACGGTGCGAACCTTCCCGGAGCGGGCGAGAGCACCCCGGTTCGCGGGGAGGGCGGCGGTTCCCTCCCTGCTCGACTTTCTGGAGGAGCTCGACCCCGGAGGGGAGACGCCTTTCGCCAAGGCGGCGAGCCATATCCTCAGCCAGACCGGTCTCCCCGGGATCACCGTGGTGGCCAGCGACCTGCTCACTCCCGAATGGCAGTCCCTGGTCGGCTTGCGTGCCTCGGGGTCCGACCTCGTGGTGCTTCACATGCTGTGCGAGGAGGACGAGACCCCCGACTACCGCGGCGATCTTGAGCTCGTCGACTCCGAGCACGGTGACCGTCTCACCGTATCGGTCACCGAGGACATCGCCCGGGCCTACCGGATGCGTGTCGCTGCCTGGCGTAACGAGGTCGCCGCCATCACCAGGTCCGCCGGGGCCACCTATCTACCCGTCGACTCCCGGGATGACATCGAGGATCTGCTATTGAAGACCTGGCGTCGGGCCGGGATCCTCCGGTGACCCTTCTCCTCCCGGCGGGCCTGCTCGCCCTGGGCCTGATCGCCCCCATCGTCATCCTCCACATGCTCACGCCGCGTCGGCCTCCCACGCCGGTGTCTTCGCTACTCCATTGGGACGGTCTCCGTCACAGCATCACGGCAGCCGAGCCCTGGCAGAAGCTGCGGTGGAGCCTCCTCCTCGTACTTCAGGTGGCGGTAGCGATCCTGTTCGCCCTGGCCCTGGCCCGCCCGGCGACCCTGGAAACCGCCTCGCTGGCGGACCACACCGTCTTCATCGTCGATGCCTCGGGATCCATGGCGGCCATCGACGGCGACCCCGACCGTCTCGCCGCCGCAGTCGAGGAGGCGAAGCGGCTCCGCGCCGGGCTGCCCGACGGGGGCACCGCCAGCTTGGTCGCAGCCACCTCCCATCCCTCCGTCCTCGTCCAGGACAGCGGCTCGACCGACGAGTTCGACCGGGCCATCGACACCATCAGGACCACGGCATCGGCCGTCGACTACGAGGCGACTTTCGCTCTGGCGGAGTCGCTGGTCACCCCAGACCGTCCCACCGGTTTCGTTCTCATCGGGGATGGCCGTATCGACGAGGTTTCCCAGCGTCTCGCACCGCTCGGCACCCGATTCGTGCCCGTAGGCGAAAGCGACACCAATCGCTCCCTCAGGGGGCTCTCGATCAATGCCGGGCCCGGCGGGCTCCAGGCCAGGGTGAGCATCGAATCGACCGGCGGCCCCGACGCCACCCAGACCCTCCGCGTCGATGTGGACGGGGTCACGATGGTCACCGAGGAGGTGCTCATCCCCCGGGGCCAGGTGGTCGAAGAGACCTTCGAGCTTCCCATCGGGACCCGGGTGGCCGCATACCTCGACGGCGAGGATCTCCTCGCCTACGACAACCAGCGTTATGCCGGCGCCCCGGTGCTGGGGACCCTGAAGGCCAGGGTCCACGGAGAGAACACCTTCTTCGTCGATCAACTGCTCTCCGCGATTCCCCAAGTGGATACCACTGTCGGCCTCGCCGAGGAAGTGGACTTCGAGATCTACGTGGGCGTCCCCGTCCCCGCCTCGCCCGGGGCACCCTTCATCGCCATCGACGCCCCTGGGGGCGTCCCCGGCCGGCTCACCCCTTCGGGTCGCGTGGCCGACCCCATCCCAACGCTGGTGACCGATCATCCGATCCTCGAGGACATCGACGTGTCCCGGATCGCCATCGCGGAGGCACAGCTGCTCAGCGTGACCGAGGGAGAGGTGATCCTCGCCGCGCCGGGCGCGCCTCTGATCGTCTCGGGCGAGGTCGGGAACGTGCCCTTCTTCTACCTGGCCTTCACCCTGGAGCAGTCGAACCTGCCCATCGACATCTCCTATCCCATCATCGGAGCCCGCATGGTGGGCGGTCTCGCCACGGCCCAGGGGGCCGCCGCCGAGATCACCGTCGGAGAGCGGATCCCCGTGGGGTCGACAGGGGGAACGGTCATCGACCCTCGGGGCAACCGGGTGGCGGTCTCGGTCGGCGACTCCGATCCCATAGCCGACCAGGCCGGGTTCTGGACCCTGGAAAGAGCCGGCGAGGACCCGATCGAGTTCGCAGTCAACCCCGACATCGCCGCATCCGACCTGGAGCCGATAGAGAATCTTCCCGAGCTCCGGGCTGCCCCACCCGACACCGAGACCGGGGAATCGCCCTCCACGGTCGCCCGCAGCCTCCTCCCCTGGTTCCTCGGGGCGTTGCTGGTCTTGCTGGCCATCGAGCTCACCGTCAGCCATCGCGCCCGCGGCGTGCCGCCCCGGCAGTGGCGATGGGGATTGGGGGCGAGAGCCCTCATCGTTGCCCTCATCGTGGCGGCCCTGGTCAATCCGGTCTTCGCCACCCGCTCCGACGAGGTCACAACCGTGTTCGTGGTGGACGTCTCGAACTCCATGGGCGCCTCGGTCGAGTCGGCCCGGGCCTGGGTCGTCTCGGCCCTCACCGATGCCGGCGCCGGACGCTGGGCAGTCGTCGAGTTCGGTGAGGATGCCAGGCTGGCCACCCCGGTCGGGACCCTCCCCTATCGACGGGCGCGCAGCGTATCCACCGAGTCGACCAATCTCGCCCGGGCCCTGCGTCTCGGCGAGTCGGTCCTCACCGGCGAGACCAAGCAGCGGATCGTCCTGGTCTCGGACGGCCGGGGGAACACGGGGGACCTCCAGGCGGAGGTCGACCGACTCAAGACTCTGGGGGTGGTGGTCGAGGTGCACACCATCGCAGGCGAGCAGCGCACCGATGCCGCCGTTGCCGGGATCGACGTGCCTTCCAGCGTCAACGAGGGGGAGAGCTTCGACGTCACCGTAGAGGTCCTCTCCACCATCACCGGGGAGGCCAGGGTCGAGTTGCTCAGTCGAGACCGGGTGGTCGGGCAGAAGACGGTCGACCTCACCCCGGGCGCCAACTACGTGCCGTTTGAGGTGGAGGCAGGGGCCCCCGGTCTCCAGGAGCTCATCACTCGGGTGCATCTGCCCGGTGACGCGGTGTCGCAGAACGATGAGACCAGAGGCGCCGTCGAGGTGAGGGGGCCGGCCAGCGTGCTCATCATCGAGGGCCAGGAAGCCGACGGAGGGCTGCTCGAGAGGGCCCTCGCCGCCCGGGGGCTGGTGGTGGAACGGATCGGCATCGAGGAGATGCCCGGGATCCGAGAGCTGTCGATCCACCGCGCCGTCATGCTGGTCGATGTGAGCGCCCGCGACCTGAGCGCGGAGAAGATGACCGCGCTGGACGGCTTCGTGCGAAATCTCGGCCGCGGCCTGGTGGTGGTCGGGGGCACCCATGCCTACGGTCTCGGCGGCTATCGCGACACCCCGCTGGAGGCGCTGCTCCCCGTCGACAGCGAAGCCACCGACGCCAAGCGGGAGGCTCGGGTCGCCGAGGTCCTCCTCATCGACACCAGCGAGTCGATGGGGGCATGCCACTGCTCCGACAATCAGATGGCAGGTCAGGAAGGCGGGCCCAACAAGACGGACATCTCCAAGGCCGCCGCGGTGAGGGCCATGGAGGCTCTCAGTTCCGGCGACGAGGTGGGGCTGCTCGCCTTCTCCGGGACCAGCGAGTGGGTGATCCCACTCCAGGAGTTCCCGGACAGGGAGACGATCGATAGGGGCGTCGGTTCCCTTCGTCCCTTCGGGGAGACCCGGATCGTCCCCGCTCTGCGCTCTGCCGCCGAGGCTCTGCGCGAATCGGACAAGGAGCTCAAGCACATCATCCTCTTCACCGACGGTTTCACCTCAGAGCTCGACCTCGGCCCAGAGTTCATCTCGGGCACACCGTTCGCCGGGGACCTGGTGAGGGAGGTGGAGAGTCTCGCCGCGGAGGGGATCACGGTCTCCGTGGTAGGGACCGGCGAAGGGGCGATACCTGCCCTCGAGGAGGTAGCCGAGGCGGGCAAAGGACGCTTCTACCCCGGCCGCGATCTCGACGAGATCCCCGAGATCTTCGTCAAAGAGGCTCGGCTCGCCTCCAGGTCGTTTATCAACGAGGGCGAGTTCTACCCCGCGGTCACCTCCACGGCCCCGGCCGTCCGCGATCTCGCCTCCTCTCCCGCCCTGCTCGGGTATGTGGCGACCAGCCCAAAGCCCACTGCCGACGTGCAGCTCCAGGTGGGCGAGTTCTCCGATCCTCTCCTCGCCTCCTGGCGGGTGGGCCTGGGGCAGGTGACCAGTTGGACTTCCGACGGCGGCGACAAGTGGTCGGCCGGCTGGGCGGCCTGGGATGGATTCGGCGACTTCTGGTCCGACGTCGTCCGGGACACCTTCCCCCTGGAGGGCTCCGAAGGCCAGAGCGTCCATGCCTCCATCGCCAACGAACTGATGAGCATCACCTTGGAGGGCGCCGACCCTTGGCCCGCCGGGACCGAGCCGCTCGCCCGTGTCAGCTACCCGGACGGGACTTCCGAGGAGGTACGGCTCGATCGGGTCTCCGACTTCGAGTTCTCGACGGTGGTCCCGGCCCGCCAGGGCGGTACCTATGCCGTAGGGGTGAGTGTCGTGAGGGGCGACGGGGAGACGGTGGTCATGTCGGCTGTGGCCAGCCGTTCCTTCGCCGCCGAGTACCTGCCTGGCGAGCCCGACCCGGACCTGCTCACGGGGCTCTCAGCCAACACCGGCGGCCGCGGTGAGATCACGGCGTCTCAAGCCTTCGACCCCGAAGGTCTCGAGGCCGGAGTCACCGAACGGGCGTTTCGCTGGCTGTTTCTCCTCTTGGCCGCACTTCTCTGGCCCCTCGACGTCGCCCTGCGCCGTCTTCGCCTCTCCCGACGAGAGCCAACAGACCCGCAGCGCCCATCACCACCGCGCCGAGCCACACCCACCACACCAACGGCCTCACGAACACGCTGACCTCGACCGCGGACGCCTCGGGGAAGAGGAGGGACGTGGCGACGATCAGGTCGCTCCCCGGGGTCGATCGCAGCGCGGGCTCGGAGACGGGGACGGCCTGGTCCTCGTAGGCACGGATTTCTGGCTGGAGAACGGCGGACCCGTCGACGCGGAAAACGGACCGGGCATAGGCGAAGCGGTCGGCCTCTCCGGTGGTGATGCGCTCCAGGGTCACGGTATGCCCGGCCATTTCGATGCTGTCCCCCGGTCTCATCGTCCCCGAGAAGTCGGCTCCCAACGCGCTGCCCGCCGCCCCGAACACCACCATGGCCATGCCGAGATGGGCGAGATGGGCAACGAGCCGCGTCTTCCGAGGCCGCGCCTCCGCCAGATGGACGACCAACATCACCATCGCCGCCACGGCCAGGCCGATGCCTATTGCCGCCGGCCAGGATGCCACACCGCGCAGCGCCATGACGCCGACGCCGACCAACGCCGCGAAGCCCGCCAGCGTCAGCCAATGAGCTGCTCTCGGCGCGGGCCGGCTCCATCTGGTGCGCAGGGCGAGCGCCAGGCCGATCGTGATGACCAGTGCCAGGGGATAAACGGTCATGATGAAGAAGGTGGGATCGACCCCGATCTGTTCGCCCAGGAAGACCTGGGCGTAGGCCGGGTAGGCCGACCCGATGACCACGAAGACCAGAGCCATTCCCATGAGGGCTGAGTTGGCGGCGAGCCAGGAGTCACGGCCCGCTCCCAGCGAGCCCCAGGGCAGTCCCGGTTGCAGGCGAAAGCCCGCCACGAGGACCCCGGCGGTGACCACCAGCGCCGCGCCAAGGAGGATTCGACCGATGACAGGGTCCTCGGCGAAAGCGTGGATCGAACCGGTCACACCGGACCGCGTCAGGTAGACGCCGAGGATGCTGAGGGCGAAGGGAAGCATCGCCAGCGTCGTCGTCGATCGGGCGAGCCGTCCGTCCCTCTCGGTCACTCTGGAGGCGTGGAGGAAAGCGGTGACTGCCAACCACGGCATGAGCGCGGTGTTCTCCACCGGGTCCCATGCCCAGAACCCGCCCCACCCCAGCTCGACATAAGCCCAGCTCGCCCCAGCGACCATCCCCACCGTGAGCAAGGTCCAGGACACGAGCAACCACCGGCGAACCTCAACGATCCAACGAGGGGTCCCAGGTGAGGTCGCTCCGCTCACGGTGAGGGCGAAGGGGACCACCAGAATGGTCAGGCCCAGGTAGAGGAGGGGCGGGTGGTAGATCATCGCCGGGTGCTGGAGGATGGCCAGGAGCCCAACGCCGTCGACGGCGGGGACTGCCGGCACGACGAATGGATTGGCCAACAACACCGTGAACAACAGCAAGGCCGTGCCCACCCCTGCGGCTATCCGCATGGCCACGCCGGAGCGGCCACGAAGGGTCGTCGCGGCGATCACGGTCGTCATCGCCGCGTAGAACAGCATCGACCCGTCCATGCCTCCCCACAGCGCGGCGATCCGATAGGGCCAGGGAGTCACCCGGCTCGTTGTCAGCGCCACGTACTCGAGGCTCAGGTCTACGACGAGCAGCGCCCAGCCGAGCACCACGGCTGCCAGAGAGGCGAGGACCGCAGCCGTCGTGAGGAGCCTTCGGGACGATCTCGCCGGAAGGAGAGTCGCCAGCCCGCCGACCAGGACGGCTCCCCACAAAGCAGCCGATCCGACCTGTCCGGCAGTCACGGTCGAATGGTACCGGCCCCTTGGGGATGTCCAGTGAGCCCGAGCTCGATGAGAAACCGGTGGCGGCGCCACATGTCATCTGGGAGAAGCGTGGGATCTAGGCTCGAACGATGAGCGACCTCTTCTCCGCCCGCGCCGACGAGCTGGCCGCGGGAACCGCCCCTCTGGCCACGAGGATGCGGCCCGCCACGCTCGCCGAAGTAGTCGGTCAGCCCGCTCTCCTTGCCGAAGGGTCGGCATTCCGGCTGGTGGTCGAATCGGGCCAGCCCATATCGATGCTGCTCTGGGGACCGCCAGGCTCGGGGAAGACCACGCTGGCCCGCCTGGTGGCCGACCACGCCGATGCCCACTTCACCACGCTCTCCGCCACGTCGGCGGGGGTCAAGGACATACGCGAGGTGCTCGCCGAGGCCAAGCGGCGTCTCGCCACCGAGGAGCGTCGCACCGTCCTCTTCCTCGACGAGATCCATCGCTTCGCCAAGAACCAGCAGGACGCCCTGCTACCGGGTGTCGAAGACGGGACCCTGGTTCTCGTCGGGGCGACCACCGAGAACCCCTATTTCGAGGTGAACAGCCCGCTGATGAGCCGGATGACCCTTTTCCGGCTGGAGCCTCTGTCACCGGGCGATCTCACCGAGTTGCTCGATTCGGCGATGTCCGATTCCCGTCGGGGCCTTGGGGCCATGGGTCTGGGATTGGATCCCGATGCCGCCGAGGAGCTGGCCACCCGCACTGGCGGCGATGCCCGTCAGGCGCTGAACAGCCTCGAGGTCGCCGCCCTGCTCGCCGAAGCCGCAGGACGCTCCCAAATCACGATCGAAGACGGGGCCGAGGCGTTGCAGCGCCGTCTGGTCAGATACGACAAGGCTGGGGACAGCCACTACGACGTCATCTCCGCCTTCATCAAGTCGCTCCGGGGATCGGACCCCGATGCCGCCCTCTACTGGCTGTTCTTCATGCTCGAAGGTGGCGAAGACCCCGAGTTCATCGCCCGCCGCATGATCATCCTCGCCTCCGAGGACATAGGGCTCGCCGACTCCAACGCTCTCCAGGTGGCCGTGGCTGCCTCCCAAGCCCTGGCCTACGTCGGGCTGCCCGAAGCCACCTACCACCTGGCTCATGCCGCCATCTATCTGGCCACCTCCCCCAAGTCGAACTCGGTGGCCCGAGCCATCTCCGCAGGCCGGGCACTGGTCGGGGAAGGCCCGTCGCCGTCGGTGCCCCTCCACCTCCGGTCCACGGGCTATTCGGGGGCGTCGGAGCTGGGACATGGCGAGGGATACGAATACCCCCACGACGATCCCGACGGTGTCGTCGCCCAGCAGTACTTCCCGGACGGCGTGGACCCGGCGGTCCTTTTCAGACCGGGCGAGCACGGGGACGAAGCCGAGCTCAAGATGCGTCTCCGGGAAATCGACCGCCGGCTCGGCAAACAGGGGCGGGTCTAACCGCCGATCTCCCCTGTCCGCTCCTCGGGCTCCTCCTGGCCCTCGCGAAGCAGGTCGCTCTCCCCTTCGGG
>Ga0299913_10002483_pt1 | contig 14578 bp, 12 predicted proteins | sample RVTome_9_FD_201360 | JGI IMG/M metagenome (GOLD analysis project Ga0299913, IMG submission 201360) | Soil microbial communities from uranium-contaminated site in the Upper Colorado River Basin, Wyoming, United States - RVT155D38 (version 2) ... | reverse complement strand
GCCCCCCGCGGCGTCGTCCAGCAGCGGTCGGTTGAGTTCCGTGCGCCACGTCTCCGGGTCGGGGTCGGCCTCCGGCCCGCTCAGATAGCGCTCCCACAGATCCGGCGCGGGGCCGTGTCCCCGCTCCCCGATCCATTCACCGAGCTCGCCCCACGCCGCGCCGAGTCCCTCGTAGGGTCCGTGGTAGACCGTGCGCGCGACGGTCGCGGCGGGACGCTCGCCCGGCCGCACCCGTCCCGTGGGCGCGACGTCGGCGTCGACGGGGACGCCGATCTCGAAGTCGAACACCGCCGGGTCCAGCCTGCGATGGTACGAGTACCACGGTCCGGCGGGCGTGAGGCCCTGGGCCGCGAGCGCCGCGTACAGCTCCTCGAGGCCGGGCCCCATGACGCTCCGGATCTCCTCGCGGGGGATGGTGAGCGGGATGACGGCGGCGCGCCGGGCCTCGGTTTGCACGATCTCGGGGGGATCGATCACGATTCCTCCTCCTGAGGTGTCCCGTCGGTGTCAACACTTCTGGTCGACCGCGTCCCTCCCGAATCGACACGCCCGCGAGCGTCAGGGGCGGGTGGCCCCGGGGAACCAGCGCGTCAGATACGCCGACAGCTCCTCGAAGTCCGTCCCGCCCGCGCGGTAGGCCACGTGGCCGTCGGGACGCACCAGATAGTGGGCCGCGTCGTCGACGGCGAGCCGGGCGAGGGCCTCCTCCCGGGCGTCCACGAGCGCTCCGGAGGTCGGCTCGCGCGTCAGGTAGTGCGTCGTGACCAGCGCCCCGTGCCGCTCGCGGAGCTGATCCACCTGCCCCCGGTCCCACGCGTCCACCGGCCCGCACAGAAGCACGTGGAACCGCGGATCCGAGATCTGGCGGTGGAGCGTCGTGGAGCACCCGTCCAGGACGAGCTCGGCGTCGGGGAGCCGATCGCCGGCGCGTGGGCCATGCCGGAGCCGGGGGCGTCCCTCGAGGGCGAGGGGGCTCTCCCGGTAGCGCACCTCGAGCTGCGCGATCCGCCGGAACGCGAACGCGCGGCCCACGTCGACGTGCCGCGCCAGGGACGCGACCCGGGGCACGATCCGGGTGCGCAGGAACCGCAGGACCGGGTTCTCCGAGGTCGCGACCCGGAACGGGAGGTGGCTCAGCCGGAGCACGAACCGGCCGACCGGCCAGCGCTCGGACTCGTAGGAGTCGAGAAGCGCCGGCCGGGCGTGGCCGCGCGCCACGAGCGCGAGCTTCCAGCCCAGGTTCCACGCGTCCTGGATCCCCGTGTTCATGCCCTGGGCGCCCGCCGGGCTGTGGACGTGCGCCGCGTCCCCGGCCAGGAACACGCGGCCCGATCGGTATGTGACGGCCTGCCGGCGGGGGATGCGGAAGCGGGTGCGCCACACGGGGTCGTGAAGACGCAGGCCGCCGCCCGTGAAACCGTCCACGATGGTCTGGAGGCGCTCGAGGGAGGGGTCGCCGCTTCCGTCGCCCGCGCTCCCGCGGTCGGACTCGCCATCTTCGGTCCGGGGCTCGCCGTCTTCGGCCCCGGACTCGCCCCCCTCCGCGTCGGACTCCCCGCCTTCCGCCCCCGACCCGGGAACCATGACCTGGAGCCGCCACGTGACGGGGTGCCCGAGGGGGAAGAAGAAGAGGATTCCGGCCGCACCCGGCCACGCGTGCACGCAGCCGGGCTCGAGATCCCCCTCCACCTCGAGGTCCGCGAGCGCGAACGTCTGGGGGTAGGCGCCTCCCTCGAACGCGATTCCCGAGAGGTGACGCACGGTGCTGTGCGCGCCGTCGCAGCCCACGAGGTACGACGCGCGCACGTCCTCGGTGCGGCCGTCGCCGTGACGCAGCCGGCAACGCACGCACTGTCGGTCCTGGTCAAAGTCGATCAGCTCGACGCCACACTCCACGCGCACCCCGCGCGCGGCCAGGTGCTCGCCCAGCACGCGCTCGGTCTCGGCCTGTGACAGGAAAAGGAGAAACGGATAGACCGTGTCCTCGAGCCCGAAGTCGAACAGCCGGATGGGGACGACGCGCTCCCCGGCGTGGAGCCTGACCTCGACCGCGTCGTTCCCGCGCTCGACCAGCGTCCCCGCGACCCCGGCCGCGGCGAGCACTTCGAGCGAGCGTGGCTGGATGGCGAGCGCCCGCGACTCCCGGGTGCGATCGGTGAGCTTGTCGACGATCCGAAAGCTCACGCCGAACCGCGCGAGCTGCGCCGCGAGGGCGAGCCCGGTGGGCCCGGCGCCGACGATCAGGACGTCCACGTCGTGGTTCCGATCGACGTGGCTCGCGGTGTCGGTTCCGGTACGGCCCATAATGCTTCCCGAGGTGTGCTCCGCGGCGAACGCCGATGCCTCCCCCCACGCACGGGCCAGGCCGGGCTCGGATACGCTACGGCCGGCCTGGACGCAGATGGGGGAGCAGTACCTTCACGTACTCGCGGATCTCGTCGAGGCGCCCGAAGTTGGCGTGCACGAGCTCGGGGAGGAGCTCGGCGTACTCGTGCGCCAGGACATTCCGGAAGCCCGCCATGCGCGACAGGCTCGCCGCGAGCTCCTCGTCGAGGAAGCTCTCGCTAGCCAGGGCGTGGAAGACGGCGCGATTGGTCTCGGGCAGGGGTCTAGGCCCGTCCGCCAGGAGGTGGAGGCCGAGGTCGATCGCGGCCTGGATCGCGAGCTCGAAGTTCCGCTCGACGACGTCCTGCAGGTCGCGGTCTTCGCGGTAGAGCTCGAGCGCCACGTCCGACGCCTCCTCCAGACGCGCGAGTCGGCGCTCGATCGTCTCGAGCAGGCGGTCAACCGTCGCGGCTTCGACCACCGAACGTCCCTTCCTCGATGCGCCGCTCGCGATACCGCTCGAAGATCGCGCGGGCGTGCGCCCGGTCGTACAGGCGGCGTCCGGCATCGACGTAGAACTGCCTTCGCGCCTCCTCGTCTCGCGAAAACAGGAACCGCCCGTGACCGAGCGCGTTCTGGATGAGCTCGGGCGGGGCGTGATCGAGCGCCACCACCTGCACCGATCGTCCGAGCCGGGCCTCGAGGTGGCCCTCGAGATCGAGCGCCCTCTCCGCGGTTTCGCCTCGCGGCATCGTCTTGCGTTCGGCGTTGAAGAACACGGCCACATCGAGATCGCTCGCGGGCCGAAGCCGGCCCTTGACCGCCGAGCCGAAGAGATAGGCGAATACCACGTCCGCGTCTTCCTGGATCGCCTTGGTCAGGCGATCGGCCAACGTCGCGAGCGTGGACATGTCGGCTCTCCGCGCGTGTGCGTGGCAAGGGAGACGGGACGCAGCGGCTGGTCTCTCCGCAATCTAGCCGACGATGGCCCGAGCCGCCTCCGACATCACCAGAGGCGACCGGAGAGCGGCGTTTCGTCGACTGCCGCGTGCGGTGCGAACCTCCCGCATGTGCGTGACCATGGCGCAAACGCGGGAGGCACGCCGCTGGCGCCGGTCAGAAGATTGGAGAGCCGAACACCGCGCGAGACCCCTCCCTACGCGGCGATCCGAGCCCCCGGGGGGGCGTCCTCACGAAGCCGATACAGACTCGGATGTTAGATTTCGCCCACTCATGGCACCTTATTTATAGGACGCTTGCCGAGCGCTCGTCACCGAACGCCAGGCCGAAAGCGTCCACCGATGGAATAGGGTGGCAGGGTCGTCAGGAGATGTTGGATGTCGGTCGATCGGTCATAAAGACCGTTCGTCATGATGGCATGCAGTAGGCCGGAAGCCGCGTGCGACCGCCGTGGGAATCGCCTGTCGTCGAAGGCGCCCGAGCAGTGGATGACCGCCCGATGTCGAGCGTCAAAGAGGAGGACGGTCGTGGTGATCGCCGATAAGAGGTCCCGGCTTCCGTGGTGGCACCGGCGAGTGGTGCTGGTCACCGATGACGATGCGTGGGCGTCCCACGCGGCGAAGACGATCCGTGAGGTGGGCGGGTGGCCGGAGACCCTGACCTGGTCCGGTGCGGCCACGCTCGAGGGTCCCGTAGGGGCACTCGTCATGGATGTTGACGTCGCGTGCGCTGACGAGGACACGCTCGTTCGGTTGGCCGCGGCGGCGAGGCAGCCCAAGACGCTGCTCTGGGTTCCGCCCTCCCGACGGGTGGCGCGAATCGGCCACTCGCTGGATCATCTCCGGTACGGACACGTGTTCCAACGCGCGTCCACCGAGCGCCTGGAGAAAGACCTGGAGCGTCACCTGCCCCGGATCCTCTCCCGGGGCGGCTGGATCGTCCCCGCGCGACGCACGGGAAATGAGGCCGTTTCCGCTCTCCGGAATTATCCCACCCTTCCCGCGCGTCGATCACAGCTCCCCCGCCACCTCGACGAGCTGATCCAGCGCCTTCCCCCAGCCCTCGTGGAATCCCATCTCCTCGTGCTTCTTCCGGTCGGCGGCGGTGCCGTGGATGGCGCGGGCGACGTAACGGGTGCCGGTGCCCTCGGGCTCCATGGTGACGATGGCAGTGAAGAACGGCTTCTCCGTGGGACGGAACCCGGGTCCGAGGGCGTCGGTGAAGGTGAGCCGCCGGTTCTCGACCACCTCGAGACAGCAGCCGATGTTCGGGAACTCCGCCCCTTCGGGCGACCGCATGACCGAGCGGAACACGCCGCCGGGCCTCAGGTCGAGCTCGACCTCCACGGTGGTCCACGGCGCCGGGGTGAACCAGCGCTTCAGGTGCTCCGGACGCGTCTAGGCGAGCCACACCTTCTCGGGCGGCACGTCCACCACGCGCTCCAGCACGAGGTCGAGCTCGGGGTCGAAGCTGGGATCGAACGTCGGGATATCGGTGCTCATCGGTCGTCTTCCTCTTCATCCATGTGTTCGAGATAGCGGTCGAGCTGGTCCAGGCGACGCTCCCAGCGGGAGCGCTGCGCGGCCAGCCAGTCGGTCGCGGGTTCGAGCGCCGCCGGCGTGAGGCGGTACGTGCGGACCCGGCCCCGCTTCACGCTGTCCACGAGCTCGCTGGCCTCGAGCATGCGCAGGTGCTGGAGGAACGAGGGGAGCGCCATGTCGAACGGCTCGGCCAGCTCGCTCACCGACGCGGGTCCCCGCGTGAGGCGCTCGACGACGGCCCGGCGGGTAGGGTTCGCCAGCGTCTGGAACAGGTCGTCGAGGCTCGGGGAGGCCCGTCGTCATGGGCGGGAGGGTAGCATGCTCGAGAGACTTCGCACGAGCATCGGGCACACTCTCGGGCGCCAGCGCGAGCAATGCCGCGCGCCCGTGCTCGTCCATCATCGCGAGGGCGCTGAGCGCGACGTACGACGTCGGCCACTCTGCATCCTCATGTCCCGGGGCGGCCTCTTGCGTAGCGACCCTCACGAGAAACTGCACGGCTGGCGCCGCTTCCTTCTGTCGGGCGACCTTGCTCACGACTGCCTGCCTCACTCCTGCATCCGTGGAGCGACGGTAGAGCCGCTCGGCGCGGGAGACGACCTCGGCCGGCCACGTCGCATCGGTCTCGCCCGGGACCATGAGCCACGGGACGCGCGATCTTCGGTGTTAGGGGACGCGATGTTTTGCGACCCCTGCGAGTTGAGGAAGCTAGCTTGCCTTTAACCTGTTGCGGCGACGCGTGTTGATAGCCGAATGAGACTCCCCCGTATCTTGGAGTGGGGGAGGGATGATGATTCCAGACGAAGGTGACGAGAGTGGATACGGAATCCGGCATGGCTCGCGGCGACCGCGCTCGTTCGCGCCGTTCTCCTGATCGGATCCCGACGTGTCCGACGTGAATGCGCTCAAGCGCAAACCAGGTCCTCCACGTCGAGCCCGAGTCGCTCGCGCCCGGGGGCGAGCCGGCATGTCCGAGCTCGAGGGCGGGACGAATGTTCCCGCGGAAACGACCCGGAGGCTCTCCTGCGACTGCGGCGTCGTCCCCGTCATGCGCGCCCCCGCCGGCCAGATCCTGAACGTGGGGCGCAAGCAGCGCACGGTCTCGGGCCCGTTGCGCCGCGCGCTCGACGTGAGGGACCGGGGCTGCGGCTTCCAGACCACTCGCCTCGGGCGAGCGGTGCCCGCGGCCTCGGGTTCAACGAGGGCCACCACGTCATCCATTGGGCCGACGGCGGCGAGACGAGCCTCCCGAATACCGCGCTCCTGCGCGAGCACCAGCACCGGCTCGTCCACGAGGGCGGCTGGCAGGTCGAGTTGGGGGGGTCGCCCGGGCCGGGGCCTCGCGTTTCGCGACCCGCGCGGGAACACGCACGTGGGGCGGCCGCCGAAGCCGCCGGAGCTCGAGGAGAATCTCGTGGAGACGCTGATTCGCGCGAGCCGGGAACGGGGTGTGGAGCCGCATGCTGGAATGCCGAGTGCGCCGTGGCGGCACGAGCGAGGCTCCAGATGCGGCACCGTTCCGCGCCACCGAAGCTGGCTCCGCGGATGACGCCCCAAAGCCGTGGGGTTCCGCGACGTTATGTTGTTCGAGGGGTCCCGGTGTGCAGTCGTTTCACCCGCATCGAAGCCTACGTGGTCTCGCATCGGGCCACCACGAGGCCGATTCCAGCGACGGCCGTAGTGCCGCCGCTGGTGTCAGCAGCGGCAGCAACCCCTCTCCGTGAAAACGCATCGGGCCCTGCGTGGGCGTTGCGCCGACAGTAATCGGTCCAGACCCTCTGCCTGGAGGCACCAGCGGTGAGTTCAGAATGATTAGTCTTGAGTGTTTCGGCAGGACCGTCGTGTTTGACGAGAGCCGAGCGGAGTGCTCCCTGCGATCACGCAAGCACGTCGGCCTACTCGTGTACACCGTTGCCACACCACATACAGTCCACACTCGTACAGACCTGGCGTATTTGCTATGGGGCGGTGCCGGCGCCCGTGAACGTCATTCTCTGAGCCAAGCGCTGTACGACCTCCGAAGCCGCGTAGGCCAAGTGCTAGACATCACAACCCGTACCGTACACCTCAGGTTCGACCAAATCCATTCTGACGCACGACAATTCGAGAAGGCAGTCGAGCGGGGTGACTACGCCCGTGCGTTGGGCTTCTATCGGGGGGAATTCTGTCCCAACCTCGCCAATCTCGGTAGCGACAAATTCGACCGTTGGCTCGACGGAGAGCGCGAACGGTATCGTGTTCTCGCGTCCCTTGCCATGCGAAACGCACTTCGCGACGCCGAGCAGCGAGCTGACTGGGATGGCATGTGCCTCACGGCACTCCAACTCGTCCGACACAACGATCTGGACGAGGAAGCACACGTGGCGTTGATGCGTGGTCTGTGGATTAAAGGCGATCCAGCATCCGCTCTGTTGCACGCCGAGACCTTACTGGAGCGAACTTCAGACGAACAATGGCCACTCGTGGCCGCTCTTGCAAACCAGATCAAGTGTTCCGGCACGCCGGCGGAGGTGCTCTCCATCCCACGACCTCCGACGCCGTTGATCGGACGGGAATCCGAGTTCAAAGACATATTCAGATGCCTTCACTTGCCGCGAGTGGGTGGACGCCTTGTCGTGATTACAGGTGAGCGCGGCGTTGGTAAGAGCTGCCTGTTACTCGAGTTGGCCAGATGCGTTGAGGCTCGCGGCGTGCGCGTGCGGTGGATCGGTCGAAACGCCTTTGGTAGCACGTTACGCCCTCGCCGGATGGAACGTGAGTCGGCCAACAAAGGACCCGTGATCTTCCTAGATATGCCTCCCCAGGGACAGCTCGCTCTCCTGGAAGACGTCGTCGATACCGTGGCCGTCTGCGATCAATTGGCCTTCCTCGCTGTACGCAAGCCCCTCGCATCGCAACTGGTGTCGCGCTGCGACGCCGTATCGACGATTCACTTGAATGAACTATCTCGTCATGAGGTATCGGCACTCGTAGCACAGCATTATCCGGAGATGACCGCCGAACTGATCGGACCATTCGCCACGCTAGCGGGAGGGAATCCGCAGCTTGCCCTCGCGATTTGCCGAGCATGGCGACCGGGTTTGGACGGCACCGTGAAACGCAGCTTGAGATGCTTCGCCAAAGAGCTCTTGGAGCGACCTAGTGATCTCACGCTCCTACTGGATGATTGGCTTGGGGAGCTGTCCCCCATGGAGCTTGATCTCGCTGCACTTCTGGCCCAGGCGGCACCTGAGACCCGATCGATCATAGAAGAACGCCTCTCTGAGGTGGAGGCCAGCGGTCTGGCTAGCTTGCGTCAACGAGGGTTGATTTCGCGCGCAGGGGATTTGCGTTTCTTGCACCCAATCATACAGTACACGCTAGAGTTGCACTCATGCCACGAAGGGCAAGCTCGATACCGCCGCGTGATCGCAGAGAGGTGTGAGACTGGCAGCCTGTCAGCGCGGTATGCTGCGGCGCTCGAGTATGAGCAGTTGGGAGAGAGAGGGTTGGCTCGCCAAATTGCGACCGCGGTCGCACGGACGGCGTTGAACAGGGGTAATTCTGCTCTTGCGGCAGTGGCGAGCAAAGTGGCTTGCCGGACTGCCGTGACAGTAAGCGACCGATTCGCAGCCGGGTTACTGCTCGCGGAGGCAGCGTTGACTCGGGGGAGTGCGACCGAGGCGGCGGCGGTGCTACGAACTCTGGAGGGGTTGGCACCTAGCCGCGAGGCGGCCCTAGACGTGGCCATCAAGTTGGGCAAGGCCGCTGTTGCAGAGGGGACAGTCAGCGAGGTGGCACGACGGTTAGGCGAGGAGGATCCCATGGCGCATGGAGTAGGCGACCCAGTAGCTGCGGCACGAGCGGCCTTGGAACTGGCGCAACTTCGCCTCGGGTGGGCCCAGCTTGAGGAGGGCCCGCCACAGCTGGAGCTCTCGAGGAACTTGGCGGATCGCATACGGGAGTCGCGCCGGATGGCTGAGTTGTTCCCGCTAACCTGGATCGACTCCGTTCGGACCCTGTTCGGGTACTACCTCGAAACCGGATCGCGGGCGGGCGCCCGCAGCATGCTGGCAGGCCATGGCGATACTCTCCTCCAACTCGGAGACCCCGGCGCTGCGGTCTTAAGCACTTGTCGAGCCGTCTTGGAGATGAGGGCTGCACGGCTACACGCGGCTGAACGTCTTCTGCGGGACGTGGTAGAGCGCCGTGGGGCGATGACGGACCGGTTGCAGGCTGTGGCGTTGAACAATCTCTCCGTAACCCTGCTGGAGTCGGGCCGATTTGACCAGGCGGTCGCGGAGGTCGAGAAGACCGTCACGCTAGACTGCGAGGTGGGTTTGCCTGGACGTGACCGCGTCACCGCGTACATGAACCGCGCACAGTGCGCCTTCTTTGGAGGGCTTGCTGATGAGGCAAAGGTACACTGCCGACTGGTGTCGAATCTCGCACGGTGCCATGGTCTCGTTGCGTTGGAGGCGCAAGTCGCGGCCATTTCCGGCCTACTTGCGCTATGGTCGAACCGGCGCAGGCGGGCCGATATTGAGGCCACGCGGGCGAGGGAACTGTTGCCGTCCCTTCCCATGGATGCAGATAGCTATCTGGTCGAATGGTTTGTGAGCGCGATGCGATACGTCGAGGAGGGTCGGGAGGCTGCGGAGGGACTGATAGCCGCAGCGACGAGATACGAAGCAATCGATCGGCTAGCTGCGGCGAAGCTGCGGATGCTCGCCGCTGGGTTGAGCACGGAGGGACTTGTGGATCAGAACCTCGCAAGGGAGTCGGTTCAAACTCTGCGGAATGGGGGCTGTGGATGGTTTGTAGGGTTCGCTGCGAAGCGAGGCGTGTGGACACGGAGGAGAATCCAACGCTCGTGACAGTGGACCCGAGTTGGTTTCGTCCCATGTGGGACTTACGAATGGAGCGCAAGATCTTCGGCAGCTTGCTCGAGAACACCGCACGCCAATGCTGCCTCTACAACGACCGGATCGAACTGAGTGCCACTGTTACGCAGTAACTCTTGGCGGGTCTGATCGATGGATAGAGCTTTGCGGTAGGGTCGATCAGTCATCATGGCATCAACGGAGTCAGAAATCATGATAATGCGAGCACCGACAGGGATTGCCTCGCCCGAAATACCGGTGGGATACCCGGTCCCATCGAACCACTCGTGATGATGACGAATGCATTCGAGGATTGTTGGGTCAAGAGACCGCACGGCGCTGACGATCTCTACTCCCTTGTCAGGGTGTGCTCGGATTAGATCGCGTTGCTCAGGTGTGAGGGGGCCGGTTTGGCGAAGGATCTCACCATACGCGAGATCGATCTTGCCGATATCGTGAAGCAGCGCAGCTGTTTCGATGAGACGGACGTGTCGCGAGCGCAGACCTAGGGTCAAGGCGATCTTGCGTGAGCGCTCGGCGACACGAACGGAATGGCCGGAGGTGTAGCGATCGCGGGCTTCCAACGTCTTGATCAGCACGCGGAGCAGATCTTGGTTGAGACGCTGGAGCTCGATGTTGACACCATAGCTGTATCGAAGGCCGATCATAGGGATGATGGCCGCTAGAAGGCTGACGGCGCCCCATCGTACGTAGAGAAAGGCGATAAGATAGGCGAGTGAGCTCATTGCGACGTCGAAGACGATTATGCTCCCCGCCGTCTGACGCCATACGTCTTGGAAAGACCGGCCTTCGAGCTTGCTTACAGCGTAGAAGACAGCCGTGCTGTTAACGACGAAGTAACCAAGCGCCGCGATGATGAACGGTGGGAAGGAACTCCGAAATGCGATGGAGTCGAGGGATGCAGTCCCCCCGAAGCCCTTGTAGAGAACGGCTGCGGCGCCGGTGGCGCATACAAACTGGAATAAGTTGAAAAGGGCACGGTACCTGTCTTTTCGTAGGATTAGGAAATCTGTTACCAGTTGGCCTACGAACGTGAGGGCGATCGCGCCGGTGGGTCCGAGCAGGACCACGGAGGCGAGGTGGGGCAGGAAGTCCACGGCGGTTGAGGCACCGCTCTCCGTGATTGTGAGCGCGAGTAGGGCGCTAACGATGGCGAGAGCAAGGAGCGTGCTGAAGGCGATCGCCCAGGGAACCGAGAAGGACGGCGGGTTGAAATAGGTGATAGCAGCGGATACGGCAGCCGCCGCGGCGCCGGAGGCGACGACAATCGGACGCAGCCCTCGGGAATCCGTACCCATGTCGAAGCGCCCCCCCAAACCTCAAGCATTACAGCCCAGCGTTACAGCCTAAAGGATCCAGCAAGCAGGGCAATCACGAGACCCCACATAAGCTGACCTCCTTTCTTGAGGGAGTCGCGCTCGGGTCGCTATGGCGAACGCGCTGCTGAAGCTCCGCTCGAGAATTCGCTCAGCTGCTGGCTGCTTAGCTCAAGGTCCGGGGGGATACGTTCTCGTCAGATCATGCCCAGGTCGTGATGGATCAAGAGACTACTCCGCCATCCATCGGTTCGTTGCGTTCAGGCACGCCAGCACCACCGCTTCCTCCACGGAATCTCGCACCTCGGCGATTCCGGGGAGCGATAGGGTAGCACGTCCGGCGGCCGCGTGCACGAGGACGATCGCGAATCGTCGTCCCAGCATCTCCTCCTGGCTCACGCCCTCGATCGCGAACGACGAGGCTTCATCGGTGGCGCGGGAGAGGGCGTTCAGCACGGCCTGTCCCGCGGTCTCGAGTCTCGCCCTGTGGTAATCGGGGCCCTGAGCCTGGCCCTCCCACTCCTTCTCCTCCTCGGCCAGGCGCACGCGGCACACGGTGCGCTCGCCGGCGCGGCGGTCGACGTGGAAGCCCTTGAGCACGATGCGGCGGGGCCTCGACTCCTCCACCGGCTCGGGCTCGGGCTCCGATCGCTCGGTCGGCAGCGGCAGGTCCCTCGTCGTCACCTGCGCGATCGAGATCTTCCGGTGGTCGATCTGGAGACCGAACTGCGCGAGGAGTGCCGACTCGATGTTGCGCACGATCTGCTTGGCTCCGAGACCGGAGCTCGATAGCACGTGGACCTCCTCGATCGCGCCCTGCCCGTCGGGGACGATCTTGAGCGAGTCCACGCCCTCGACGGACAAAAGCAGCTTCTCGACGCGTCTCAGGCCCCACGGATCCAGCCCGGGCACGTCGGGCTTCGTCTGCTCTTGCGACATCAGGGTTTCCCCTCCCTCACCGCCGGATGCACCCGGTTTCCCCCATGCGCCTTGGCAATGTAAAGGGCCGCGTCCGCCTCTGCGAACAGGTCGTCGGCGGTCAGCAGGGAGTCCTCGCTTCCGGCATGGTATGCGATCCCGATCGAGGCGGTGGTGCCCACCGATCCGCCCTCCACGGGAACGCTCAGCTCGGCGATTCGGCGCCGCATGTCCTCGGCTACGCGAACCGCGCCTTCGAAATCCGCATCCACCAGAATGGCCACGAACTCGTCCCCTCCGAACCGGCCGGCGATGTCGGTGGACCGCACGGCCAGCTCGAGCGTCCGGGCCACGGCCCTCAGCATCGCGTTTCCGGCCGGGTGGCCGAATTCGTCGTTGATCTCCTTGAACCGGTCCAGGTCCACGAACAGCATGGCCAGCTTCGAGCCGGCCCGGTTGGCCTGACCCAGCTCCTCGCGCGCGCGCTGGATGAGCGCCCGGTAGCTGTACAGGTCGGTGAGCGCGTCGTGGGACGCGTCCCGGATGGCCCGGAAGTAGCCCCGGCTGATGTCCAGGAGCCCCAGCGCGAGCTCGGGGCGCGTCCTCACCATCGACTCGGCCAGGCTCAGGTAGCCGGCGAAGTCGGCCGTCACCCGGCCGAGCCCGCCGTTGGTCGACTCGCGCGCGTCCTCGAGCGCCCGCTCGATCTCCTCGATCTGGTCGTACGGGAGCCTCGACTTCCTGGGTTTGTGCTCGATGGAGAGGTCGAGCCCGGGGGGGATGTGGATGACCGCCCCCTCGGCCGCCTCGGGCTCGGCCAGGTCCAGGATCGAGCGCCGCGTGTAGAGCTCCTCCGACGGCCCCATGGCCGGGTGGTCCAGCGCCCCGTCGTAGGGCAGGACGTCGATGAACCCGAGGTGCGTGCCCTCCTTCTCCACCAGCCTGGACACGGCGCCAAGGTAGTGGAGCCCGCGCAGCTTCCGGAAGTAGCGCGACGACATGCGCTCCTCGTCCAGCATGGCCAGCGGGAGCCCGCCCGCGGCCGACACGAACCGGCGGCGCTCGGGCGGCATCGTCCTCAGGAGCCACGGCTCCCCGGCCGGGTCGATGCCCTTCTCCCCGAGGAACTCCGCGAGCTCGACGAACGACACGGAGGCGTCGAAGGTCCGCACGCCGTTCACCTCGGGGAAGTCGAGCCCGGCATAGAGGAGCGGGCGCTCCTCGCCCTCGTGCCTCAGCCAGCGCGCGAGCGCGATCGCGGGCGGCACCACCGGCGCGAGGTAGGGCAGGAGCTTCGGGTGCCGCGCGCGGCAGTACTCCACCACGAGCGGGTGCGTGGACCGGATCCACGTCCGCTTCTCCTCGTTCGCCCGCCACAGCTTGAGGTAGGCGAGCGCCACCAGCTCGTCGCCCAGCGTCTCGAAGTACACCTGGTCGAACCCGGCGCGCGTGAGCGCGTTGATGACCTGCTCGGGGCCCGCCGGATAGAAGTGGACGAAGATCTCGGGCGGCACGACCAGTACCACCGGCCCCATGGCGACGCGCTCGCGCAGCACCTCGAGCTCGTTCTCGGGGGCGATCGGGGGCGGTGTGGATGCGGGCGTGTCGGGCGAGCGGGCGGGGGACTCGGAGGGGGAGGGCTCATCGTGCCCCTCGCCCACCCCGGTATCGAGCACCTCCCCGGTCTTCTTCTCCAGGTCGGAGCCGTGCTTCCCGTTCCGGGTCTCGGACAGGTAGCCGTGACGGGCGAACGCACCCGTCCCCTCGCCGCGCGAATCCCCCACGGCGGGCGGCGTATCACCCGTCTTTCGGCGATCCGTCATGCTGAATCCACCGACCTCGATTCCGTTGTAAAAGGTCCCCCGAGCGAAGGCCCGAGGAATCAAGAAACACGCCGAACGCCGGCCTTACCAGACCCCCACCGGTCCCGATCCGCTAACTCGTTGCGAGGCATGGGGCGGCGGTCGGGAAGAGGCCGGATTCCGGCGCCGATGGGCACCCCGCGGTCCGGCCCGCGGGTGTGGTTTGTGGCGGCGCGGCAACGCGGGGGCGATACGGGGTCCCGGGTGAGCCAGATCGTTGGGGATGCGGCGGATACGGATCCCGTGATCAGGAGGGGCCGGCGCGGGGTGGGGCTCCGGGCCGTGGCGCGTGCCAACCGCACGATCGGCGGAGGGCGCGCGGCGCCGATCATGAGCCCGTGTTCGCTCTAACCCATTACCGTGTCGCGGCTTACGTCGCTCGACGACATCGGGGGGGGGAGTCGCGAGCATCGCGGATGTTAGAATCGGCCTGCTCGCGTCACCTCTATCTATGGAGGGGGACAACCAGGGACGCGTCAACGGCTTGTTCCGCTCGGAGGAGCGGGAGGCCGTCGCGCGTCGGTTATCCCGGGGGGTGCCGTATGCGGGACCGCGAACGACACGAGTGCTCCGTGGCCCGGGGCGAACGATCGACTCGACGCCGGGGGCGGCCATGACCACTCGAGCCACGGCGCTGGTCGCGGAGTCCGAGGAGCTCCGCAGGAAGATGTTCGACGCCGTGAACGGGCGCCGTCTGGTCACCGTGCACGAACGCCTCGACGAATCGATCCCGACGAACGCCGAGTGCGTGGTGCTCGGCCTCGACGGCACCG
>Ga0299913_10002482_pt1 | contig 14580 bp, 9 predicted proteins | sample RVTome_9_FD_201360 | JGI IMG/M metagenome (GOLD analysis project Ga0299913, IMG submission 201360) | Soil microbial communities from uranium-contaminated site in the Upper Colorado River Basin, Wyoming, United States - RVT155D38 (version 2) ... | reverse complement strand
AATCGGGTGACGGCGGCGGCCCGCGTCCAGCCGGGCGCGGTTCGGCTGACCTTCCTTGGTGCTGTCGTCATCGACGCGCCCGATCACGAACCGGTCGTGCTCCGGGGTGCCCAGCCCGGGCTCGTGCTGGCCCGTCTCGTGCTCGAGCGCCCACGCCGGCTCACACGCGACGAGCTCGCCGAGCTCCTCTGGCCCGACGACCTGGCGGCGCACTGGGAGGGCGCGGCGCGCCAGGTCGTGTCTCGGGTGCGGCGGGCCTTGGTCGCCGCCGGACTGCCGCCGACCGCGCTGGCCTCGCACGAGGGTGTGACGTCGCTCCGGTTCGGCGACCCCGTCTCGGTGGACGTCGAGCGGGTCCTGCACGACGTGGAGCAGGCCGAAGCTCTCGTCGGCGACGAGCGGTGGCCCGCCGCCGCGTCGCTCGTCGCCGACGTCCTCGACCGCCTCCGGGGCCGGTTCCTGCCGGCCTCGGAGGCATTCTACGCCGTGAGTTGGCGCCGCCGCCTCGATGCCTACGCCGCCCGGGCGAGGTACGCCGGCGCGCTGGCGGCCATCGCCAGCGGAGGTCTCGAGCACGCGGCGGAGCTGGCGGAGACGGGCCTGACCGAGGATCCCTTCGACGAGCGCGCCACCCGGCTGCTCATGGACGCCCGGGCGAAGGCGGGGAATCGGCCGGCGGCGCTCGTCGCCTACGAGCGGCTCCGGCGTGAGCTCGACGAGACGTTGGGCGTCCGGCCTTCCTCGGAGACCGAGGAGCTGCACCGCGAGCTCCTCGGCGACGCGCCGACCGTGCCCGTCGCACCCGCGCCCCCGTCTCGCACCCCGCCCGCACCCGCCGACGGAGCGTTCATCGGCCGGCGCCGCGAGCTCGCCGGGTTCCAGGAACGGTGGCGACTCGTCCGCGACCGCGGCTGCCAGGTCGTCGTCGTCGAGGGGGAGCCGGGCATCGGGAAGACGCGCCTGCTCCTCGAAGAGGCACGCCGGTCGCGCGACTCGGGTGCACGCGTCGTGTGGGGTGTGTGCTCACCGGACCGCGGCGCGATGTTCGCTCCGTTCGCCGACATCGTGGAGCAGGTCGTCGCCGACCGCGCCGACGTGGTCGAGCAACTCGGCGCCGGCGCCGGTCACCTCGCGCCACTCGCGCCGAATCTGGCGAAGGTCGCGTCGGATCCGGTGCCACTGTCGTCGGAGCAGGCGACGTCGCGACTCTTCCGCGCCGTCGGGCGGCTCGTGGCGGCGGCCGCCGACGGGCCGCTGCTGCTCGTGATCGACGACTTCCAGTGGGCCGACGACGACACCCTGGCGCTGGTGCGCCATGTGTTGCAGTGGCTGCACGACAGGCCCGTGCTCGTGGCGCTCGCGCTTCGCCCGCCGCCGCCCGCGGTCGCCGGACTGCTCGCCGAGGTCGACCGGCTGATGCCCACGACCACGCTGGCGCTCGAAGGCCTCTCGGTGGAGGACCTCACCGACCTGCTCGACGCCGCCCGCCTCGAAGGCGTCGGCGACGTCGCGGCGATGGCGGCCTCGGTGCGCGCCCGCACGGCCGGCAACCCGCTCTACGTGAACCTACTGGTGCTCGAGTCGAGCGAGTCGGGGAACCCGTTCGATCCCCGTGCCGTGCCCAGCGCACTCATGCAGGTCCTCGAACGACGACTCCAGGCCCTCGAGCCGTCGCTGTCGTCGCTGCTCGCTTTGGCAGCAGTCGCCGGCCCGACGTTCGAGGTCGCCGTGCTCGAGCGCTGCTCGGGTCTTCCCCCCGACGAGCTGCTCGACCGCCTCGAGATGCTGTGTGGACTGCATTACCTCGCGGAGCGAGCAGTGGGGAGGTTCGGGTTCGCGCACGACCTGGTTCGGGACGCCGTCCGCGCCGCGATCGGTGAGACGCGCCGAGCGCAGCTCCACCGCCGCGTGGCCGAGGCGTTGATGGCGACCGGTGCGCCGGCGGCCGAGGTGGCGCAGCAGCTCGTTGCTGCCGGTGTCGACGCCGCGAGCACCTGGTCGCTCGCGGCCGGGAACGAGGCGCTGGCCGGGGCGGCGTGGAGCGCGGCCCGCGACCACTTCGCCTATGCCGCCGCCGCTTCCTCGGGGGCGGCGCCGCGTTGCGACGCGCTCGTCGGCCTGGGCCGGGCCCAGCGGGCGCTCGGTGACGCCGAGGGAGCCCGAGCGACGCTCGATGACGCGGTGCGGCTGGCTCGGGCGCACGGTCTGCATCGCGGCCTCGCCGCCGCGACCCTCGCGCTCGTCGGCGGCGGTGGCCGGGGCGTGGCGCGCGACGTGCCCGACGCCGAGCGGGCCACGATGCTCCGGGCGGCGCTGGCCGACCTGGATGCCAAGGACGCCGATCTGCTCGTGCCGACGCTGGCGGAGCTCGCGTTCACCATGTGGCTGACCGACGAGCACGGCGAGCGCGTCGCGTTGTGCGACCGCGCGCTCGGCCTCGCCCGCCGCACCGGCCATGCGGCGGCGCTCGCGATCGCGCTCGGAGCGCGCCGCGTCGCCCTCATGGGGCCGGCCGGCACCGCCGTTCGTGTCGCCGACGGGCGCGAGGCCCTGGGGCTGCCGCGGGGACAGGTTCCCGCTGAGACGGTGCTCGCCGCGCAGCTCGGACTCGTCGAGGACCTGATCGAGCTGGGCGAGCGCGCCAACGCCGACGCGGCGTTGGCTGCGGCCTCGGAGCTCGCGGCCGACCTCGATCACCCGTACTGGTCGTGGGCGACGGCTTGCTGGCGCACGGTGATGACGGTTGTGGACGGACGGCTCGACGAAGCCGAGCGGCTCGCGTTCGCCGCCCTCGAGCACGAGCCCGATTATCCCCAGGCGCTCGCCGCCTTCGGCGTCAACCTCGTCGACATCCGGGCGTACCAAGGCCGGACGGGCGAGGTGCTCGAACTCCTGGTGAACGCGGCCGACGAGCACCCGGAGGTCCCGGCCTACCGGGCCGTCCTCGCCCTGTGCGCCGCCGAGGCGGGCGACGTCGACCGAGCTCGGGCGGCGTACGACCACTTCGCGCGCCGTGGGTTCGCCCTGCCCGCCGACTCCAACTGGCTGCTGGCCGTCGCCGTGCTCGCCGACGCCGGCGCAACCCTCGGCGACCGCGACGGGGCGCATCGTCTGTCGGAGCTCCTGACGCCCTACGCCGACCGTCACGTCGTGCTCAATTGCTACGGGGGCGGCGGTGCCTACTGGGGTCCGGTGTCGCACCATCTCGGGCGACTGGCCGCGCTGACTGGCGACCCCACCGGTGCCCGCCGCCTCCTCGAACGGGCGGCCGCGCACGCCGAGGCGTTCGGCGCGCCGGTGGCGGTGGCCCGCGCCCGTGCCGCGCTCGCAGCCATCGGCTGATCGCGTGGGCCCCGACTAGAGGCCACCGCCGCAGTACGTCCCCATGGACTCGAACCCTGAGCCCGCTGGGGAGTGCCCGGCCGCTCGTGTCCGCACGGTGGTCAGAGTGGCGCTGACATCGTGGCAGTAGCTGCAGTACGCCCCCGGGGACTCGAACCCCGAACCCGCGGATTAAGAGTCCGCTGCTCTAGCCAGTTGAGCTAGGGGCGCTTCGGGGACAGCGTATCGGGAGCCGCGGCCCGCGCTCCTGCTAATCGAACACAACGACGCAAACGGGGCAACCGGCGACGATTCGCCGCGTCGGTGCTCCCGTGACGCGCTCGTGACGCGCGCCGTCCTGCATCATCTTGGGCCGGTACTCGCGGGGCAGGATTCTTGGGAGGATACGCATGAACCGCTCTATTCGTACACGTCGCCGCCTACTCGTCACGGCGGTGACGGCCGTCACCCTCAGCGTGGCGCTGGGCGGCTGCCTCCTGGGCGGTCCACCGCCGGGCACGTCGCCGGTCCCGTGTCCGCCGCCGAACATCAGCGGCTGGGTCCACTACGAGACGCAGTACACGCGTGGGTTCAAGCCCGGCGCGAACTGGCAGGTCTCCGACGGCAACAACTTCACGACCGTCTCGAGCCCGACCGGCAGCGCGTACACGGGCCTGGTCTTCGGGCCGAACACCGTCACCCAGTGGACCCACCCGGATCAGGTCATCAACGGCTTGCTCATCAACCCGAGCTTCGGGCAGCCGAGCATCACGAACTTCCAGATCATCAACGCCACGAACACGTACTCGTTCGCCGGCGGGCTCCAGCGCGACTACGAGTTCGTCGGGACCAACCAGACCGAGCTGCTCCAGCCGGGGAGGGCGGTGCACGGTTGGTACACCGCACTGGTGGTGCCGAGCGGCGACTTCTGGCTCGGCTGGATGGAGCTCTCGTACAGCGACATCTGGGCCGGCATTTGCGGGACGTTGTTCCAGATCCGCACGATGATGTCGAGGATCCCGCAGGGTCCGGCCGGGGGCTTCGAGGTCGCTGCCGTCGAGAACACCGCCGCCGTCCTCCCGGAGGGGTTCGGCGGGTAGAGCAGCGCAGCCAGGACGCGGCCGCGGCGTCTGTCGCGGCCGCGTTCGTGGCTCGAGCAGTTGAGTCCTGGCGCGTCCAGGGGCTGCACGCGGGCCGACCTACGGTTGCCGGATGGATGTGCTCGTCACCGGCTCCAGCGGCCTGGTCGGCACGGCGCTGGTTCCCGCGCTCGCGGACGCCGGTCACCGGCCCGTGCGACTCGTGCGCCGCGATCCGACCGGCGCCGACGAGCTGCGTTGGGACCCGGCCGCCGGGCGCATCGACGCCGGCGGGCTGGAGGGCATCGGCGCGGTCGTCCACCTGGCCGGGGTGGGCATCGGCGACAAGAAGTGGACGGACGCACGCAAGCGAGAGATCCTCGCCAGCCGCGTCACGGGTACGACGCTGCTCGCCGAGACGCTCGCCGGCCTGACGACGAAGCCGGCGGTGCTCGTCTCGGCGTCGGGCGTCGACTACTACGGCGCGCGCCGCGACGAGGTGCTGACCGAGGAGAGCCCGCCCGGCGACGGGTTCCTGACCGAGGTGTGCGAGGCGTGGGAGGCGGCGACCCAGCCCGCCGAGGACGCCGGCATCCGCGTCGTGCGCATTCGCACCGGCCCCGTCCTCTCCGGCGCCGGCGGGCTGCTGAAGCGCCTGCTCCTGCCGTTCAAGCTCGGCTTGGGCGGGCGCGTCGGGACGGGCGACCAGTACATGAGCTGGATCGCCATCGACGACCACGTCGGCGCCGTCCTGCATCTGCTCGGGAGCGAAGTGTCGGGCCCGGTCAACCTCACCGCGCCCAACCCGGCGACCAACGTCGAGTTCACCAAGGCGCTCGGTCGAGTGCTCAAGCGGCCCACGACGATCCCGACACCGCTGTTCCCGCTCAAGATCCTGTACGGCGCCGAGCTGGTCGAGTCGCTGCTGGTGACGGGCCAGCGGGTGGCGCCGGCGCGTCTCGAAGCCAGCGGGTACCAGTTCCGCTACGACCAGCTCGAGCAGGCGCTGCGGGGCGTGCTCGACAAGCCGGCCTGATCGCGGGGTGCGGCTCTGGATCGACACCGACGTCGGCGACGACCCCGACGACGCGGTCGCGCTGCTCTGCGCGGCGGCGCATCCCGACGTCGAGCTCGTCGGCGTCAGCACCGTCGACGGCGACACGCGCGCTCGGGCCGACATCGCTCGTTCCCTCGTCGACGCGCCCGTGATGGCCGGCGCCGACCTCGATCCTCTGGCGGTGCGCGACACCGATGCGGACGCGCTGCTGGCCATCGGGCCGCTCACCAACGTGGCCCGGCTGCACCGTGAAGCCGCCCTGCCGTCACGCGTCGGGATCATGGGCGGCGCCCTCGAGCCCGTGCAGCACCGCGGCGAACGCATGACGATCGAGCACAACTTCGGGCGTGATCCGAGCGCCACGCGGACGGTGCTGGGCTCCAGGGACGGCCTGCTCATCTGCCCGCTCGACGCAACCGTCCGCACGTGCGTCGACGACCAGACCGCGGCTCGGATTGCCGCCGCCGACGCCCGGCTCGAGCCGGCGATCGGGGGATGGCTCGAGCTCGGGCGCCGCCTCTGCCTCCATGATCCGGTGGCCTTGCTGGCCCTGCTCGACGAGCCGATGGTGCGCGTCGAGGAACGGCGCCTGATGGCCAGCACCGAGGGACTCGTGGCGGTCGAACCGGGCGGGCGACCCCACCGGGTCGTCGTCGACGTCGACGCGCCCGCCGCCGTCGATCGGATCAGCACGCTGGTCGACCAGGGGCGCCGGTAGACTGGAGTGTCCCGTTCACGGACGAGTGCCTGCCCCCGTAGCTCAGCCGGACAGAGCAAGTCACTTCTAATGACGAGGTCGCAGGTTCGAGTCCTGCCGGGGGCGCTGACCGGTGCGTACCGGTTGTCATGGTGGCCGTAGCTCAGTAGGCGAGAGCGCCGGGTTGTGGTCCCGGAGGTCGGGGGTTCGAAACCCCTCGGTCACCCCAACGCAGCGGCGCAGGCTTCACGCCTGCGCCGCTGTCGCGCTTAGCGTTCTCGCGGGCTCACCGAGGTGCGACATGCCATCGAGGTGGCCTTCGAGGACACGGCCGGCGCCCAGGTCGGGACTGCCATTGCCTCGGTCCAGAACGTGGCGCCGGGTCAAGACGCAAGGTGGGAAGCGTCGTCGCTGCGCACCATCGAAGGTCCCTTCTCGTGCGAGGTCGTCGACGTCGACCACTCGGTGTCGCTCTGACTCGCGCGACGGCCGTCGACGTTTGCGCTCGAATGGTTGTGGATTGTTCCGATCCGGCCGTTTTCACCGCCGTTTGAGTGCATCGAACGCGCGTCGCTGACCCCGAACGTGACGAGAACTGAACCGCGGGCCCGCATTCGGCCTGCGCCGCCGTCGCGCGCCTAGCGTCCAGCACGTGCCGCGTCACGATCGCGAGTACGTCCGTGCCGTCATCGGTGCGCCGGTCGTTCCACCGGGTCGCCTCAGCCGCGCCGTTGTGCGGGTCCGCACCGCGCTGCTCGGGGCGCACCGCGCTGCTGCACCGGCACCCGTCCGCGTGCTCGAGGGCCTGTTCGGGCTCTTCGACAACCGCGTCCTCGGGCTCCTCGTCGAACTGGACGTCCCCGAGCGCCTCGATCGACCCCGGTCGGTCGCCGACCTCGCGGGCGAGCTCAGCGCCGACGAGGACGGGCTCGACCGTCTGCTGCGCTACGCCGCCGGCCGCGGCTTCGTAGACCGCGATCGGCGCGGTCGCTACCGGCCGAACGGGGTCACCGAGATCCTGCGGCGCGACCACCCGGGCTCGTGGCGGGGGTGGGTGGCCTTCGCGTCCAGCGGCTGGTTCTGGGACGCCTGGCGCCACGCCGACGCACCGGTCCGGCGCGCCGGCGCCAGCGGGATCGAGGTCGCGACCGGGCACGCGTTCTTCGATTACGTGAATCGCGAGAATCCGTCGGGCGGTGACGCGTTCAACACCGCCATGAAGTCGGGTGCCCGCCTCCAAGCGCTGGCGCTGGGTCATGCACTCGATTGGGCGCAGGTCCAGACCGTCTGCGACGTTGGCGGCGGTACGGGCGTGGCCCTCGAGTCGCTGCTCCGAGAGTTCGACCACCTTCGGGGCACCCTCAACGACCTGCCCGAGGTGGTCGCCGGCGCTCAAGCGGGATTGACCGACGGCGCGCTCGCGTCCCGCTGCGAGATCGCCGGCGGCGACTTCTTCGAGCGCGTGCCGCAGGGCCATGACCGGTATCTCCTGATGGCGATCGTCCACGACTGGGACGACGAGCACGCGGGCAGCATTCTGCGCAACGTGGCCGCGGTGATGAAGCCGGCGAGCCGCGCCGTCGTGGTCGAAGGCGTGCTTCGCGAGCGACCGCGCGACGAGTTCGTCGCCGCCAGCGACCTGCTTATGCTCGTGCTCGGCTCTGGTCGTGAGCGCACGCAGGCGCAGTTCGAGCGGCTCTTCGGCGATGCCGGCCTTCGCATCGACGATCAACTGGTGCTCGCCAGCGGCTCGACTGCGTTCGTACTAGCGCCAACCTGACGATCAGAGCGGGTGACCGGAATTGAACCGGCATTCTCTGCTTGGAAGGCAGATGCTCTGCCATTGAGCTACACCCGCGATCTGTACAAGGTAACGCAGCATGCGGCGACGCCTACTAGGCGACCCAGTCACCGTCCTGCTGCGCAGCGACGAAACGTGCCCAACCGCCTCGCCGAGCGGTCCTGCGCCGGTGGCAGTTGGCACAGACCACGTCGCACTTCTCCATCTCGGCCTGTATGTCCGCCCAGAAACGATCTCGAAGACCAGCCGCGATCTGAAACGACTTGCCGGCAACATGATCGAACTCCAAGACCAGCACATCCGCCTCGCCACAATCGACGCACGGGTGCGCGCGTAGAAATTGGATCAGTAGCTCGTAGTTGATAGCCCGGAGTTCGTTCTTACGACGCAGCGCCTGATCGATGTAGCGCTGGCGGTTCGCCGCATAGTGCTCGCGGCCGTACTCGGCGCGGCACGGTCTGCAGTAGCAATCGAACTTGCTGCCTTCTCTGCCAGCAAACTCGCTTGTCGGCTTGTGTTGGCCGCAGCGTGCGCATTTCCGTTCCACCCGTCCTCCCAGGCTCCGCGGTCTGGGGGAAGTGGTTGGGAAGCGCTCCCGTAGGTTAGCAGATCGATCGAACAAGTGTTCGTTGCACACCCTGGAGAGCTAACGTCCGAACGTGCGCGAGCAGCCGTCCATCGTGCTCATCGGCGCGGGGAGCTCGTCGTTCGGGCTCACGATGCTGCACGACATCTACTCAGAGCCGCTGCTCGGCGGCTCGACGCTCTGGCTCGTCGACCTCGACCTCGAGAAGGCCGAGCGCATGCGCGCCCTCGCCGCCCGGCTCGAAGCTGCCGCCGGGCGCGGCATCGACGTGCGCACCACCGCCGACCGCTGCGAGGCGTTGCCCGGCGCCGATGCCGTCATCATCTCGACCGAGGTCGACCGGCTGCGCCGCTGGCTGCTCGACTTCGAGATCCCCCGTCGCCACGGCGTGCAGCAGATCTACGGGGAGAACGGCGGGCCCGGTGGCATGTCGCACGCGTTGCGGACGATCCCGCTGGTCGCCGAGCTCGCGCTCGACGCTCATCGCCTGGCGCCTGACGCCCTCATCGTCAACTTCAGCAATCCCGAGGGACGGGTGTGCACGGCGCTGCGCCGCCACCATCCCGACCTGCCGGTGATCGGGCTCTGCCACGAGGTGCGCAAGCACACCGACCGGCTGGCGACGCACCTCGGCTCCGACTCGTTGCGGTGGCGGGCCGCTGGCCTCAACCACATCACGTGGCTGCTCGAGGTGGGCGACACGACGACGGGGGAGGACCTCACCCCGAAGCTGGGTGACGCGCTCGAGGCGATGATCGCCGGCAACACCGACGACGACACCTACGAGCTCGTCCGCTTCCTGCACGACCGGTTCGGCACGGTGGTGGCCACAAGCGACAGCCACGTCGGCGAGTACTTCCCCTTCGCCCACGAGCACGTGGCGCCGATCGACGTCGAGGCGCGCCAGAAGCGTCGAAGTGGCCTGGTGGAGACCGTGGTCGACCACATCATCACCGACGCTGACATGGACCTCGAGCCGTTCTTCGCCTGGCGGAGCGACGAAGCCGTGCTGCCAATCATGCGCGCCGCGATCACCAGGGAGCCCGAGCGCATCGCGTCGGCGATCCTGCCCAATGACGGGCTGATGCCGGCGCTCCCGCGTGGCTGCGCGGTCGAAGTGAGCGCCACGGCGACTGGCGACGGCATCGTGGGTGACGTGACCGACGATCTACCGGCGCCGATCGCCGGCGTCCTGAACCTCGAGGTCGCGATCCAGCAGCTCACCGGCGACGCTGCGCTCACCGGCTCGCGCGACGCCGCGCTCGAAGCGCTCCTGATCGACCCCGTGGTGGCTTCGAGCTCGACCGCGGCCGCGGTCCTCGACGACCTCGAGGCCGCCCACGCGGGTGCCTGGCCGCCATTGCATTAGGCGTCATCGTCGGTCGGGGAGGGGGGATTCGAACCCCCGACCGCCTGCCCCCAAAGCAGGTGCGCTACCACTGCGCCACTCCCCGGCGAGGCCAGGGTAGGCCGTGCCGACCCGTCTCCATCTCTGTTCCGGCGCCGTTCAAGACCGTTCGCCGCCCAGCGGGGAGCCGGGGTCGGGATCGAGGCCGTGACGCAGCCGGGCCCGCCGGTCGTCGTCGTAGATGGCGGTCTCGTAGGCGATCATCGCCCACAGCAGCACGCAGACGCCGGCGAGGGTCGCCAGCGCCGGAATCTCGAGCGCGACCGGGATGAGCGCGAACAGCACCAGGGCGAGCGCGAGGCGCTGGACGTTGACCGTGCGCGCGTTGCGCAGCCGCAGCGCGACGTGGGCGAGCAGGTAGATCGCGGTCCCGCCGAGGAGCGCGAACGCGTGCTGGACGTCGAGAGGTTCGTCGACGTGGGCCAGCGTCTCCTCGAGCCCCAGGGCGCCGAGCACGATCCCCGCCACCATCGGGAAGTGCAGATAGGAGTACGAGTCTCGGGCGAGCGCGTTGCGCGTCGGTCCCTCGGCCGCCCGGGACAGCCGCTGTGCGGTCACCAGCGCGACGACGTCGAAGTAGATCCACCAGAGTGCGGAGGCGAGCGCGATACCGAGGACGGCCGCGGTGGTCACCCCGGCGGTGAGATCGACCTCGGCCGCGATGCCCAACGCGACGATCGACTCGCCGAGAGCGAGGATGATGACGAGGTTGTGCCGCTCGGCGAAGTGGCCCGGGACCAGCCGCCATCCCGACCTCGCGAACAGGGCGGGCTCGCCCCAATCGATCAGGATGGCCACTCCCCAGAGCGCCGCCTGTACGGCGCCGTCGACGAACGAAGCACCGATCAGCAGCCCGACGGCGATCGTCGAACTGATCGCGAAGCCGAGTACCGACCGTCGGAGCAGGGCGTCGTCCCGGCTGGCGGTCAGGAAGAGAGCGATGTGGGCGGCGCGAACCACGGCGTACGCGATCGCGAACGTGAGCGCGCGGTCGCCGAACGCCTCGGGGACGCACAGAGCAACGACGAGGAGCCCACCCATGGCAGCGAACATCACGAGGCGCACCGTGCCCTCCTCGGGCTCGATGACGCTCGTGAGCCAGGCGAAGCACACCCAGGCCCACCACAACACTGCGAGTACGAGCATCCCGCGGCCGATGCCGTCCCAGGTCGGCTGCCTGGCCATCAGCACGGTGCACTGTGTGAACCCGAGCACGAACACGAGGTCGAAGTAGAGCTCGAGCGGCTTGACGGTCTCCCGCTCGCGCAGTTCGCTGCTGAAGCGGGGTCGGCGCCCCCAGGACGACTTGCGCGGCGTCATCGCCCTCCTTCATACATGGTTTCGGCCGCGGCGGGGCGAGTTCGCGCGCTCGCAACATCGCCGAAACGGGAACACGACAAAGCTCGAGGGATCGACGCGCGACCGCTCGAAGGATTCGTCGTCGGCGTCACTGCCGATCGCCGTTCGGGGGAGCAGGCCCAGCTCCTCGAACGGCGCGGCGCGACCGTCGTCATCGGATCGGTGCTCCGCACCCTGCCGCTCGGACCCGAAGAAGGACTGCGGGCGGCGACGGAAACGCTCATCGAGCGCCCACCTGACGAGGTCGTGACGTCGACGGGCATCGGCGTGCGCGGCTGGTTCTCGGCCGCCGAGAGCTGGGGACGCGACGAGGCGTTGTTCGATGCCCTGCGGGCGGCCCGGTTCCTGGCCCGCGGCCCCAAGGCGGCGGCCGCGCTCCAGACGGCCGGCTTCGATCCGGCGTGGCGGGCGCCGGGGGAGCGCATGGCCGAGGTCGTCGACCATCTCGTGACCGAGGGCGTCGCCGGTCGCCGCGTCGCGCTCCAGCTGGCGGGCGACAGCGACAGTGCGGCAACCGAGGCCTTGCGCGGAGCCGGTGCCGACGTGGTCGAAGTGCCGGTGTACCGCTGGATCCGACCCGACGATGATCGGCCGGCGCTTCGCCTCGTGGACGCCGCCTGTCGCGGCGCGGTCCACGCCGTCACCTTCACGACGGCCCCGGCGGTCGATGCGTTCTTCGAATTCGCGCGGGAGAGCGCCCGGTCCGACCTGCTCGTGCAGGCGCTCAACGGCCCCGTGACCGCCGCCTGTGTCGGGCCGGTGTGCGCCGATGCCGCCCGCGCTCTCGGCGTCAGCGAACCGGTCGAGCCGCGCCCGGCGCGCCTCGGGTCGATGGTGCGGGCACTTGCCGAACGGCTCGACGCCCGTCGCATCGAGCTCGTGGTGGCCGGGCACGTCCTGGAGCTGCGCGGTTCCCTGCTCCTGGTCGACGGGCGGAGCAGGCGCCTGGGCGACTCGGAACGGCTCCTGGTCGAGACGCTGGCGCGGGCCGCGCCCGCCGTCGTCGACCATCCTCGGTTGCAGCGGGTCGCCTGGCCGGGCGTCCCACCCGATGCGCACCGGCTCGAGGCGGCCATCGCGCGCCTGCGTCGGCACCTCGGCGCCGCCGCCGATTCGTTGCGAACCGTCCGGCGGCGTGGGTACCGCCTCGAGGCGACGGTCCGTGAACCTCACCGGGCCTCCGACTCGTGATGAGGCGCCGTTCCTGGAGCGGCAACGGTCGGGACCCGCCCGGGCAACAAAGCCTCCATACGTTCGCACCATGCCGAAGATCGACATTCCGGGCGTGAAGCGAGCCGGCCTCCCGATCGACCTGGACCGACTGGCGGTCGAGGGCGACGACTGGCTGGCGCCCGAGGACCGCTACGTCCTCAAGACGCACGGCGTGTGCGCCCAGACCCAGGACCACGTGTTCATGATTCGCGTGCGTATACCCGGCGGAGTCCTGCTGGCCGCACAGGCGCGGGCGCTCGCCCGGCTCGCCCGCAAGCACGGACACGACTGGCTGCACTGCACGACACGGCAGAATCTCGAACTGCACTGGGTTGAGGACCGCCAGGTTCCCGAGGTGCTCGCCGCCGTCGAACGGGCCGGGTTGACGACGCGCTCGGCGTGCGGGCACACGCTGCGCAACGTCATGTGCTCCGAAGACGCCGGGCTCGGTCTCGACGAGCCCTTCGATTGCCTCCCCGACGCCCGCGCCGTGTCCGACGCCGTCGTCGCCCGCTCGGCCACGCTCGACTGCGAACTCCCGAGCCGCGTCAACCTGTCATTCGGCGGTTCGGTCCGCTGCCGCCACGACGCCCGGCTCAACGATGGCGGGTTCGTCTCGGTGGTGCGCGACGGCGAGCCGGGCTACGAGCTGTGGGCGGGCGGCAGCCTCGGGAAGGCTCCGTTCCTCGCCGTTCCTCTCGCCGACTTCGTGCCCCGCCGCCACGCACTCGCCGCCGCCGAAGCACTCATCGACGTCTTCGTAGCCCACGGCGACTTCGACGACCCGCTGAAGGGTCGACTCAAGTTCGCCGTCCAACGGCTCGGCGCCGAAGGGTTCCGCGCTGTCTGGCGAGTGGCGTTCGACGAGGCGTGCTCCCGGCCGCACCCCGAGCCGGTCCCCGTCGAGGTGCTGGGGCCCGCCGCTCGCCAGGCGATCCTCGCCGTCGTGCCTCCGGGCGGCTGGGCGGCGGGCGTGCGGCCTCAGCGCACCGAGGGCTTGGCGCTGCTGACGGTCGATGCACCGATGGGCGACCTGTACGGCGCCGACCTCGAGCTTGTCGCCGACCTCTCCGAGCGTTTCGCTGACGGCGCGCTGCAACTGTCTCGCGACCAGAACGTCGTGCTGCGCAACGTTCCGGTGGACACCGTGGCGACGATCCGCCGGCAGCTCGCCGACCGGGGGCTGTTCCTGCTGGGGGAAGCCCACGTGCCGACGGTGCGGGCGTGCACCGGTTCGGCGGTGTGCTCACTCGGGATCACGACCGCGCCCGACGCCGGCGTCCTGCTGCTCGAGAGCGCGGCGTTGCGCCGCAACGCGGCGTTGCGCGTCCACGTGTCGGGGTGCCCGAACTCGTGCGCGCAGCACCAGGTGGGCGACATCGGCTTGGCGGGTTCGAAGGTGCGCATCGGCGGCGTTGCCCGCGACGGGTACCAGCTCTTCCTCGGTGCCGATGTCGGGGCCGGACGCGTCGCGGAGATCGTCGGGCGTGTCGCTCACGAGGACGTGACCCTCGCCGTGGACGCCATCGTCGGGCTGTGGGAGGCGGTGCGAGAGCACGGCGAGTCGTTGAGCGCGACCGTGGCGCGGCTCGGCCTCGACGTGGTCGGTGCCCACTTGGACGCCGTGATGAACGAACGCTGGGCCAGCGGCCCGGAAGAAGAGCATGAGTCCGAGCGCTCTCTGGCTCGGACCTGAGAGAGCCAGACCTGAGAAAGGGAGGTCGCCCATGCCGGTTCCGATTCCTGCTGCGCTGGACGATGCCACCGAGTTGGCTCGGACGAAAGCAACCCAGGTGCGATCCCTGCCGCGCTACCTCGTCAGCTCGGCGCTGGCCGGAGGATACGTCGGCGTCGCCGTCGTGTTGCTCCTCAGCGTGAGCGGCCCACTCGCGGCAGCGTCGTCGCCGTTCGCGCGGCTCGTGCAGGGCGCGGTGTTCGGCGTGGCGCTGACGCTGGTGGTGTTCGCCGGTGCCGAGCTCTTCACCGGGAACGTGATGTACATGCTCCAAGGAGTGATGGCGCGCACGGTGGGTGTCGGTGCCCTGGCCGCGGTGTGGATC